>WOYI010059557.1_pt1 | contig 14221 bp, 8 predicted proteins | sample 6423411 | NCBI WGS metagenome assembly WOYI01 (sample SAMN13441803, study PRJNA592873) | oil field metagenome | biome: oil field; feature: oil-well bore; material: oil-contaminated soil; isolation source: oil-contaminated soil from oil-well borehole | place: Germany: Wietze | collected 2016-10-18 ...
ATATATATAAAAGGAGACATTCCATATTTTAAATTTAAATTCATCACAACAAAATGAAAAAAATCTATTTTAGTCTGATAACAATAGCCATATTGTTATTCACGGCCTGCACCAACGATGTGCCGGTCAACGAGAAAACAAACGAGACAGGAACCTTGAGTGCGACCATCTCATTCGAAGCAAAAACGGGCAGTGGTCTGAAAGCGACAAGAGCTGCTTCATCCACCGCGATTCCAACGGTTAGCTGGGCCAATGTAAACCAGGTACAGTTGTTTTTGTATGACGACAACGGTATTGTCAAATTTTCCCGTACAGTAAAACCGACGGCTACCGTGACGACTTTTAATTGGGAAAACGTTCCCGTGGGAACATACCACCTGGCATTGCTGGCCAATGTGAAAAGCAATACCGACGCCATTGCCACATCGGTGGAGGGCAGCATGACAGAACTTACCGACGAGAATGTCATCGGAAAGGCTTTAAATTCAGTTATAAAAATTGATCTGAAGACGGAAGACCTGCCTACAACCACTGGGCCTCATAATTGGAATTTACCTATTACCACCGACAGGGTAGGGTATGCCGCGCCATCGGAGATTTTTACGGCATACGAAGATGAGGTTAAAATTGAGGCAGGCCGTAACACTCCGTTAAGAGATTTAATCCTCAGACGTGAAATTTCGTTACTGCGCGCCCGTTTCAATATCAAGGAAATACCCGACCAAGATGCAGGTATTGAGAAACCGACATTTGGGAATCCTGGCGACTTTATCGTTGTACAACGGCTTCCGGTCGGCTTCGGCTTAAAAGCAGGTTCTTTCGCCGGAGGTATTCTGGATGATACTTCGGATGACAAAAGAGTGCTGGTAGGCGCGACCGGTACAACTACCTATCAAACCGCCGATCCTACGGTAGGTTATAATCCGACTACAATTCTTGATAACGATTTTACGATGTGGCACGATATCTATGTGCTCCCCAATGCTTCAGCACAAGAAATATCAGCGGGCAGTCTAGAGAATACGAGTGATGCTCCCGCCGGCAGGCAATATTTTATTATCATCGCCGCCTCGGTTGATGAGGGTTACGAATATCAGGACGGCACCATTGCAACAGTAGAAAATCAACCCGTTTACTGGTTCGGTACAATCAAAGGCTTATTTACCAAGAACGTGATCCGCGAAGTAAACATGACCTTGAATACAAAAGGCTATCCCGATATTCCTGGTGGACCTGGAGAATTTGGTGCATTGGAAATTACCGTTGGAGCGCCGGAACCCTGGAATTCTACGATAGTGAACACCGATATAGCGATTTAATCTTTTTATCGCTCCCGATAAAGTAGCAGCAATTATAAATTTGCTTTTTCCCTGCACTGCTCTCCCTGGGGAGGGTGAGTATTGCAGGGGAAAAGGATTTTACCAAGCCTGGTCTGTCTCTAAATAAAATACAGGAATGAATACGATAAAAGGGATCATTCTCTTAACCAGCCTTATTTTCTTCGCGTCGTGTACCTTCGACTATTTCGAAGATGAGACCAATTACGTGGTATATACCCCTAAGGTATGTGCCGAACTAAGAACTGATAACTACAGGATCGAGGATATACATATCTATATTTATAAAGAAACGCTGGAGAAACAAAAAATTGCCTCTTTCCCCTTTCAGGAGAATACCAGGATGAAAATGGGGAATTTCAATTTCAGGTTGTTCCCGGGGTCGTATTTCAGTTACTGTTTCGCCAATACGGAAGGACTCAATTTCTATGATGTGGAAACTTACCGGGATGCAGTATTCGGCCTGCAGGAGTCGAATACCGGAGAGTATCGTTATCCCGGTTCTCTTACGGAATTCTCAGTAGAAGTTACCAACCCGGAAATAAAGTATCCGGCGCCGTTAAAAACAGACACCGTTCTTTTCAACAAACGTTACAGCGGTAGGATATGCGTGGCATTCAAAAACCTTGCTGAAAAAAGGAATCCAAGGTTGACATATAATAATATAAGCAGCATAAAAATCGAAGCGACCGGAATAGGGACCTATCAAAATCTTGCCTTATTGACCGATTCGATCCATACACGTTCGAGCAGATATACCCCGTTGGATAAAGTGATCATGGAATGTATCCCCTACGAAAAACCCATAGAAGGATATGACTTCGGCATAGACGGTTACTTTTTCCCATCATTGAGCGAGACGGAAGAGGGCGCCATACCCATCACGCTGAAGATGGATTTTCTTTATCATGACGGGGCTTCGATAGATGCATTTTCCATCAGCGTCAGGGATTATGCAAAAGATGAGACTTTAATACTCCACATGAATGAGACGATCTATATGGAAACGGACGGAGTTAGCGCCCTGAAATTGGAAATTAACGGACCCGAACCATGGGATCCTGAAATAGTGCCTGGTGATGGAGGAATGGGGATTTAAAAAACAAATAACTTACGAAACATATATCTTGGAGATGAAACAATTTTTACGATACGCTATATTATCGATTCTTTTTCTTCTTCCGATTTTAGCCGGTCAAAGCATCCGTGCGCAAGCTATCAAAACCAACATCCCGCTCATCTTGACCGGTAGTCCCAATATAGGTTTTGAGTGGTCGGTAGGACGGCAAATGACCATAAATGCCGACGTCTTGTGGGCGCCTTATATGTTTAAGAAACACGAAGAAGTTTTCCGGGCATTGATAGGAAGCGTCGATTTCAGGTATTACATCAATCCCAGGTATTATTATACGAACGACCTGTGGGATGGATTTTATGTCGGCCCTTACGCGATGGCAGGCAATTTCAATATCGGATTGAAAAAAAAGGATGAAAACAAAACCAGCTACCGCTACCAAGGATGGGGCGTATCCAGCGGGATTACCTGCGGATATAAGTTCTACCTGTCTAGCCGGTTCAGGATCGATGTGAATCTGGGAGTGGGTTACGCACATCTTCAATATGATAAGTTTCAGTTAGGTGGAGAATACGCCGACTTTCCCCTTGAAATAAAAAATACAAAAGGTTATATCGGACCTACCAAGGCAGGGGTACACCTAATTTACAATATTTTCAAATAAAAAAGCCGTATGCCTAAGCATAATAAAACAATATCCGTCAGTAGTGCTGTTTTAGTGACCCTTCTTATGGTCATTTTTACCGCTAACGTTCGGTCGCAGGACGAAAGGATGGTGGCAGAGGGAGACCGGAGAGCCCGTGGCATTGAAGCCAAGGGTGATCGCAGTTTCGCCCGACAGGATTTCGATAAAGCTATGCAAATCTATGAAACGGCATTCAAAGACAATATACTAAGCCCTGACTATTCGGCAAAATTACATCTCAAAACGGCCCGCCTTTACCTGACATTGCTCGGATACGTATCGGCAATACCTCACTACGATGCCGCCATGGCCTTGAACGACGATCTGTTTGACACATCCGATATATGCAATTATCTGGATGCCTTGCGCTTTTCCGGACAGAAGATGAAAGCGATCGGAGTAGCCAGGAAATACGCTTATCGCGACGCGTACCATTCCGACCGGCGTTTTCAGAATATTTTGCATGCGCTCGATTACGAAGACGGGTTCCTGCCTATCGGTGCTCCCGAATTCAATGTGGAAGCGTTAGAAGAAATTAATACCGTCAACTCCGAGTTCTGGATCGGCGAAGTGCAGGGCGAATATTTCTATGCGACCAGTAACAGCCGTTTTCACGATCCCCACAAAAAGTTTTACCATCGCACCCAATATTTCCCATTGCGCTCCGAGGCGTTGAACGCTTCGGCAACAGGAAGAAAAGGTGAAAGCTCTCTGTTGGACAGAATTCCCCAAGCCATGCAAAACGGTGCGCTTACATTGTCGAAAGACTTGGCAAGTATGATCATCACCGGCGTTCATTACGAAAAAGGGGGAAGTATCGCTATTACCGATGAGGGCATCAATACCTTTCAAACAAAACTCTATTCCTCGCGCTACAATGCCAGGCGCAAGGGTTGGTCGTCGTTTACGGAACTCTTTCCAGGCAGGGAAAAATATTCCTATTCGCACCCTTTTCTGTTCAATAACGACCAATCGTTCCTGTTTGCCTCCGATATGCCAGGTGGATATGGCGGATACGATATTTACGTTATCCATTGGGATAAAGAAAAAAACGACTGGGGATTGCCGGTAAACCTGGGATCCTACGTGAATACCGCGGGAGATGAAATTACACCTTCTGTCTCTCAGAATTCACTCATTTTCGCCTCTAACGGCCACATCGGATTCGGAGGATATGACCTCTACGGCATAGAATATATAGACGAAAAGGTTACCGTAGGCAGTTTGATGCATTTCAGTTATCCGATCAATACGGTTTTTAACGATTTCAATATGCTCAGGATCGACGAAAACAGTGGTTATATTATTTCCGATCGCAATCCGGCAAATAAAGACGATATTTATTATTTTGAGCGTAATACCCATTTCGGGACGGCAAACCTGCCATTCGGAATGTCTGATAATCAGTTGATTCTAAGTAATATGATCAATCTTCCGACCCATAATCTGCCTTCTGCCGCTCCCCGTGTGGTAGAATTACCCAAACATACCATTTCCGAGCTTGTGCTAAGCCTGTTCTTCGATTTTGATTCTTATGAGCTGAACGACAGGGCTCTGGAAAAACTCAACGACTGGATTGCCCATGTAGATACCAGCCGTATGGACTCTCTTTTAATGGAAGGGTATGCCGATGAGTTCGGGGAAGAAAAATACAATGTGGAATTATCGGAAAAAAGGGCAAATACAGTCGCCAATTACTTGAATTTGGCCAGGATCAATGTCGATCTAAAGACGGTAGGGAAAGGCATGATACCTCTGTTGGACGATTTAAAGAAAGAAGAAGGGGAAGCTTTTGATAATATTCCTCAGTCAATCGCATTGAAAAATCCAGTGTGGTTGACTAAAGAAGCAAGACGAGTAGATATAATAGCAACAATCAAATAAAAAAAAAACGATGAACTACAAAAAGAATGTGATCAAAGTAGCGTTTTCGGCAATCCTGTTTCTGTTTCTCTGCGAAAATATACAGGCACAATATATGCCGATAGTTTACGACAGAACGTACGGTAATGATATGGAGTATCAACATACCTGTCCTGTTTCGCAGGGAGAAGTAGCTCTTGTGGGGAACAGCGAGCGACAAACCACCGTTACATGGGTGAAGAGAGGCGGCGAGGTTTTATTTTCCCAAGCGCTCCCCAAACGGTTTACCATTGTAAACAATGTGTACCTTATCGGCGACAGTAAACTGCTAATTATAGGCCAGTCGCAGGATTGGACGTCACGCAGGAACGAAAAGAAAACTTGCGGAAGAGCGGTCATTATTGATAATACCGGCGCCGTACTGAACGATGTTTACTCCGGGGGTAACGGCAGTGAGTTCTTTTGTGGTGGGCAGCTCAAAGACGGGAACCTTATTTTAGGCGGCTATGAACAAAATGCCGCAGGCGTGCGTCTGGGGATGTTGACCAAGGTTGATACAACAGGCCAGCCGATCTATAAATATGTCTCAGAGGAGAGCGGACCGTGCATCGGGTTTGAAGTTTTAGGCAGTATGACCGAGTATGTGCATGCTGTATTCACATCCGCCGAAAATACGGTCTCTTCGGTTGTGAGTCTCGACAGTAAGGGGAAGGTGGTATTCGTTACGAAATTCCCCGAAGAAGGTCTTGTAGTCAATAGAATGATTACAACGCAGGATGATTTCCTCTTTCTTATCGGAAATAGTTATGTGAGCGGCGGGCGTGTCATTAAGATACGGCCGGAAGGCGATATCGTGTTCAATAAGGAGATCGTTCCCTCTTCATCAAATACAACGATCGACCACTTGTTTATGACAAACAACGGCAACTTACTGGTCGGGGGCAACGGAGGGGACGGAAAAAGCTACTATTCCCTTTTACGTAACGACGGTACGGAACTGCAGAAATATGTCGTTTCCGGGTCTATTTCCGGTATGGGGATCAATGCCATTACGGGAGAATCGGTTATCGCGAGTTTCGATAACGGAAGTGGGCGGGGAACAATTACCGGTCTGTCGAAAGACGGGCGGCAGACATACCAAAAATCCACGGACGGGAATTTCGATAAAATACATTTTACTTCCGCCGGTATTTTCTTAGCGGAAAGCCTCTCAGGACGGCTTTGCATGTTATCTCCGTCAGGCGAATTATTATTCGACCGCCATGCCACAGAAGAAGGTAAAACCCCCTTCGAAGAGGTTTTATTTGTCCCCAACGGAGATATTCTTTTTAAAGGAGCAAAAAACAGGCTTGTCAAGTTGAGCCACGGGTTATATGTGTCTGATATAAAAGTCAATAAACCCGTCGACGGGTACATCACCGCGCTGTTCAGCGTGACCCTTACAGGCTTTCCGACATCAGAACAGGGAGCGCCGATGCCGGTACGTGTCGAATATTTCACAAAAGACGGAACGGCGAATCAAAAGGAAAATTACAGTCCGGTAAAGGGAAGCCTCTCTTTTATTCCTTCAAGCGACGGGGCCGGACGCTATATGATCAAACAGGATATCGAGGTGCCCATCAAAACGAACAACCTGTTTGAAGGACAAAAGATGTTCGAGTTGAACCTGGCCAATGTTGAACAAAGTTATTTAGTGAAACCTGTCGGTGTGGGCACTATAGAGGATCAGGAAGCAGTGGTAAAACAGATAAACACCCAGAATGGGTTGGAAGGACAAAGAGATGTCGTGTATGAGTTAGGAATTTTCAAAACCAACGGGCAAAAGTTGATCAATGCAACCGGATCGGATATTATCATTGAAGGCAATTACGGGAAAGGTACGGCCGATAAGTTAGACTTCGATATGGGTGTCGCCCCGAGGTTTATTATCGGAAAAGGCGCTTCAAGCGGTATGTTTCATGTAAACACACTTGTCGACACCCGGTATGAGTTACCCAAATCGGTAGTGGTTGACTTCAACAATATACTGACTATCAACGATGTGTCAGTCGGGTTTGAAGGGTCCGTAGTCAGTTGCAAGGGGTTGATCATCGACCAGCCTGCCACCATGGGTATCACCTCGTTGGGAGACCACGGGCGTATGAACAATATTGTTTCGGGATTTTTCAAGCTCTCTCTCCTACGGGCATCCGACGGGCAACCCCTGATCAATACAACTGGGGGGGATATTGGCATTGCATGTTCCATCCTGCCCCAAACAACGGCTGAGGAAGGAAAAGACTTCGTCCTTACCAATATGCATAATTTAAGGATATTGGGCGACGGAAATCGCAGTGCGATCAATCTGGACGGTATCGTGTTGTTCAATCAGGAGAGTTCGGGAGCGAAAAAAATTGTAATCGGGATCGATTCCATTACCAAGCCTGACAATGCACCCGACATCATTGTAGCGCCGAAAATGGCCTCCGCCGAATTTTCGATTGTTGAATAAGTCAAGGGTAGAGCAAAACAGGTTTTTTACAGTAAGGTCGTATGGAACCGGAACGATTTATCGATTTGTTGATTCGTAATGATCAAATCGGTATATCATCACATTATTCAATCGACTTACATGCTCGTTTATACGACTATTTTATTTTTTGAAACCAAAACGTAACGCAAAAAAATGAATCAACCCGGAAAATATATTATTTATCTGTTTCTCGGCCTGTTTACCGCCGTAGCGCTCATGCCCTCCTGCACGGAGGGAAACGGACCGGATGATCTCAACCGACCGGCGGATAAGGTTTCACTGTCCATATCTTTTCATGCTGCGCAACAGACAAGGGCTGAAAACGGAGTAAGAGGAACTGAAATTGACGAAGAAAGCGAAAGCAAGATCTACAGCCTGGCGGTATTGGTTTTCAAAAACGGAAGCGAAGATTTGGATGGGAGCAAGTTCATCAATCGGACACTAAAAAACACACAGGACGCCGAAGAAAGAGAAGATTATGTGGAATTAAACGAAATAAAGGAAATTGAGCTTACTGCCGGCACGCGGGATATCTATATCATTGCTAACGCCCCGGACGGGTATTTCAATAATGTTACCGATCGAACCTCTTTCAAGGCGAAACTCGGGGATTTAAGTGCGCAGAAGATATACGGCCGACAGGAAGACGAATCAACCGGCGATACTCCCATCGGGGGTGAGGAACCCGTTGACCGATATACCAATCTCGTGATGACCCAATCCTTTACCGGGCTTATTATAGAAGGGGCTGAAAAGCACTATCTGGGCAGCTATACAGCAGACGAACTACCCGATGGCGCAACTCCCCTCAACGAGGGAAACCCCGTTGAATTGGTACGCCTTGTGGCAAGGGTGGCCATCCAGAAAATAGTTTTCAGCCTTCCGGGCACACTGGAGTTCGAACAAGGGATTTCGACAAGCGACTACAACCAGTATGTGGATACGGTGTTCCTGATCAATGCCAGGATCCGATCATCCTACTTCCCGGGAGAAAACGGATTCACAGATCCTACAGGTTCTTTTGGGCATGGAAATACACCAGGGTATAATTTCCTGAAGGGTAAATTCTCTGATATTCCTGCTGGAAGTACCTATGCTGATTATCTTTACATACCGCTCGCCAATTTCACATATTATGATATTGAGGAAGGTAATCACGTTCCCCTGTGGTTCTATGTTTTTGAAAACGGAGAAAGCGTGACCTACCCCACCGCCTTTGTCATTGGGGTAAAGTACCAATATAAAAATCCGGGTAATAGCGAGGTAAAGACAAAGAAAGCCTATTACCCGGTTGTAATCAACTCTAAAGGAGGCGGTACCGGAGATAATCAACATCAATATATCAAGCGGAACAATCAATACGGTATCGAAGTAACCATCAAAGGATTGGGGAGTTTTATGACTGATTATCCAGGTTTCAGAAGCGCCTCAGTTCGGGCAATGAATGAGCTTGCAGATAGGGAAGGTATAATGGAAATAGCGGAAACGGTCGGACCGGATCTGTTTCCGTGGACCGGCAATGTATATAAATAATCATGAGATGATGAATATAAGCACATTCAAAACAGGCAGACATTATTTGCAGGTAATAACTGCTTTGCTGTGGGTCATCTTTACAATTTCCTGCAACGACCAGAATGCAGTCGATACGGAAGAATCCGGCGTATCGCGCCTGTCGTTGCAGATGAGAGCGGGTGAGGCGGAAATATTCGTGCCCAATACCTCTATTTACATGTTTGACGCCGGCAACCTCTTTGTGGAGAAAAAGCTGAATGTGACGCGTGAGGGAAACAAGCTTTCCACTAATGTGGCGGTAGGAACCTGGAACATTGTATTATTGACCTGCGACCAGAATATCCAGGGGAACATCTCCATTCCGTCACCCAAATCCCCGATGGACAGTGCACCTATGTGGCAGACCAAGCCTACCTCAGATGGGAATTTTCTATCCCAAACCCCATCCGAACTCCGATATGGATTGTTGCAGGATGTTACGATAGAACCGGAAAAAGTTACGGAGAAGAGTACTCTGTTATATCGCAATGTGGCGAAGGTGCAGGTAATCCTGAAAGACTACGACGGTTTCGACGAGATTACACCATCGAATCAGGCGATGGCTTATGCCGAACTCCTGGAAGTACCCACCACACTGGCGTGGAACGGTCAGTTATATCCGAATGGGAATTCGCCGATAGTTTCGGACAAACCCATGCGGGAAAACTTCACGTTCGATAACGAAGCTGTCGCAGATACATTGAATTTCATTATCCCGGCCCATAGAGGCCATGATGCTTTCAAAATCGAAAACGGAATATTGGTGCATAATCCGGCTCCTACAGATACGACGACGCACACGTTAAAGTTGCGTGTTTCCATGCCATTGGGAGGAGAGGCGTATTTTGGGAGAAGTGAAGAGGGCATCGAGATCCCTATTGTGCCGAAAGTAAACAGCATTATGCAGGTGACGGTGACATTTTACGGTAAAACCTCGTTGGATATCAAGATTGGCGTGAAAGAGTGGGAAGACTGGATAATCCAGGAGGAAGTATTTGAGTAATCATCGGATATAACGGGTATACGGATTCAGCTTTTGAAAATGGTAAACAACAGAGATGTTATGAAGTTTGAAAATACAAAGCGCAGAGATTGCGGAAACGGCAGGAGGCATGCTTTTTACAAAGCGCTTCTTATTGGTTTTCTTGTTGTGTTTTCCTGCTCCTTATATGCACAGGACACCGACAATCAGGAATTCTGGTTTGTTGCGCCCGATGCTTCTCAATCACATGCCGACCGACCAACATTTTTGATGATCACTACTGGTGATCAACCCGCTACGGTTACCATCAGCATGCCTAAAAATCCAAACTTCAGAGCGACTTTTACGGATACTGTACGCACCTTGGCAGCAAATGATTTTTGGAAGTTTGAATTTATAGGGGACTCGGTAGATATCGTTGAGAACTCTTATCAGCAATCAGGTGAGGTAACGAACAAAGGAATTCTTATCACATCCACTGCTCCGGTCTCCGCTTACTATCAGATTGATGGAAATAATCAAAAAGAAATATTTACCCTGAAGGGGAAAAAGGCATTGGGGGATGAGTTTTATATGCCTTTTCAAACGGAATATCCTATCAGTAACAGGCCTGCCTATAATAATGAACAGTACCGGCAGATTCAGATAGTGGCGACAGAGGATGGCACTGAGGTCACAATTCATCCAAGAAGCCCGAATGCTAAATTTAGTGTACCAATGGGTGGTGGAACATATGAATGTACCCCCGTGCCGGTGCAGGGAGGGTCACCCGTTAATCTCTGTTACTACTATATCAATTCAAACTCTACTGAAAGTCTTCGAACAAGAACGTTAAAAAAAGGGGAAACGCTTTTATGGCGTGAAGCTGTCCGCAATACGCCGGATATAACCGGCACAAAGATTACTTCCACCAAACCGGTAGCTGTCACTTATTTTGAAGATTGTGTGCAGGATGGAAATGATATAAGCGTCGATCCGATCGGAGACCAGATGGTACCGGCAGATAATCTCGGACAAAATTATATCATTGTCAAAGGTTATTCTTCCGGTGGTGCAAGTGACCATGCCCTTATATTAGCCGTTGAAGATAATACAGATGTTTGGTTAGGTTGGGTGGATTCAGTAGGTACAAAACATGAAGATAAACTAGCGCCTCTCTCAAAAGGCGAGTGTCTCTCTCCTGATTTAGGAGAGGGTGAAGTTTCTCCCGGAGCCTACTATATTAGGACAACCCAGCCTGTATATTGTATGCATCAGTCGGCGACGGGTACGGAATTGGGAGGAGCCATCCTGCCCAGTCTTTATTCGATATCTGCACGCAGAATAGCTTTTATTAAAGGAGCTGACAGTTATGAGCGCAATTCCATGTTCTTAATATTCAGGGAGTCGGCGAAAGAGGGATTTAAAATGAATGGTACGGAAGATTTATTTTTATCATCGAATTTTACTCCCAAAAAAATTGGTTTTGATGATTGGATGTATGCCAAAGTAGATATTAAAGATATTGCCCCATTGAATGACCGCGTTTGTGTGGTAGAAAATAATACAGGGTCTTTTTCCTTGGGTTACTTTGTGGGATCGCCGACCCCCACGGCTTTGTACGGCTATTTATCGGCATTCGGTACTTTCTCTTTTGAAAAAGATACCATTTACGCTTGCCACAGTCATATTTTCGATGCTCCCTACGCTCAAAAGTATGATTGGACAGTACCTGAAGGAGTTACTATCACTGATTCTTCAAGGGTTGAAACCACGAAAAGCGGTCTCTATATTTTGAAGGTCAATCAGGATCCCTATGAAATAACAGATACCACCTACCTGAAAGTGCAAAACTTCCGTCATATTCTTAGTGCACCCGATCTGTTGCTTGAAAACAAATCCTACAACTTCTCTATTGAACTGAATCCTCAAAAGGATAAGGATAATTATTTTAAAGCGAAATATGAATGGAAATTCTTCGATGACGAGAATGCAGGGAGCATCCCGATTGCCACATCAACCGATGCTGTGGTGACGGTATCTTATTCAACACCCGGAAATAAAAAGATTTCACTGCAAATATGGAATGAGGATGCCAATTGCGACACCACCATTACCCGGACAATAACGGTGCTTGATAAATCGGAAGGGATGGTAATGTACTGGAAAACCAACGCGCAAGACCGCGACTGGAATAATGTAAATAACTGGGCGAAAGACCCGGAGGGACAAAACCCCATTGAAGTAGTACCGGCTGACTATACAAAAGTCTATCTTCCCGGAAATGCGGTGATCTATCCTTCCCTGACAGAAGAAAATACCGACTGGACCCACTACGGGCAGCCCGAAACGGATGAGATTGTTTTCAGGTACGGCAGCGAATTGCACTATCAGCATAAACTGAAATACAATAAAGCATATGTCAATTACAACTGGGGGTATTACGGGGATAATCCGGTAAGCGGACAACAACCTCTTCTTTCTTTGGAAGACGCCACAATATTATCGCGTGACACCTGGCACATCCTCGTAGCGCCGTTAAAAAGCATGGCTTCGGGCGATTTCTCATTAGCCGGGCATCCTTTCTCCTGGCAAACACAGTTTGAGGTAACAACTCCCGTAAGCGTGGCGGAGGGAGACCTCTCCCAGGCGTTTCCCACGAACGATGTACCGCTCGCGGACAACAATAACGCCATCGCGGTAAAAATGGCCGGATACAAGGATGAAACCGGTTATCGCCAGACATATCTGGAGAATTTGCACGGGGTGATCGAAATTCCCTATTTCGGGAACGAGTCCCTGAAAGCGCATTATCCCGCCCACAACTACGATGACCTTGCAAAGAAGAGTTATTTCTACTATTTCGATACCAGGACACTGAAGCTGCTTAATGCTCCATTAGGATCGATGAGCAGAGCCGGAGAGGCATACCGGTTCGTGTATGAGACGGATCAGAATGAACCGCCCGTAAGCGGAACATATGAAATGCCGCTGAATACCGAAAGTTTGGGAACTACCCGTGAAGTAATGGTCGGCAACCCGTTCCTTGCACCTATCGACGCCCAGGCTTTTGCCGATGCGAATACGAGCGCAATAGTTGTCGATCAGGGTTTCAAACTCCTGTCGGAAGATGGTTCAACATGGGAGCAACACTATTTCACAGAGGGCAATACCATCCCTGCCTGGAAAGCGTTTATCGTCACGTTAAGCGAGCCGGTCGCTTCGTCACTGTCGTTCCCGTTGGAGGCTACTATGTCGCTTAGAACTACAAAGGTATCCACTATCACCCGCGCATCGTATGATACGAGCCTGGCAGATAACGCGCTTTCTGTGCACATACTGAAAGCAGGGATTGAGTCGGGTGATTGCGCTATACTACAAAATAATCGCGTTGCGAACAATACTGAGATAAGGAAAATGATCCTGCCGGAGGGACACGAAGCGCCAGAAATATTTTTTATGTCCTCCGGTCGGGATCTTTCCTATTTGACCCGGAATCTTGCACAAGGCGAAAAGGAGATCCCCATAGGTGTAAAAACCTCTGATGTACGCTCTCCCCTCTCGCTCGAGTTCAGGAACATATCGGCGTTCACCGCTTCCACCGGCGCAAGCATAATCTTGGTGGACAAATACTTGAATGTAAGGCAGGATCTGACCCGCAACGCGGTGTATCGTTTTACACAACAGCCATCGGGGTTGGACAAACAATATGTCGATAAAAACCGCTTTGTCTTACAATTGGGTGACGAAACAGGAACAATCGAACAGGAAGATCCGGAAAACGGAATCAATATAATTTACAATTCGGGAATATTAAAGGTCACATCGGACGAGAATATTAGCTCCGTCTCGGTGTATGACCTGTACGGACGAGTGGTTTTTTCGACTCACTCGGTCAATCTTTCCCAATACACCCAGCCTGTTGCATTACAGGGAAAACTATTTCTGGTTAGGGTAAAAACAAATTCAGGAAAAGTGAAAGTAAAAAAGATAATGGGTAATTGATTTCTCTGTCGAGATTATAAGAGGATGGTACGAGAGTACAGAATTTGATATGATAAAAAAAGAGATGTGGTTATGATGTTTGAAAATACAAAGAGCATAGGTTGTAGAAACAGTAGAGAGCATGTTTTTTACAGCGTACTTCTTATTGGTTTCCTTGCGATGTTTTCTTTCCCATTATATGCACAGGACACCGACAATCAGGAATTCTGGTTTGTTGCGCCCGATGCTT
>WOYI010474247.1_pt1 | contig 14218 bp, 4 predicted proteins | sample 6423411 | NCBI WGS metagenome assembly WOYI01 (sample SAMN13441803, study PRJNA592873) | oil field metagenome | biome: oil field; feature: oil-well bore; material: oil-contaminated soil; isolation source: oil-contaminated soil from oil-well borehole | place: Germany: Wietze | collected 2016-10-18 ...
GGTTTGCCGAGGTAATGATTGACGCCCAGCTCCATTGCATGCTCGCGGTGCTTCCCGGCGATGCGGGAGGTGATCATGATGATCGGCAGATCCCGCAGGGCGCCATCCGCACGGATATTGCGCGCCAGGTCGAATCCGTCCATGCGCGGCATTTCAATATCGGACAACACCACCGTCGGCCGCTCTTCCTGCAGGCGCTCGAGCGCCTGCAGGCCATCGGCAGCGAGCGCCACCCGGTAGCCTTCGCGCTGCAGCAATCGCTGCGTGACGCGGCGCACGGTAATGGAATCGTCCACCACCAGCACCAGCGGCACCTGGCTGGGGCCGGCAAGCACCGAAGCCGCAGGCTTGCCGGTGCCAGCGCCCTCGGTTTCCAGCCCGGCGGGCAGGCCGGCGCTGGCGGCACGGACCTGGTCGCCATAGACCGTGGCCAGCGCCACCGGGTTGTAAATCAGCACCACGGCCCCCGAGGCCAGCACGGACATGCCGGCCAGGCCCGGCAGGCGTGACAGCTGGGGCCCCAGGTTTTTCACCACGACTTCCTGGTTGCCCAGCACTTCGTCCACATGCATGGCAATGCGCTGCGACGCACTGCGGAAAATCACCACAGGCCGCGTCTTGCCAGCGGTTTCACTGCTGCGTGCCGACGCTTGCAGCAATGCACCCGCCCAGAAGAAGGGCAGTTGCTCAAAGCCGTCGTCAAAAAAGCCCGTGCGATACGCCTCTTCCAGATCCGCAGCGGAGGTGCGGCGCACGATTTCGACAACGTTGGCAGGCACGCCAATCGCCAGATCACCCGCACGCAACATCACCACCTGCGTCACCGCAGTCGTCAAAGGCAGCACCATGCGAAAGGCTGTACCCTGGCCCGCCTCGGTCGAGGTTTCGATACGGCCGCCCAGTGCGTTGACCTCTGAACGCACCACGTCCATGCCGATGCCGCGACCTGCAAGGCCTGTCACCTCGAATACGGTGGAGAAGCCCGGCATGAAGATCAGGTTGGCAGCTTCGGCATCGCTGATTTCCGCGCCGGCCTGCACGATCCCCTGGGCCAGGGCCTTTTCCCGGATGCGCTGTAGATCAAGACCGGCACCGTCGTCCCGGAACTCAACCGACACGTCATTGCCTTCATGGCGCAGATTCACGGTGATGGTGCCCGAGGCAGGCTTGCCTGCAGCGACACGCACCTCAGGCGCCTCAATGCCATGCGCCACGCAATTGCGCAGCAGATGTTCGAAGGCGGGCGTCATGCGATCGAGAACGCCGCGGTCCATTTCAATGGAGCCGCCAGTGATGTTCAGTTTGATCTGCTTGCCGGTTTCCTTGGACGCCTGGCGTACCAGCGCATACAAACGCTCGGCAATGCCATCAAACTCCACCATGCGGGTGCGCAGCAAATCGCGCTGCAACTCACGCGCCTGGCGGCCCTGGGCGATCAGATCGTCTTCGGCGCCTTCCATGGCGCGTTGCAGGTTGCGCTGCACGGTGGCCACGTCGTTCACCGACTCGGCCATCATGCGCGTGAGCTCCTGGACCCGTGTGAAGCGGTCGAACTCCAGCGGGTCGAACCCGGCGGCGGAATCCTTCGAGAGAGCCAGGCGCGACTGCATTTGCGACTCGGACTGTACTTCGATGTCACGCAGTTGCTGGCGCAGGCGATCCAGGTTGCCCGACAGATCGGTCAGCGAGCTGCGGAACTGGCCCATGCGTGCGTCCAGACGCGAACGGCTGATCATGACCTCGCCTGCCTGGTTCACCAGACGGTCCAGCAACTGCGCACGCACGCGCACCGACTGGTTCGCAGCCACGCGCACCGGCGCCATCTGCGAAGGCCCGGGAAGCCGCACTGCGGGAGCGATCGCAGACACGGGCGCCTTCACGGCACCGACGTCATTGACGGAGTTGGTCAGATCACTCTGAACCGCAGGCAAAGCCACCACGGTATCCGCAGCAGATGGTCCACCCACGACACGGAGGAATTCGAAATTCGCCTGCAGAGCATCGAAACTCGCAAGCAGCGGCTCGATCTGCCCTGCCGTGAGGGTTTCCACGTCGAGCTGCTCGATGGCCGACTCGAGCCGGTGGGACATCTCTCCCAGCCGCATGGCACCAGCAAGGCGGGAACTGCCCTTGAGGGTGTGCAAGGCACGCAGCACTTCATTGCGCGCGCCCAGGTTGTCAGGGCGGGCAGCCCATTGCCGCAAGGCGCCACCCAGTTGGGGCAACAGTTCAGCGGCTTCTTCTTCAAAGATCGGGAACAGGTCGGGGTCGATGACGTCGATGGCGTCAATGTCGTCATCCACATCCGGGACAGCAGAGACGGCATGTGCGATCGCATCGTCTATGTGCTGGTCGTGGTCGTTTCCGGCAACGGGCAGCGCCGGGGCCACATACCCTTGTTCGGCCACTTCGGCCACTTCGGCCGCTTCGGCCGCTTCGACCACTTCGGCCGCTTTCGCCATCGGAGCCTCTGATGGCGCGGGCTCGGCACCAGCGCCAGCAACTGGTGCTGCAGCTTCGGGGGCTGCAGCTTCCGGTGCTGCAAGGTCGTCCAAATTTTCCTCCGGAGGCGACAAGGTATTGACCTCCTCTGCCTCGAGGATCTGGCGCAACTGCTCCAGCACTTGCGCGTTCGGTTCTTTGAGGAACCCCGCTGCAAACTGGTGCAGAAGACGACGAATGTCATCCGAAGCCGCCACGAACACTTCGGCCTGCTCTGCCGTGCCACCGGACTGCAGCTGAACATGCTGCAACGCATGCTCGAGCACCCTGGCCAGTTCCGACAATGCGGAAAAGCCCACGGTTGCCGAACTGCCTGCCAGCGAATGCGCCAGCGCCACTGCCATGTCGGGCAACGGCTCATGCAGCTCCAGCGCCCATTCCTCCAAACAGGTGACCAGCCGCCGCGACCATTCGTCTGCCTCGTTGAGGTACACGTTGTAGAGCGGCATGCCGATCCGCAAGCTTTCAATCACCTTGACCGCTTCATCAGCAGATGCATCTTCCTCTGGAACGCTGGCTGCAACAGCAACGGGCTCCATGGCCATTGGGGAATGGGGCTCCACAACCGCATCGTCCAGGTCCGATGCCGGTGCAGGCCCGGACACGAACTCCATCTCGCCATCGGGCACCAATGGAAGGCCATCCAAATCGCCCTGTGCGTCCTCGTCAGGCGCGGAGCCGTTGGTGGCCGCATCCATGGCCACGAAAAACATGGGCTCCAGATCGGGCAACTCCAGGTCCACAGACAAGGGCTCGCTCGCCACGACCGGCGTGGTCTGCGCTTCGTTCAGAGCCTCGGTGAACACGGAGAAATCGATGTCCTCGGTGACTATCGATGCAGACATATCAGCGTCCTGGGCCGCGTCCGGGGCGGCGGCAGCGAATTCCGCCATCACCTCGGTTTTGGCGAAGTCCGCGATCAATGTCTCGGGCATATCGATGGCGCCGGCAGCCTCTGCTTGCGCAACAGGCATCTGGGCAGGTGACGGTTCGGCGGACTGCCAGCCGGCCCCTGGCACATCAGCGGTTGTTGGCGCCGCCTCGGACGGGGCCTGTGGCACTGCTTGCCCCATTTCGACGGACGCCACTGCAGCCCCCGGCACCACCAGCGGCAGCAAAATGCCATCAAGACGCATGGCGTCGGCGGATTTGCAAAAGGGCTCCGGCGCCCAGGCCGAAGCGGCCCCTGCCGCAATGTCATCGGCCCAGCGGCCAAATGCCTGCAAACAATCTGACGACAACTGCAGCAAATGGGGCTGCATTGGCTTTTGTTCGGCCAGCCAGGCATTCAGCATCTGTTCCATCGACCAGGCGGCCTCGCCAAAATCATGGAGCCCCACCATGCGCGAACTGCCCTTGAGCGTATGAAACGCACGGCGCAAAGTCGTCTGCTCGCTCAGGTTGGCCGGTTCATCGGCCAGCACGGTAATGGCGGCCAGACCGGTGCCAACCACTTCGCGGGCCTCTTGCAGGAACACATCCAGCAACTCGTCTTCCATCTCGGGCTGCGGCGCGGGAGATGGGGTGGAGACTGCGGCAGTGGCCAGATCGGAGGCTGCTGCTGGAGCCTCCTGCGGCATCTGCAGGTCCAACGAGAAATCGGGTGGCAGCAATTCCGATGCAGCGTCGAAACTGCTCGCACCAGAGTCAACAGGCGCTTGTGTTGTCTCGAGCCCGGGAGCCGGTGCCAGAACTGGCGCTGGTTTCGCCACAGGGAAACGTGGCATCACATCGGGCAGGGGTGGCGCAACACGCGCCTCCATTTTGTCCGGCGCTTCTTCCAGGTTGTCTGTGGCACGCGCACGGGTTTTACCCACCAGCATGCGCAGTTCACCCAGTTCTTCATCGTAAACAAAGAGCTTGCGCGCCATCGTGCGCTGGTAGCTCAGCATGTCTATCAGGAAGCCGAGCGACCCCAGGCTGTTCGCCAGTTTCTCGAAGACGGTCTGCCGCTCTTCTTCGGCAATCTCATGGATGAGCAACCGCTCAACGGTGTCGCGCATGCGCACCGCCGCCAGCGATGCCTGGTCCAGGCCCAGCACGGACAATACGCCACGCATCTGAGCCAATTGCCCCGGCACAGCCGCCAGCAGGGTCGTGTCCTGGGGATTGCGGAAGAACTGGTCCAGCGCTTTCTCGGCTTCACCCAGCGTGGCGCGCAACTCGGCCACCACACTGCCCATCGTCTGGTTGTCGCTGACGCGCCGGTACAGCTCCTCCATCCACTGCTCCAGTGGCTCTGGTTCTGCGCCCGCGATCACGGCGTCCAGCCGCTGCGCCAGACGTGCTGCGCGCAGCGCCATCTGGCCGTCGACCGCATCCAGCTCCTCAAAAGCCGCCTGCAGATAAAGCACCGAGGTCGCCACCTCCATCGCCAGCGCTGCAGACGGGGGCTCGCCGGACCGGGTCGTGGCCTCCATGGCACGCGTCAGGCCGGCGGCGAGGCTCCCGCTTCCCGGGTGCAGCTTGCGCAAAGAATCACAAACCAGGCTGAACTGATCGGCCGCAGGTTTGAGCTTGTTGCGATCGCCGCCCGCAAGGGCCGACCATGTTTCCGTGGCAGATGCAATGCGCTTGCGTGCCTGCGCCAGCAAGGCCGGGTCAAACCGCCCAAAACGCGCGGTTTCATAATCTACCGGCTTGAACCGCTCCAGACCAAAGGATTTTCTGACCGCCTCAAGGGCCGGCACCTCATCCGCCTCATCGTCTGCGGGCCTGGCCTGAGCGCAGAAAAAAAGCAGATCCTGCACCAGCCGGTCGGCAATGGCGTTGTCCCCTTTGGCCAGCGTGGCGTATTGCATCAACACGCGCGACGCGACCCGCTTCACATACACGTCAGGCGCCAGCAGCCCCTTGCCGAAGGCTTCGAAAAAGCCGGCGCAGATCTTCCAGAAGGCCCGCGACTGCCGGTCTGACTGGGCCGCGACAAAGCCCAGACAGGTTTCACGCATGCCCATTGCAGCCGACAGATCGCCTGATTTGACAATTTTCAGAACGGCGGAATCCAGGCGTGCCCGTGCCTCGGGTCCGTAGGGCAAGGGGGCAACCAGCAAGGCGTCTTCCGGCTCACGAAAACGGCGCTCCACGGGCCAGAGATCTGCCGGATGTACGCGGTCGGCGCCCGCCAGGGCCTGGGCGTCACGGTACTGGGGAAACAGGGCTACCGCAGAGACGGCCTTGCCGCCCAGCACGTTTTCGAGATATTCGATGAGCGCAAAACTGGCACGCTCAATGACTGCTGCGGCCTCGTCCGTGCATTGCTCAGGGCGCTGCACAAACTTCTGAACGGCAGATTCCATGGCGCGCAGAACCAGCGCCGGTGAGCCCATGCCCACCATTTCAAGGGCTCCGCTTGCCTGGTGCAGCTGCTGCCGGGCAATTCGCAATGCTCCCGCATCCAGCGCAGCCAGATCGGACTCTCGCGCCAGTTCGGCGTCTCGCACAAAACGGCGCATCGCCTTGACAGCACCATCGAGCGATTTGCGCAGTTCGTCAAGCACCCATGCCAAAGGACCCAAGTCCTGATCGCCCTGGACTCCATCCGCGGCCGGTGCATTGTTGACATCAATAGATGACATGAATTCGTCCCCGGCTGCAACGAGCCGCTGGTTGATGACTGCTGGGTGGCTGCGTTAGGCGATCTTGAAACGTGCCACCGACTGGCGCAGTTCTTCAGCCATGTGCGAAAGCTCTCGCACCTGCTGTGCCGTTGTTCGCGTGCCTTCGCCTGTCTGCTCGGTCACCGCAAAAATGTGCTGGATGTTGTCGGCCACCTCGTTGGCCAGAACAGCTTCCCGGGATGTCGAGGACGAAATCTGCTCGATCAGCTCCGCCAGGCGGCGCGATACACGGTCAATTTCGGTCAGTGCGGTACCGGCACTGTCGGACAGGCGGGCCCCTTCCACCACGCCCTGCGTGGAACGCTCCATGGCGGCCACAGCATCCTGGGTGTCGGTTTGAATGGCCTTCACCAGGGCCGAAATCTGCCGCGTTGCATCGGCGGACCGCTCGGCCAGTCGCTGCACTTCTTCGGCCACGACCGAGAAGCCCCGGCCTGCGTCTCCCGCAGATGCGGCCTGAATGGCAGCATTCAGGGCCAGCACGTTCGTCTGCTCGGTAATGTCGGAAATCAGCTCGGTAATTTCACCGATCTCCTGCGACGATTCACCCAGGCGCTTGATCCGCTTGGAGGTGTCCTGGATCTGGTCACGAATCGAGTTCATGCCGCCGATGGAATTTTGCACAGCCTGCAAGCCCGAGTCAGCCGCCTGCAGCGACTGACGCGCCACCGTGGCGGACTCTTGCGCCTGCGTGGACACTTCGTTGATTCGTGCCGCCATGTCCAGAACGGACCGGCCGGCTTCACGAATTTCGCGCAATTGCTCGGTGGATGCAGCCAGCAGTTCCGTGGACGTGCTGTCCACCTGGGCCGTCGTCTGCGCCACGCGGGTTGCCGTGTTCTGAACGCTGCCCACCAGCTGGCGCAACTCTTCCACGGTGTAGTTCACCGAGTCGGCGATAGCGCCGGTGATGTCTTCCGTCACCGTGGCTTCCTGCGTCAGGTCGCCCTCGGCAACCGATTGCAGTTCGTTCATCAGCCGCAAAATGGCAGCCTGGTTGGCGTCATTGACGCGTTTGGCTTCCTGCTCCTGGCGCCTGGCGTCCTTTTGCTGCATTTCGGCGGCCATCTGACGGCCCCGGCTGTCCAGCAGTTGCACGCGGGAGATACCGATACCGCACAGCAGCACGAACAAGCTGGCCAACGCCAGGGCGGCAAACTGCCCGGCACCCAGGCCCGTCTGCGAAGAGAGCTTTTCCTGCAAGCCTTCCAGCTGGCGGCGCAGCGGCTCGCTGTCGGCAATGATGGATGACTGGGCCTCACGGGCGGAAACCAGTCCCTGCAGGTTGCCCAAGATGGCGCTGGCCTGCGCGCGCGTCTGTTCATACAGTTTGAGCAGGGCTTCGAGCTGTTCGCGCGTCTGCGCATCCTTGGTTGCGGCCAGGCGCAGATCCCGGCTTCCATCGAGCAGCCCCTGGGCAATTTCCTGGAAGGAATTCAAGTCTTTGCCCAGCAGGAACACCGCCTCGGGACTCACACCTTCCATGGTCTGGAACTCATTGGCCGATTTACCAATGCGCTGGGTCAACATCACCAGCTGGCCGGCAGCCGAAATCTCGGCCGCTGGCGCGCCTTGCTGCAGTTTGAGGGAAGACACGGTTTCTGCGATTTCCAGCAGATCAGCGGATTGGCGGTTGATGGTGCGCAGTGCATCACCCACCTGCGTCAGGATTTTTTGCTGTCCCATGACCACTTTGGCGTTGCGTTCCGCGCGCTCCATGAGCGAAGTCACGCTCTTCAGGTCGGGCTTGAATTGCTCGCCCAGCGCCTGCACGCCCAGCTCACTGTCGCCGGTGTTGAGGGCGCGCACGTTGCGGGCCAGCACACCGGAGCTTTCCACCATGTCCGGGAAGGCCTGCGGATTCCCCACCAAAGCCTGCGAAACCGATTTGGCAAGCCGCTGCGACTGCATCAGCGACTGGCCGGTAGCGGCCAGCTGCTGGGCAGTACGGTCCGCCTGCTGAAGCACCCAGCCGGCAATCAATGCCAGAGCCACCACGCCAATGGCCAGCAATGCCAGCAAACGCCGCTGGTGGCCAGCCGCCGTGGACCGGCCCAGCAGCGGCAAGGAAATGAGATCTTCGTCAGTGTCCGCCGCTGATGGCTCGGGCGATTCGCCATCTGGATCGCCCTGCACACTGTTCATGGCATCAGCCTGATAGGACTCACGCAGTGCGCTGGCCTCGATGTCCCCCGACGTCAGGATATCCTGACTGTTGTCGACCATGTCGGCACTTGGCCCCTTGTCCGATCCCTCGGGCTTGCGATTGAACAGTTTTCCAAATTGATTCACGACGGACATGGTGCGGCCTTACAGAAAAACTCAAGCACTAACGCTCAGGAAAGCAGGGTTTTGGGACAAGAGCTGGAGATTGATCTCCTGCCAGCGAGCCCCACTCGAATCCACGTAGGTGGTGCCAAAGTAGGCAGGAGCATCGTCGGCCGGAGGCTCTGACGAGACAAAGGCATCCGTGCCCCGCAGCCCCGCCAGCCGGTCCACCAAGAGGGCGGCATTGACTTCCAAGGCTGCATTAAAAGCAAGCAGGCTGGCATCAGACAGGGTCTGCTCATTGCGCGTAACGGTTGATCCCAGCAGACCTGCCAGATCCACCACCCCCACAAGGCTGCCACGCAGATTGGCCACACCAAGAAACCATTTCTGGGTGTAAGGAACCCGTTGAACCGCCACCCAGGGAAAAATTTCACCAGATTGACCCAGCGGCAAGAGATAAGACTGCCCGGCCGCCTCGACCGCCAGCCAGGAGGAAACAGAGACACCCTCACCCCTTGCAGCCTGAAGACGGCTGGCAAGACGGGTCTGGAGTTCTCGCAGCGCTTCGCGATTGGCCATGAACGCGCAACCGCCTTAGCTCAGCGCATCGATCTTGGCCTGCAGTTCGGCTGGATCCACCGGCTTGGTGATGTAGCCGCGTGCGCCTTGCCGCATGCCCCAGACACGATCTGTTTCCTGGTTCTTGCTGGTGCACATGATGATGGGCACATCGGCATAAAGGGGATCGCGTGTAATGGCACGGGTCAACTGGAAACCGTTCTGCCCTGGCATGACCACATCCATCAATATCAAATCGGGCTTTTCTTCGGCCAACCGGCGAAAAGCCTCTTCGGCATTTTCAGCGGTACGCACTTGCATGCCCTTTTTCTGCAGCAAGTCGGTCAGGAACATCAACTCGGTCTTCGAGTCGTCAACGACCAGCACTTTCTGGATAGACATTACATGACTCCTTGTTGGGAATTGCCAAATTGCTGCACCGCCTGCAACAACTGGTCTTTGGTAAAAGGTTTGGTGAGATATTCCTGGCAGCCGACCATGCGGCCACGCGCCTTGTCAAACACGCCATCCTTGGACGACAGCATGACCACTGGAGTATCTGCAAAACGGGCGTTGCGCTTGATGATGGCGCAGGTCTGATACCCATCAAGCTTGGGCATCAGAATGTCACAAAAAATGAGCTGTGGCTGGTAGTCATTCACCTTGGCCAAGGCATCGAAACCGTCATCTGCCAGCAGGACTTCGTGCCCTCCCTGCTTGAGAAAAATCTCGGCGCTTCGGCGAATGGTATTGCTGTCATCCACCACGAGCACTTTGAAAGTTGCGCCTGTTGTAGTCAATTGTCACTGCTCCCGATGGAGAAAACGAACAACGCAGCAGCAGCACATGGTGCCAATGCGCCTCAAATCTGAACCATCTCGAAATCTTCTTTGCGCGCACCACATTCAGGGCAAGTCCAATTCATGGGAACCTGCTCCCAGGGAGTGTTGGGTGCGATGCCGTGCTCAGGCGAACCTTGCGCCTCGTCATATATCCAACCGCAAATCAGACACATCCAGGTTTTAGAGTCGGTCACAGCTTAATGGGCCTTCACATAGAATGCAACGATTGTATCTAGTCATCACACCGGGCTGCTGCTTCTGTGCCACCCTTACCGTCGAATCGAGCCCATGACATCACAAATACTCCTTTCATCTGATATAGCGGACTTTGCCGACGAGGCGCCGCACGAAGCAATCCCCGCCTGTGTGCTGGTGTTCAACGCCAGCGACCCCAGTGGCGCCGGCGGCCTTACCGCCGATATCAGCACCATTGCGTCCGTGGGCGGACACCCCATTGCCGTTGTTACAGGCGCTTATGCCCGCGACACTGCCGAGATATTCGACCATTTCAGCTTTGACGACGAGGCCGTATCCGAGCAGGCGCGCGTTGTGCTGGAAGATCTGCCCGTGCAGGCCATCAAGGTCGGATTTGTGGGAAGCCCCGAGAACATCAGCGCCATCGCCGAGATCACCACCGACTATGACGAGGTGCCCGTCATCGCCTACATGCCCAACCTTTCGTGGTGGCAGGACGACCTGATCGACCAGTACCTGGATGCCTTCCGCGAGTTGTTGTTGCCACAAACCTCCGTGTTGATTGGGAACTACAGTACCCTGTGGCGCTGGCTGCTTCCCGAATGGCGGGGCGACCGCGGCCCCACCGCCCGCGACATTGCCCGGGCCGCCGCAGAAATGGGCGTGCATTACACCCTGGTCACCGGCATCCCTTTGCCCGAGCAGTTTGTAGAGAACGTGCTGGCCTCACCCCAGACCGTGCTGGGCAGTGGCAAGTTCGAATTGTTCGACGCCACGTTTTCCGGCGCAGGCGACACCCTCTCGGCCGCCCTCACGGCCCTGGTGGCCAGCGGCAGCGACCTGGGCGAAGCCACCAGCGAGGCATTGAACTACCTGGACCGGTGCCTGGACGCCGGATTTCGCCCCGGAATGGGCCACATCATTCCCGACCGCATGTTCTGGGCCCAGGCCGATGAGGATGATGGCGATGAAGACGAGCCCCTTGACGAAACACAGGCCATCGAAGGCTTTGTGATGCCACCCCATGACACCAAACACTGACCTCAACATCCCCCTGTTCGAACGCGCCAAGGCGCTGATCCCCGGCGGCGTGAATTCGCCTGTGCGGGCCTTCAAGGCCGTGGGCGGCACGCCGCGCTTTGTCAAGCGCGCGCAGGGCGCGTATTTCTGGGACGCCAACGACCAGCGCTTCATCGACTACATCGGCTCCTGGGGCCCGATGATTCTGGGCCACGGGCACCCGGCCGTGCTCGAAGCCGTGCAGAAGGCCGCGCTGGAAGGCTTCAGCTTTGGCGCCCCCACCGAGCGCGAGATCGAGCTGGCCGAAGAAATCCTGGGCCTGGTGCCCTCCATGGAGATGATCCGCCTGGTCAGCTCGGGCACCGAGGCCGGCATGAGTGCGATTCGCCTGGCGCGCGGCGCCACGGGCCGCAGCAAGCTCATCAAGTTCGAGGGCTGCTACCACGGCCACGCCGATGCGCTGCTGGTCAAGGCCGGCTCGGGCCTGGCCACCTTTGGCAACGCCACCAGCGCCGGCGTGCCACCCGAAGTGGTGCAACACACGCTGGTGCTGGAATACAACAACGTCGCTCAGCTGGAGGAAGCGTTTGCCCTGCACGGCAAGGAACTCGCCTGCCTGATGATCGAGCCCATCGCGGGCAACATGAACTTCGTGCGCGCCAGCGTGCCCTTCATGCGGCGCTGCCGTGAGTTGTGCTCCGAATATGGCGCGCTGCTCGTCCTGGACGAAGTGATGACCGGTTTTCGCGTGGCCTTGGGCAGTGCGCAAAGCCTGTACGCACAAAGCATCCCGGGCTTCAAGCCCGACATCACGGTGCTGGGCAAGGTGATTGGCGGTGGCATGCCGCTGGCGGCCTTTGGCGCTTCGCGCGCCATCATGGAACATCTGGCACCGCTGGGCGCGGTGTACCAGGCCGGCACCCTGTCGGGCAACCCGGTGGCCACGGCCTGCGGCCTGGCCACGCTGCGCGAAATCCGCAAGCCCGGCTTCTTTGACGCCCTCGGCGCCCGCACCCGCTCGCTGGTCGATGGCCTGGCCGCTGCAGCCGCCGCCGAAGGCCTGCCTTTCAGCGCCGACTGCGAGGGCGGCATGTTCGGCTTCTTTCTGTTGCCCCGGCTGCCGCAAAATTACGCACAGGTTCTGACAACCGATGGCGCGCGCTTCAACCAGCTCTTTCATGGCCTGCTGGACCGGGGCGTTTACATCGCGCCGGCGCTCTACGAAGCCGGCTTTGTGAGCGCTGCCCACACAGCGCAGGACATTGCCGACACGGTGGCCATTGCGCGTGACGTCTTCAAAACGCTCATAAAATAATAGCTATCAGCGCTTTGTGCATAAGCGCTGGAAGCCAAAAATACCTGTATTTTTTTCGGTAAACCCCGTGGCAACGCACCGCATTGCCACGGGGTTTTTTTCGTTGTGCATGCGTTCACGGGCCCGTCACATCCGCCTGTCAGCCTTGGCAGTTTTGTACAGCATGTCACCACCATGAAAAATCCTGTTCGCCCCACTCCCCACCCCATCCGCGACGCAGCCCTTGCCGATGAAGGCCGCCGCATCTTCGTGCGCCAGCTGGCCCTGGGCGCCACAGCGCTCGCCACCCTGCCGCTGGCCGCCTGCGGTGGCAGCGACGACGATCCCGAAGTGCATTTCGCCCATGGCGTGGCCAGTGGCGACCCGCTGAGCGATCGCATCATGCTGTGGACCCGCGTCACGCCGCCCGCAGGCCACACGGCCGACATCCCCGTGCAGTGGGAGCTGGCCAGCGACGCCGCCTTCACCACCGTGGTCGCCATAGGCGAGGCCCAAGCCACCGCCGCCAAAGACTTCACCGTCAAGGTCGATGCCACCGGCCTCGAGCCCGCCACGGCCTACCATTACCGCTTTACCGCCTATGGCGCCAAGTCCGCCGCGGCACGCACCCGCACACTCGCCACTGGCAGCACCGCGCAGGTCAGGCTCGCCGTGTTCTCGTGCGCCAATTACCCGGCGGGCTATTTCAACGTGTACGCCGAAGCCGCGCGCCACAGCGACCTCGACGCCACCGTGCACCTGGGCGACTATCTTTATGAATATGGCCGCGGCGGCTACGCCTCGGCCAACGCCGAGCAGCTGGGCCGCCTGTCGCAGCCGGCCACAGAGCTCCTTTCGCTGGCCGACTACCGGCTGCGCCACGCGCAATACAAATCCGACCCCGACCTGCAGGCCCTGCACGCCGCAGCCCCCATGATCGCCGTGTGGGACGACCATGAAGTCGCCAACGACACCTGGGCCAACGGGGCCGAAAACCACCAGCCAGCCACCGAAGGCAGTTTTGCGGCGCGCAAGGCGGCGGCCATGCAGGCTTATCACGAGTGGATGCCCACGCGCAACGCGCAGCCCGAGCTGATCTACCGCAGCTTCAACTTCGGCAACCTGGTGGCCCTGCACATGCTGGACACGCGCATGATCGGGCGCGATCAACAGCTCGACTACACCCGCTTCTTCACCGACAGCGGTTTTGACGCTGCCGGCTTCACCGCCGCCGTGGGCGCCCCCGGCCGCCAGCTCATGGGCAGCACGCAGACCCAGTGGCTGCAGCAGCAGATGACGGCATCCAGCGCCACCTGGCAGGTGCTGGGCCAGCAGGTACTGATGGGACGCATGAACATTCCGGCGCCCATCCTCATGGAAACCCTCCAGCCCGGCGCTGGCGTGACGGTGTCGCAGTACGCAGCCATCGCGGCCAAGGCCCAGACGGCACCCGCCACGCTGACCGCCGCCGAGCAAGCCATCCTGGCCCAGCCCTCCATTCCCTACAACCTCGACGCCTGGGACGGCTACCAGGCCGCACGCGAAACCGTGCTGGGCACGGCCCGCAGCCTGGGCAAGAACCTGGTGGTGCTGTCGGGCGACACGCACAACGCCTGGGCCAATGAACTGGCGGACATGAACGGCAACCCGGTGGGCGTGGAGTTTGCCGCCTCCTCGGTGTCGTCTCCGGGCTTTGAGGAATATCTGCCCAACGAGAACCCGGCCACGCTGGCGGGCGCATTCCAGCAGCTCGTCACCCCGCTCAAATACTGCGACACCTCGCGCCGCGGCTACACGCTGCTGACGGCCACCGCCACCGAATGCCGCGCCGACTGGGTCTATGTGAACACCATCACCAGCCGCAGCTACACGGCCAGCACCGACAAATCGCTCAAGGTGCTGGCAGGCGTGAGCGG
>WOYI011322485.1_pt2 | contig 14218 bp, 15 predicted proteins | sample 6423411 | NCBI WGS metagenome assembly WOYI01 (sample SAMN13441803, study PRJNA592873) | oil field metagenome | biome: oil field; feature: oil-well bore; material: oil-contaminated soil; isolation source: oil-contaminated soil from oil-well borehole | place: Germany: Wietze | collected 2016-10-18 ...
GCAGCGCCCACGCGAACAGTGCGGGCGGCAACGAAGTGAGCAGCAGCGCCCACGCGAACAGTGCGGGCGGCAACGAAGTGAGCAGCAGCGCCGCCGCGAACAGCAACGCCCACGCGAACAGCAACGCCGCCGCGTCCGATGCGGTGGAGTCCGAAGGCCGATAGGCAGGACGACCCCACCCGGCCCGCCCTTCGATCGTGAGTTCGACGGAGTGCTCGCCGCACTGGCGGAGGGCTCGTGGAGCGGGCCGTCGCGGTGCGCGACCAGCGCTCGATTCCCGGATCGCGGATGCCGTCATCGACGAATCGCTGTTCCACCCGTCCAGGCAACTCACCGCGACGGCATGTCGCCGGTGCGCGACCCGCATCCTGGACACTTCTCCGGCCCGGTCGTAGGGTCGTGCCATGACAGACCGTTCGGTGCCGAACCTCCCTTCACGCGACTTCGCGTCGACCGTGGAGTTCTACGGCCGGTTCGGATTCTTCCCGACGTTTCGCGATGACACGTGGCTCATCCTGCGTCGCGGTGCGATCGAACTCGAGTTCTTCCCGTTGCCGGACCTCGAGCCCTATGCCAGTTCATTCATGTGCAGCATCCGCGTGGATGATCTCGATGACCTGTTCGGTGCCGTGGCCGCGGCGCAGGTGCCTCAGTCGGCCACCGGAATCCCGCGGCTGACACCTGTCGCGACGCGGTCCTGGGGACAGCGCGCGGCCTACCTGATCGACAACGATGGCACCCAGCTGAACCTGATCGAGAACTCGGTCGCGGCAGACGACGACGTTCAGCGATGATCGGACACACCATGCTGCATCGGAGCGCGGAGCGGGACCTTTGCCTCTGGACGCGCGCACACAAGAGGAGTGGACTGTCGGTATAAGAGAGGACCATGCCATGACTGACACAAGGAGCAATGAGAATCGCGGAGTCGAGCACCTCACGACTGCCGAGTGCTGGCGGCTCATGGAAAGCAGTTCGCTCGGGCGCTTGGCGGTGGAGGGCACCGAAGGAGTGCCGGATCTCTTTCCGGTGAACTTCATCGTGCACGACGGATCGGTCTATCTGCGCTCGGCGCCGGGCCTCAAGCTCATGGACATCGCCGCCCGCCCGGGCGTCGCTTTCGAGATCGACGGGCAGGATCCGCTGTCGCACTGGAGCGTGGTGATCAAGGGCACCGCGCGCCGTCTCGACTCGGATGCCGAAATCCATGAGTCGGGTGTGGAGAAGCTCGGCTCTGCGAGTCCCGCGGCCAAGCAGGATTTCATCCGCATCACGCCCGACTCCGTCACCGGTCGACGCTTCCGCAAGGACGCGGCACCTGCGCCGGGCAAGCCCGCGCCGTCGACCACGACGGGCTCCCATCAGCCCGTGAGGCCTCCCGAGAACGACGAGGGCTGGCCGGGAGCGAATCCCGCTGGCGGGACCCGACCGATCCCGATTCCGCACTTCCCCCCGCGCCCCACCCACTAGCTGGTCGGGCCGCTGTCGACCACGTCGTAGCGGTCCGGCTCGGGTGAGCGCCGGAATCTCCTCCCGCTGACGGTCGTGGGGGTGATTCGGACCCATCGGTACTTGAGGGTCGGGATCCAGGGTCGCAGTTCGAGCCGGTCGGCCGCGTCGATGTCGTCCTGCAGCTCGAGCCGCTCCGCGATTCCCTTCACGACCACGCTCGCGGCGGATTCGTCGTCGTAGCGGTCCGCCTCGAGTGCGACGCGCGGGTTGGCGGTCAATTCGGCGAGCTTCGACCCGGGCGAGGTGCGGAAGTAGAGCGCCCCCTCGAAGACCACGAAATTGATCGGGAAGATGTCGACATCGTCTCGAACGCTCAGCGCCAGCCTGCCGAGCTGCGCGTTCTCGAGAAGGTTCCAGTTCTCCTCGCCCGTCATATCGGTTACGGCTTCGTCTGCGAAATCCTGCATGATGGCTCCTCAGCTCGCCCCCGAGCGGCCCGCTGCGGGGATGACTTCAGTGAACCGCAGCCGGGCTGCTCCGGGGCAGGGCCGAAGGTCCCGCCGCGGAGCGTCAGGAGCGGTCACGCTTGTGCTCGACGCCGTAGACCGCAGCCTGCGTGCGCCGTTCCATGCCGAGCTTGGCGAGCAGGCCGCTGACGTAGTTCTTCACCGTCTTCTCGGCCAGGCCCAGCCGCGTGCCGATCTCGCGGTTGGTCAGTCCCTCGGCGATCAGCCCGAGCACCTGGCTCTCCCGCAGCGACAGCTCGGGAGCCGCGGTTTCGGCGCGCGCATCGGGCTGCAGCGTGGACGCGGCCTGGTGCAGCACGGCTGCGGACTGGATCGTGCCGCCGGACGCGACCCGCCGGATCGCATCGATGAGCGCTCGGCTGCGGATGTCTTTCAGGACGTACCCGCTCGCACCGGCGAGCACCGCCGATCGCAGCGCATGATCGTCGTCGTAGGCGGTCAGGATCAGGCAGGCGACCTCGGGGTGTGACGAGCGGATGTCGCGGCACAAGTCGATGCCGCTGCCGTCGGGGAGCCGGACGTCGAGTACGGCCACGTCGGGGAGGGTCGCGTCGATGCGACGGCCCGCCTCGTGGAAAGAACCCGCCTCGCCCACCACGGTGAGGTCGGGTTCGGCATCCACGAGCTGCGCGATTCCGCGTCGCACGATCTCGTGATCGTCCACCAGGAACACGCGGATCATGATGACCGTCCTTCCGTGCCGAATGCCGCGGGAACTGCCCACTCGATACGGGTTCCCCCACCGGGCCGGTCCGCGATCGTGCACGTGCCGCCGAGCAGCCTGGCGCGCTCGGTCATGTTGGCCAGCCCGCTCAGCGGCACGGATGGAGGGATGCCGCGGCCGTCGTCGTCGACCGTCAGAGTCACGATGCCATCGTCGATGCTCAGGTCGACCTGGACGGTCTGCGCATCCGCGTGCTTCGCGACGTTCGTCAGGCACTCGCGCAGCACAGCGCTGAGCTCGTCGGTGAGCGGCGCGGACACGAGGGAGTCCAGAGGGCCGCTGAAGGTGATGCGCGGTGTGACCGGCATGCCGGTCGACAGTTCCGACACCACATTCAGCATGCGGTCCCGCGGCCTTCTGCTCTGCGCGCGGTCACCGGAGCCCAGCGCGAAGATGACGGTGCGGATGTCTTTGATGGCGGCGTCGACCGCATCGACCTGGGTCTCGATCGCCGCCGAGGCGTCGGCATCCACCGTCGCAGAGACCGCCTGCAGCGACAGTCCTGCGCCGAACAGGCGCTGGATGACGTGGTCGTGCAGGTCGCGCGCGATCCGTGCCCGGTCACGGGCGAGGTCGAGTCGCCGGCGGTCTTCGCGCGCTCGGACGACTTCGATCGCCACGCCCGCCTGCCCCGCGAAGGCGAATGCCATATCGAGGTCGGCGGCCGTGAAGGCGGGACTGTGCGGGCGTCGCGAGACGGTGAGGACTCCGAGAGGTTCGTCACCGGCGAAGAGGGGGATGGCGACGGTCGGCCCGAGGTCGCGCCGGCCCTCGAACAGTCCGGGCTGGCGGTCCACGCTCGCCGCGCGACGGGTGGCCAGTGCGCGCGACGCGAGCGTGCCTGCCGCAGGGATGATCTGTCCCCGCGCCTGCCCGGCTCCGGCGCCGCGCACTGTCGTGACGCGCAGCTCGTCGGTGCCGTGCGGAACCATCACGTGCACGAGGTCGACATCGATCATCGCGCCGACGTGCTCGGCGATCACCTCGAGCACATCCTCGCCGGCGGCCTCGAGCATCGCCGCCATCACATCGGCCGTCGTGGCGCTCCACGCTTCGCGGGCGCGCGCGATGTCGTACAGGCGGGCGTTCTCGATCGCGATGCCGGCGGTCGCGGCGAGGGCCACGACGAGCTCTTCGTCGTCGTCGGTGAACGCGTCGCGCGCACCCCGGGTGAGGTAGAGGTTGCCGTAGACCTGGTCGCCGACACGGATCGGCACCCCCAGGAAGGACTCCATGTCGGGATGATGAGCCGGGAAGCCCACCGCGCGGGGGTCGGATGCCAGGTGCTCGAGCCGGATCGGGGCGTGTTCGGTGATCACGGCGCCCAGGAGCCCTCGTCCGGTGGGCAGGTGCCCGATGTGGGCAACGGTCTGGGAGTCGACGCCGACGTGGATGAAGCGCTCGAGGCCGTTGCCGTCGGCTGCGATGACGCCGAGCGCGCCGTACTGCGCATCGACCAGGGCCATCGCCGCCTCGACGATTCGGCGCAGGACGATCTCCAGGTCAAGACGCTCCACGACCGTGGTGGTCGCGCGCAGGAGGTCGGTGAGCCGACGCTCTGCGCGTGCAGCCCCATCGGCCGCGGCGGTGTTCGCCGGCGCATCGAGGTCCCCGGGCATGGACGCCTCCTGTCGAGGCGAGTCTAGTGAAGCTCGCGGGCAGGCACCGATCAGCTCGACTCGACACCCGGCACCACGCATACCGGGATCCGGCTCTGCGCGAGCACATCCTGGCCGATCGACCCCAGCAGGGTTCCCTGCAACAGGCCCCGGTGGTGGGTGCCCATGACCAGGAGCGATGCGCCGCGGGTGGCGCGCAGCAGCGCAGAGGCGGGATTGCTCTGCTCCAGGATCTGCTCGATGACGAGGTCGGGATGCCCGGTCTGCGCGCGCGCAGCCGCATCACGAAGGATCTTGCGCTGACCGGCCCGTGCCTCGATGGGCGACGCAAGCAGCGCTACGGATCCCTCCATCCGCGGCAGCGGCATGGTCCACGTGTGCACGAGTGTGAGCGGTTGGCCCGAGACGGCCGCCTCACGCGCAGCGAAGTCCACGGCCTCGGCCGAGGAGTCGTCGTCGTCCACGCCGACGACGACTCTGCCGGTCGTGGCTTCCCAGTCATCCGGAACGACGGCGACAGGGGTGTGCGAGCGGGAGGCGACACGAGTCGGCATCCATCCGGACAGCGCCGACCAGATCGGGTGCCCGCGGTGCGAGCCCACGACCAGCAGGTCGGCGCCGCGCGCGCGCTCGAGCAGCGCATCCGGCATCTTGCCGGTGAACCGATGCGAGTCGATGTCCGCATCCGGCGCACGGTCGCGTACACGCCGTTCGGCCTCGATGAGGCCTGCGTCACGACCGAAGTCGTCCTGCAGCAGCGTGCCGCCGATCATGATGATCTCGATCCGCGTCTGTCGGCTCGCGGCGCGTTCGGCGACCCAGTCCAGCGCGACCGACGACGTCTCGCTGCCGTCGAATCCCAACACGATCGTCTCCACAGCGCGCCTCCTCGAATAGCGGCGACCTGCGATCGTGCCGCCACTTCGGACAGTAGAGGGCGCGGTGCCCAGAGCGAAGGGCCGAAGGTCCCATGTCGGCTGCGCGGCGCTCGCCGGTAGGCTCGCCGCATGGGCAGGTTCATCTACGACACCATGGCGAACTCGGTCGACATCGACGACCGGACACTGGCGCATCTGCGCATCGTCGTGATGAACAAGCTGCGCCGCGGCGAGGCGTTCATGTTCGATGTCGAGGTGGGCGACGGGAGCGGCCGGCGCAGCTTCTGGATGCACCCGTCGGTGCCGATCCAGTTCCACTTCTACGGCAGCCGCAACCCGCGCATCAACCGCGCCTGGATCGAAGAGCTGATGCAGGTTGCGAGCGGCCCGAACGGTCTGACCATCACCGCCGAGCCGCCCGAGGATGCGCCCGTTGAGGAGTGATCAGTCCTCGCGCTGAACCGGGACCTCTGAGGTCTCGATGACATTCGACGCGGTGGGTGCCTCGCCGGGGATCATCTCGGTGCCGGCGACCGTGAGCTTGTCGATCGAGAGCTCGTCGACGTCGACCTTGCCGATCGCCAGGGGCGGCTCCTCGGAGGTGACGACCTCGATGGGACCGGTGTCGAAGTGCTCGGCGACCAGCATGATGCCGCCCGAGGAGTTCGCCGAACTGGCGAGTTCCTCGATCCATTCGCGGCTCAGCTCGGCGGGCTCGGGGTCGTCGAACACGAAGCGCAGCGGGATCGAGGGGTGCAGCCAGATCGTGCTGCGTCCGCGCGGTTGATCCTCCGGATGCCGCCAGGTGACCGTGAAGCTCTCGCTGCGACGCAGCTTGGTCGCAATGACGACTTTCAGGTGCGCGAGAGCGCGATCGTCGATGTGGATCGGGGTGGCCGATCCGCCGTAGTAGATGGTGCCCACCGAGCCACCATAAGCCCTATCCTGTCGCGCTCCGGCATTCCTGTCGAACGCCTCTTCAGCGCACGCCGGACGCGGGTCTGAAGCGGGTCTATAGCCGCGACCACGCCTCGGTGAGCACTCCGCGCAGGATCTGCTCGATCTCGTCGAACTCGGACGGGCCGATCGTGAGCGGCGGAGCGAGCTGGATGACGGGGTCTCCGCGGTCGTCCGCGCGGCAGTACAGGCCGGCGTCGAACAGCGCCTTGGACAGGAAGCCGCGCAGCAGCCGCTCCGACTCGTCATCGTCGAAGGTCTCTTTCGTGAGCTTGTCCTTCACGAGCTCGATTCCGAAGAAGTAGCCGTCGCCGCGGACATCGCCCACGATCGGCAGGTCGGTGAGCTTCTCGAGTGTCGAGCGGAAGACCGGCGAGTTCTCGCGGACGTGCGCGAGCAGGCCCTCCTCCTCGAAGATGTCGAGGTTCTCCAGCGCCACGGCGGCCGAGACCGGGTGCCCGCCGAAGGTGTACCCGTGCGGGAACGAGACCTGGCCGTGGGCGAAGGGCTCGTACACGCGGTCGCTGACGATGGTGCCGCCCAGTGGCGAGTAGCCGCTCGTGACCGCTTTCGCGAAGGTGATCATGTCGGGCTGGAACCCGTACGCGTCGGCACCGAAGTAGTGGCCGAGCCGGCCGAACGCGCAGATGACCTCGTCCGAGACCAGGAGCACGTCGTACTTGTCGCAGATCTCCCGCACGCGCTGAAAGTAGCCGGGAGGAGGCGGGAAGCATCCGCCCGAGTTCTGCACCGGCTCGAGGAAGACGGCGGCCACGGTCTCAGGGCCCTCGAAATTGATCATCTCCTCGATGCGATCTGCCGCCCAGACTCCGAACTGCTCCTGCGTGCCGCCGGTGAAGCCCATCTCGCCCGCGCGGTAGAAGTTCGTGTTCGGCACGCGGAAGCCGCCCGGGACGACCGGCTCGAACATCGACTTCATGCCCGGCAAGCCGGTGATCGCCAGGGCGCCCTGCGGAGTGCCGTGGTAGGCGATGTACCGCGAGATCACCTTGTGCTTGGCGGGCTGGCCGGCCAGCTTCCAGTAGTGCTTGGCGAGCTTGAACGCGGTCTCGACGGCTTCGCCGCCGCCCGTGGAGAAGAAGACGTGGTTGAGGTCTCCGGGGGCGAGGTCGGCGATGCGGTCGGCGAGCTCGATCGCCGCCGGATGCGCGTACGACCAGATCGGGAAGAAGGCGAGCTGCTCGGCCTGGCGTGCGCCCGCCTCGGCGAGGCGGCGGCGCCCGTGCCCGGCGTTGACGACGAAGAGGCCCGCGAGGCCGTCGATGTACTCCTTGCCGGTCGAGTCCCAGATGCGGTGACCCTCGCCCTTGACGATGATCGGCACGCCGTCACCCTCTGTCATGACCGACTGGCGCGAGAAGTGCATCCAGAGGTGGTCGCGCGCCATCGCCTGCAGCTCGGCTTCGGAGCGCGCAGCGCGAGAGGTGGGTTCGGTCGAGATCGACATGCGTCGGGCCTTCCTGCCGGTTGCCTCCGACGATACTCGCGACACTTCACGCCTGCGCGTGATGGCCCAGTGGGTCCGACAGGATGTCCGCGAACGCCGCCTCGGCGGCACCGATGAGCAGCCGGTCTTCCGCGAGGACCGCGACCCTGATGTCGAGTCCCTCCATGCTCGCCGGCATGGCGTGCGCGCCTACCGCCGCGGTGAGGCCCTCGAGGTCGCGTTCGGCGATCGTCGCGAGGAATCCGCCGAGCACGACGACCGACGGGTTGAGCACGTTGACGGCGTTCGCCAGGGCCGTCGCCAGGATGCGGCGCTGCCGCGCCAGCTCGGCGATCGCGTCGGGCAGCGTCGAGGCGGCCAGCAGCGCCGCGAGCGTCGGCTCGTCCGCGGAGGGCCGCGCGACCACCGCGAGCAGCCGGGCCCGGCTCACCTCGGCTTCGAGCACGCCCGAGCCGGCTCGGCGGTCATGGTCCGAGGCGATGCCCGGCCGGTTCTGCCCGAATTCGCCCGCGTACCCGCCCGCGCCGGCGACCGGCATCCCGTGAACGATCAGACCGCCGCCGATGCCGCTGGCCCCGCCATTGAGGTACACGACGTCCTCGATGCCGCGTGCGGCCCCGTAGAGGTGTTCGGCGATCGCGCCCAGGCTCGCGTCATTGCCCACGACCGTCGGCAGGCCGGTCGCGTCGGCGACGAGACCGCGGACCGGCGCGTCGGTCCAGTTCAGGTGGGGGGCGCTGCGCACCAGCCCGTCGGCGGCTCGGACCAGTCCGGGAACGGCGAGCCCGACCGCGACGACGCGCGCGTCGGCGAGCGGGCCGGCGCGCCAGAGAGCGATGCGCTCCGCGACGATCGCCGCGGTCTCTTCGGGCGTGATCAGGTGGTCGAGCTCGATGCGCTCGCGGATCGGGATGCCGCGGTCCAGGCCGACCGCTCCGATCGTGAGCGCATCGACCTCGGGATTGACGGCTATCGCCACCACCCTCGGGTCCATGGCCACCACGGGGGACGGGCGACCGACACGGCGCGCGCGATCGGGCGCGCGCTCCTGGACCAGTCCTTCACGGACCAGCTGTGCGACGAGGTCGGCGATCGTCGACCGGTTCAGGCCCGTCGACTCGGTCAGGGCAGCACGCGAGAGGGGACCCTCCAGGTGCACCAGACGCAGGATGCGGACCAGATTGCGCTGGCGCACGCCTTCGGCTGCGCTGCGGGAGTCGGTCACGCGTCCCACTGTAGGAGACCGGTCGGTCGGATCCTCCTGGACGCGGCATCCGTTCCGCGATAGGTTGTTTTCAGCAACAATTCTCGCGAAGGAGCATCATGCCCGCACCCACAACCGCCGACAAGTTCTCATTCGGACTCTGGACGGTCGGCTACAACGGCACCGATCCGTTCGGTGGCCCCACCCGTCACCCGCTCGACGTCGTGCACGCCGTCGAGAAGCTCACCGAGCTCGGTGCGTACGGTCTCACGTTCCACGACGACGACCTGTTCGCCTTCGGCTCGACCGAGGCCGAGCGCCAGAAGCAGATCGACCGCCTGAAGGCCGCGCTCGCCGACACCGGGATGATCATCCCGATGGTGACGACCAACCTGTTCAGCGCCCCGGTCTTCAAGGACGGCGGCTTCACCTCGAACGACCGCGATGTGCGCCGCTTCGCCCTGCGAAAGGTGTTCCGCCAGCTCGACCTGGGAGCCGAGCTCGGCGCGAAGACGTTCGTGATGTGGGGCGGGCGCGAGGGTGCCGAGTACGACTCCGCCAAAGACATCCGGCAGGCGCTCGAGCGCTACCGCGAGGCCGTCAACCTGCTCGGCGACTACGTCGTCGACAAGGGCTACGACATCCGCTTCGCTATCGAGCCGAAGCCCAACGAGCCGCGCGGCGACATCCTGCTGCCCACGCTCGGCCACGCGATCGCGTTCATAGACTCGCTCGCCCGCCCAGAACTCGTGGGCCTGAACCCCGAGGTCGGCCACGAGCAGATGGCGGGGCTGAACTTCGCCGCCGGCATCGCGCAGGCGATGTACCACGGCAAGCTCTTCCACATCGACCTCAACGGCCAGCGCGGCATCAAGTACGACCAGGACCTCGTGTTCGGTCACGGCGACCTGCACAACGCGTTCGCGCTCGTGGACCTGCTCGAGAACGGCGGGCCGGGCGGGGTCCCGGCCTACGACGGCCCGCGGCACTTCGACTACAAGCCCAGTCGCACCGAAGACGAGAAGGGCGTATGGGAATCGGCATCCGCCAACATGCGCACCTACCTGCTGCTCAAGGAGCGCGCAGCGGCCTTCCGTGCCGATCCCGAGGTGCAGGAGGCCCTGGAGGCCTCTCGCGTGCACGAGCTCTCGGTGCCGACGCTGGGCGAGGGCGAGACGTACGACGACCTGCTCGCCGACCGTTCGGCGTACGAGGATTTCGATGCGTCGGTCTACCTCGGCGGCAAGGGCTTCGGCTTCGTGCGCCTGCAGCAGCTCGCGACCGAGCACCTGCTCGGCGCCCGCTGACCCGCCGATGACGCTGGTCATGGGAGTCGACTCGTCGACGCAGTCGTGCAAGGTCGTGATCACCGATGCCGCCACAGGGGCCATCGTGCGCGAAGGGCGCCGAGCGCACCCGAACGGCACCGAGGTCGACCCGGCGGCGTGGTGGTCGGCCCTGCAGGGTGCGATCGCGGATGCCGGGGGTCTGGGCGATGTGCACGCCTGGGCGATCGGCGGCCAGCAGCATGGCATGGTCGTGCTCGACGAGTCCGGCCGGGTCATCCGGGCGGCGCTGCTGTGGAACGACACCCGCTCCGCGGGCGCTGCGGCGGACCTGATCGCCGAGTTCGCGGCCGATCAGCTCGCCCGGCGCACGGGCCTGGTGCCGGTCGCCTCGTTCACGATCACCAAGCTCCGCTGGCTGCGCGATTGCGAACCGGAGCATGCGGCGCGCGTCGCCGCCGTCGCGCTGCCGCACGACTGGCTCACCTGGCGCCTGCGCGGCTTCGGGCCCGAGGGGGAGTCCGCGCTCGGGCCGGTGCTCGACGAGCTCATCACCGACCGGTCCGATGCCTCGGGCACCGGATACTGGGATCCCGCGACGGGCGGCTACGACCGCGAGCTGCTGGTCGCCGCCCTCGGGCATGACGCGATCCTGCCCCGCGTGCTCGGGCCGCAGGAGTGGGTGTCGGATGCCGAAGGCCGGCGCGTCGGCGGCGGAGCAGGCGACAACGCGGCCGCCGCACTCGGGCTCGGCATCGGCCCCGGCGACGTGGTGGTCTCGATCGGCACGAGCGGCACCGTCTTCGCCGTCGGCGAGCAGCGCACGATCGATCCGACCGGCACGGTCGCGGGGCTCGCGGACTGCACGGGACGGTTCCTCCCCCTCGTCGCGACGCTCAACGCCGCCCGGGTGCTCGACGCGATCGCCGGCCTGCTCGGGGTCGACCACGCCGAGCTCAGCCGCCTCGCGCTCGCCGCAGAGCCGGGCGCGCAGGGCCTTTCGCTCGTGCCCTACTTCGAGGGCGAGCGCACTCCGAATCTGCCGGATGCGACGGCATCCCTCACCGGCATGACCCTGGCCTCGACCACCCGCGAGAACCTCGCGCGCGCCGCCGTCGAGGGCATGCTCGGCGGCCTCGGAGCCGGCCTCGTCGCGCTGCGCGCCCTCGGCGTGCCGATCCAGCGCGCTCTGCTCGTCGGCGGCGGCGCGCAGTCCGAGGCCGTGCGGGTCATCGCGCCACTCGTGCTCGGGGTGCCGGTCGAGGTGCCCGCGCCCGGGGAGTATGTCGCCCTCGGTGCCGCTCGGCAGGCGGCATCCGTCCTGTCCTCGTGAACCCGAGAAGGTGTCTTCAGCGCCGAGAAGGCGCGCTCGAGAGCGAGAAGGTGCCACCTTCTCGGCGCGGGACCCACCTTCTCGGCGCGGGACCCACCTTCTCGGCGCGTCGCGGTGCAGTCGCCGCGCCCGACAGAATGGGCGTGTGCCCCCTCCCGTCGATGAGCCCGCCGCCGATGATGCGGCGGCGCAGCTCGATGAGATCGCGGCGGAGCTCTATGCCCTGCCGCCCGACGACTTCACGGCGGCGCGCAACGCCCGGGCCGCGGCATCCGATCGCACGCTCGCCGCACGCGTGAAGAGCCTGCGCAAGCCGACCGCCGCGGCGTGGGCCGTCGACCTGCTCGCCCGCGACGGGCAGCTGGCCGAGGCGCTCCAGCTGGCCGGCGCCCTGCGGGAGGCGCAGGACGACCTCGACGGCGCAGAGCTCGCCCGCCTGGGCCGCCAGCGACGGGCTCTCGTGGCCGCGCTGGCCACCCAGGCGGTCGATCTGGCCGCGGACCGCGGTGTCTCGGTCAGCGCTGCGGCGCGCGCCGACGTCGAGAAGACCATCAACGCCGCCGTGATGGATGCCGCAGCCGCGGCGGCTGTGATGACGGCGCGGCTGGTCCGCCCGCTCGAGGCGACGGGATTCGACGCGGTCGACGTCTCCGACGCCGTCGGGGGGTCTCTGCCCGGCGTTCCCGATGCACCGCCGCCGAGCCGCGACGACCTCGCAGAGCGCCGCGCCCGCAAGGAGGCCGAACGTGCGGTGCGCGAAGCCGAGCGTGCCGCAGGCGAGGCCGACCGCGAGCTCGCGAAGATCGACGCGAAGCTCGCGAAAGCCCGCGAGCGCGCCGATCACCTGAGCGAGCGGATCGCCGACCTGCGTGCCGAACTGACCCGCTTCGAGGCGGACGCCCAGAAGGCCGAGCGCGAGAGCCGGCGCCTGGATGAGGACAGAGCGGATGCCGCAGCCCGCTCGCGTGCCGCGCAGCGCGATGCAGAGAAGGCGCGGAAGGTGCTCGAGTGAGTCCAGACCTACCAGGCTGGCGGCGCTGAGGTGGCCCCTGAGTCGGTACGGTGAACGCGTGGACCAGCTCGAGCCGACCCTTCTCGTCATCCCGCTGCTCGCGGTGCTGGCGCCGCTGCTGGCTCGCAGCCTGTCACAGTGGGTGCGGGTGCCGATCGTGGTGTTCGAGCTCGTCTTGGGAATCATCGCGGGACCGGCCGTTCTCGGGTGGGCACAGCCCTCCTACTTCGCCGACGCGCTCTCGGAGTTCGGCCTCGCGATGCTGTTCTTCGTCGCCGGATCCGAGATCGAGTTCAGTGCCTTCCGCGGTCGCACGGGCCGGCGGGCCGTCTTCGGGTGGCTGATCAGCCTGACGGCCGGCGTGGGGCTTGCCTGGGTGCTCTTCCCCGGCGAGGTGGCGATCGTCGTCGGCATCGCCCTGTGCTCCACGGCCCTCGGCACGATCCTGCCGATCCTGCGCGACGCGGGCGAGCTGCGCACGCCTTTCGGCAAGGCGATGGGGGCGATCGGCGCGGTGGGCGAGTTCGGCCCTCTGATCGCGATCTCGCTGTTCCTCGGCGGCCGCGACCCGGGATTCGAGACCATCGTCCTCGCGATCTTCGGGGTCGTGTCGGGACTGGCGATCTGGCTCGCGCTGCGGATGCCGCGCGGGGCGATGCATCGCGTCGTCAACGGCACGCTGCACACGTCGGGTCAGTTCGCCATCCGGGTGGTGTTCCTGATCCTCTCGGCACTGGTTGCGCTGAGCATCGTGCTCGACCTCGACATGCTGCTGGGCGCCTTCGCCGCCGGCATCGTGTGGCGACTTCTCATGCGAGATGCCGACGAGTCGGACCGCACGGCTGTGGAGAGCAAGGTCGAGGCCGTGGCGTTCGGCTTCCTCGTTCCCGTCTTCTTCATCTACACCGGCGTCACGTTCGATCTCTCGGCACTCACGACGAACCCGATCCTGCTGCTCGCGGTGCCGGTCGTGCTGATCGTCCTGCTGCTGGTGCGCGGTCTTGCGTCCATGCTCGCCGCGCCCCCGGGATCGAGTCGTCGTGATCGCATCGCGGTCGCGTTCCTCGGGGCGACCGCGCTGCCGATCATCGTCGCAGTCACCGCGATCGGGGTCGATGAGGACATCCTCACCTCCGCACACGCCTCAGTGCTCATCGGCGCGGGGATGCTGTCGGTGCTGCTGTTCCCGCTGATCGCGATGACCCTGCGCGGTGAGCGCAGTGCGCGGGTGGCCGCGCCGCTCGAGGACGACCTGGCGTGAGCACCCGCGTGCTGCTCGAAGCCGCTCGGGCACGGCTGGCGGATGCCCCTCGTGAAGCACTCGGCGAGCTGATCGTGCCCCGCCGGGTGCTGGGCGTCGGCCGCTTGCCGCGCATCGCCCGCTGCGGATCCGCCTGGCACCTGGGCGTGCTGCTGGTCACCGACGACGCCGTGCTGGCAACCGGCGACATCGTGCGCGCGCGGCAGGAGGTGCGGCGCGGGTTCACCGCCGAGTCGCAGCGGCAGCGTGCCGAGCTCGCAGCGGCCGCCCGCCGCGGAGGAATCACGGAAGGCGAGACCGTGCACATCGGGTGGATGACGCTCGATGCCGATGCGGTCGATTCGGGTGCGGCATCCGGCCCCCTCGCCCTGCGCGACGGGGTTCCGAGCGTGCGCTGGAGCACGGCGGGCGGTTTCATGCCGCTGGCGGCATACCTCGATGAGCGGGTCGGGCTGCTGCGGCATCCGCCTGCCGGCGCGTAGCGGTGTGGGCGCAGC
>WOYI010883108.1_pt1 | contig 14206 bp, 12 predicted proteins | sample 6423411 | NCBI WGS metagenome assembly WOYI01 (sample SAMN13441803, study PRJNA592873) | oil field metagenome | biome: oil field; feature: oil-well bore; material: oil-contaminated soil; isolation source: oil-contaminated soil from oil-well borehole | place: Germany: Wietze | collected 2016-10-18 ...
ATGGGAAACGCACATCCTGCTCAGCGTGATGGCCGCCAATTACTGCATCAAGGTCAGCTGGGAAATCTTCGCCACGCCGGTGACTTACCGCGTGGTGAACGCGCTCAAACGCGCCGAGCACGAGGATTATTTCGACGACAAGACTGACTTCAATCCCTTCACGCTGAAGGTGTGAAGCGCGCCCCCGGCGTCGGGCCTCAAACCTGCACCGCCTAAGGAAGCGCCGCTTACAGCCGCTGATCTTGGCAGCGCATCCATGCGCTGCGGGAAGCGCCGAATAAATCCATCCTGGTTCCGAGCGCCCGCTACCGAAACATCTTGTGGAGCGCAGCTTCGCTGCGCTTCTACCCGCGCGCGGCGCGCGGGCCGGAGATCGCCCGGCGCAGCCGGGCTCCTACAATTTTTCGATGGTCAGCCGCTTCGACTTGTGCCGGCGGCATGTTGCCGATGGGCGCCGGTAACCGTCGGCGAGCGAACCGGTCCACCCCTTCCCGCGTTGGCCAAAGGGCACCGGGGGGGCACCGGGCGTCACCTCAATGCCGCGCCGGCTCGTACTCCGGCACCCAGCGCTGCAGCGCCATCCGCACCTCTTCGTCCGCCACCGGCCCCGGCTGCGCCAGCCACTGCTCCAGCTCGCGCAGGAAACCCTCCGCCACCGACCGCGAGCGCGCGATGCGCAGCTTCGGGTGCGGCGTCTCGCGCGTCTGCTCGGCGTCCGTCAGCAACTCCTCGTAGAGCTTCTCGCCCGGCCGCAGGCCGGAGAACTCGATGCGGATCTCGTCCTCGGAGTAGCCCGACAGCCGGATCATGTTGCGCGCCAGGTCGACGATCTTCACCGGCTCGCCCATGTCGAGCACGAAGATTTCGCCGCCCTGGCCCATGGCCGCCGCCTGCAGCACCAGCTGCGCCGCCTCGGGGATGGACATGAAGTAACGGTTGATTTCGGGGTGGGTCACCGTCACCGGCCCGCCGCGGGCGATCTGCTCGGCGAACTTCGGGATCACGCTGCCGGTGCTGCCGAGCACATTGCCGAAGCGCACCATCTCGATCCGCGTGCCGCCCTTGCGCGAGCAGTGCAGCGCCTCGCAGGCCATCTCGGCCAGGCGCTTGGTGGCGCCCATCACGTTGGTGGGGTTCACCGCCTTGTCGGTGGAGATCAGCACGAAGCGTTCTGCGCCGTAGCGCTGCGCGTGCGCCGCCACCAGCAGCGTGCCGAGCACGTTGTTGCGCACCGCCTGCCAGGCGTTGCCCACCTCCATCAGCGGCACGTGCTTGTAGGCGGCGGCGTGGAACACGAGCTGCGGCTTCCAGGTGGTGAAAATCTCCTCCAGCCGCGCCGCGTCCTTCACGTCGCCGGCCAGCGGCACGATCGGCGTCTCGGGACAGTGCACGCAGAACCACTGCTCGATGTTGTACAGCGCCAGCTCGCTCGCCTCCACCAGCACCAGCCGCGCCGGCGCGAAGCGGGCCAGCTGCCGACACAGCTCGCTGCCGATCGAGCCGCCGGCGCCGGTGATCAACACGGTCTTGCCGCCGATCATTTCATGCAAATGTTCGGAGTCGATCTGCACCGGCTCGCGGCCGAGCAGATCCTCGATCTCCACCGGCCGCATGGCGCTGATGGCCACCTTGCCGCTCATCAAATCCTCGATGCCGGGCACGGTGAACACGCGCGCACCCGCCGCCACCGCAATGTCGGCCGCGCGCTTTAACGTGGCCGCCGCCGCCGACGGCATGGCCAGGATCACGTGCTGCGCCTTGGCGTCCTGCAGCACCTGCGGCAGCGACTCGATTGGGCCGGCGATCGGCACGCCGTACAGCTCCAGGCCCCACTTGGCCGGGTCGTCATCGACCAGCGCGACCACCCGCCAATCGGGGCTGCGCTCGAGCTCGCGCACCAGCATCGCGCCGCCGGTGCCGGCGCCGACCACCACCACCGGTTTGCCTTCCGCACGCAGACTGCCGTAGACGCGGTGCTCCTTCCACATCCGCCAGGCGGTGCGTCCGCCGCCCATCACCATCATCAGCAGCAGCGGATAGAGCACGATCATCGAGCGCGGAATCACCGGCCCCGGCAGGCGATCGACCGCCATCAGCACCACCAGCGCCGCGGCGGAAACGCCCACCGCGCGCAGCACGCGCTTCAGATCCGGCAGGCTGGCAAAAACCCACATGCCGCGGTACAGGCCCGCCCAGCGGCAGGCGATGGCATGCACCACCAGCAGCGCGCCCAGGCCCAGCCACAGCTTCTGGGAGTACCGGCCCGGCAGATCGAAGTTGAAGCGAATCCACAGGCCGCCGACCCACGCGATCACCACCGCCAGCAGGTCGAACAGAAAGACGAGGACCGAGCGAAGAGACAGTTTCATCGCCCCACCGTCACGCGGCTGCCTGGCGCATCGCGTGTGTCAGGGCCGCGCACGTCCGTTCGATCGCCCCCGCCGTCAGCCCAGGGTGCGCCAGAAGCATCAGGCGGGTCTCGCCGAGCTCGCGAGCAACGGGCGGCGGCAACAAAATGGGCTGGATGATGCCGACCGTGCCCGGCACCCCAAAAACGCCAATCGCGCTGAAGATGGATGCACAGAACAAGCCGTAAATGCCCACCGCCAGCCCCAGCCTGAATAGCAGCTTTTCCAACGTCATTCCTGCCGAATGCGATCACCACGGCCCGCGCCAGTGAGCGTCTTGATGATGTACGAGAAGTAGGTTGGCACACCTAAGCCCTGGAGCATGCGTGCATCCGTTTCGGCAAGCAGCCTGGGGATGGACATGTCGATGCCACTGATCTGCGCCAGACCGGTAATCCCGGGGCGGGCCGCAAACACGCCGCGCGCGGCACGCTCCTCGATCAACTCCTGCTGATTGAGCAAGCAAGGGCGCGGGCCCACCAGGCTCATGTCGCCTTTGAGCACGTTCCACAACTGCGGCAACTCATCCAGCTTGCTGCGGCGCAGAAAGCGCCCAAAGGGCGTGATCGCGGCAGCATCGGCCAGATGCGTGGCCACCGACGCCGTGCCGGGCCGCATGGTGCGGAACTTCACCAGCACGAACGGCCGCTGGTTTCGACCCACGCGCTGCTGGCGAAACAGCGGCGAACCCGTGTCCCACAGCCCCACCAGCCACAACACGGCCAGCACCGGCATCCCCAGCGTCAGGCCGAGCACGGCAAACGCTATGTCAAACAGGCGTATCAACGCCGCAAACCCTCAACGGCCCGCTTCAGGCCCTCGTCCACGCCGACCGGGGGCGTCCACCCCAACAACTCCCGGGTTTTGCCGATGTCCACCTGCAAAGAACCCAACAGGCGCTGCGCCATGTCGCGCTTGCCCAAAACGGCGGCGGCCGATTCCAGCATCCACACCGGCACCGGCAGCAAGCGCACGCGCCGATTCATCGCGCGCCCCAACCGCTGCAACAACTCGGCAGTGGCTAAATCCTCGCCATCGGCGGCCAGCAACACCTGATTGGCCGCCGCCGGATGATCGAGGCAGGTGATGATCAGATCCACCAGATTGTCCAGCGCCACCAGGGACCGCCGGTTATGCCGCACCGCCCCCAGCGGCAGCGGCATGCCCGTGGCCACCAGGCGCATCAGCGCGGCGAAATTGCCCTTCACGCCGGGGCCGTACACCAGCGGCGGGCGGATGATCACCACCTCCATTCCCGTCTCGCGGGCCAAGGCCATCAGCCCATCTTCGGCCTCGCGCTTGGAAATGCCGTAGACATCCTGCGGCGCAGGCAGGTCATCGGCCCGAAACGGTTTGCCGCTGGGCGTGGACTCCCCATTGACCTTGATCGAACTCAAAAACACAAAGCGCCGTACACCCGCCGCCGCGGCCTGCCGCGCCAGCCGCAGCGTTCCTTGCACATTCACGCGCCGGAACACCGCCAAGGGATCGGACGCGCGCTCATGCATGACATGCGCACGGGCCGCACAGTGCACCACCGCATCCACCCCAGCGAGCGCCGGCGACCAGTCCGTGTCGGGCCCAAGATCCGCAACCAACACCGTTTCAATGCCGGGCGGGAGCATGGCCCCACCGGCGCGCACGGCGGCCACGACGGCGCGCCCACCGTCACCGCCCAGGCGTCGCAGCAGCCCCCCGCCGACGAAGCCCGTGCCGCCGGTCACCAGAATCTTCATCATGATTTGTGCACCATCAAAAGCAAACTCCGGCATGCCTTCACGCGTTGGTCATGGGGGCGGAATTGATGCAAGCAAACGCTTCACCCCTCAAGCCCATTGGATGCCAGGCCACGCACGCCGGTGAGCCATACCGCGGCCGTCACAGCCCCAGGGCCTCCAGGATGCGGGCGTTGATGATGCGCACGTCGAAGCGTTCTTCAGCCAGACGGCGGCTGGCCAGCCCCATGGTTTCGATCAAACCCGGCTCCTCGATGAAGCGCGTCATCGCCGCCACCAGGGCCGGCACGTCACGCACTGGCACCAAAAAGCCATTGTGGCCGGCCACCACCGTCTCGCGGCAGCCGGGGGCATCGGTGGTGATCACGGCGCGGCCGAGCGCCATCGCCTCTTGCGTGCTGCGCGGCACGCCCTCCCGGTAGGAAGGCAGCACATACACATGCGCCTGCGCCAGCCAGGGCTGCATGGGCACATGGCCAGGCCACTCCAGCACGCCCTCGGCCACCCAGCGCTCGACCTCGGCGCGGGCAATGGCGCCGGGGTTCTCGTCCAGCCCGCCCAGCAGCAAAAAGCGCGTGTGCGGATGGCGCGCCTTGATGGCCCGCGCGGCGGCCACGTATTCCAGAATGCCTTTCTCGCGCAGCAGGCGGGCGGCCAGGGCGAAAGTGACGGGATGTTCGGGCAGCGCGGGCAGCGGGGTGTGGGGCCATTCAGCCAGATCCACCCCAATGCCGCCGATGCACAGCACCTGCCCCGGCGCCACCAGGGCGCGCTGGGTGAATTCGCGCACATCGTCGGGGTTGAGCATCAGCACCCGGTGGGCGCGCGCAAGCGCCTGCCGGTAGAGCGCCGACACCACCGCCTGCAGCGCCCGGCGCCTAACGCTCAAGGGCGCGCCGCTGTCGGTAAACGCGAACCCCAGCCCCTCGATCAAGGCCACCCGCCGCGGCACCCCGACCCAGGCCGCCGCCAGCGTGCTGTAGATCACCGGCTTGATGAAATAGCCCAGGCTCACGTCAGGGCGGATCTGCCCGAGCAGCCGGCGCAGCGCCAGCACGGTGCGCAGGTCTCGCCAGGGATTCATGCCGGTGCGGGCCAACGGATAGTCGCGCGTTTCGGCACCCAGTGCCTCCACCGCGGCCCGGCTGGCCGCGTCGAAATCCGGAGCCAGCGCCACCACCCGGTGGCCACGGGCCACGATGTCACGGATCAACGGGCCACGGAAATTGGCCAGGGAATACGCCTGATTGGCGATGAGGGCGAGGGTTTTCAATGGGCTCCCTTTTCACGATCGTGGCGGGCTGCCCCAGAGGGCAGTTGCCAGACGCTTTGGTACGCCGACGTCATCTTCTGGATGCTGAAATGGTCCACCACCCGCTGCCGCACCGCGCGCTGGCGGGCGGCCCAGGCTGTGGCCTGTGCCTTGGCTTGAAACGCCGCCCCTAGGCCATCGGCCAGCGCCTGGGGGTTGCGCGGTGGCACCACCCAGCCGGTATCCCCGACGATCAGCGCGGCATCCCCCACATCGGTGCTCACGCACGGCGTGCCGCAGGCCATCGCCTCGGCCAACACATTGGGAAAGGCCTCGCCGTAGGCAGACGAAAGCACATGCACATCCAGCGCGTTCATCACGGCGGGAATATCGTTGCGCTGCCCGAGCTGCAGCACGTGGTGCGCCAGATCCTGCTCGGCAATCCAGGCGTTGATCGCGGCGTTGTCCTGCGTCAGGTCTTTGCCCACCAGCACGCAGCGGAACTGGCCGCCGGCGCGTTTGAATTCGCCCAAGGCCGAAATCAGGTTCGCGTGGTCTTTCTGCGGGTCGAAACGGCCGACCATGCCGATCAGGAACAGGTCATCCGCCACGCCCCAGTCCCGGCGCAGCCGCTCCCGCGCACCCCGATCGGGCTTGAATCGCTCCAGATCGTAGCCATTCGGGATCACCACCATCTTCTCGGCGGCGTAGCCCAGGGCGGCATGCACCTCGCGCGCCCTCTCCGCGCAGCACACGATCGCCTGCGGCACCCAGCGCGATAGCCGCGCATTGATGCGCGCAATCCAGATCGTGCTGCGTGACGACTTGCCCGGCTCGAGCGTGGTGTGGTGTATGCCCCAGCAGATCCGCGGCACGCCGGCCAGCCGGGCGATCCCCCCCCCCACCAAATCGCCGTGGTACATCCAGGTTTGCACCACATCCGGCCGCCCCGCTCGCAGCACACGCCATAGCCGCCACAGCCCGCGCAGCGTCAAGCCGCCGCGCGGCATATTGAGGCAGGTCACCTGCGCACCGGCCTCGCGCAACAAGGGGCCATACTTGCCCTCGTCCATCAACGAGATGACGTGATGACGCGCCGGTCCGTCATGGCACACTAGGCGATAGAGCACCGCTTCGGCGCCGCCGTCGTTGAGGCCGGTGGTGATGTGGGTGATGTTCACGAAGCAATGATCTTCGCGGCGCACTTACGATTGATGCGAATGCTCAAGCTTGGCAGACGATGCAACGCCATCATTATCAGTGCCGCTGCGATCCAATGAATGTGCCCGCTCAGCACCAAATTGGGCTGCGCATAGAAAACCGCCAAGACAGCCAGCGACAAAGCAAGATTCGCTTCGAATGTCACACCTATACCGCAATCAGGTATCCGGCACAGAAGCGCCTGAACCACACGCAATAAGCAACCAAAAAGCACGCCAGTCGGCACGATCCCCGGCAAATGGAATTGCATCAACCCCAGAGTCAGCAGATCAACGGGTATACCAGCGGTTACGCCCGCCTCCCCCTTTGGCGCCCCCATGATGACGGCGGTATTGATCTGACTCACCGGCTCAAGCCAGTTCGTCCACAAGGATGATGGAAGCAGGTAGACGGGTGACCACAGAAAATGCACAAAGCCGAGAAAAAGGTGCTCTTCGTGATCGAGTTGGGCAAAAAAGCTGCCAAACGGAAAAGAAAGTTCTCTGGCGAGAAACGCCATGAGATTATCCGCCGATTTCAGGTCGAGCCAGACACTGAGCGCGTAGGCACCAACCAAAAGGCCAACAAAACTGACTCCACCGCTCGTAATCAGGCGCAGTGGCGAGCGACTTCCATACATGGCAAGTGCAAGCGGGAATGTGGCAATAAACACCAGAAAACCCAATCTTCCGAGCCAGCCATACAAAACGTACAAACTGAAAAAGAAGGAAAGCATCAACCCCATATAGACGGAAAGGCGCCTGTCTCTTGACAAGCACAGCCCAAAAAAACCGAATGCAGAAACCATGGCCAGCGCCCCGAAGGGCTTGAGAAAGCTCAAAGGATTGGGGGGGACGGCATCGAACAAGCCCGAGCGTATCGAGTTCGAATATTCCAAATACCCAAGAAAACCGCCATAGGCGTACGTATATGCTGCCTGCGCGACGACGGCCAGAAATAATAGAAACCAGAACGCGCGAGCCCATCGAGCGCCGTTAGTGGCGGCGGGTTTAATTGACAGCGTTATGGGCAATCGCCAGATCGAGCCAGCCAGATACCAACCGGTCAGCACGCCAAAGAGCAGCAACATGGCACCGATGTTGAGTACAATATATTGATCTTGAAAGGGCAAAATCCATCGCGCCCAAGATGGATTTTCACCGGCCTTTGTTGCATGAAGCACCAATACCCAACCGACACCATACATGCCGCCCATGGCAAGCAAGGCCCAATCCAGCAGGGTCACGCGCCTGACCCGCATACTGTGCGCGATCGCCAGAACACCACAGAGGACTGCAAACAGCGCCCCGAATAGGGTTGTGATCTCAATCACGGTGCAGCTCCTGGCACGCAATTCCAGCGACCAAGGTTCGGTTGCGCATATATCACGCCTGATATCCCTTGCCTTCCGGCAACATCACCCGCAGATACCCCTCCACGGCCTCATCCACGCCAAATTCGAGCGCTCGGGTGGTGACATCGGGATGTATTGCTTCGTCCAGGGTCGCCGCCATGGCTTCGGCCAGTGCCGCCACGTCCCCCACAGGCACCAGCCGCCCCCAGCGCCCACCCTCCAGAATCTCCGCCGGGCCGGACGGGCAGTCGGTGCTCACCACCGGCGCGCCGCAGGCCATAGCTTGAATCAAAACCCCAGGCAATCCCTCGTATTTGGACGAAAGCACGAAAACCGCAGCCCGTGCCATATAGGCGAACGGATTGGCCATGAAGCCGGGCAGTTGCACGTCGTCTTCCAGGTTCAACTCTTGCACCAGCGCCTCCAGCCGAGGGCGCAGCTCGCCTTCGCCCAGAATCATCAGGCGTGCGGGGCGCCGGGCGCGCAGCAAGCCGAAGGCCCGGATCAAGGCCGGAAAGTCTTTTGCCTCTGTCAGTCGACCCACGCCCAGGAACACAGGCGGCTCGCCTTCGGCGAACCAAGGGTGATCGACCGACGCTTGCGACTTGAGCGACAGATCGTCCGTGACGACGGGGTTGTAAAGGGTATGCACCTTGGCCGGATCGAGGCCGATCGTGCGCACCAGATCATCCGCCACCCCCTTCGAGACGGCCACCACCGCGTCGGCCCACGGATAGACCCGGCGCATGAACCAGGGCACCACCAGCCCGCGGCGATTGCCGGGCCGCGCTTGGCTCAAGGTGCTGCGCTCACTTACCACCAGCCGTGTCGGCACGCCCGCCAACCGGTGCGCAAGACAGGCGATGACATTGGCATGATTGAGCGCGCCGAGCAGCGCCCGCGGCTGCTCCCGTCGCAGGTACCGGACCAGGCCGGGCAGCGAGCGAATGACCCGCGCCGCGCCAAGATCGACCACCCGCACATGGGGGCTGACGTCCGCCAGATACGGGCCTTCGGCACTGGCAAGCACGAGGTCGGTGGCAATGCCACGCGCGGCAAAGCCATTGGCCAGCAATACCATCACCCGTTCGGCACCGCCGCCGCGCAGGGAGGGCAAATAAATAGCGAGTTTGCCGTAAATCACTTTTAACCCATCTGCTCTGGCTTCTTCGCCATTACTAATAAGTGGGGATCAGCAATTCCTTCCCCCATTTTTGCAAGCACTACTCGAATAGATGACTTAATAAAATTGCGCAACCCTTTTCTTTCCCAGTCAATAAATGTGCTTAACCAAGTCTTCTGAATTTGAAACCCTTTGCCTTCAAGAAGCTGTCGCATTGCGTATTTATCAAACGTTTGTAAATGACCTACCTTATGAAATACGCAACCGCACTCAGGGCAAACAACACGGCTTGCCCCCAAATCCTCGCGATAAGGTGTAGAACAGAGCAAATAACCGCCGGGCCTAAGCACTCGCAATACTTCACTCAATGATCCAGCCAACACCTCGTCATCCAAATGCTCCAACACTTCAGACATGACGACAACATCGAAGCTGTTATCCAAAAAAGGGATCGCTTGGGCATACCCACACTGAGCACGATCCGCCATGCTTAATTCTTCTCGCAAGCGTTCAATCGCTCGTTGACTAGGGTCTAGGGAATGCATGAGAACCCCTTTCTCGATACCAAGACGCTCCAATGCCCCGCTACCTATCCCTATGTTCAGCACTGTTTGACCAACATTTAAGTATTTGAGCATGAAGCGTTGCCTCGCTTCAGGAAATTTATGGTCTTCAAGGCCCTCGTTTTGAAAATAATTCCATATTTTATCTTGTTCCATTATGACCATCCTTCTGAGCGTTTGTTCGACCTGGCAATACTGTGTGAAACACTCGCATGACTGGGTAGCGAATACCGCCAACATTTAATGCGGTACTTACAAATACCGCACTCAAAATCGCAAACGCCAAGCCAATGGATAAATTAATCCATGATGCGCCAGTTCCTGCAGAACCTAGTGCAGCAGCCATTCCTGAAACCAATCCCACAAGCATGGCTTTTAGCAGCATCAACATTAAAGCTGGCATGGGGAATACCTTGGCGCCGAACCACGCGCTGAAACACATAGCAATGGAATATGCGAATAATGTCGCTAATGCAGCACCAACGATTCCGCTCAAAGGAATCAGAAACAAATTCAATATGAAGTTTATCCCTGCCGCAACCCCGCCAGTAATAACCAGCCAACCACCACTCCGCCCAAGATGAAATGCAATATCAAAGTAATATGCCTTGATGCCTGCAAACGCAGAGGCCAGCGCTATCCAGGGTAAAATGCGCAACGCATCTTCGCGAAACGTTGAGCCGATTATCAGGGAAACCAGCAAGGGCCCGAGAACAATAAGCATGGCTGCTGCTGCGAGCGATACGGCGGAGATCAATTCACCATTGATGCGAAGTTCGGCCTCGGCGACATCGGCGCCTTTGTTTTCTAGGCCATGGACAACGAGTGGATATGCCGCGGTGTGAATGACGGACAGCAGCAAGGTGATCGCAGGAAACACCAGATCGTAGGCCGCAGCATAGGCACCCACCGCCGCCTCATCAAGAAACCAGGCGAGCATGAACCGGTCGGAACCCGAGACCACCCAGGCAAGCGCAAAGGTGACGGTGAGCGGCAAGCCGTAGCGCAACTGTTCGCGTAATTGGCTGGCCGCAGGCCAAGCGGGGCGCACGCCTTTCCAAGCGGCTAGGCCAAACAGCAAAAAGGCCAGCGCGTGGCCGGCGATGAGCCCGAGCAAGGGGGCCAAAGCGCCGAGACCGATCCAGGCCAGCAGGGCACCGATCGACAGCGCGATGACCGCCTTGCTGCCCAGCAGTTTGCCGTAGGGAAGGGGCGCGAGACGGGCGCGCAACAGCTCCAGGCCGAGTTCGAACCAGGCTTGCGTCAGCAACAGCGGCACCGCCAGCGCGAGCAGGCGCTGCCAGACGGAGTCCGGCCACCACAGCGCCAGCAGCGATCCCACCCCGGTGACCGCCAGGGCCAGCGTCAAAAACAATGCGAAGATACCGGCCAGGAAAGCTTGCGTATCATCGCCCTGGGCGTGCAGGAAACGCAGCAGCACCAGCCGCAGCCACTGAAACACCACCGCATTGGCCAGCCCCACGCCGGCCAGCACGAGGGCGTAACGGCCGAACTCATCGGGTGCCAGCAGTCGCGTATAGACGGCCAGTGCCGCGAAGTTGACCAGGCCGGGCACGCCGCGGGCGAGCAGATAGTAGGCGGCGTGCCGGATCAGCATGGGGACTTATACAATAGACGAGCCTGCTGCGTAAGCGAGTGAAAAACGGCTGATTGCAGGCATCGGCTGTTTGAGTGCGTGTCAGTGGTGGTTGCTGCGGCGCCCATGTGGGGTCAGGCGCCGGTGGTTTCTTCGTCCTCTCTGCGCCACCACGCCCGCACCAGCGCGCCGAACACGACGAGCATGCCGCCCAGCATGCCGCCCAGGACGATGCCGAGTGCCAGACCCGGTTTGCGTACCTTTACTTCGGCGCTTTCCGGGGAGGCGACGAAGCGCATGGCCTGCAGGTAGGTGCTGATCCAAGCTTGGCGCTCGACATCGAGCTCGTTCCAGGTTTGCTCGACGATATCGATCGCTTTGTCCTGGCCTTGGAAGACCGCGGTCTGCACGTTCTTCAGCTCTTCAAGAAAGGCACGGCCCGGAGCGGTCTGTTGCAGCGCCTGTTGCGCCTGGCAGTAGTAGTCGCGTTTCAGCGCCACGCTGATGCGCTCGCGTTCGCGGCGCGCCTCGGCGAGCTTCATGTCGGCGATCTGGATTTCTGCTGCAACGAGCTGTGACACTGGCGACAGGAAGCGCTCGCCGCCTTTTTCCAGCGAAACAATCTGACGGTTGTCGACCGCTGCAGCGGCCGGATTGCGGGCGATGATGTCGCGCAGGGTGGCAACGCGCTTTTCTTCCTGGGTGATGGCGAAGTCGTTGTCGATCTGGGCGTTGCGCAGCTCTTGCTCGCGGGTGCGAAATCCCGCGCATTGAGCCGGCATTGTGTCCTCGAAATCGACTCGGATGATGGTGTCGCGCACGTACTCGCCGAGCAGGGTAACCGGCGTGCCGTGGGTCGGCTTTTTGTGCTTGAACTGGATGCGCATGCCGATCATGGCGCCCGGATCATCCTTTTCGGCGACCTTGACGCCAAATGTTTTCTGATCCTTGTCGGTGAAAGCGAATTCTGGCTTGAGGGTCTCGCGCAGCGCGTCCTGATTTTCCGCCAGCTTGTACAACAGGTCTCCGTCAATAGTGCCCACCAGGCCACTGCTTTGAAGGTATTGCTGCAGCCGCGGGCCGCTTGAAAAGACGGTTTGATAGCGCTTGTAGTTGCCGGCCGATATGCCCGGCGTGAGAAAAATCTCCTCGGTAACGTATTTCGTTAAATATAAGCTTGCGCCACCACCGAGTAAGGCGCCAAAGATTCCAATGCCTGCGATCAGCGCCTTTTGCCGCCAGAGCACCGTGACCAACTGGCGGAGATCGATTTCGCCGCCGGCGTAGCCTTGGGCGCTTGACGGGGGTGTCTGCATGCTGGGGGTCCGAATTTATATGAACAAAATATTATGAATTTATCGTCACTTGATTATAGAATCAATAGCAACGCGGTTTGAGCATTTGGCGATTTCTGCTGCCAGGGCGCTTACGAATCGACACACCGGATGTCGATCTTCAACCGCTCGGTCCGCTCGGCGTGACGCGCCATCGCGCTGCCGCGATCGTAGGCTGAAAGTCGGCCAGCCGGGGCAGTGGACGGCCTCAGGCCTTCATGTGATCCCGATACTGCGCCATCCTTTTCAGCTGCCAACCCGGATACTCCTCCGGCAGGCGGCTCGCCTCATCCAGGGCCGCCAGTTCGTCATCGGACAAGCGCACCTGGGCTGCCAGGATGTTGTCCTTGAGCTGCTCGGGGCGCTTGGCGCCGATGATGATGCTGGTCACGGTCTTTTGATGCAGCAGCCACGCCAGGGCGATTTGCGCCACGCTGACCGGCTGGCCGTCGATCTGCTTGCCGGCGGCAATCTCGCGCATGACCTTGATGACCTGACTGCCCCGCTCCCGGTTGACGGGCGGAAAGTCGAACTTGGCGCGCCGGTTTTCTTCCGAAACGTTCGGGCCTTCGTATTTGCCGGACAGATAACCGCCGGCCAGCGGGCTCCACACCATCAGCCCGACTTTTTCGGATTCGAGCATCGGGATGACGTCCCGCTCCAGGTCACGGCCGACCAGGGTGTAATAAGCCTGCAGGGAAATGATCGGGCACAGGTGCCGCGCCTGGGTGATGCCGATGGCTTTCATCACCTGCCAGGCCGCCCAGTTGGACAGGCCCACGTAGCGCACGTGGCCGTGCTGTACCAGGGTGTTCAAGGCCTCCAGGGTTTCTTCGATCGGCGTGGCCGGGTCGAAGCCGTGGATTTGGTAGAGGTCGATGTAGTCGGTCTGCAGGCGCTGCAGACTGGCCTGGCATTGGCTCATGATGTGGCCACGGGAGGCGCCGCGGGCGTTGGGCCCATCGCCCATCGGGCCGAGGACTTTGGTGGCCAGCACGATATCCTCGCGGCGAACGCCGAGATTCTTCAGCGATTGGCCGACGATGCGCTCGCTGGCACCAAAACCGTAGACGTTGGCGGTGTCGATGAAGTTGATGCCCGCCTCCAGGGCGATCTTCATCAGTTCGTCGGCCTGCTCCTGCTGCAAATTGCCGATCAGGCCCCAGATGCCCTTGTCGCCACCGAAGGTCATGGCCCCCAGGCACAGTTCGGAGACGAACAGGCCCGAGTTGCCGAGCTTGCGATAGCGCAGGCCTTTTTCTGCATCGAACCGCGGTAGCGTGTGCGTGGTCATGTGGTGCCTCGTCATGAACTGGGTTGATGTTGAAAAGCTTGTCGCGGACGTCGCTGTTTGACGAGCGCTTGCAGCCGCGCGACCAGTGAGGGGGTCTGATCGTGAAGTGACGCTGCCGTCGCTGCCGCGCCCCACGGGGGCCGATCCGCTGCGAAGGCGACCATTGGCCCAGCCACGGACGCCGGCCGCGCCGCCTAGGCGGCGGCCTGCCCGGCCGGCGGCCATGCGCCCAGCGCCTGGCCACAGCGCAGCGCGCTGCCCTCGCGCACGGCGCCGTCCCAGGCAAACGGGCCCGGCGGCAGCAGCAGGATCACCGTCGAACCCATGGCGAAATGGCCCAGTTCC
>WOYI010962119.1_pt1 | contig 14195 bp, 14 predicted proteins | sample 6423411 | NCBI WGS metagenome assembly WOYI01 (sample SAMN13441803, study PRJNA592873) | oil field metagenome | biome: oil field; feature: oil-well bore; material: oil-contaminated soil; isolation source: oil-contaminated soil from oil-well borehole | place: Germany: Wietze | collected 2016-10-18 ...
CCAGCTTCAGGTCTACGAGCGCGCCAGCGCCTTCGATGCCGCCTGCCGCGAACGCGACGAGGCGACGCATTTCGGGTTCAGCTACCGCTCGCTTGTCGGGGCCGACGCCATCGCCGGGGTCCAGCCCGGCCTCTCGCCCCGTTTCACCCATGCGACCTTCACCGAAGACTGGTGGGCCATCGCCGATCCGAAGCTCTATGTCCTCGCGCTTGCCGCGGCATTTCGGGCGAAAACCGGCCGAATAGACACTGCAGAGGTTCGCGCGATCTCAGCCACGGAGGACGGCGCGAAGGCGCATCTGGGCGACGGACGGACTCTCGCCGCCGGCCGCATCGTGCTCGCCGCCGGCGCCCATTCGCACCGGATCGCCCGAACGCTCGGCGACCGCATCCCGCTGGAGACCGAGCGCGGCTACAACACGACGCTGCCGCCCGGCGCCTTCGACCTCGGCTGCCACATCACCTTCGCCGCCCACGGCTTCGTCGCCGCGCCGCTCTCGACCGGGATCCGCATTGGCGGCGCGGTGGAGCTCGGCGGGCTCGACCTGCCGCCGAACTACGCCCGCGCCCGTGCGATGCTGACCAAGGCGCGGGACTTCCTGCCGGGGCTGAAGGCGGAGGGCGGCACCGAATGGATGGGATTTCGCCCGTCGCTGCCCGACTCGCTTCCCGCCATCGGTCGTGCGCCGCGCGCGCCCCGGGTGATCTATGCCTTCGGCCACGGCCATCTCGGCCTGACGCAATCCACCGCGACCGCCACGCTCGTCGCCGAGCTTCTGACCGGGAAGGGGCCGAGCCTCGACCTTGGCCCGTTCGATCCCGGCCGTTTCAAGGGGTTCCCATGACCAGCCACACCTTCCTCTGCATCGACGGCCATACCTGCGGCAATCCGGTCCGCCTCGTCGCCGGCGGGGCGCCGCAGCTTGAGGGCAGGACGATGCTGGAGCGGCGCGCGCATTTCCTCGCGGAATACGACTGGATCCGCACCGGGTTGATGTTCGAGCCGAGGGGGCATGACCAGATGTCGGGCTCCATCCTCTATCCGCCGACCCGCGCGGATTGCGATATCGGCGTCCTTTTCATCGAGACCTCGGGCTGCCTGCCGATGTGCGGCCACGGCACGATCGGCACGGTGACGACGGCGATCGAGAACGGTCTTGTCCGGCCGAAGACCCCCGGCATCCTCAACCTCGACACGCCCGCCGGCCGCGTCGTCGCCGAATACCGGCAGGACGGGCGGTTCGTCGAGGAGGTGCGGCTGACCAACGTGCCGGCCTTCCTTTACGCCGAGGGGCTGACGGCCGAGGTCGAGGGGCTGGGTGAGATCACCGTCGATGTCGCCTATGGCGGCAACTTCTACGCGATCGTCGAGCCTCAGCCGGCCTTCCGCGACATCGCCGATCACCGGGCGCTCGACCTTGTCGGGTGGAGCCCGAAGCTCCGCGCGGCACTCAACGCCAGATACAGATTTACCCATCCGGAAAAGCCCGAGATCGGCGGGCTGTCCCACATCCTCTGGACCGGCGCCCCGACGCATCCCGAGGCCACCGCGCGCAATGCCGTCTTCTACGGCGACAAGGCCATCGACCGCTCGCCCTGCGGCACCGGCACCTCGGCCCGCATGGCGCACTGGGCGGCAAAGGGGCGGCTGAGGGAGGGGGAGGATTTCATCCACGAAAGCATCATCGGATCGCTCTTCAGGGGCCGGATCGAGGGCCGCGCGAAGGTCGGCGACCGCGAGGCGATCATCCCCTCCATTGCCGGCTGGGCGCGGGTCACGGGGTTCAACACGATCTTCATCGACGACCGCGACCCCTTCGCCCACGGCTTCGTGGTGACGTAAGGAGGAATGACGCGCGCACCGGCACATACCCGACCCCGGCGGCGTCTGGCGGGGCGGGCATCGCCCAAGCAACATCCGGGGCGCGCGCCGATGACCCGCCTCCGGCGGAGGTATTTGGGCCACAATGAAAGGTGGAACGGTCAGCCGTGCCGGCTCTTGTGGCCGATCGTGTAGTAGTGGCCGGTCCGGGTTTCGAGATAGGGTGAAAGCGGGATCTCCTCCTGCTTGAGGAATCCCTTTTGCGGCAGGGCGCCGGCCTGCACCATCTCGATCACCGCGACGACCGAGGCCGAGGTCGTCCAGGCGATGGCGGTGCGCCGCTTGCCGGCGATCTCCAGCGGATAGTAGGCGCGCACGTATTCCTTGCGCTTCAGCTGGCCCTCGGTCCAGCCCTCGGCGGCGACGTGGACATAGACCACGTCCTCGTCTACCGGCGGCTTGGCATGCGTCAGGATCTTGCCCGCGGCCTCGCGGTTCTCGCGCATCAGAAGTTCATGGAAGAAGAAGTTCATGAGGGCGACGTGACCCGGATAGCGCATCGTCTTGTAGTCGAGATTCTCGATATGGTCGGCATAGGTCTCGCACATCGTGCCGAGGCCGCCGGAGGTGGTGAAGGCTTCGAGCTTCACGCCGTCGATATAGATCGTCTCGAGCCATTCCATCGCGGACACGGATTTCAGCACACCCTCCTCGATCACCTCGCAATCGTTGAGATATTCGTTGACGACGCCCTCGGGCGACCAGTTGAAGGCATAGCCGAGATGACCCGTCGGATTCTGCGGCAGCGCGCCGACGCGGAGGCGGATGGAGCGGACGCGGTCGAACTGGTCGGCCAGATGCGCGACGACGATGCCGACGAAGCCGGGGGCAAGGCCGCATTGCGGCGCCATGATGCCCTTCGCGGTCCTGGCAAGATCGCGGATATGGCGGGTCGTCTGCACATCCTCGGTCAGGTCGAAGTAATGCAGGCCGAGCGCATGGGCGGCGCTGCTGACGCCCTTGTTGAGGTGATAGGGCAGGCAGGAAAGGACCGCCTCCTGCCCGGCCAGAACCGCCCGAAGATCGCCGGTCAGGTCGGCGACGACGGTCGGGAACGGGCAGCCCGCCACCGCGCGCCCGTCGATGCCGGTGACACTGAACCCGGCCTCGGCCAGAAGTTCCGCGGCCAGATGGCCGACCTTGCCGAGCCCGAGAACGGCAACCTTGTTGAACGACATCATACGTTTCCTTTTCTTCTGTGACGCCCTCGGCCCGCTGCCGGTTCGGTGACACATTCGCCTGTACTGGCGGCGATTTCCTCGGGTATTCCGGCGGTTTTGCAAGGGGAACGCAGAAAAGTGACGGGGTGGCCGGTCATTTTGTTGGGGGCGAATTACCGTTTTCAATGGTTCTGACGATGTGACCGCCTCCCGACGGCATGGATGTGCCAGGGTGGGTTCGCGACGATCCACAAAGGAGGACGGTCACATCATCAGAGCCCCAATGCCGGCTCAGTTTCCGTCTGCCGCCGCTCCCACTGCGGCGAGGAAAGTGCGCAGCACCGCAATGCTTTCGGGCTCATCGAGGAACGGCATGTGTCCGCGGTCGGGCACCTCGGCGCGGATCAGGTCGGGCCGGCGGCGCGCCATCTCGGCGACGATGCGCGGCGACAGGATGTCAGAGTTCGCCCCACGGATCACCGCCACCGGCCGCCCGGCAAGCGCATCGAAGCCGTGCCACATGTTCGGCGCGCGGTCGAGCGTGGCCATGAAGGCGTCGCGCAAGGCGGGGTCGTAGGTGATGCGCAGGCCTTCGGGCGTTTCGGCGAAATGGTGTTGCACCTCTTCGCGCCAGCGCGCCTCGGGGACGGCGACAAAGCCCGGATGATGCTGTGGCATCGCTGCCACCCGCTCGTCGGTGCTGCGCTCTCGGGGCTGCAAACCGACATAGGTGGTGATCCGCATCCGGCCCTCGGGTTCCATCTCGGGACCGATGTCGTTCAGGCACAGGCCCAGGATGCGCTCGGGCGCGCGCGCCGCCAGCGCCATGGCCACCATGCCGCCGCGCGAGGTTCCGAGGAAGGCCGCCGCACCGATCTGAAGGTGATCGAGCAGGTTCAGCACGTCCTCGCACTCGCGCGGAACGGTGTAGGTGGCCGCTCCGCTATGGGCGGAGCGGCCGCGCCCGCGGGCGTCGAGGGCGATGATCCTGTGTCCCGGCAGGAGCGGGCGCAGAAGGTCGAAATCGCTGCTGTTACGCGTGAGCCCGTGCAGGCAGATCAGGGCCGGACCCGCTCCGCTGTCACGATAGAACAGCTTAGCGCCGTCCGAGGCATTGAAGTAGGGCATCTCGCACCTATGCCTTTCCCGGCGGCTTTCCCGCCGCCCGGCTGTCGGCGATGGCCACACCCGCAACGGAGAAATGCATGGTGGGGATCTCCTTCAGGATCACGCGCACACGCTCGGGCTCGGCACCGGTAGAGCGCACCAGCGCCTCGGTGACTTCGCGCAGGATCTCGCGCTTCTGGTCGTCGGTGCGGCCCTCGAAGATCAGGACTTCAGCGATAGGCATAGGGTTTCCTCCTCTGGTCTGGTTCAGTTTTCGGGGTCTTCCGGCGCGCCCGCGCGGATCTCGATCCGGCCGAGCGGGCCGAATTCGGCGCCGACCCGGGCGCCCGGGGACAGCGGAACTGCGGCCGTGGCGGCGCCGGCCAGCACCACGTCGCCCGCCGCGGTGGCGATGCCGCGAGAGGCGGCGATGCGCCCGGCTGCCGCAAGCGCGTTCAGCGGGTGGCCCAGGATGGCGGCGCTGGTGCCGGTTTCGCAGGGCGCGCCTGACAGGCTCAGCGAGATGGGAACGTTGCCGATATCGGTGTCTGGCCGATGCCAGTGGCCGAGGACGAACCCGGCCGACGAGGCGTTGTCGGCGATCACGTCGCCGAGATCGAAGCGGAACCCTTCATAGCGGGAATCGATGATCTCGAGGGCCGGCGCCACCGCCTCGACGCAATCCAGCGCCTGCTCAGGGGTAGGGTCCGGCGGCAACGGGCAGCGCAGCAGAAAGGCGATCTCGGGTTCGACCCGCGGATGAATCAGCGCGCCAAGGTCGATGCTGACGCCCTCGGGATGCTGCATCGCGTCGGTCAGGCGGCCAAGGATCACCTCGGTCACGCCCACCTGCTTCATCTTCGCCTCGCTGGTCAGGCCGAGCTTCAACCCCACCGGGCGCTCGCCCCGCGCCAGGCGGCGCGCCACCAGACGCGCCTGAATTGCATAGGCGGCCTCGACGGACAAGGATTCCCCTGGCGGGAGTTGCGGCACCGGCCGGGCCTCCAGCGCAGCGAGGTCGAGAATTTCGGCGCGGGCGTCAGGATCGGTCATGAAGGGGGCTCTCTCCAAATGGGGGTGCGACGGGCTTGCCTGAGGCGGAGCATCCGGGCCGCGCGATCATCCCAGTACCCCGCCAAGCCAGAGCGAGATGGCCGGAAACGCGATCAGCAACACCATGCGCAACGAATCGGCGGCGAGGAAGGGCATCACCCCGCGGAAGATCGTGGGAAGCCCGACGCGGTTGCCCACGACCGCCTTCATCACGAAGACGTTCATCCCGATTGGCGGGGTGATCATGCCGATCTCGACGAGAGTCAGCGTTACGATCCCCCACCAGACCGGATCAAGTCCCATCGTGAGGATGATCGGCAGCACGAAGGGCACGGTGATGACCACGGCGGCCACCGAGTCGAAGATGCTGCCAAGCACCAGATACATCACGGCCAGCAGCGTCAGCACCGCCCAGACGGGCATCGTCTCGGGGTTGATGACCGCCGCCAGCGCCTGGGCCATGCCGGCAAAGTTCAGGTGGTTGCCGAAGATGTTGGCGCCGACGACCAGAAGATAGAGCCCGGCGCTGGTGCCTGCGGCTTCGCGCAGCGCCTCGAAAAGGCCCGCCACCGAGGCGCGGCCCGAAAAAAGCCAGGCCACGAAGGAGAAGCCGGCACCCACCGCAGCTGCCTCCTGCACGGTGAAGACGCCGCCATAGAGCCCGCCCAGCACGGCAAGGAACAGGACGATCGGCCGCCAGGCGATGCGCAGGGCGCGGAACGGCGCAAAGCTCTCGGTGCCGTCGGGCGCCGGCGCCAGTTCGGGGCGAAGCCGCACCTGGATGAGGATCGAGATGATATAGAGGACCAGGGCCAGCACCCCCGGCACGATCGCGGCCATGAACGACTTGGCGATCGAGACTTCCGCGATCACGCAATAGATGATCAGGATCACCGAAGGTGGGATCAGCGCGCCGAGCGTGCCGCCGGCGGCGATGCTGCCGGTCGAGAACCCCGGCGCGTAACCGCGCGCCCGCATCTCCCGGTAGGCGACGCCGCCCAGTGTGGCGGTTGTGGCGACCGACGAGCCGCTGATCGCGCCGAAGCCGGCGCAGCCTATCACGGTGGCCAGGGCGTGACCGCCGCGCAGCCTGCCGAAGACCGAAGCGGCGGCGGTGAATATATCGTCGGCGAAGCCGGCCGAGACCGCGAGGTTGCCCATGATCAGGAACAGCGGCACCGCCGCCAGATCGACGCTGGCGAGACTTCCGGTCAGGTTGTTGGTGCCCACCAGCAGTGCCGGGCGCAGCCCCATCTGAAGAAGCACACCACCGAGACCGGCAAGCGCCAGCGCCACGCCGATCGGCACATGGGCCAGCGCCAGCAGGTAGAGGATGGCGAAGGCCGCCAGAATCTTCGGCCCCGCGCCGAGCGTCGGCGCGTAATGCGCAGTGACCAGCAGGAGCGCCAGTGCGGCGACCACCATCAGGCCTGGCGGCGCCAGATCCCGCAGGCGGTGGCGCGGGCGCCGGAGATAGGCGGTCAGTTCGGAGACGAAGACCGCAAGCTGCGCCAGCGCGGCCAGCGCCATCGCCGCCGCCGAAGCACTCCAGAACGGGCCCTTGGGCAGCCCCAGCACCAGCGTCGTTTCGTTGTTGCCCGCCTTGGCGATAGCGTAGCGCGCCAGGAACCACACGAAGAGGCAGGACACCACAAGCCCCAGCCCCGCCGCGATCAGGCGTGGCGCGGCCTGGCCGGTGATCTGGCCGAGGATGCCCATCGAGACATGGCTTTGCCGCATGTTCGTCCAGACCAGCGCCAATGCCATGACCACGGCGAAACCAAGCTCGGCAACCTCGTAAAGGCCGAGGATCGGCGCCGAGATGGTCCAGCGCAGCAGCACATCGACCGTGAAGGCGAGGCCGAGGCCGAGCAGCATGATCCCGGCCAGATTGGCCAGGAGGCTGGCTGCGCGTTCTGCCCGCACGGCAAATCCGGTCGTCATCCTCAGGGCCCTGGCGCCTTGTCTGCCGACCGGAGAGCCTCGAGTTCGGCCCGGTAGGCATCAAGGACAGCGGCCCCGTTGGGCGTCGTCTCGACCCAGTCGGCGATCACCCCTTCGGCGGCCACGCCCCATTCGGCCAGTTCGGACTCGGTGGGGGTGATGATCTTGTGGCCCGGCGTCGCTTCCACCACGCCGCGGACACGCTGGCTTTCCTCCTCCAGGCCCGCTCCCCAGAAGGCGGCGAAGGCAGAGGGCGGATTGTCCTCGAACACCTTGCGAATTTCGGGCGAGAGGCTGTCGTAGGTGTCCTGGTTCATCACCACATACATCGCAGTGGTGCCGAGCGGGATATCGATATGGCTGCGGGTAACGTCGAGCAAGGAGAAGCCTTCGACAGCGAACCAGTCGGCAGCCGCGGCATCAACGACGTTCTTGGACAGGGCTTCCGCGATGGAGGGTGCCGGCATTCCCACCGGCGTTGCGCCCGTGGCGGTGATCATCGCCGAAAGCACGTTGCCGGCGGCGCGCACCTTCGCACCCTTGAAGTCGGACAGGCCGGAAATCTCGTCCGAATGGTGCAGGCGCGCGATGTCGGCGGTGGCGATGCCGATGACCTTCACATTGTCGAAGCCGTCGACAAGCCCCTTGTCGTAAAGCGCGGCGATGGCTGCCGAGGATTCGGTGGAACCAGAGGCGAGAAGCGGAAGCTCGGTAACACTGGCTGCGGCGAAGCGGCCCGGATTGTACGAGGTGATGCTCCAGCCAATGTCGACAAGGCCGGCTTCGACCGAGTCGAACACTTCTCCGGGCGCCGCCGCCGAGCCTCCCATGAGGAACTCGACCTTGAGCTTGCCGCCCGATTCGTCTTCAAGCTTCTTGAACCAGGGCCCGAAGAGGCCGGTGTTGAGGAAGTTGGTCGGGCCGGGAAAGCTGGCAAAGCGCAGGGTAACTTCCTGCGCGAGGGCTGGGGACACGGCCGCGGCCGACAGGGCCATGCCGAGGGTGGCCGCCGTGATCCGGCGGGAAATCGAGGCTACGAACATCAAGGTCCTCCCTACCTTGCTGTGGCGCAGGGCGCCTGTTTTGCTGCGACGGCGGAGGTGCGGGAGAAAGCGAAATTCCCCCGCGAGAAACCGTCATGCGTCCCGAAGAGTTAGAGGTCGCTGCTGAAATCCCGCAATGCAAAATGTAAAGTATTCTCTTGGTGAACATTTCCGGCAGCCGGGCTCAGAATCGCGTTTGTGTTTGTGTCTGCATCGCCGCCTCGGCCCGGGCAATGCACTCGCGGAGCGGCTTCAGGCAGGTCGAGGCGGCGTCGGCGGGCGACATCGCGCTGCGGAAGAAGGCGATGTTGACGGCCCCGATCGGCTTTCGACCCAGTCTGACCGGCAGCGCGATGGCGCTGATATTCTCCTCGACCAGCCCCACCGAAAAAGCGTAGCCGCGCATGTGAACATCTTCGAGGTGACGATCTATACCGGCCAGTATCGCAACGTCCCGCGCGTCGAGCGTGCCGATCCGGCGCACCACTTCGAGGGTGCGCTCCAGCTCGCCGCGGCCGAGCGAGCTCAGATAGGCGAGGCCCAGCGCCGAGCGCAGAATCGGCCTTGTCTTGCCCACCAGCCGGCGGTGGACGGACACGGGGCTGTATTTGTGACTGGAGGCCTGGATCACCATGCGTCCGGCCGCCGGCGTGGCGAAATCGCTGGGCCACATCAGCTGTTCGGTCAGTTCACGCAGGGCCCGCGACATCATCTGGGTGGCGACGTCCTCGTGGCGCACGCCGTCGCCGAGTTGAAGGATTCGCTCGGTCAGCGACACGGCGCCATCCTCGGCGCGGCGCACCAGGTAGCCCTTCAGCTCGAGCGTGTGAATCAGCCGGTAGAGCGTTCCCCGGTCGATGCCGGTATAGGTGGCGAGTTCACCCACTTTCGCCCATCCCAGATCGCCCGCAGCCTCGAGCAGATCGAAGGCGCGCGTCACCGCGCGGATATCCTTGTAGGGCGACGTGGTCTCTTTCGCAGGGTGTGCGGTCATGGGATTCCCGTGTTCGATCTGTGAACAATATGGAGCTGATCGTTGTGGAACATCAAGGGGGACGTCATTCCTTTGTTGTCGGACGGCGAGGAGCCTTGTCCGGCATACGGCGGAACCGCCTGCCCGGGGGGGGTGGCGCGGACGCCGTAACGGAGAGGAGGAGACGAGAATGATCGTGGGAAGCGTCTGCATGTCGCACAGCCCAATCATGGATCGCAACCGGGCGGCGCCGGACGCCGAGAAGCGGTTCTGGGGGGCGATCGAGAAGGCGGCCGACTACGTCGCCGAGGCCGAACCGGATCTGGTGGTGGTGTTCCACCCCGACCATGTCAACGGCTTCTTCTACAAGCTCCTGCCGTCGTTCTGTATCGGCATCGAGGGCGTTTCGGTAGGCGATTTCGGCACCGTGGCGGGCAAGCTCGACATTCCCGAGAACCGGGCCATGTCCTGCGCCGAGCACACGCTGAAGGAAGGCGTGGACGTCGCGATCTCGTACCGGATGGACGTGGATCACGGCGGGGCGCAGCCGATCGAGTTGCTGTCGGCCAAGATGCCGCTGACGCGCATGATCCCGATCTTCGTGAACTGCGCCCTGGCGCCGCGGCCGACAATGGCGCGGGTGCGCGCCCTGGGCGCGGCGGTGGGCCGCTGGGCGGCCGCGTGCCCCGAAAGGGTGTTGATCCTGGGCTCGGGCGGGCTGTCGCACGATCCGCCGATCGCTTCGCTGGCGACGGCGACGCCCGAGGTGCGCCAACGCCTGATCGACGGTGGCACGCTGCCCCATTCGGCGCGCATGGCGCGGCAGAACAACGTTATGGGCGAGGGGCCGCGCTACGCCGCAGGGCAGTCGAAGTTGCTGCCACTCGACACGGACTGGGACAAGCGGCTTCTCGACGGTTTCGCGTCCGGCGATCTGACCGTGCTGGACGGTTCCGACGACGAGACGATCACCAGGACTGGCGGACGCGGCGGGCACGAAGTGCGCTGCTGGATCGCCGCGCTGGCGGCCCTTGGCGAAGGCTACCGCTCGGATGTCCTGTTCTACGAGCCCATTCCGGAATGGCTGACGGGCATGGGCATAATGACGGCCACGCCGGCCTGACGCCATCGGTTTCAATCAGACGGCCAGCGCGCGTGGCGAAAGTCAGGTGGAGCGGATGCCGAAATCAAAAGCAGGAGTGTGAGATGGGAGTCCGCAACGGACAGCAATTCATCGACGGGTTGAAAGCCAACCCGCGCGAGGTCTGGATCAACGGAGAGAGGATCGAGGATGTGACCACGCATCCTGCCTTCTCGCGGATCGTGCGCCAGCTGGCGCGCCTCTACGACGCCCAGGTGGACCCCGCCACCCGCGACAAGCTGACCTACGAGGTCCCCGAGACCGGGCAGCGGGCCGGAATGGCGTTCATGCCGGCGAAGACGGCCGAGGACCTGCGCCGGCGCCGCGACGCATATTATCATTGGGCGTCGATGAATTTCGGCCTGATGGGCCGCTCGCCCGACTTTCTCAACGCCAGCCTGCTGGCCTTCGCCGAGGCGCGCGATGTCTTCGGTCGCGGCGGAGAGCGCTATGCCGACAACATCGTGAAATACTACGAGTACATTCGCGACAACGACCTGTTCCTCAGCCATGCGCTGATCACCCCGCAGAACGACCGGACCAAATCGTCTTCCGAGCAGCAGAACCTGCACATGCGGGTGGTGAAGGAAACGGACGAGGGCATCTACGTGCAGGGCGCGCGGATGGTGGCCACGCTGGGCGCGGTTGCGGACGAGATGCTGATGTACTGCCTGCCGGGCATCCCGGAAAGCGACGCCGACCACGCGCTGTCCTTCGCGGTGAAGGTTTCCGACCCCGGCGTGCGCCAGATCTGTCGCGAGCCCTACACGCTCGACGGCCAGCGTTCGGACTTCGATCATCCCCTGTCGAACAACTTCGAGGAGAACGACTCGCTCCTGATCTTCGACAACGTCTTCGTTCCCTGGGAACGGGTATTCATGTATCGCGATGTCGCGCTGAACAATGCGCTCTATACCGAGACGGCGCTGCGCAACTACACGGCGCATCAGACCAACACCCGCGCGCTGGTGAAGATGCAGTTCGCCGTGGGCGTGGCCATGGCGGTGGCGCGCTCGATCGGCGCGGACAAGTTCCTGCATGTGCAGCGGATGCTGGGCGAGGCGCTGATTGGCGTGGAATTCCTCAAGAGCGGTCTGGTGCGTTCGGAGGTGGAATGCGAGCCCACGTCATACGGCACCGTGCGGCCCGCGCTGCCGCCGCTTCAGGCGCTTCGCACCTTCCTTCCGACAGCCTATCCGAAGGTGGTGGAAACCATCCAGACCGTGGCTGCCGGCGGGTTCATGATGATGCCCTCGGGCGCGGATTTCACTGTGCCCGAACTTTCCGAGGACACCAGCCTCTACTACAAGGGTGCCGGCGGGATGTCTTCGCTCGACCGGGCACGGCTGTTCAAGCTCGCCTGGGATCTTTCCGGCGAGGCGTTCGGCACCCGGCTGCTTCAGTACGAGCGCTACTATGCCGGCGACCCGGTTCGGACCATCGCTTCGAACTACCTCCAGGTGCAGGACGACGAGATGATGCGGCTGGTGAACGAGGCGCTGGCGCTGGCCGGCGATCCCGAGCCCGCACGCAGGCCTCTTTCTGACGCGGCCGAGTGACCTGATTGGAGAACGAGATGACCAAATCCCAACATGCATCCATCTGGACCGACCTGACGCGGGTGGCCTTCACCCAAGGCTATCTGGACGCGGGCGGCATCCGCACCCGCTATCTGGCGGCCGGCGAAGAGGACAAGCCGCTGCTGATCCTGATCCACGGCACCGGCGGCCACGCCGAGGCCTACACCCGCAATCTTGCCGCCCATGCCGAGCATTTCCGCACCTACGCGATCGACCTCGTGGGTCACGGCTGGAGCGACAAGCCGGACCTGGACTACGAGATCGCCGACTACGCGCGGCATGTGATCGAGGTGATCAAGGCGCTGGGCTGCAAGAAGGCGCATGTGTCGGGCGAAAGCCTCGGCGGCTGGGTGGCCGCGTGGATGGCCGTTCACCATCCCGAATGGCTTGACCGCGTGGTGCTGAACACCGCCGGCGGCTGGACCGCCTATCCCGAGGTGATGGAGCGCATCAAGCGGCTGAGCATGGAGGCGGTGAACGATCCTTCGCCCGCCCGGATCCGCACCCGGCTGGAATTCCTGATGCACGACCATTCGAAGGTGAACGACGACCTGGTCGAGGTGCGCCGCGCGATCTACGCCCAGCCCGGCTATGCCGAAATCATGAAGCGCATCCTGTGCCTGCAGGATATGGAGATCCGCCGACGCAACATGTTCAGCGCCGAGGACAGCGCCAGCATCAAGGCGCCGACGCTGGTTCTGTGGACCTCGAACGATCCCACCGCCGCACCCGAGGAGGGCCGCAAGATCGCCGATGCGATCCCCGGCGCGCGGTTCGAGGTGATGAACGAATGCGGGCACTGGCCTCAATTCGAGGACGCGGAGACCTTCAACCGCATCCACATCGACTTCCTGCTGGGGCGCTGAGCCACTGGCGCCGTGCGGGCGCCGTCCTGCGCAAACGGTCATCAAAGAGGGCCACACATGACGATGCACACCCAGACCCCGGGGCGCCGCGCGGTCGATACGATGACCCCGCTTGCGCCTTCGGCGTTTCGCGACGCCCTGGGCCACTTCGCCACGGGCATCACGGTGATGACCACGCTGGATCCCGAGGAAGGCCGCTACGGCGTGACTGCAACCTCGTTTGCCTCGCTGTCGCTCGACCCGCCGCTGGTGCAGTGGAGCCTGCGGAACGCGGCCTATTCTCTGCCGATCTTCCAGCGCTCGGGGCATTTTGCGGTGAATATCCTGGCCGCAGATCAGGAAGCGGTTTCGCGCCGGTTTGCCACCCCCGGCGTGGACCGCTTCGCCAGTCTCGACGTAGAGGAGGGGCTGGCGGAGATGCCGCTGATCGCCGGGGCTGCGGCCTGGATCGAATGCGCCCTTGAGACGACGCTGCCCGGGGGGGACCACACGATCCTGGTGGGTCGGGTGCTTCGGGCACGCACCTTTTCCAAGCCGCCGCTGCTGCACTGGCGGGGCGGCTATCTGCCGATCGAGAACGATCCGCACGCCACGGGAAGAACCGCATGAGTGATCGCATTGCCGAGATGGCCGAGGCGCTGATCCGCGCCCGGACCGACCTTAAACAGATCCCGCCACTGCGCGAGAGCCACGGGCTTGCCTCGGTCGATGAGGCCTATGCCGTCCAGGATGCGACGAACCGGCTCTGGCTGGAGCGGGGGCGGCGTCTGGTCGGGCGCAAGATCGGCCTGACCTCCCCGGCGGTGCAGGCGCAGATGGGAATAGATCAGCCCGATTTCGGTATGCTCTGGGGCGATTATTTCTTCACCGAAGGCGAGGTGGTCGATACCGGTCGTTTCATGCAGCCGAAGGCGGAGTTGGAAGTGGCTTTCGTGATGGACCGCGGCTTCAGCGACCCCGAGGCGCCGATGGCCGAACTGATCCGCCGCGTGGCCTATGCGGTCCCGGCGCTGGAGGTGGTGGATACCGCGATCCGCAACTGGGACATCAGGCTCGTGGATACGGTCGCGGACAATGCCTCGGGCGGGGGATTCCTTCTGGGTCTGGGTGCCCGGCGGCTGACCGACCTCGACCTGCGGCTTTGCGGCGGCATCCTGTCGCGCAACGGCAAGGTCGTCTCGCGCGGGTTGGGCGTGGACTGCATGGGCAACCCGCTGAATGCGACGCTGTGGCTCGCGCGCCGCATGGCCGAGCTGGGCCAGCCGCTGCTTGAGGGCGACGTCGTGATGTCGGGGGCCTTCGGGCCGATGGTTCCGGTGGGGCCGGGCGAGGTCTATCTGGCCGAGATTGCCGGGTTCTCGCCGATCCAGGTGAGTTTCGACGACGGGAGGACGGGAGCATGAGCGGAAAGATCAAGGCCGCGATCATCGGTTCGGGCAATATCGGC
>WOYI010364275.1_pt1 | contig 14183 bp, 24 predicted proteins | sample 6423411 | NCBI WGS metagenome assembly WOYI01 (sample SAMN13441803, study PRJNA592873) | oil field metagenome | biome: oil field; feature: oil-well bore; material: oil-contaminated soil; isolation source: oil-contaminated soil from oil-well borehole | place: Germany: Wietze | collected 2016-10-18 ...
TCAAAAAGACAATTGCCCGCGTACTGACGGTAATCACCGAAAAGGAAAAGGGTATTGATCGTTCAGGAGCAAGGAGGTAGCCGGAGATGGAAGCAAACAAAGTAAATCGCAAAGTCCGCACCGGCGTGGTGGTTAGCGACAAAATGGATAAGACCATAGTTGTTCGTGTTGACCGTATGGCCAAACATTCACTTTATGGAAAACCGGTTCTCCGGTCCAAAAAGTTTATGGCCCATGACGAGACTAACGATTGCCGCATAGGTGACAAGGTCATGATCGCAGAGACCCGTCCCCTCAGCGCAAATAAACGCTGGGAAGTCGCGCAGATAATCGAGAGAGCTCCCGTTATGGGTGTAAAACAGGAAGACGAGGAGGCATTGTAGGTTATGATCCAGCTTCGTACAGTGCTAAATGTAGCCGATAATTCGGGCGCAAAGAAGATCCTCTGCATCCAGGTCAAAGGTGGGAGCTTCCACAAGGCAGGTACAGTGGGTGATGTAATAGTGGCTTCAGTTCGTGAGGCTACTCCCAATGCTAACATTAAAAAAGGTGACGTAGTAAAGGCAGTTATAGTCAGGACGAAAAAAGAGATCCGCCGCAAGGATGGATCTTACGTTCGCTTCGATGACAATGCCGCTGTCGTCATAGACAACAACGGTGATCCTAAGGGAACCCGTATTTTCGGTCCTGTAGCTCGGGAACTCAGAGAGAAGAAATACATGCGAATAGTCTCTCTTGCTCCCGAGGTAGTGTAGGGGGTAACAGTTCATGTCCAAAATGAGAATCAAAAAAGGAGACCGAGTTCGTGTTATTTCAGGCAAGGATGCCGGCAAAGAAGGCAAAGTTCTTCGCAGGGATCTCCAGAAAGACACGATAGTCATTGAAAACGTTAATATGGTGACTAAGAGCGCGCGTCCGACACAAAAAGATCCTCGCGGTGGATTTCTCAAGAAGGAAGCACCTCTGCATGCATGTAAAGCAATGCTTGTATGTCCTTCATGCGGCAAACCTACCCGCGTAAGCCGTGCATTTCTTGACAGCGGCAAGAAAGTCCGTATCTGCAAACAGTGCGGCGAAATCATCGATAAGGTTTAAGGAGGGACAACTATGACACCGCGTCTTTTGACAAAGTACAGCGAGGACGTCCTTCCGAAGTTGAAAGAACAATTCGGATATAAGAACGTCATGGAGATTCCCCGTCTGGTTAAGGTTGTCATAAACATAGGCGTTAACGAAGCGAAGCTTGATAACAAATATATGGATGCTTCGATCAACGAACTGACGATAATCTCCGGACAGAAACCCATGATGAAAAGGGCGAAAAAGTCCATCGCGGGGTTCAAAGTCCGTGAAGGTATGCCTGTAGCGTGCTGCGTAACACTGAGAGGTTCCAGGATGTGGGAATTTGTCGACCGCCTCATAAGTATTGCGCTCCCGCGGATCAAAGACTTCCAGGGTATCTCAAAGAGAGGTTTTGACGGCAGGGGAAATTACAACCTTGGACTCAAAGAACAGCTTCTTTTCCCTGAGATAGACTACGATAAGGTAATTCGTCAGCGCGGAATGAATATAACATTCGTTACGACCGCGAAGGCGGATGAGGAAGCCCAGGCTCTGTTGGCCGAACTGGGCATGCCCTTCGCCCATTAGGAAGGAGTATACTTATGGCCCGTAAAAGCTTGGTAAATAAAGCTCAGCTTGAACCTAAGTTCAAAGTGAGAAAGTATAATCGCTGCCCCCTGTGCGGACGTCCCAGGGGCTATATCAGAAAGTTCAACATGTGCCGCTGCTGTTTCCGCAAACTTGCACGCGAGGGTAAGATCCCTGGCGTAGTCAAGTCGAGCTGGTAGGCAAGTGGGCGTGGAAGGGAGGATCTTTTAATGCATATTACCGATCCTGTCGCGGATATGCTCACACGCATTAGAAATGCGAACGTTGTCTATCATGAGATGGTGGACATGCCTCTTAGCAAGATGCGTCTCGAATTGGCGCGCATCCTCAAAGAGGAGGGCTATATCCGTAACTACAAGACGATCAATGACTCAAAACAGCCGATGCCTATACTCAGACTTACTATGAACTATGGACCGGCAAAGGAGCGAGTGATCCAGGGACTGCGCAGAATAAGCAAGCCAGGACGCCGCATTTATGTAGGCAAGGACGAGCTGCCCAAAGTTATGGGTGGTCTCGGAATTGCAATGATTTCAACATCAGCGGGACTTATGACCGATGCAGAGGCGCGCAAGCGCGGCCTGGGCGGCGAAGTCGTTTGCTATGTATGGTAATGGGGGTGGCATAAGTGTCTAGAATAGGACGTAAACCGATTCCGCTTCCCAAGGGAGTAGAGGTCAAGATCGAAGGCAGCCATGTCTCTGTAAAGGGTTCCAAAGGAACTCTGGAGATGCAAGTTATGCCCCAGATCAACGTTGAACAGGAAGATGGACAGCTTATTGTCACACGCGAAAGCGAGATCAAGCCTGTACGCGCTGCCCACGGAATGACAAGGGCCATCCTTAACAACATGGTAACAGGAGTAAGCAACGGTTTTGAAAAAATTCTTGAAATCGTCGGAGTAGGTTATCGTGCTCAGATGCAGGGACAGAATCTTGTGCTGAACCTCGGTTTCTCCCATCCTGTAGAGGTAATTCCCCCTGCAGGTATAGAGTTTGCATGTGAAAGCCCGATCAAGATCGTAGTTCGCGGCATAGACAGACAGCTTGTTGGTCAGGTCGCGTCGAACATTCGCGAGTATCGCCCGCCCGAACCGTACAAGGGCAAAGGTATCAGGTACTCAGGTGAATTTGTAATCCGCAAGGCCGGCAAGGCCGGCGCCAAGAAGTAAGGCGAGGTGAAGGACGTTGATCAGTAATCGCAGTCGCAATAAAATGCGGGAGCTCCGCCATCGTCGCCTCAGGAAACTTATCTCAGGCACTGTGGAGCGTCCACGTCTTGCAGTATTCGGAAGCCTCAAGCATATATATGCTCAGGTGATCGATGATGCAAAGGGAAGAACACTTGTGTCAGCTTCAACAATGGAGAAGACATTCAAGGATATGAAGGGCACAGGAAATCAGGAAGCTGCAAAAGCAATCGGCAAACTGATCGCTGAACGTGCTCTGGCCCAGGGAATCAGTGCTGTTGTTTTTGACCGCGGCGGACATGTCTATCATGGCAGAGTCAAGGCCCTGGCAGAAGCGGCACGCGAAGCCGGCCTGAAGTTCTAGGAGGAGGCAGAGAAACGTGGCGAAAGAGACATCCAGTAATAAAACCTATAGCAGCAGAGGCCTTGAGCTTTCAGAACGCATAGTCTCGATCAACAGGGTAAGCAAGGTCGTAAAAGGCGGAAAACGTTTCCGTTTCAGCGTTCTTGTGGTTGTAGGAGACGGCGTCAGTCAGGTAGGTCTTGGCATAGGGAAAGCCAAGGAAATTTCTGAGGCTATGCGCAAGGGTATCGAGCATGCTAAGAAGAACATGATCGATCTTAAGAAGGTTGGGCATACTATCCCCCATCCTATAATCGGAAAGTTTGGAGCAGCAGAAGTCCTTCTTCGCCCCGCAGCACCGGGAACCGGCGTTATTGCCGGCGGAGCTGTGCGTGCAATAGTGGAACTCGGCGGAGTTAAGGACATACTGACTAAGGTCATCGGAAGAACTTCAAACCCGATCAATGTTTCCTATGCAACAATGTCTGCAGTAAAAAACCTTAGGACCCCTGAAGAGATCCGCAGGCTGCGCGGCAAAGACCGCAAGGAAGCGTAGGAGGTTGATATACAATGGCTAAAGTAACAATTACGTGGAAGAAAAGCACAATCGGCCGCCCTCCCCGTCAGGAGAGGATCATCAAGGCCCTTGGCTTTCACAGGCTGAATGATATAGTCTGTCACGAGGATTCTCCGCAGATCATGGGAATGGTCAATTCGATCTCTCATCTGTTGGAATGGACTGTAGAGGAATAGGGAGGTACTGACATGAATCTTCATGAACTGTGTCCCGCAGAGGGTTCACGTAAAAAGAAGAAACGTCTTGGTCAGGGCCTGGGCAGCGGTAAGGGCAAAACCGCGGGCAAAGGGCATAAAGGACAGAAGGCAAGAGCAGGTGTATCGATAAAGGCCAACTTTGAAGGCGGCCAGATGCCTCTTGCACGCCGTATCCCAAAACGCGGATTCAGCAACTTCCGTTTTGCCGTCAGATATGAAATAGTCAACGTTGCGGATCTTGAAGAACGTTTTGATGCCGGATCAGAAGTTACAGCAGAGGGCCTTTATGCTCTCCGTCTTATATCCGGTGCAGACAAACCAGTAAAGATCCTCGGTGTCGGTGAACTATCAAAAAATCTTATAGTGCACGCTAACGCCTACAGCGCGTCGGCTGCAAACAAGATCGAAGCAGCTGGCGGAAAGGCCGAGGTGATTTAAGTGTTAGATTCCTTCCGGGATGCCTTCAGACTGCCTGACCTTAAGCGGCGGATACTCTTTACTCTTGCCGCATTGTTCGTCTACAGACTCGGAGCACACATGCCGACACCGGGTGTCGATGCTGCTGCTCTTGGAAAGCTTTTTGAGCAGGGCGGCGTTTTAGGTTTCCTGGACCTCTTTGCCGGAGGAGCACTAAGCAGATTCAGTATTTTTGCTTTGGGTGTTACTCCCTACATCAACGCAAGCATTGTTATGCAGTTGCTGGCAGTAGTTGTACCAAGCCTTGAAAAGATGCAGAAAGAGGGAGAAGAAGGGCGCAAGAAAGTAGTGCAGTACACACGTTACGGTACTATCGCCTTCGCACTTATTCAGGCAGTCGGAATGACGGGCTGGCTCAGGAATCTAGGTATATTTACAGGCAGCTGGATGGACATTGCGCTTGTCGCTGTTACGCTTACCACCGGTGCTGTTGCAGTTATGTGGCTTGGTGAAGTCATGTCGGACCACGGCATAGGCAACGGCATATCGCTTCTCATCTTTGCCGGTATAGTTGTAAGGATACCGGAAGCGATCATTAGGACTTTTACGCTGGTAAGGCTTGGGGAAATGAACATACTGGTCGTACTTATGGCAATTGCTGTAATGGTTGCGGTAGTAGCCGGATGTGTAATGCTTCAGGAAGGCCAGAGACGTCTGCCTGTGCAGTATGCAAAGCGCATGGTAGGCAACAAAATGTATGGAGGGCAGAGCAGTTTTATCCCTCTGCGTGTAAATACAGCAGGAGTCATACCGATAATCTTCGCATCATCGGTGCTTTTGTTCCCCTACACGATAGCTGGTCTTTTCCAGCATAGTTTTGCTCAGGTAGTGCAGAAAGCATTCAGCCCGAGCAGTCCCGTTTATATTATCCTATACGTTGCGATGATAATTTTCTTCTCATATTTCTATACGGCGGTCGTTTTCAAGCCGGAAGACATATCAACGAACATGAAGAAAAACGGCGGGTTCATCCTCGGCATACGCCCTGGAAGACCTACTACAGATTACATCGAAAAGGTAATGGGACGCATTACTCTCGGAGGCGCAGTTGCACTTGCGATAGTTGCAGTAGTTCCGACAATGATGACAGGGCTTATGAACATAAACACGTTTTATTTTGGCGGAACGGCCGTAATAATCGTTGTTGGTGTTGCTCTTGATACTGTACATCAGATAGAGGGACAGCTTATAATGCGTCATTATGAAGGGATCCTGAAGCGCCGCGGAGGTAAGTCAGGCGGCCTTCTGAGACTCTAATTCGGAGGTATGTGATGCGGATCATACTGATCGGAGCACCCGGCTCAGGAAAAGGGACTCAGGCTGAGAGCATCAGGCAGAAATATCCTATTGCCCACATATCGACCGGAGATATACTCAGGGCCAATGTTAAAGCGGATACCGACCTTGGCAGAAATGCAAAGGGATATATGGAATCCGGAAAGCTTGTCCCTGATGAAGTGATCGTTGCCATGGTAGAGTCAAGGCTGGTTGAGCCTGACTGTAAGGACGGGTTCCTGCTGGATGGATTTCCGAGGACCAGGCCTCAGGCTGAAGCACTTGATTTGATTTTGGAAAAACTCAGCATTTCACTTGATGCAGTGATCCAGCTTGACGTGGACGATGAGATCGTTGTGCAGAGGCTTACCACAAGAAGAGTATGCAAATCTTGCGGTGAGATTTATAATACAGTCTTTAAACCGGCAAAGGTCGAAGGAGTCTGTGATAAGTGCGGCGGAGAAGTAATTCAGCGCAATGACGACAAAGAAAGCGTTATTCGCAACCGCCTTACCGTCTTCCACGAACAGACCGCGCCTTTGATCGATTATTACCGCAACAAAGATGTTCTTGTTTCGGTTGATGCAGCCGGTGGAAAGGATGTTGTCCTGAAGCTTCTTGAAAAAATGAAGGGTACAGGTAAATGATTACTTTTAAAAGTGATCGTGATCTTGCAAAGATGCGCCATGCCGGCCGTATTGTCGCTGATATGCTTAGACTTATGAAAGACATGGTCAAACCGGGTGTTGACACCTATACTCTGGACCAGGCGGCGGAGGCTCTTGTTTTAAAGGAGAACGCAAAACCTGCGTTCAAAGGCTACAAGGTCCCATGGGTATCCATCCCCTTTCCCGGTACTATCTGTGCCTCTGTGAATGATGAGATAGTGCATGGGATCCCTTCCAGAGAAAGAGTGCTTCAGGAGGGCGATATCATCAGCATTGACACAGGAGCATCCTATAATGGTTTTTTTGGAGATGCGGCCTGTACCTATGCAGTTGGCAAAATAAGTGAAGATCGGCAGCGGCTGCTCGATATCACTCTTGAGTCACTGCACAGGGGAGTCAACGAAGTAAGAGTAGGTGCAACGCTTGGAGACATAGGATATGCTATTGAAAACCTTGTGATCCCGTCTGGCTTTGGTCTTGTGAGAGATTACGCCGGACACGGCATAGGACGCAAACTCCATGAAGCTCCACAGGTGCCCAATTACGGAAAGCCCGGCAACGGGATCACTTTAAAGGCCGGAATGACCTTCTGTGTTGAGCCGATGGTCATGTCAGGATCAGAAGAAGTGAAAAACCTTTCTGACAACTGGACTGTAGTCACAGCTGACGGCAGCGATGCCGCTCATTTTGAGCACAGCCTTCTTGTTACCGCTGACGGTGTGGAGATACTTACGCCATGGGAGTGACCCCTGACTTACAGGAAGGGGCTCTGGAAACAGGCGATGTGGTCTTTGTGCGCCGAGGAAAGAACAAAGGAAAGTTTTTTGTAGTGGTGGGAATTGAAAGTGAGACACGGGTATTCATAGCTGACGGCAGCAGCTACTTTGTCGGGAAGCCTAAAAAAAAGAACGTGAAACACCTTCAAAGGACACTAATGAATCTCGAAGATGTGGCTGGGCGTGTTGCTGGCGGGAAACCTCTGGACAACGGCTGGTTGATACAGAAGGTTTCCGCGATTCTGGATAACAGCGACACATCTTGGAGACAGGGAGGTTGAGGCTACTGCATGGCCAAAGAAGAAGTAATTGAAGTAAAAGGCAAGGTAGTGGAGCCACTGCCCAACGCCATGTTCCAGGTAGAACTGGAGAATGGCCACAAGATACTGGCTCACGTTTCTGGAAAAATGCGAATGCATTTTATAAGGATTCTTCCGGGAGATCGTGTATTGCTGCAGCTTTCGCCCTATGACCTTACACGCGGGCGGATCACATACAGATACAAATAGTAATTAATTTTGGTTTTAGTTCCTGAAAAGGGATTTTCAGTATTTCTCAAGGAGGTCTGCATTAATGAAAGTAAGACCGTCAGTAAAGACAATTTGTGAGTATTGCAGGATAATCAAACGCCATGGTGTTGTACGCGTGATTTGCAGCAGGAATCCGCGTCATAAACAGCGCCAGGGAGCAAGGAGGTAGCAGGATGGCTCGTATAGCCGGCGTCGACCTGCCGCGTGAGAAGAGAATCGAGATAGCCCTTACCTACATTTTCGGAGTAGGTCCGGCAGTTGCACAGCAGATAATCACAACTACAGGCATCAACCCAAACACGAGGGTAAAAGACCTTACTGAAGAGGAAGAGCAGAAGCTGCGTGCTGAGCTTGAAAACAATCATAAGGTTGAAGGTGACCTTCGCCGTGAGATAGCAATGAACATCAAGCGTCTCATGGATATCGGTTGCTACCGTGGACTCAGACATCGTCAGGGTCTTCCTGTCCGCGGTCAGAGGACCAAGACAAATGCCCGCACACGCAAAGGCCCCAAGAGGACTGTTGCAGGCAAGAAAAAAGCCACGAAATAAGGCTTGACCAAGGAGGGAATAACAGGTGGCAAAACGCGTACAGCGTAGTCGTAAACGTAAAGAAAGAAAAAATGTAAGCTATGGCGTTGCACATATTTTTTCAACATTCAACAACACCATAGTCACGCTTACAGATAAGCAGGGGAATGCGCTTTCCTGGGCTTCTGGTGGAAACGTTGGTTTCAAAGGCACTCGTAAATCTACGCCTTACGCAGCTCAGATGTCAGCTGCCCAGGCAGCAAAGGTTGCTCAGGATAACGGAGTAGTTGAGATCGATGTTATTGTAAAGGGTCCGGGACCAGGCCGTGAATCTGCGATCCGTTCACTTCAGGCTGCCGGCCTTCAGGTCAATGTGATCAAAGATGCGACCCCTATCCCGCACAATGGCTGCCGCCCGCCTAAGCGGCGCCGCGTGTAGGCTACGAAGGAGGTAATAGACTGGTATGAGCAGATACACAGGACCTGTCTGCAGGCTTTGCCGAGCAGAGGGGACGAAGCTCTTTCTTAAGGGAGACCGCTGTTATACAGAGAAGTGCGGTCTTACAAAGCGTAATTCAAGGCCGGGTCAGCATGGTACCCGCCGCGGCAAAATGAGCGAATATGGGCTCCGTCTGAGAGAAAAACAGAAACTCCGTCGTTTTTACGGACTTAACGAGTCTCAGTTCAGCGCAGTTTATGAAAAGGCAACCAAGCTTGCAGGACAGACAGGGCATAACTTCCTGCAGCTCCTTGAGCGCCGCATAGACAATATTGTTTATCGTCTTGGCTTTGGAGTCAGCAGGAGCCAGGCAAGGCAGCTGGTCGCTCACGGACATTTCACGGTTAATGGACGCAAGCTCGACATCCCCAGCGCTCTTCTTAAACCCGGAGATGTTTTAGCTGTTGCTGAGGGAAGCAGAGATGTTGTCCTTTTGAAGGAAAATTCTGAAGCAGCTGCAGTACGCAGCATTCCTGCGTGGCTCTCCTTCAATTCTGATTCCATGACCGGCAATGTGCTGACAGTGCCAATTCGCGAGCAGATTGAAGTACCTGTAAACGAACAGCTCGTTGTTGAATTCTATGCCCGTTAGGGAAACGAAAGGTGGGGGAGAATATGGAGCATGATCGCCATGAGATCATAGTACAGGAATCCACCCCGTCATACGGCAAAATTACCATTGAGCCATTAGAGATTGGCTATGGGGTAACTCTCGGCAACTCGCTTCGCAGAGTTCTGCTCTCTTCTATCAGTGGTGCTGCTATTGTTGCTGTGCGTATTGAGGGGGTTCTCCACGAGTTCAGTACTGTCCCAGGTGTAAAAGAGGATGTCATTGAGCTTCTGGTAAACCTTAAACATATACCGGTACGCTGTCACTCTTCAGCTGTAACTACACTCAGGCTTGAAGTAAAGGGCCCCAAAGCGATCACAGCTGCAGATATCGAACCGGACAGCGAAGTGGAATTCCCGGATCCTGAAGCATATATTTGCACTCTTGAAGAGGGTTCTACTTTGATCATGGACCTTTATGTAGGCACAGGGACAGGATATGTGCCGATAGACCGTCCCCGCGCCTCCTATCTGCCTGTCGATGCTCTTCAGACAGATGCGCTTTATTCACCTGTAAAAAGAGTAAAGTATGACATCCAGGACAAGCGGATGGGGCAGAGAACTGACTATGACAGTCTTACGCTTGAAATAAGGACGAACGGAGTAGTTTCTCCTGAGTCGGCTGTTATTCAGGCCAGCAGGATCCTCAAAGGATACTATTCTTCGATAGTGGATTCACTGGCAGGCCCGGGCAGCAGCGCACTTGAAGAGATAATCAAAGGCGAGGAAAACACAAAAGTCCATTCCGGTGCCTCAGGTTTCGAAAAACAGCCTGTAATGGCTGGCTTCCCAATGGGTGAGAATTCAATATACTCAAGACCGGTCCGTGATCTTGAACTTTCCGTTCGCAGCGAGAATTGTCTTCTTCGCGGCGGAGTTCATGTGATAGGTGAACTGGTTTCAAGAACAAGGGAAGACCTTCTCAAGATACGCAACCTAGGCAAGATATCGCTCAGGGAAATAGAAGAGAAACTTTTAAAATTCGATTTGAATCTAAGCGGTGACATTAGTACCCCTTTAGACGATATCGCCGAAACGAATGAAGAGAAACAAAAGGAGGAAAATTAAATGAGACACCGCGTTACAACAAGGCGGTTGGGACGCTGCAGCTCCCATAGGTGGGCCATGCTTGGCAATATGGCAGCCAGTCTCTTCATTGAGGGCAGCATTGTGACTACAACGACCAGGGCAAAGGAAGTTCGCAGAGTAGCCGAGAAGCTTATTACAAAGGCTAAATCAGGCACCATCAACGACCGTCGTCTTGTCGTGGCACGCTTGCCGCATAAAGAGGCTGTAACAAAGCTTTTCAATGAACTTGGACCCAAATATGCTGACCGCAACGGCGGCTATACAAGGATCGTAAAACTTGGCGCCCGTGTCGGCGATGCTTCCGAGATGGCGGTTATACAGCTGGTCGAATAATTTAATGAGTTCAGGTACGACCCTTTATCTCAAGGGCGCGGAGTTCCAGTATCCGGACAATGAAAAAAAAGTCCTTAAAGGCATAGATCTGGAAATCCGCGCCGGCGAGTGGATCGCACTTCTCGGACCTAATGGGTCGGGGAAATCTACTTTGCTGAAATTGTTCAATGCCCTGCTGCTACCATCGCAGGGCTGCTGTTTTATTGACGGGATAAACACAAATGAAACAAAGAGTGTTGCGTTGATAAGGTCAAAAGTTTCTATAGTATTCCAAAACCCCGAAGATCAGATAGTCGCATCTGTGGTCGAAGAAGACACGGCTTTTGGACCGGAAAATCTTGGGTTGCGATCTGATGAGATAAAAATCAGAGTAAAAGAAGCTCTTATTAGTGTCGGACTTTGGGAAAAAAGAAAACACGCAGTATCTTCACTCTCAGGAGGTCAGAAGCAGAGGCTGGCGCTTGCCGGAGTATTTGCGATAAGACCCGGCTCGCTTTTGCTGGATGAAGCGATGTCTATGCTGGATCCTGCATCGAGAAAAAGTTTTCTTGACCTGATCAAAAGAGAGCATAGTTCCGGTTGTACTATCGTGCAGGTCACGCACAGGCTTGACGAGATACTTAACTCTGACAGGACGGTTGTAATAACAGATGGTCAAATATCATGGCAGGGAAAAACAGAGAATTTTTTGTCCATATCGGAGAATGAACTAAAGGATATGGGTTTTGCAAAACCACCTGTAGCTGTGCTCAAAGAAGAGCTTGTAAAGAGCGGCATCATACCCGGATCGACTAGATCAGACATTGGGGAGATAAGGAAAAAACTATGTCTCTTACAGTAAAAAAACTAAGTTTTACCTATAATCCTGGGCTGCCCACTGAGGCAAAAGCCCTTCAAAATGTCTCATTTAACGCAGAGAAGGGCGAGATCCTTTCGATAGTCGGTCATACCGGCAGTGGAAAATCTACACTGGCTATGCATTTAAATGGCCTTTTGGTCCCCCAGTCCGGTGAAGTGATAGTTGACGGTTTAAAAACAGACAGCGAGCCTAACAACCTCAAAAAGATCCGTCAGTGCGTCGGTCTTGTTTTCCAGTACCCTGAACAGCAGATATTTGCTGAAACAGTCCGTGATGAGATCTCATTCGGGCCTTATAACTGGGGAAAGAGGGGTGAAGCTCTAGAAGAAAGAGTGTTTGAGGCAATGGATCTGATAGGATTGGACAACTCTTTTGCTTCAGCCAACCCGTTCCTCCTTTCCGGAGGAGAGAAGAGGCGTGTGGCAATTGCCTCTGTACTTGCATCAGAACCCGGCTACCTTGTACTGGATGAACCTACCGCAGGGCTTGATTTTACAGGTGTGTGCGAGCTCACCCTTCTTTTAAGATCTATGTCTGAAAAAGGGATTTGCGTGATCCACATAACACATGACCTCGAACTGGCGTTGAATATCAGCGACAGGATACTGATTATTTCTGAAGGTACGGTAACTGCATACGGTACTCCTTCGGAGATATCGGAGATGCTGTCCAACATTAACGTTAAAGGCCTCATACTCCCTGATATCCTCTCTCTATCATATGAACTGAAAAAAACAGGCAGCATAGAAAATTTAACTTCAGACCCATATCGGCTTGCAGAGCAGATCAAGGCGGCTAAAATGAGATGTCGCTGATTAAAGGTGTTACCCTGGGCCAGTATATACCTGCCGATTCTTTCATCCACAAACTCGATCCACGCTGTAAACTTCTTATTACAGTGCTCTCAATGATTTTGATTTTTATTTCAGGAAGCTTTCCTGCGATGGCAATGTGGGCATCTTTAATTATCTTCACAGCAAAGAGGTCTCAAATACCTGCAAAAGCATTGATAAAATCAGCCAAACCAATACTGGTACTTATAATTTTTACATCACTTCTTAATATTTTTTTTACAGGCGGCAGCAATATCATTTTCTCTATAGGACCGCTGAAAGCCAGCGTCGAAGGGACTGTGACAGCCCTTCGAATGGGGTTGAGGCTATACCTGCTTGTTTTATTCACTGCCTTGCTTACTTTTACTACCAGTCCTTCCGAACTTTCTGACGGTCTGGAAGCAGCTTTTGGACCTCTCACGCGTTTTGGCTTTCCTGCTCATGAGGTGGCAATGATGATGACGATAGCCCTGAGATTTATTCCAACTCTGTTTGAAGAGACCGAGAGGATCATAAATGCACAGGTTTCAAGAGGGGCAGATTTTGTGAGCGGAGGCCTTATAAAAAGAGCCAAAGCATACATCCCTGTTCTGATACCGCTCTTTGTTCTTGTGTTCAAACGTGCAGACACGCTTGCTTCCGCAATGGAGGCAAGGTGTTACAGAGGCGGAAAGGGCAGGGTAAGGATGTATCCGCTTACATGGGGAAGTGCTGAAAATAAAGCTTTGGCAGCCTTCGTTGTTTTTTCTGTCGCAGTGATCTCCCTTAACAGGTGCATGTAATGATGACAAGGTATGCTGCTGAATTGAGCTATAATGGTGGCTCTTACTCCGGATGGCAGGTGCAGCCTGGCCGGCTTTCCGTTCAGAAAGCCGTTGAAGATGTGCTCTCTATGCTCAACAAACAGCCTGTTTCGGTGACAGGCGCTGGGAGGACTGACTCAGGAGTGCACGCCAGAGCGCAGGTATGCAGTTTCGACATGTCAAAGGAATGGGATGAATACAGATTGTTGATGGCTTTGAATTCCAACCTTCCGGAAGGCATCTCAGCAATGAGACTGAAGAAGACAAGTCATGACTTTCATGCCAGATATGATGCCCTAAAAAGGGAATATGTTTATTTTCTCTGGACCGGGAAGACAAGATACCCACACATTGCACCATTCACCCACTGGATCATGGGGGACAGATACGATTGGGAACTTGCTTCTGAAGCCTGTTGTTATCTTGAGGGTGAACATAATTTTTCGAATTTCTGCCGTGCACGTAACGTTCCTGATAACCCTGTCAGAACGATGTACGAAGTTAAACTGCGAAGACGTGGGCCATTGATCTGGCTTAGGATCGTCGGCAATGGTTTTTTGACGAACATGGTAAGGATGATAATGGGTAATCTCGAACTTGTTGCCAAAGGTGAAAGAGAGCCTGAGTGGATGAAGTCTCTTTTTGAGCCAGGGTCTGATAAGAGTCACACGGGCAGAACCTTTCCGCCAAACGGTCTTTTTTTGTGGAGAATAGAATACGGGGAGCCTTTGTGGAATAGCCACAACAGAGCTCTTTGATGTAAAATGATTTTGTCGTTTATGAGCGGGAGCCGTTGCTGGGCATCCTTGTAAGTTTGGGAGGCTGACTGATTTGTGGAGCAAAGATATAGGTATAGATCTTGGAACTGCAACTGTAATAGTATTCATAAAAGAAGATGACGTTTTATTGCCGGGCCGTTGCGGCC
>WOYI010000522.1_pt1 | contig 14180 bp, 22 predicted proteins | sample 6423411 | NCBI WGS metagenome assembly WOYI01 (sample SAMN13441803, study PRJNA592873) | oil field metagenome | biome: oil field; feature: oil-well bore; material: oil-contaminated soil; isolation source: oil-contaminated soil from oil-well borehole | place: Germany: Wietze | collected 2016-10-18 ...
TGTCAACCCTGACGAATGGCATGACACACCCTGACGCTTCGCTGTTCGCGGAATTCGACGTAGCGGAGTTGGCGGCCATTCGCGCAAGTTCTGGTCGCGATGAGCCGGAGAAAGGCCGCGCCCGGGCGCTTCGGCGATCCGGGCTCGTGTCGACCCGCCGCGCCAAAGCCGAAGCGTTGCTGGCTGACATCCTGCCCAGCCAGCTCGCAGACGGGGAATCACTGCACGTTATTTCGCACGGCGACATCGACAGCCTGTCCTACCTGCGCCACCTGCTGCGCGCTCATACGTTCGACCACCTGCTGCTTTCGACCTGGTGCATGGCGCGGCCCGACGTCGAGGAAATCCACGGCTGGCTGCGGGCCGGCAATCTGGGCCAGGTCGACTGGTACGTCGGCGAGATTTTCCCGGGCACCTACGCCGACGAATACGAGCTGGTCAAGGCGATCGTCGCCGAGCACGGCGGCCGGGTCTGCGTCGCCCGCAATCACAGCAAGGTCATCGCCGCCACCGGGCCGGCGGGGGCATACGTCATCGAGTCGAGCGCCAACCTCAACACCAACCCGCGCATCGAGCAGACCAGCATCACGCGCAGCGACGATCTGTATTTTTTTTATCAGGATTTTTTCGGCGCCCTGCGGAGTTTTGCGCGTGACTGAGCGGGTCAGCCAGGCGGAGGCGGCGCGCCGGTTCGGGGTGGCGCGGCAGTCGATCAACGAGATGGTGGCCCGCGGCGTGCTGCCGCTGATCGACGGCAAGATCGACATGGACGTGGCCGAGGCCATCGTGCGCAAGCGCCTGGACCCGGCGCGCTCCAAAGCGCTGCAGAACCTGGAGAGTCACGCCCCGGCGCCGCCGGTCGGCGGCATGTCGCAGGCGCCAGCCGACTCGACGCCGGCCACCAGCGGCGAGATCACCAACTACCACATGGCCCGCACCCTGCGCGAGAAATACGCCGCGCTGGATGCCAAGGTCCGCTACGAAATGCTGTGCGGCACGCTGGTCGAGGCGTCGCGCGTGCGCCAAGTCATCACCACCGCCGCCGCCACGCTGCGCCTGAGCATCGACGCCGTGCCCGATCGCCTGTCCGATCGCCTCGCGGCCGAGACCGACCCCGCCGCCTGCCACGCCCTGCTGCGCAAAGCCCTCGACGACGCGCTGGCCGCCTTCGACGACGCCGACATCGCCCTGCTGACCGCCGCCGAGGCCGCCGCCTGATGGGCGCGCCGCAGCGTCCGCTCGCCGACGGCCACCGCCTGGCGCTGGACGCGCTACGCATGGGCCTGGCGCGGCCGCCGGACATCGACGTGGCCGAGTGGGCGGATGCGTACCGCTACCTGCCCAGCGCCGGGGCCTCAGAGTACGGCCGCTGGCACACCGACCGCATGCCGTTCCTGCGCGAAATCATGCAGACCCTGTCGCCGAACCACCCGGCGCAGCGGGTGGTCTACTGCAAAAGCACCCAGGTCGGCGGCACCGAATGCGGCCTGAACTGGGTCGGCGCGTTCGTCGACACCCAGCGCGGGCCGATGCTGTGCGTGCAGCCCACGCTGGACATGGCCGAGCGCTGGTCCAAGCAGCGCCTGGCGCCCATGATCGACGCCAGCCCGTCGCTGCGCGACAAAATCGCCCCGGCCCGCGCCCGCGACAGTGGCAACACCGTGCTGCTCAAGGAATTCCCCGGCGGCGTGCTGATCATCGCCGGGGCCAACTCGGCGTCCGGCCTGCGTTCCATGCCGGCGCAGTACCTGTTCCTGGACGAGGTCGACGCCTACCCGCTCGAGCTCGAGGCCGAGGGCGACCCGATCAAACTCGCCGAGGCGCGCACCGCCACATTCGGCCGCCGGCGCAAGGTATTTCTGTGCTCCACGCCGACCACCGCCACCCGCTCGCGGATCTGGCGCGAGTACCAGGCCAGCGACCAGCGTCAATACCACGTGCCCTGCCCGGACTGCGGTGGCCTGCAGCCGCTGGTGTGGGAGGGCCTGCACTGGCCCGACGGCGAGCCAGAACACGCCGCATACGTGTGCAAACACTGCGGCGTGCTGATCGTTGAGCGCCACAAAACCGACATGCTGGCCGCCGGCCAATGGATCGCCGAACACCCGGAGCGCCCGGTGGTCGGCTTCTGGATCAACGGCCTCTACACCCCGGACGGCCTGGGCCTGTCGTGGGTCGAGCTGGCGCGCGAGTGGGACAGCGTCAAGGCCGACCCGTTCGCGAGTAGGACGTTCGAAAACACCCGCCTTGGCCGGACCACCTCAGACCCCATCCAGCGCATCGAGTGGGACGAAATCAAGCAGCGCGCCGGCACCGACCCGCTGCGCACCATCCCGCGCGGCTGCCTGCTGCTGACCGCCTTCGCCGACGTGCAGCAGGATCGCCTGGCGGTGCTGATCATGGGCCACGGCCGGGGCGGCGTGACCTGGGTCATAGATTTCGTGGAACACCCCGGCGACCCGAATCGCCCGGAAGTCTGGGACTGGCTGGACCGCCACCTGCTCGAGCCGATCCACAACCAGCGCGGCGTGCCCATGCGCATCACCGCCACCGGCGTCGACAGCGGCTACCTGCCAGACACCGTGCTGGCGTTCACGCGGCCCCGGCAGCGCCGCGGCGTCATTGCCACCAAAGGCGCATCGATTCGCGGCCGGCCCATCATCGCCGGGCGCCCGTCGAAGGTCGACTACACCTGGCGCGGGCGCGTCATCAAACACGGCGCCGAGGTGTGGATCACCGGCGTCGACACCGCCAAAAGCATGCTCTTCTCGCGCCTGGAAGCCGACCGCCAGGCCCTGCCGGGCGACAACCTGGTGCGCTTCGCGGCCGGCCTGGACGACTCGTTCTACAGCCAGCTGACCGCCGAAAGTTACGACACCGCCCACCGCAAGTGGGTAAAAATCCGCCCGCGCAACGAAGCGCTGGACTGCTGGGCCGGCGCCCTGGCCGCCGCCTACCACCCCACCGTGCGCGTGCACACCTGGCGCGACGCCCAGTGGGATCGCCTCGAACAAGCCCTCGAACCGGCCGCCGATCTGTTCGCGCAGCCGGCCCAGGCCGACCCGGCCGGCACCGTGCCTCCGGACCCTGTCGCCCCCGTCACCACCCCGTCCACCGCCCTGGCCGCGGTCATGCAGGCCCGCGCGCAAGGCGCCCGCCCCGGCGGCCTGGGGTCCGACGACTGGAACTCGCGCCTGTGAGCCGCCAGCAAATGAACAAGGTCTTTTTCGGGGACTGCCGCGACACCATGCGCGACCTGATAGCGCAGGGCGTCAAGGTTCAGATGTGCGTGACCAGCCCGCCGTATTTCGGGCTGCGCGACTACGGGCACGCCGGGCAGATCGGCCTTGAGGCAACGCCGGACGAATTCGTGGCCGCGCTGGTCGAGGTGTTCGGGCTGGTGCGCGAACTGCTAGCCGATGACGGGGTGCTGTGGCTGAATTTGGGGGATAGCTATGCTGGCGGCGGGGGGCATTCGCCAAACGCGCCATCATCGGCAACAAGCAAAAGCGGAAAGTATGGCGAAGCGTTGAAGTCTGGCGGCATTAAGCCTCAAGGCATTATTAAGCCAAAAGACCTGATCGGCATCCCCTGGCGCGTGGCCTTCGCGCTTCAAGCCGATGGCTGGTATCTGCGCCAGGACATCATCTGGCACAAACCAAACCCGATGCCGGAGAGCGTCACCGACCGCTGCACGAAGGCGCATGAGTACATGTTCCTGCTGAGCAAGCGCGAGCGGTATTTTTTTGATTCCGAAGCGATAAAAGAACAGAGCGTGACCGATGACCCGCGCCGCCCATACGGCAGCAAGGGCGCGTGGGACTTGGACGGAAGACCTGAGGAGCAGCGCCCAAACGGCAAGCTGCGCGCACCGGCCAACGTGAAGCGCGGAGACTTTAACGGGGATACCAACGACCTCCATGGGCGAGAAGCATTCCGCTCCTTTACTGAAACACGCAATCGCCTCAGCGTCTGGACGGTTTCGACCGCGCCCTACAGCGGCGCGCACTTCGCCACCTTCCCGCCTGCGCTGATCGAGCCGTGCATCCTGGCCGGCAGCAGACCGGGCGACACGGTGCTCGACCCGTTCTTCGGGAGCGGCACGACCGGCGAGGTCGCCGGCAACCTGGGCCGCAACTGGATCGGCTGCGAGCTGAACCCCGAATACGCGCCATTGCAGCAGGCAAGGACGGCGCAGGGCGGGCTGGCGCTGGACGCTGTGGCAGGGGGTGCCCAGTGACCCGCCGCGCCGACGCCGACCTGATCGCCTGCGTGCGCGAGTGGATCATCGAGCGCGCCGGCGTGGCGCCGGACGTGTGGGCGCCCATCGAGGCGGACCTGCGGCGCGAATTCGGCGGCCGCGACTACTACGTGCACCGCCGCATCAAGGCCGAGCGCATGGCGCGCCTGGCCGACCTGCCGCCCGACGCCAGCGTGCAGGACCGCTGCGCCGCGGCCGGCCTGTCGGCCAGCCGCATGCACGAACTGTGGACGCTGCTGGAGCGGTAGGCGCCCTCAAAACGCCCGCCCGCACGTCGGGCAGGCCCGCTCGCGCAGCGCCTCGGCGCGGATGCGCCATTCCGCGCGGCTCGCCAGCGTGCGGGACTTGCCCATCTCGCGCCCGGCCGCCGCGGCGGACAGGCCGTCCACCAGGATGCGGCGGGCCATCGCCAAGGAGACCGCCCGCATGTTGGTGCGGGCGGCCAGGCGGTCGAAGTCGGCGGGGGTCATGCCGCGCCGGTGGGATAGTACCGCCCGCTGCAGTGGGCGTCGGCGCCGCGGACCACGTACATCTCGGCCACGAACTCCTCGATCGTGTACGCCCGCGCCTCGCGGTCGGGAAGCATCTCGGCCAGGCGCGTGAACGCCTGTCGGGTTTCTGGCCACCCGCCGACCGGGACGTGGATTAACACCCGCGACGCGGTGTACAGGTCGTGGCTCTTGCCGCTCCGGGCGAGGAATACAGCCTGATTGAGGGTCTGCTTGGTCATGTTCGTTACTCCAGTTTGCCCGCCGACACCATGCCGGCGGGCGGGTGTGACGGTCAGGGCCGGCCGGTTGGCGCGATGCTGCGCAGGTGCTCGGGCACCAGTTCCAGCACCTCGGGCGGAGCCATCAACTCCCCGCCTTCCGGGTTGGATTGCGCGTACTCGAGCATGTAGCGCGCCGCTGTTGCGGCGGCGTCGTAGGCGGTGAGTCCCGCCCGGGCGCCCTGGTGCCCGCCGCCGAAGCGGCCGGACACGGTGGAGATATAGCCCTCTCCTCTCCGGGAGATTATTACGGTGGTGCGCATTTTCTTTCCTCCAGAGATGCCCCGCCCGCAGGCTGGGCAGTGTTGGCTAGGCGCGTGCTTGGCTGATGATGAGACGGACAGGGCTGCGTTTAGCCACAAACAAGTCTATTACTTGCTTGGCGCTTGTCTTCGCAAAGCCATCAATGAGGTTCTTGCGGGCAGCCAGTAATTTGTCGGCATACCACTGCACATTGTCAGACTCTGGGCGGGCGGTGGTGTTGGCGATTTCGGCGTCTAACTCCGAGAGCCAATCTGTGGCTATTTTTGAGGCCCAAGCGTTTTGTTTTTCTGAGCCGCCGCTGACAGTGATTTGTTCCATTTCCCAATCCTCGCAGGCTCTAGCGGCCTGGATCGCTCCGGGCAGATGCCGCTGCCCGGTCCGGTGTAGTCGTTGACTACGGTTCCCATTATAAGCGCCCCGCTTGCGTTGTCAACAGTTTCGTATACTGTTATTTATAATATTTAAGCCCTGTTCAGGCGGCATTTATAGCGGAATGGAATCGATCAACACGCCACCGCTGCGTCAGTTGCCTGATCGATAACGCCCCGCCGCCCTGGCACTCCGATTTTTTGGGTAGTTTCCCGCGCGCCCGCGCGGGAGCATGGGCGCGGCTCCCAACCGGACCGTGCCGCCCGTCATGCCGGACCCTGCAAATGTAATCACCGCCGCCAAAACCCGCCTGCGCGCCGTGCTCGACCGCCTGCGCGATCGCCTGCGCGCCTGGCCGTGGCTGGCGCTGGCGCTGGCGGCCTGCGGGGTGATGGCCGTCATCGCGCCGTGGCAGCTGGGCGTGCTGGTGTGGGCGCTGGCCAAGCTGGCGCTGGCCGCGTGGCTGGGGTACTGGATCGACCGCACCGTCTACCCCTACGCGCGCCCGCACGGGGCGCATGACAACCAGGCGTTCGGCCACGCCACGCTACGCCGCGCCATCATCCTGGTCGGCGCCATGATCGCGCTGGCCCTGACCGGCTGCAGCGCCCAGGCGGCCGGCGTGCCGGCGGCGGCCGAGCGCCACCGCGCCCTGCTCACGCGCGAGGCACAGCGCCAGTTCGGCCTCGATGCGCCGGTCGCCAGACTGGCCGCGCAGGTACACCAGGAGAGCGCCTGGCGTGCCGACGCCCGCAGCCCGGTGGGCGCGCAGGGCCTGGCGCAGTTCATGCCCGGCACGTCGGCCTGGATCGCCGAAATCTACCCGGCCGAGCTGGGCGCCGGCCCGGCGCCGTACAGCCCGGCGTGGTCCCTGCGCGCGCTGGCCGTCTACGACCGCCACCTGCTCGAGCGCGCAGCGGGCCACACCCCGTGCGACCGCTGGTGGTTTGCCCTGCGCAGCTACAACGGGGGCGAGGGCCACATCCGCGCCGAATCGCGCCACGCCACCGACCCGCTGGACCGCCACGCCGTCGACGCCGCCTGCGGCACCGCCCGCCGCTCGGCCCGGCACTGCCCTGAGAACACCGGCTACCCGCGCCGCATCCTGCTGCGCTGGGAGCCGATCTACCTGGCCGCCCACTGGCCCGGGCGGGCGGTGTGCGCATGAGCGCCCGCCTGATCGCCTACGCCGTAGCCGCCGGCGCGCTGCTGCTGGTCGGCGTGCAGTGGCACGCGCGCGGCCAGCGCATCGAGGCGCTGTCGGCCGCCAACGTCAAGCTCGCCACCGAGCACGCCCAATGCACCGCCCAGCAAGCCGCCGACGACCAGGCCCTGGCCGACCTGCGCGCCGCAGGCGAGGCCGACCGCGCCCGCCGTGCGGATGCCGAGCGCGCAGCCGCCCAGACCGTGGCCGACGCCGAGCGCCGCGTGCGCGCTGCGCTGACCGCCCGCGTGCCGCCCGAGTGCCCGGCCGCCGTGCAGTGGCTGGGCGATCACGGCCGCGCCCTGGCCGCGCGTTGGGAGGCGGGCCAGTGATCGCCCCTGTAGGAGCCCGGCTTGCCGGGCGATCGCCGCGGCGCCGCGGCCTGCCCGATCTGGCGAACATCGCGCGGCACAGCTGCGCTCCTACAGTAATCATCGCCGCCGCCCTGCTCGCCGGCTGCGCCAGCACCCCGCGCGAGGTCGTGCGCCGGGTCGAGGTCCCCGTCGCCGTGCCGTGCCCGGCGCCCGCCGCGCCGCCGCGCCCGCACCTGCCGCTGGCCGACCTGCCGCAGGACGCCACCGCCGCCGACATCGCCCGCGCCACCGCCGCCAGCCTGGAGGCGCTCACCGGCTACGCCGTGGCGCTCGAAACCCTGCTCGCACCCTCGGAGTAATACGCATGGGCATCCTGTCACGCATCGCCGCCGCCCTCCTGGCCGCCCTCCGCTGGCTGCTGCTGGCCGTGGCCAGTGGCGCCGTGTGGCTGGCCGCATTGCTCGACGATGCCGCCGAGCGGCTGCGGCAATGACCTGGCCGACCGTGGTGCTGCTGCTGAGCCTGGGCGGCGTCGGCGCGCTGTGCGTGCGGACAGTGATCCGCGCCGCCAACCGCGCGCCCGCCGACGAGGCCCAGCGCGAACTGCTGGCGCTGCTGGCCGAGCAGGTCGACAACCGCGCCATTGCCGACAACCTGGACGTGTGAGGGGTGCCGTGACCGCCCCGGACATCGCCCGCGAAATCGCCGACCTGGCTGTGCAGCGCCTGGCGCAGTCGCTGCACCTGGCGGCCGACGCGGCACCGGTGCTGACCGCCGCGGTGGCCGACCTGGAACAGGCCATCAAGCTGCGCTATGGCGGCGACGCGGTGCACATCCGCCAGCCGCGCCAGGCGCCGCAGGCCCGCGCCGCCGCCGTGCAGCGCGACTACCACGCCGGGGTGCCGGTGCCGCAGTTGATCGAGCGCCACGGCGTCAGCCGCGCCACGCTGTACCGCTACCTGCGCCAGCGCGGCTGACTGTCTCACCGCGCCCCTGTGGCGTGAGACAGCCACCCGCTACGGTGGCGCCATGGCCGGAATCACCCTCGAACAAGCCGAAGCGCGCCTGGCGGAATATCTGGCCGCCGAGTCGGCCGTGCTGTCGGCGCAGGACTGGTCGCTCAATGGCAAGCGCGTGACGCGCGCGGACCTGGCCGCCATCCAGGCCGGCATTCGGCTGTGGGACGAGCGCGCCAAGGCGCTGGCGGGATCTGCCGCGGGCCGCAGCCGCTCGCGCACCGTGGCGCCGAACTGGTAATGGCCGCGCCCGCCAAAACCCGCCGCCGCGCCGCGCCGCTGCCGGCCGGCGTGACGCCGGAAAAACTGCACGCGCAAAAAGCGCTGTCGGTGGCCATGGCGCTGGCCGGCGGCTACAGCGGCGCCTCGCGCAGCCGCCCGGGCCTGCGCCACTTCAACCCGCCGGCCACCGATGCCGACGATGACACCGCCGGCGACCTGCCCACCCTGCGCGCCCGCTCGCGCGATCTGGTGCGCAACGCGCCGCTGGCCGGTGGCGCGCTCAACACCATGGTCACCAACGTGGTCGGCAGCGGTCTGTCGATGCAGTCGCGCATCGATGGCGCGGCGCTGGGCCTGGACGATGACGCCGCCAACGCCTGGCAGCGCGCGGCCGAGCGCGAATGGCTGCTGTGGTCCGAGTCGCGCCTGTGCGACGCCACGCAGGCGCAGGACTTCTACGGGTTGCAGTCGCTGGCGTTCCGCTCGGCGCTGGAATCCGGCGACGTGCTGGCCGTCACGCCGACCATCCGCCGCCAGGACTGGCCGTACACGCTGGCGGTGCAGCTGATCGAGGCCGACCGGCTGTGCAACCCGGACCACCGGCCCGACACCGACCGGCGCGTGGCCGGCGTGGACATGGACGAATTCGGCGCGCCGGTGCGCTACCACATCGCCAACCGCCACCCCGGCACGATGCGCCGCGGCAACGGCATGAAATGGACCGCCATCGACGCGCGCGGCACGCGCAGCGGGCGCACCAACGTCATCCACCTGTTCGAGCGCCGCCGGCCGGGGCAGACCCGCGGCGTGCCGGTGCTGGCGCCGGTCATCGAATTGTTCAAGCAGCTGGGCCGCTACACCGACGCCGAACTGCAGGCGGCCGTGGTGGCCGGGGCGTTTGCCGTGTTCATCAAAATGGACCCGGACGCCTTCAACGACCTGTTCGCCGACGACAACCTGAAAACCGACTACCTGAAGCGCGTCGCCAGCTGGGATGGGCGCAACACCAGCACGCTCGAAGGCCCCGGCAACGCGGTCAACCTGGTGCCCGGCGAGAGCGTCGACAGCGTCAACCCCGGCCGGCCGAACGACAGTTTCGACCCGTTCGTGCAGGCCATCCTGCGCCAGGTCGGCGCGGCGCTGGAGCTGCCCTTCGAGGTGCTGATCAAGCACTACACCGCCAGCTACTCGGCCGCCCGCGCGGCGCTGCTGGACGCCTGGCGGTTTTTCCGTGGCCGGCGCGCCTGGCTGGCCGCCTATTTCTGCCAACCTATCTACGAGCTGTGGCTGGCCGAGGCGGTGGCGCTGGGCCGGATCAGGGCGCCCGGGTTCTTTGCCGATCCGGCCATCCGCAAAGCCTACTGCGGCGCGGAGTGGGTGGGCGACGGGCCGGGCAGCATCGACCCGCTGAAGGAAGTCGACGCCGCCGAGCGGCGCATCCAGATCGGCACCTCCACGCTGGCCGCCGAGAGCGTGCTGCACGATGGCGGCGACTGGGAAAGCAAGCACCGCCAGCGTGCCCGCGAGCAGGCCGCCCGCACCGCCGCCGGGCTGGTGGCAGACCCCGCCGCGCCACCCGCGCCGGCGCCGGTGGACCCCGATGCCTAGTGTCTCACCGCGCCCCTGTAGCGTGAGACAGCCGCCCGATACCGTGGCGCCATGAACAGCACCGACCTGCACATCCACCTGTCCGGCGCCGAGTCGCTGCCGGTGACGCTGGAATCCACGCCCGAGCGCCGCCCGGCGTCCGCCTTCGACTTGCTGGCCTCGCAACCGTGGGCCATGCAGCCGGCGATGCTCGAGACCATGGCCGCCATCGCCCAGCGCCAGGGCGAGGACGTGCAGGCGGTCGAGGCGCGCCTGGGCCGCCCGCTGCAGAACGCCCGCAGCGTGAGCGTGCGCGACGGGGTGGCGCTGGTGCCGGTCATCGGGCCGATCTTCCGCTACGCCAACCTGTTTACCGAGGTCAGCGGCGCCACCAGCCTGGACGTGCTGGCGCGCGAGTTCAGCGCCGCCGTGGACGACCCGCTGGTCAAGGCCGTGGTGCTGGCCATCGACTCCCCCGGCGGCCAGGCCACCGGCGTGGCCGAGTTCGCGCACATGATCCGCGCCGCCGCCAAGCCGGTGGTGGCCTACGTGGACGGGTCCGGCGCCAGCGGCGCCTATTGGATCGCCGCCGCCGCCGACGAGATCGTGCTGGCCAAGACCGCCGAGGTCGGCTCGATCGGCGTGGTGGTCGGGGTCGACACCCGGCCCAGCGCCACCGGCATGGTCGAGCTGGTGTCGAGCCAGTCGCCGCGCAAGCGCCCGGACCTGAGCACCGACGCCGGCCGCGCGCAGATCCAGGACCGCATCGACGCCCTGGCGCAGGTGTTCGTCGAGGACGTGGCGGCCTACCGCGGCGTGGCGGTGGAGACCGTGCTGGCCGAGTTCGGCCAGGGCGACATGCGCCTGGGCGCCGCCGCCGTGGCGCTGGGCATGGCCGACCGCGTCTCGACACTGGAAGAAGTCCTCGCCGGCCTGGCCGGCGCTACCCAAGGAGGCCGCCACATGGGCGCAAACGCAACCGACGATACCCCGCAGACCGTGACGCTGGACACCCTGGCGCAGGACCACCCGGCCCTGGTGGCCGAGCTGCGCGCGCAGGGCGCACAGGCCGAACGCGAGCGCATTCTGGCCGTGCAGGCGCAGGCGCTGCCGGGCCACGAGGCACTGATCGCCCGCCTGGCCGCCGATGGCGTCACCACCGGCCCCGAGGCCGCCGTGGCGGTGCTGGCGGCCGAGCGGGCGCTGGGCACCAATCGCGCCCGCGCGTTGCAGGACGACGCGCCGGCCCCGGTGCCGTTTGCCGCCGCGCCCGACCCCGGCGAGGAATCCGGCGACGACGCCAGCCTGCCGATCGAGCAGCGCTGCGCCGCCCGCTGGGAGCGCGACCAGGCCCTGCACGAGGAGTTCTCGAGCCTGGCCGCCTATACCGCCTACGTGCGGTCCATCGACTCGGGCCGCGCGCGCGTGCTCGGCCACAAGTAAGGAGCCACCGCCATGACCACACTGGCCACCGCCAAGCCCCGCGACTACCTGCTCGGCGACCTGCAGGACCTGCCGATGATCGCGGCCGACATCATCTACGAGGGCGCCGCAGTCGGCGAGAACGGCAGCGGCTACTTCCGCCCGCTGGTTGCGGCCGACCCGTTCGCCGGCTTTGCCGAGCGCACGGTGGACAACTCGGCCGGCGCGGCCGGCGCCGTCAACGTGCGCGTCAAGCCGCGCGGGCGGGTGATCCTGCCGGTGGTCGGCGTGACCGCCGTCACCGACGAGGGCGCCACCGTCTATGCGTCCGATGACGACACCTTCACGCTGACGTCGACCGGCAACAGCGCCATCGGAAAAATCACCCGCTACATCAGCGGCACGACCGTCGAGGTCTACTACGAAGCGGCCAGCTTCCGTTCGCTGTAAGGAGGTTCAGTCATGGGTGCTCAAAGCCTTTCCTCGCGCGCCATCATCGGCGAGTTTTTCAACCGCCTGGAGCAGAACGACGGGGCCGGTTACATCAACCGCATCACCACCGTGCCGTTTCGCTCGGATCAGGCCGGCGAGGAGTACCGCTGGCTGGGCATGTCGCCGGCCATGCGCGAGTGGATCAGCGGGCGCGTCGCCAAGGGCTTCCGCGAGAACGGCATCACCATCAAGAACGTGCCCTTCGAGGCCACGCTCGAGGTGCTGGTCGACGAAATCCGTCGCGACAAGACCCAGCAGGTCATGACCCGCGTGCGCGAGCTGGCCGACCGCGCCAACGCGCACTGGGCCAAGCTGGTCAGCGCCCTGTTGGTGACCGGCGAGTCCGCCGTGTGCTACGACGGGCAGTTCTTTTTCGACACCGACCACGCCGAAGGCGACTCGGGCACGCAGTCCAACGACCTGAGCTACGACGTCACCACCCCGACCGCGCCCACCGCGGCAGAGGCCGAGGCGGCCGTGCTCAAATCGGTCGAGGCCCTGCTGGGCCTGAAAGACGACCAAGGGGAGCCGATGAACGAGGAGGCCACGGACTTCCTGGTCATGGTGCCGGTGCCGTTCATGGGCGCCTTCGCCGCGGCATTGAAAAACCCGGTGATCGTCGACGCCAGCGGTGCGCGCACCAACACCATCGTCAACATCGGCGGCTTCACGTTCCAGCTGGTGACCAACCCGCGACTGCCGTGGACGACCAAGTTTGCGACGTTCCGCGCCGACGCCAACACCAAGCCGATCATCCGCCAGGAGGAAGTGCCGCTGGAGATCTCGGCCGTGGCCGAGGGCTCCGAGCTCGAATTCAACGAGCGCAAGCACCACTACGGGGTGTTCGCGCAGCGCAACGTCGGCTTCGGCTACTGGCAGCACGCCGTCTTGACCACCCTGACCTAAGGGCGGGCGACGTGGACACCTACCGCGCGCTGGCGCCGGTGACGATCCCGCCCGGCAGCCTGCTGCAGCTGAGCGAGGCACAGGCCGCCGCCCGCGCCTACGGGCTGACCCGCGAAGGCGCCGCCTGGCGGGTGCGCCTGCCGGTGCAGTTCAAGGCCGGCGAGGAATTCGGCTGCCAGGGCGAGCTGCCCAAGGCGCTGGCCGCACGGGTGAGCAGCGCCGCCACCCGCCCGGCAAAGCCGCGCCCGGCAAAGCCCCTTGAGCCGGACGATCCATGACCGACGCCGCGCAAGACCTCGACATGGGCCTGGACCTGGTGACGATTGCCGGCCAGCCGGCCGTCTACACGCCGCCCAATGGCACGCCGGTGACCACCGTCTGCTACCTGCAGCAGGGCATGGCGCCGCAGGGCGACGGGTCGCGCCTGGAGCACGTGCGCATCGCCCACCTGCCCAAGGCGCAAGTGCCCGAGCCCCTGCGCGGCGGCCTGATTGCCATCGGCGCGGCCAGCTGGCTGGTGGATGCCCTGGAGGATGACGACGGGTCGATCGTGGCTGTGCGGGTGCGCCCGGCATGACCACCATCCCGGCCCGCATCCGCGCCGTGCTGGTGGCCCGCCTGCAGGCCATCCGCCAGTCGGCCGGCTTCAACACCGATCTTGGCCTGGCCGTGAACCGCGGCCGCGGCGCCTACGCGCTGCAGGACCTGGCCACCGGCCCGGCGCTGAACCTGTACACCCCCGGCGAGGAATACCTGGACGCCAGCGGCAACCAGCAGCGCCAGGCGCTGGACATCACGGTCGAGGCGTTCGGCGCCTACGACACCGACGCCGACGCCACCGCCGACCTGCTGCTGGCCGACATCAAGGCCGCCGTGCTGAGCGTGGACGAGCCGCGCCTGACCGACGCCGACGGGGCCCTGGGCCAGCGCCTGGAGTACGTGTCCGCCGCCATCGACCTGCCCAACCCGGGCGAGCAGATCGTCAGCGTCACCGTTGCCCTGCGCTGCCGCTATTTCGAGCGCTATGGCGCACCCACCCTGACCGCATAGGAGCATCCCCATGGCCGGACCGCAAGGCACCGAACTGTCGTACATCGGCAAAGGCTCGTTCTCGGCCCGCGTCAAGGGCGCCGCCGCCGGCATGCTGCCGTTGGGCAACGTGTCGGCCGCCAACGTGCGCGTGACCGAGGACAAGAAAGAGCTGCTCGATTATCAGTCCGCCGGTGGCGGCCAGGCCAACGCCCTGCGCCGCATCCAGACCGTCGAGCTGGGCCTGACCATGCGCGACTTCACCGGCGACAACATCGCCAAGGCGCTGTTCGGCAGCGCCTCGGTAATCGCCGCCGCCACCGGC
>WOYI010415424.1_pt1 | contig 14179 bp, 30 predicted proteins | sample 6423411 | NCBI WGS metagenome assembly WOYI01 (sample SAMN13441803, study PRJNA592873) | oil field metagenome | biome: oil field; feature: oil-well bore; material: oil-contaminated soil; isolation source: oil-contaminated soil from oil-well borehole | place: Germany: Wietze | collected 2016-10-18 ...
GCGTGGGACGGTGAAACCGTGGAGGACGCGGCGCTGCGCATCGTGAGGGACAAGGTGGGAGTGGAAGCACTGCCTTCCTCGGTGACCGTTCTGGACGTGGTGAGCGACCCTCACCGTGACGAACGGGGGCACACAGTGTCTGTTCTGGTAGCCGTGCGTGTGCCGTCAGGAACCACGGGGTCCGTATCGTTGAAGGATGTACCCGCCAACATGCCCTTTGCGCACAACGCCATCCTGGAGAGGGGTTTGCGACGTGTGCGTGAACGCGTACTCGTGGAGGGGGACACTACGCTAGCCCTCCTGGGCAGGGTCACTACCGTGCGAAACGTAGTTGACCTGTTCAGGGGATGTGAGGGGGGCGCGCTCTCGGATAGCACCTTACGTTCCAAGCTGGATCGCAGCCCGCTGTACGTCCGTGACGAAGACCTCACCATCCACTCCCGCATCGGGCGTCCCCAGTCCGTGTACCACTTCTACTCGTCCAAACGAGGAGTTCGACCGTGAATAGAGTTTCCCGACTTCGTGAGACCCGCCGCAGATGCCAGCGCACAAAACTGGTGTCCCTGAACGGTGTGGCGGTCATAGTCCTGTTCGTGTCGCTGGCGGTCGCGGGCGCGTTCGCCCTGGCGGAAGGGAGCCTCATACAGGCACTGACGCTGTACGCACTTCTCGCTGTCGCTGTGTCGATATTCCGCGTGACCGCACACGATGACCGCTACGACCGATACCTTGCTGCCACAGACGTTCTCAAGGAAATGTCCGAGCTGGTAATGGAGCTTGAATCCGAGGGCATCCCCATCGAAGGCAAGCACGGAGAAGACTTCTACAGGCTCTTCACCGCCGCGCAGGGACGCGCCTCTAAGGGGTCACGCCTCACACGCGAGGACATGGATTTCGTCGCCCTCAACACGGCGCTGGCGCACACCGCCTTGGAAAGCCACGCGGCGGTGGAGAGCGTAGAAGAGAACTAGCCCACGACTTTGCACGGGAACATTTCCGGTTCCCAATGCTCGCCGTCATCGTAGCGCCACGCGCCGCCCTCGGTCTTCACCGCGTGCAAGTCCCCACCGTCGATGATGTGCGCGCCCGCTGGTAGGTCGTTCAGCCCCGCTGGGTCTTCCACCACCTTCGGTGCGTAATCCTCGATCAATCGTTCCAGCAGTGATGAGCCGCTGGCGCTGGACGAGTGCGCGAAAATATCAACGGGCCACGCGCGTAGGTTGTCCTTGAGCCAGAACAGAACCATGTCGCCCGTGTCGCTGCCTTTGAGGCAGTAGTCCAGACTCAAGCTCTCCACGTGCTCGGTATCGAGAACACGGATGGCTTCCGCGCTGGACTCTACCCACGCCCACCCTTCGGGGGCGGGGCGCTCGTCATCTACCCACAGTCTCATCGTAGGGTTCCTTTCAGCGGTTGAAGTTGCGCCAGCGGGTGCGCCCACTCAGGGAGCCCCGCAGTTATCAAATCTTGTACAGGGGTACCGTCCACGGTGAACACACCAAGCATCCCTGACGCCGCGTGGGCTACCTCGCGAGCGTCTTCGAGCGTGACGCCCTCGCCAGCAGCGTTGCACGCCGCGACCACCACTTCTGCGCGGGGATCTTCGCATGTACACACGTAGGACGGGATGGACGCGTGCATAGCCGCTGACAAACGATGTGCGTGCATCACATCACGCGTAATGGTGGCGGGAGTCAAGTCCCACATCGCTATTGGAGGTGCTGTCCAGTAATACGGGGGCGGAGACATGTACCTACGTGTTCGCCCGTACATATTTTCTGCGCACATGACGAAGTGCTTGAGGTCCAAAGGCGTTCTCTTCCACAGATCATGTGCCGTGGAGGAGCCCCGCCATCTGGACATCGCAAGGTGCAGGTCGCGGAAGGGGAGGCTGGTTGTCTGGAGGTGCACCTGCATGGCGGTCACGGTGACGGCGGGCAGTGTTCTACGCGCAGCGATCTCGTCACCGTTGAGAAGTCCCATCACCACCACACTGGGTGCGTGGGTCGGTGTCACGGTGATACCTGCGACGCCAACCGTGCGAGGAAGCCGATCCCACACCGTCTCCCTTTTGCGCACGGTGTACTTCCTTCCAGCCGTTGGTGTTGACCCAATGTTAGCAGTTAGGTCTAGAAGCAGCAACCGCACGAGTAGAGCAGCCGAACACGGCGGCGGTCGATGAGGTCTTCGCACGCTTCGACATCACCGCTGTTGGCGGCTCGAACGAGCGTGCGGGCAGTGTCACGATCCGTCGTGCGGAGCTGACGCTGGCGTGTCTTCTTCACGCGGTTACGTACGCGGTGCGCGGCGAAGGAGAGGGGAGCTGTCGAAGCGTGAGCGCGGCAGGAGGTGCTCCACTGGGCGCGCTGCGAGTCGGGAACGTGCGCGTCGCACATACCTTCCCCATGCAGTGTTGCGCTGTGCTCAACGCCGCGAATGTACGTGCGGTCGAGCGGGTCATACGCTCGAATGTAGTACGGGCGGTCCTTGTCGGTGCGAGACATGGCGCTTGCCTTTCCAGGCAAGTGAACGTGCGCCACGATAGGCGCTGGGGCGTCACTTGCCTCAAATAGCAAACACGTTGTCTCCTAAGGTCTTTAGCACGTTGTAGTGCCGTCTGCGGGTGATTACCTGAGGTTAACACTACTGCGCCGTGAGCGGGGTGTCAACCCTAGAGGTCGTACGCGACAAGGGTTCCGTCAGGAAGGTGCCCCACCTGCCCACAATCCACCATCCCCACCCACCAGGGCATGGATTTGTCGCTGAATGCTCCGGTGACGGGCTCTACGCGATCCATGACCAGCGCCACGACATCATCGGTGACATTGAGCCATCGACACGGCGCGACAGGAATGCCTTCCGGGTCGTTGTACGTCGCGAACTCCATTGAGTTGCCGAGCAACCCTTCCTCCGTAGTAGGAACTTTGACAACGAAGTCGGGGTACATCAGGACAGTACGCGTGCGCGCCGCCAGCACCTCTTCAGGCATCCCCGCGCCAACAGCGGAAATGGTGTCCCTGACAGTTTTCGGGTACCTACCCGCGCCCGCTCGCGACGGTCTAGCCCCTCCTTGGGTGCGGCTCAGCGATGAAGGGCACCGTCGCCCACCAGCGCGACACATGGGCAGGTCTCAGTCCTCTTCGGCTTCCAAGTCCTTGGCGCGCTTGGTGAGAATGGTGTCCTGTGTGCCACGAATCGGGCGGTCATCGAACTCGGGGTGGGTGGTGTAGAACTCCAGCATGGTCAGGCAGTGCCACAGCACCGACACCAGGTGCGGTGAACCCGTCTCCACGTCGATGTGCTCACCGTTCTGTGCAGTCCACAGATGGCGCTGCAACGCCGCGTAGGGCTTGCTCCACTCGTACCCCGCAGCCCAATTGTGCGCCGAATACTTCACTGCGCCAGCCGCGTAGTGCCTCCCCAGGAGGAAGAGCGCTTGTGCGGGGATGCGGTCGTAGCGCGGTGACACGTCCCCTCTGCGCTTAGGAGTGACCGCCAGCGCCTCGTATTCCACACCCGACGCCGAGCCGATGTCAGTTCCCTCGCTCACCAAGGACGCTACGGCGGCTCCCGCGCAGATGAGGTGCGGGAGACCTGTCACAGCGTCGTTGTCCTCGCCGCGCCAGAACGCGCCCAGGTGCTCCACGGCGTAGTTGAACACAGGCTCCCACCCCGCTGCTTCATCGAAGTTCACCGACCCTGTTCCGTAGAACTGCGCCCACACGTCCAGCGGTCCTGTGGGGATGAGGTCGAATGCTTCAGGCTTGACGCCTTTGGCAGCGCCAGTCGATGACACGGTGCGAACTTCAGATGAGGGGGCTTTGGGAGTAGTCACCCGATGAGCATACCGCACCCTGTGTTACGCGGGGGCAACACACGTCGGCGCATCAGCCGTTCGGTGTGACCTCAATGGCGGTGTCAGCGGAGCCATCCCAAAGGAACGGAATGCCGTTGGCAGCGAGGGCAGCGCAGAACGTCGTGGCGGACGCCAGTTCAAGGAAGTAGACCCACAGCGACCTGATGCGGACAGAGACCTCTTCGGTGCCGCTGTCGCGACCAGTGCAGACCCCGCACACTTCGCCTTCGCAGATGACGCGTTCGCCCTCGCAGTCGTACTCGTCGTCGGTGCATGTGCACTCCGTCTCGACTTCCTCGGCGTACACCGCCACGTCACGGCGGAACTTGATCGTACCGAACTGCGACAAGGTGTAGACCTCGCGCGGGTTGCCCGCGACGTAGCAGCTTCGGCAGCATGGCGCTGCGTCGTTGATGATGACGGGCACGCCCGCTGCGGTGCTGTCCGCGATGGCAGCGTTGAAGCGGTCTTCCAGGGAAATTGTCATGGCGGTCTCCTGTGGTGTTACCTCCACATTAGCAGTCAGACCTAGCGCTGGTCAATCCCAAGGATGACCCGCAGCGCTTCCGAGTTACCTCGCGCGTCGTCCAGTGGGTCGTGCGTGTGCTTGGTACGGCGGAGCTTCTTCCAGGATGAGTGGTCCGACCACTCCCCCTTGACCCCTGCGTAGAAGTCCCCGATGCGCCGCGAGGAGTGTCCGAACAGCAGACCAGCTCCCTGTGCGTCGGTGAAGCAGTTCAGCCACATCGCGTCGAATCCGTTGTTGTCCGACACCAACCTTGGGGATACCCCGAAGCTCTTGAGCCACTGCTCCAGCTCCACGGGAACGCGGTCCAGGCTCGGGTTTGCGTCGGAGCGCACCCATGGAACCTGCGCGCCATCCGCAAGTTGTGCCCGCCAGTAAGGGTTAGTGCGCGGGGTGCCGTCCTCGTTGAGGGTTACCACGGGCAGAGCGGGGGTGTCAGGGTGCGGGGTGAAGTCGTACAGGTGCGCGTAGAACGCTGCGCCCGTCATGACGTTAACAACCGCGAACTCGGTCATCACGCCCGTCATGGGTGTGGGGGATGTCGCTTCGACATCCACGACGAATAGGTTCTCGTACATGATTCTCTGATAGTAGCAGCCCTGCCTCCGCTAAGAGACAGGGCTGACGGGGTAGGGCAGGGACGTGACACTCAGGCAGATGTGAGCGCCAGTGCCTTGATGCGGTCCGGGCGGAAACCCGACCAGTGAGTGGTCTCATCGCACACGACGACAGGGGCGGACAAGTACCCGAGACCCATGACGAACTCACGGGCTTCAGCGTCCTTGGTGATGTCAACGATGTCGTATTCGACGCCGTTCTTGTCGAGTGCCTTGTACGTGGCGTTGCACTGCACGCATGCAGGCTTGGTGTAAACGGTGATGGATGACATGAGCGTGGACACTACCACCTGTTGTGGTCGCTCACGGATCACTACCGTACAGGTGGGGTTGACACTCCAGGTCAGGGTGTCGTGACGCCGTGTATGCAGAAGAGAAGTTCGGTATTACTAAGTCCTGCACAGGGTTCCTGTTCAGACGCGCCCTCACGAGGGACCATCAGCGATGGTAGACCTTCGTCAAGTGGTGTCCCCGTGGAGCCTTGAAGCCACACCGCGCCAGGACACTCCGCCGAGAATCCATCAGCGGTACTGACACGGCACCAGTACCCGACATCGGCGGGCTCAGGGCTGTGGAAGGCGGTGCGGGCTTTCGCCAGACACACCCCGGTTTGGGTGTCGCACTCTGCTGATGAGATTTCCACCTGCGGAGGTGCCGCCGAGCGGAGGTACTCCGTGAGCTGTTCGGCGTCGGTCAGTCCGTGTGAGCACGCGGCGAGGAGCATTGCGAGGACAGGAACGGTCAGAAGTGACTTGTACATGTGCCCATGGTACCGCTACTCCCGTATCAACACCGTTCCCGCCAGAAACGCGCCTCCCGTTGCAGACACCTGAACCACAGCGCGTCCGCACACTCCCACAACGACGGGTTCTGCACGCACGGTTGCAGGCGTACCCGCGAACCGCACCAGCAGCAGAACTCCAAGCGCAAATCCCTCACATCTATATAGGGGGTGCGAGACGCAGGGTTGTTGCGCTAGGCGTCGTGCCGCAGCAGATAGGTGGACAGCACGGCGTACTCGTCGCCGTCCAGGAACGTTTCCACCGCGTAGACGCCAGGAGCCTTCGACACCGTTTTCGCGGCGTCGAAAATCTTCTGCTCACGGTAGTGCATAGGGGTGTCTTCGTGGTGCAAGTGCGCGACCACCGACCACCCCGCCCCGAGCTTGGTGCTCACGTGCTCATCATCGTGGATGTGCCCTGATCCCGGAACAGCGGGCGCGCTGCGGTACAGCGTCAAAAGCTCGGCGTCATTGTCCGCGTCCACCACTGTGCCGTCGTCCACCACACGGAACACCGTGCCATCGAACCCGTTCAGCACCAGGTAGATGTCTTCGAGGGCGTCGATGGTGTTCGTCATGAGGTCTCCTTTGTGGGGTGTTAATGTCATCGTATCACCAACATACGACACCCCGCAACTCATCCTCGTCCTTCAGGGCGAGGTAGCTGATTGCTTCAGGGATTTCCACTCCCGCATAGCGTGTTCAACCTGCCGCACAGACTCCCAGAACTCCCCGCCTTTTCCAGGTCCACAGCGCGGGTGTACGCCGTGTAGAACTTCTCCGAAGCCAGCGATCCGTCAAAGTCCGATCCCGTCTCCACGCGGGCATACAGCGCAAGGGACACCACTTTCAAGTCCTCCGACGCCCTCTCGAACTGTTCGCGGGTGATGTCACTCGGGTGCTTATCGAACAGGAGCTTGATAAGCGTCCAGGACGCAACGATCACCGTCACGTCGTTCTCTCGCAGCGCTTTGCGCTGGCGGTACAGCGGATAGTTGATGTTCGTCATAATGTCCTCAGCCCCAGGTGATTTCGTCGGCGTGCAATTCCAGCGCCTGTCCCACAACCTCACGCAGCGCGTCAATCGCGCGGATGTCGTACCCCGCGTCGCGCCCGCACTCCACGAACCGCGCCCCAGTGATCCCCGCCGCGTCGGTAACGGTGACATGCTCGCCACCCACGTTGACGGTCACACGGTCAGGAACACCAGCGGTGACCTCGAACAGCGCGATAGCACGCGCGAAGTCGTCCACGGACATTCCGCCGCACAGGTCTTCATCACGCACACCGAGACCTGTGAGCAGGTGGCGCGCGTTGACGTTGGAGAAGTTGGCGCTCAGCGGCTCCACACCCACGTAACGCGGGGAGATGAATGGTGTGTAGACGCGGCAGTCTTCGTCCGCGCAGCCGTTGGCAGCACCCTCCGCGAGCACGGAAACCGCGTCATCACGGTTGGCGAACTCAGCAGAAGTCCAGTCTCTGCAGCCGCATTCCAGGAACCAGCCGCTGATGATGGGCTCGGCGGTGTGGCTGAATGTGACGCTCATGGTGTCTCCTTGTGGTGCGTGGTGGTGTTAAGACCACGTTAGCACGTACAGGGATACTGTGCAAGTCAAACTACGCAGCGAAATGGCATACCCAATCTTGGAGTGCGCGGCGGGAATCGAACCCGCGTTGACGGCTTTGCAGACCGCTTCCTAGCCTCTCGGACACACGCACAAGGTGGGGGTGAAGGGGCGCTTGGGGGGGGGGTGGTTAAGCGCCCCTTCACGTTTGAAGGGATATTGGTCAGCTAGACCTCCTGATCCACAGGTGTGGGGAAGTCTGCCTTGCCAGGTTACACCAATCCAGCGAAGCGGTCCTGCTCACGAGGGAGGTACGGCTCCCACAGCAGCTTCATGCCTGCCTCACCCGGTGTGCGGTCAGCCTTGCGCCCATTACAGGGCGCACATGCCGCCACCATGTTCAGCCACAGCTCAGCACCGCCGCGACTCTTGGGCAGGATGTGGTCCCACGTTGTTGCCTTGTCGCCGCAGTACGCGCAGGTGTGCTTGTCACGTCTGAGGATGTCCGCGCGGGACGCCCTCGTGGTGTCAAACGTTCGGTACGGACGGTGTGCGTACTTCTTCAGAACCACCGACGCTGGAAGCTCTATCTCCAGGGAAGGGGAGCGAAGAACCACGGCAGGGCTGTGGGACTCCACTATGTGCACGGCGTCACGCAGGATAAGCCGCACTGCGTCCATCCATGAGACCTCACCGAAAGCTCGGTAGTCCGCGTTGAACACCTCCACTGTGCGGGGTATTACCATCGTCATCGCCATGCACCTCCTTTCACTGTTTCTAGCATCGGCAAGAACATCTGCGATGCACGACGCACCACACCACACGCATGAAATATGCATGTTAGGTTGATATTAACACCTTAGCGGGACACGCGCCAGGGGTTCAAGAAATTGACATCCCAAAGGGGAAGAGGGTTACTAGAACGGTTCACCCTCACAGGTAGCAGTGAGGGGAACCCGCAAAAGTCCAGAGGCACAGGTACCGCGACGGCGGTCCTTTGCGGGGGAATACCCCAGCCAATGCCGATGGACAATAATGGTGGCGGAGGCGGGATTTGAACCACGCGACCTCTAGGTTATGAGCCTAGCGAGCTACCGAACTGCTCTACTCCGCTATGTGCTTTTCCAGCGTATCACAGGTCGATCAGAATTCCGCACCGCGAACCAGCCCGTGACAGTATGCCTTGGCGTCACGGCGGGACTTCTTCGAGCGACGCTCGTACCCCGACCCAGCGCACAACGGGCATGCGCAGGTGTTCGTTCCTGTGTACTGGAACACTCGCGTACAACGTCCACCCTGTGCTTGAAACGGATTACGGCTGTCCAGAGAAGGAAGGTCGCATTCTCCATCGACGTGTGCATGTTCCTCACGGAAGGCGAGGTCTTTGTGTAGTGCCTTCACGCGAAACGGCTTGGTCTTGTCGGTGCGTGACACCGCTTACCCTCCTAGTCCACAAGCATGTCGAAGACGTGCCTACTCAGGCTATCTTCGGTAACCACCTGATACAAGAGATACTCGCCGCGCACAATCTTCCCATCACACCACACCGACACTTCGCGGTTAGCTTCTTGCTCTCCGGGGACATCGGATCGGTCATCGTAGAACACTGGTTCCAGCCCGAACCGTTGCGTCCACTGTTCGTGGTTGTTGAGAAAGAAATATCCGCGTTCCAACGGGCGTATCAGATAGGTGTTACCTTCATCGAACAGTTGAAGGTCAACCATCCATTCGCTCGACTTGCGGATGACTTCGAGGATTTCTCCCAGCTTCGACGCCTTACCCTCGGCAGGGAGTTCGCGCGCATCCTGTGCCGCCTTCAGGACGACCACAGAGATAGGGTGCGACATCGCGTAAGTATCGCGGCAGGCGCGGGCGAACTCCCACCACGTGTCCTTAGACAAACGGTAGCTGTACATCACGCGGGACATGGCGCTACCCGTTCGATGTGCGTCACAGATAACACAAGCATTTCAGGCACCCGCGACCGTGATGATCACTGTCGCGGTGAAGGCACCGCCAACAGCGTCGCGCGCATAACGCATCCCACAACTTCTGCACGGTATACCCTTCCCATTGTCGGTGAGTACCTGGTGTGCTACTACGCGCCCTTGACATCCTCCCCTCCCTGAAGGAAGGGGATTCCCGTGACGGGGTTTGGTGGAATAAATCGAACCTCCGACATCTGCTGTGTAAAAGCAGCCCTCTACCACTGAGTTACACGGGCATTGCACGCCGTTACCCTGGCGCTTGAGTGCAGAGGGTTCCTCGCGCCGCGCGCACGATGTCGGGGCTTGGCACAGCTCCTGCCGCCGCGACGCCTTGGTGGGTGTACAGGATGCGACAGGTGAGAAGACCCTGCGACAACAGGGTGTCGTCGTCGCCATGCGCGCCGTTGGCTCGTGCGTTGTTGAGGAACTGTTGCATGTACGGTGTGATCGGCGTTGGCCACGCGTTCGCGGTACCCGCTCCGCCCACTGCCACCACGGCAAACGCGCACATCGCTGCGACGACCTTGTGCATCTTTCCTCCGTGCATAGTGTTGCGAGACCTGTTGCCTCGCAACATTGTCGGGGTGACAGGATTTGAACCTGCGACATCTTGCTCCCAAAGCAAGCGCGCTACCAAGCTGCGCCACACCCCGTTGATGTTAACGCTACACTATCACGTGCCCGTCGAAGGAATTGAACCTTCGACCGTCGCCTTAGAAGGGCGCTGCTCTATCCGACTGAGCTAGACGGGCTTAAATCTTCTCTACGACTACATACGCTGCGCGAGCACACATTAGGCACCTCCACAGCTCACGCCCAGGGGACACCGCATTCATTGCGCCGTGGAACGTACACTGCGGCTTACCCCATTCATCGGCGGTAACGGTTCCTTCGGACACGTCTCTCAGGGACCATTCGCCCCGACCGTTCTGCGTGCCCATATCGAACCCAGGCTGCTCGATGAGGTCATGGAGCGTGTATTTCCAGCTGCTCATGTCAGCCACACCGAAAGCTGTTCAGTAAGGCTTACGCCCCACTCCAGCGGGACGTACTGGAACACCCCCGACATCATCTCAGCGGTGTGCACGCACACGTCTCCCCAAGGCTCCACATCCATGGTGAGCTGCGTGGCTGTTTCCGCCCAGAAGAACCTCACGCCGCCGCTCTCCGTAGGGAAAACGGAAGGTGCAGGCGCTCCCAGGTCGTTCACGGCGGCAAGAACTTCATCCGCGCGATTCAAGGCGACAGCGGTGGTTGCAGCACCCGCGTCACCGTCCAGCCAGCCATCCTCCAAATCAGTCAGGGAGATGAGAGCTTCCCGCGCCGCAGCGGGCGTCACGGTGCACTCATGTCAGACATGGCGCGCACGGTCGCGGTACGCACGGGGGAGTTGTTGCCCGCCAGCATGTAATCGCCCGTGCGAGCGTACCCGTGTTCCGTCAGGAGCTTGCCCGCCGTGTCGAGGCACCGCTCACCGTGAGGTGTCACTGCGCGCGCGACCGTGAGACCGTTGTCGTCGCTGATCCACACGACGCGGGACAGACGGTTGTAGCTGACGTTCACGGTGCCTCCTGTGGTGGTGTTGAGTACACATTAACACCACACAGAGATCTACGCAAGGTAATGCGCGGCGATGGCTGCTTTTGCGGCGGTGAGGTAGGCGTCACGCTCGAAATGTTCGAAGCACCCGTCCCCCGCAGGATCGTCAATGTAAACGGTCTTTCCACCCACATCTGGCACTTCCACCCGAAATGTCCCATGGCGTAGACGCAGGTATCCGACTTGACGATCTCCCACAAATGCGTCGTACTGTTCGGGACACGCTGAACAGGTAAGTTCCAAATGAATATCTTCTGCACTGAACATGATTCCTCCTGGTGGCATTCAACTAAACCATCGGGGCCGGTGACAGGAATCGAACCCGCGACATCCTTCTTACAAGGAAGGCGCTCTACCGACTGAGCTACACCGGCAAGCCCACGTCACTGCTTACGGGCAGTTCAGTGGTGTTGCTGTTACATTATCACCAGGAGAATGGTTGCGCAAGATGGTGCGGGGTAATGACTTCCTTCACTACGTTTCCCAGGAAGCCCCGTCCTTCAGGGCGGGGAGGAATGGAAACCTCCCTTCAGGGTTGCGCTACCCCGACGCCGCCTGGCGCTGCTCCCGAATCGAACGGAACCCGAGCGAGGGACACTTGCCTTGAGCCCACGGGCGGAGTCGAACCGCCGACTTCCTCATTACGAGTGAGGTGCTCTAGCCGTCTGAGCTACGCGGGCATGGACGGGACTCATCGCCCCTAGAGTTGCGGGATACCCTGCGGTACAGGGGTTCACGCTTATGGCTCACTCATGAGAACCATGGAGCCTCCTAACGGGATCGAACCGTTGACCTTTTCCATACCAAGGAAACGCGCTACCGCTGCGCCAAGGAGGCGTGTGCGGAACGGGGCGCAGTGCGTACGTTCACGCGCACCCGTTCCTACCAGTTCGCGGGAACTCCCTGCTCTCGACGTACCGGTGGACGACGCCTCGCATGTCGCGCGAGGTACCAAGTTCCGTCCCTTGCGTGGGGCGGAAGCGAGCCGATGACGGGAATCGAACCCGCGTGTCAACCTTGGGAAGGTCGCATTCTGCCATTGAACTACATCGGCACTGTGCGAGGCTATCACACGATGTGCATGCCTTCGGTCTCCATGTCCGCGTAGAAGTTAGCGAACGCCTCGTCGCGACACACCCACCCATACTCCGACACGTACCCGACCATCGGGACGTAGGTCATCGTTGTACCGCACGTACGGCACTGCGCGGCGGGCGGTGCGCTTTGCATGGTGTTCCCTCCCCGAAGTGTGTGCCTGGCATCTACCACATGCCTTGTGTCGAGCGGGGCTTTGGCATTCCCCGTAGCCACCGTAGCTGGCTCCCACACGCGCTTTCGCGGCTAGCCCGTACCCATGCATCGCGCTCACGCGCCGTGGGCGGGGGACTAGCGACTCGACGGTAGTTCTTGGTTCAGCGTGCGCCTTCCTCGCTTCTGAACAGTTTCGAGAAATCCATGTACGGCGTCGCGCGGTGCTCCCTGCGGGGGAGTTCCCCACGCCGCGTGGATGGGACCCCCATGACGCACGCCAACTTGCGGTCGTCGGCGGTCATCACGCATCCTCGAAGTCGCAGGTCGGGCCCGACATCTCCATTGAGTGCCAGTCCCCGTGCTCGTTGCAGAACCTGATGCCGTCATCGAACCCGTTCATCGCTGCTCGTTAACGGCGAATCGCTTCTGGCTGGAACGGTCCCGCAGCCGCTTGGTGCGACGGTCGCCGTGCTTGCCTGCCGCGCCACTGCGGCGCAGTTCAAGGCGTGCCCGTACGTTGGCGGGAACCTCGGTCTTGGTGCTCATGATGTCTCCTGTGGTGGTATTGATACCACATTAGCACGATACAGGGACACTGTGCAAGTCCTACCGATAAGTGTCGCTACCAGGTTTCGATAACGACACTTACGTGATAAGCGCTGCCACTACGCGCGGAGCAGCCCGTTCATCAGTCCCGCCAAGGACTCCTCAACGGTGACGGTGCGGAACCCGCCCTTGACGGTGCGGTATCGCACATCGAGCACCTGATACTCAAAAGAGCACGTCTCGCACCCACCTCCGTACTCAGTGCGCTCGTCAATGGACACAACCTCTTCGGCATCGTCGTACCCGCGTTCACCGAGGTACCCGAGCATGTCGTAGAGGAACATCTCACGTGTCTCACTGCGCATGTTGGTGCTCTCCTTCTGAGCTTCATGCGGGACAGGATTGTAGCGGTGTCGGGCGCGGTGTAGATATGGAAACCCACTCCACCTAGCTGCTCGATGGCGTGCTCGCGAGCTACCTTGCCACAATGCGCGCATCCGTTGGGAGCAACGTGGCGCGTCACAAGGAACCTCCTGAGTTTTGCGGCGTAGGAACAGCGCAGCGGTGGATATGGAAACGACGATGAACACCGTCAGCCAATGTGCGCCCGCCACCGCCATCATCACGGCGACGGAAAGGTGACAAACCCCGAGCACAGCGGCAACGGGTGTTGGCAGGGTGAGCATGTGGTCTCCTCGGTGGTGTTACGTTGAGCGTAACACACGCACCAGAGTGGAGCTAGGGGCGTCAAACCATGTTGCATTCTCGGGAACCGCAAACAGGTGGCGCGGTTTAGGCGCGTCCACGTCCCGCGACCTCGCGGATGGTTCCACGCGGCGTGATGACGACCGCCATGCGCTGCCCTGTGGTGTAGTTCCGCGAATTGAGCACCGTTCCCGCCTGGGAGTTGGCGGTGGTGCGGAACTTTCCACGGTCAGTTTCCAGCTCGAAGATGGAGTTGCCGTTGGCGGTCTTTCCCGCGTGCTTGACCTTGAACACCGTGAGGAGGGTGCGGGTTTCACCCGTTGCGGCTGCCATGTCCTGAGCGTACCTCACGCCTGCCACGCGCGGGGACGTGAATCGGTTTCCGGTGTGTGCGGAAATTCGTCTGCCCAGTACACGTGCGGGGCATGCGTGTCGTACCACTCGTTGGCGATGGCCTCTTCGCCCTCCACTTCGGGCGGAACGTCAGCGAGAAACTCTTGTCGCAACTCTTCGCGGGTGTCCCGCTTGTCCGCTGGTCGCGACCCTCGCAGGCAGCATCCTAAGCGGCAGTTCGCGCGCATCATTGCAGACAACCCTGACTCCTTCCCATGAACGGACACGTACCCTCGGCGGGAGTTGAACCCGCTTCGACATGTTATAAGCATGCAGCCGTAACCGTATGGCTCCGAGGGCAAAAGTGGAACTGGGGAGAATCGAACTCCCGACATCGACACTGCCAGCGTCG
>WOYI011444354.1_pt1 | contig 14172 bp, 15 predicted proteins | sample 6423411 | NCBI WGS metagenome assembly WOYI01 (sample SAMN13441803, study PRJNA592873) | oil field metagenome | biome: oil field; feature: oil-well bore; material: oil-contaminated soil; isolation source: oil-contaminated soil from oil-well borehole | place: Germany: Wietze | collected 2016-10-18 ...
ACGGCCGCAAGATGTCCAAGAGCTACGGCAACGCGATCTACCTCTCGGAGAGCGAAGACGAGACCGCGGCCAAGGTGATGAGCATGATCACCGACCCGGCGCGCAAGCTGAAGACCGACCCCGGCAACCCCGACATCTGCCCGCTTCAGCAGATCCACAAGCTGGTGGCGAGCGATCCCGCCGAGATCTCCGAGTGGGACCGCTGCTGCCGCGCCGCCGAGTGCGGGTGCGTGGCGCACAAGCGCAAGCTGATCGAGGATCTCAACGCCTACCTGCGCGATTTCCGCACGCGCCGGGCCGAGCTCGCCGCCGAGCCAGGGTACGCCTGGGAGGTCCTCGCGGCCGGCGCCGGTCGCGTGCGTCCCGAGGTCGAGTCGCTCATGGCCGATGTGCGTCGCGCGATGCACGTGGACGCCGAGCGCTAGCGATGTCCTACCGGGTCCGGACAGACCAGTTCGAGGGGCCGTTCGATCTGCTGCTGCAGCTCGTCGCGAAGCAGAAGCTCGACATAGCCGAGCTCTCGATCACCGACATCGCGGACCAGTACCTCGAGTACGTCGACCGTATGCCGGACCTCGACCTCGATGTGGCGAGCGACTTCCTCCTGGTGGCGGCTACGCTGCTCGAGATCAAGGCGGCCTCGCTCCTGCCGCGCGACGAGCCCATCGAGATGGCCGAGTTCGACGACATGACTCCCGAGGAAGCCCGCGAGCTGCTCATCGCACGGCTGCTGGCGTACAAGCAGTTCAAGAACGCGGCGGCCCAGCTCTCGGCACGCTACGAGTCTGAAGCGCTCATGCATCCGCGCGCCGCAGGACTCGAGGAGTCGTTCCTCAGGCTGATGCCGGACTACCTCGAAGGGATCACACTCCACGGTCTGGCGGTCGTGTGCGCGGATCTCGTGCACAAGCGGGAGGTCTTCCTGCTCGAAGCGGACCACGTGGCCTCGGCCGCGATCCCCCTCGAGCTGCATGTCGAAGGCGTCGCGCGGATGATGCGCAAGGGCAGGCACACCAGCTTCCGTGAGCTGGTGGCGGCCGGTGCCTCCGTCGAAGAGATGGTGGTCACGTTCCTGGCCATCCTGGAGCTGTACAAGCGCGGGCTCGTCAGGCTGGAACAGTCCGAGGAGTTCGGCGACATCGAGATCGTCGGGATCGGGGAGTGAGCAGATGAGCCGTGAGAACACCGAGATCGTCGGCGCCATCGAGGCGCTGCTGTTCGTCTCGGACGAGCCGGTCACGGCGAGCCGGGTCGGCAAACTCCTGGACGTGAGCGCGGCCGCTGTGGAGGGCGCCCTGAAGGCGCTTGCGGCCGAATACGCCGAGGAGAACCGCGGCTTCCAGCTCCGCGAGGTGGCGGGAGGCTGGCGACTGTACACGCATCCGGCCTATCACAGCTACGTGGAGGAGTACGTACTCTCGTGGGACACGCGACGGCTCTCACAGGCCGCACTCGAGGCGCTCGCCGTGATCGCGTACCATCAGCCGGTCACCCGCCAGGGCGTGAACGCGGTCCGCGGTGTGAATAGCGAGGCGGTCATCTCATCGCTCATCGAGAAGGGTCTCGTGCGTGAAGCGGGCCGTGACAAGAACGCGGGCAACGCGATCCTGTACGGCACCACGCGCACATTCCTCGAGCGTTTCGGACTCAAGGACCTCGCCGAGCTTCCGCCTCTCGAGGAGTTCGCGCCGGACCCGGACACCGAGCGCGCGATACGCGAGCGCCTGAACGCGCTCGAGGGCAGCGTGCTCAACATCGACGAGGATGACGACGAGATCGACACCGAGGACGAGGACGAGGGCGAGCGTGATGACGTCGCCGACGCCGGCTGAACCGCAAGGAACCGGCTCGAACCCTGAGCGGGTCCAGAAGTACCTCTCGCGGGCGGGGGTAGCCTCGCGCCGGGCCGCCGAGGACCTCATCGTCGCCGGGCGTGTGGCCGTGAACGGCCGAACCGTCTCCTCCCTCGGCGAGAAGATCCTTCCGGGGGTCGACCGCGTGGAGGTGGACGGGCGGGTCGTCGAACTACCGGCCTCCCTGTGGTATCTGATGCTCAACAAGCCTGCCGGCGTGGTGACCACGCTCGATGATCCGCAGGGCCGCCCTACGGTTGCGCGCTACGTTCCGGACGGCGCGCCCCGCCTGTTCCCGGTGGGGCGGCTCGACTTCGCCACCACAGGCCTGCTGCTGCTCACCAACGATGGCGACTTCGCGCATCTGCTCATGCACCCCCGGCACCACGTGCCGAAGGTCTACCGCGCCGAGGTCGACGGTGTTCCGGACGAGGGCGATCTCCGCGCACTGCGTGAGGGCATCGACCTGGACGACGGCCGCACCGCGCCCGCCGGCGCGCGTCTCATAGCGAGCGGGTCGAGTGGCGCCACCGTGGAGATCACCTTACGCGAGGGCCGTAAGCGGCAGGTGCGCAGGATGCTGTCCGCGCTCGGCCATCCGGTTCGCGAACTCACGCGGGTGGCGTACGGACCGCTCGTGCTCGGCGGTCTCGCGCCAGGCGCCGTGCGCTCGCTTGACGACGCTGAGGTGCGGGCACTGCGTGACTCGGCGAAGGGGGCCGGGTGATGCTGGCGGTACTGACAGGGCCGGTCCGCAGCGGCAAGTCCCGCGAAGGCTTGAGGTTGGCGCACGCTTCGGGAGCCCGTGTGGTGATGGCGGTGGGCGGCACCCCCGACGACGAGGAGATGACGCGGCGCATCGAGCGTCACCGCGCCGAGCGCGACGCACGCGTGAGTGTCCTCGAGACGGCGGGTGACCCCGGCTGGCGTGACCGCGTGCCCGAGGACGCCTGCCTCCTGGTGGACTGTCTCGGGACGGTGCTCGGCACCGGGATCGCCGCGCTGGTCCCGGCGGGGCTCGAGGTCCTGGACGATGTCACCGAACGAGATGCCGAGCGGCTGGCCGACGACCTCGTCGCATGGCTCGCGGGTCGCGGCGCACCCACTGTCGTCGTGACCAACGAGACCGGGTGGGATGTGGTCCCGGCGACTTCCCTTGGCCGGCTGTTCCGGGACGTGATGGGACGCGCGAACCGCACGCTGGTGGATTCGGCGGATGCCGCGTGGCTCATGATCGCGGGCAGAGCGCTGCCGCTCGACACACTGACACAGGAGGTCTCGTGGCCGAAGGAACGGTAGCGATGTCTGGACCGATGGAGTGCCAGCTTGCGACGCTCGTCGCGAGCGTGGTCGAGCCGGATCCCGCGTGGGCCGAGCGCGCGTGGCAGCGCCTGGACGGACTCACGAAGCCGCCCCGGAGCCTCGGCAGACTCGAGCAGCTGGTCGTGCGGATGGCGGCCGCGCAGCAGACCATCACCCCGCACGCCGATCCTTCAGCGATCGTGTTGTGCGCGGGTGACCATGGCGTGGTCGCCGAGGGCGTATCGGCGTGGCCGTCTGACGTCACGCGCCAGATGGTCGCGAACTTCGTCGCGGAGGGCGCGGCCATCAACCAGCTTGCCGGTAGCGTGGGCGCTCGTCTGATCCTGATGGACGTGGGCGTGGACGGGGATACGAGCGGACTGCCGGGCGTGCTCCAGATGAAGGTGCGCCCCGGCACGCGGAATCTGGCCGTCGAAGATGCGATGACCCGTGAGGAGGCCGCCGAGGCGATGTTGGCGGGCGCGCGGACGGCGCAGCAACTCGCATCGGATGGCGTGCGCGTCATCGGCATCGGTGAGATGGGCATCGGCAACTCCACGGTGGCCTCGGCGCTCGTGGCGGCGTTCACGAACGTTCCGGTGAACCGGGTGATCGGTCGAGGTACGGGCGTCGATGACAAGACGCTGTTGCACAAGACGTCGGTCGTGAACCAGGCACTCCACCGCCGACGGATCTACAAGCACGACCCGCTGGATACCCTGGCGTCGCTCGGTGGGCTGGAGATCGCAGCCATGGCGGGTGTGCTCATCGGTGGAGCGGCAGCGGGGGTGTGTGTCGTGACGGACGGTTTCATCTCGGCCTCGGCGGCGCTCGCTGCGATCACGATGTGTCCCGCGTGTCTGCCCTACATCTTCGCATCGCACCTCTCCGTGGAACCCGGACACCGGGTTGCGCTTGTGGCGCTCGGACTCGAGCCATACATCGAACTGGAGATGCGCCTCGGCGAGGGGACGGGCGCCGCGCTCGGCATCGGGATCATGCACGCCGCCTGCGCGATGATGAACGGCATGGCGACGTTCGCCGAGGCCGGTGTGTCGGGCCCCGGCGAGGAGCCGGCGTGATCCGCGACATCGCGACCGCGATCCGCCTGCTGACCGTGGTGCCGGTCGGGACGGTCGAAGGCATGCATCCCGGGCGGTACTTCAGTCTCGTCGGCTGGGTCTATGCGGCGGTCGGGCTCGGCATCGCATCAGGCGCAAGCGCTCTCGGCATGGCCGAAGGGCTGAGCGCGCTGCTCACCGCCGCGCTGATCGTCGCAGCATGGGCCGGGCTCTCCGGCTTCCTGCACTGGGATGGGCTCGCGGACTCGGCAGACGGCTTGGGGGTGCGTGGTGACGCGGCCCGCCGGCTGGAGGTCATGCGGGGAAGCACGGTCGGCGCGTTCGGCGTGACCGCCATCGTTCTGGTGGCGGCCCTGCAGGTGACGGCGCTCGCCGTGATCGTGGACAGCGGCTCATGGTGGGCGCTCGGTGCGGCCCCCGTTGTGGGCCGCTGGGCTGCCGGTGTGGCGCTGTCGCTCAGGCGGCCTGCGCGTGAGACGGGGCTCGCGGCCCGCTACGCGTCGGCAGGCGGTAGCGCGACGCTCGTGTGGCAGACGATCCCGGTGCTGCCGCTGCTGGTGAACAGCCCGGCCACGCGCGTTGCGGTGATCGCCTCGACGGTGATCTCGCTTGTGGCGGGTCTCTTCTTGCCGGGGCCGTTCATCCGTCGCTTCGGTGGGATCACCGGCGATGTGCTCGGCGCGGTCATCCTGCTGGCCGAGACCTTCGTGCTGCTCGTGGGCGTGATCATCCGGGGGCTGGTGTGAGCGGCCTCGTGCGCAGGGTCGTCCTCGTGCGGCACCCCGAGACGCTGGCCAACGTGGAGTCGCGCTACATCGGCCGCCTGGACTCGCCGATTTCGCCAAGGGGCGAGCGGCAGACGGCATGGCTCGGCCGCGTCCTCGAGAACTGGGGCGCCGACGAGGTCTACAGCTCCCCGCTCGGCAGAGCGCTGTCGACGGCCCGCGCGATCGCGCCACCGTCCACCCCTCTCCGGGTGCTCGAAGAACTGATCGAGATCGATTTCGGGGTCGCCGAGGGCCTGACCTACGACGAGATCCGTGCGCGGGGCATCGCTCTGGACTACACGGGCAGCGGACCGATCGTGCCGGAAGGGGAGACGGGGGCGGCGTTCGACCGGCGCGTTCGGGCGGCTGCGGAGTTCATCGCCGCGGGTCCCGAGCGCAGCGTGGTCGTCACGCACGGTGGTGTGGTGCGCCGGCTGCTCGTCGCGTGGCTCGGCCTGCCGGTCGACCGCGCGTGGTGTGTCGCCGTGCCGAACGCGGCGATGATGGTGGTGCGCATCGAGGACGGCGCCGGCATCCTCGAGAGCCTTACGCCGCCGCCCGATCTCGGCGAGGACCGCGACTAGCGCATCCGCTTCGGCTTGCGTGCGTGCGGACGGTGCGCGACAATCCACGAACACGCTGAGTCGGGAGGCGCTCGCGATGGACTGGGACCGCATGATCCGTGAGGAGCTCGGCACGCTGGTGCCGTACGCACCGGGGCTGCGCGAGGAGCAGGTGCGCGAACGCTCCGGGCGCGACGACATCTGCAAGCTCTCCAGTAACGAGAGCCCTCACGGCCCCTTCCCCGCGGCCATCACAGCCATGGAGCACGAGCTCGCGGGTCTCAATCGCTATCCCGAGGGTGCCTCCCTGGCACTGAGGGAGCGGCTCGCGGCCAGCCACAGTGTCCCCGTCTCACAGGTCCTCGTGGGCAGCGGCAGCAACGAGCTGCTGCGCCTCGTCGCTCAGACGGTGATCCGCCCCGGCGATGAAGTCGTGTACGCATGGCCCTCGTTCGTCGTGTACCCCATGGCCACGACGATGTTCGGCGGCGTGCACGTGAGGGTGCCGCTCGACGAGACCGACACACACGACCTCGACGCGATGCTCGCGGCCGTGACCGGCCGGACGCGTATCGTGTTCCTGTGCAACCCGAACAACCCCACCGGGACCTACTACTCCAAAGACGCGTTCGACCGTTTCCTGGAGCGCCTTCCGGAGCACGTCCTGCTGGTTCTCGACGAGGCGTACTTCGAGTTCGTCACGGCCGAGGACTATCCGGACGGGATGGACTACTTCGACGGCACGCGATCGATCGTCGTGCTGCGCACGTTCTCCAAGATCTACTCGCTCGCCGGCATCCGGATCGGCTACGGCTTCGCGCCCGAGCCCCTGGTGCATGCCGTTGACTGTATCCGCGAGCCGTTCAACGTGAACTCGGTCGCGCAGGCGGGCGCGCTCGCCTCGCTCGACGATGAGGTAGAGGCCCGCCGTCGCCGCACGGAGAACCAAGAACAGAAGACGTACCTGTATTCGGGCTTCGACCGGCTCGGCATCTCCTGGGTGCCGTCGGAGACGAACTTCGTCTGGGTCAAGACGGAGAGGCCGGTCGAAGTGTTCGAGGCCCTGCTCGAACAGGGCGTGATCGTCCGCGGGTTCGGCCCGACGCCGGCGCTCAGAGTGGGTGTGGGCACCGCAGAGGACTCGCGAAGGACGATCGAAGCGTTCGAGGCGGCCGTCGCCCGGCTCGGCAGCATCTAGCTGCGAGAGAGCCAGTGACGGCCGGATACGCCGGGACCGTCACACACGCGCGCGAGAGGGCGCGCGAAAGGGGTGAAGGCGATGCTCGTCATCATGCGCGACCACGCGTCTGTCGAAGACGTCCAGCACGTTGTCGATCTGCTCACCGAGGCGGGCGCCGAGGCGCATCTGTCGCGCGGTGAGGTCAAGACCATCATCGGCGTGATCGGTGACCGTGAGGTCATCTACTCACTCGAGTTCGAGGGCCTGCCGGGCGTGGAGCAGGTCGTTCGAGTCCTGAAGCCGTTCAAGCTCGTGAGCCGCGACTTCCAGCCCGAGGACACGGTGGTGCGCGTCGGCGCCACGGCGATCGGCGGGGGAGCGTTCGGCGTGATCGCCGGACCGTGCTCCATCGAGAGCGAGGATCAGATGCTCGTTACCGCCCGCGCGGTGGCCGCGGCCGGTGCGACGATGCTTCGCGGGGGGGCGTACAAGCCCCGTTCCAGCCCGTACGCGTTCCAGGGCATGGGCGTCGAGGGCCTTCGGCTCCTGCGTGAAGCGGGCGACGAGGTCGGTCTGCCGGTGGTGACCGAGGTTCTCGACGTGCGCGACGCCGCGACGGTGGCCGAGTACGCGGACATCATCCAGGTGGGTGCGCGCAGCATGCAGAACTTCATGATGCTCGACGAACTCGGCACGATGGACCGCCCCATACTGCTGAAGCGCGGCCTCTCGGCCACGATCGAGGAGCTGCTCTCGGCCGCCGAGTACATCCTCAAGGGCGGCAACCGGGACGTGATCCTGTGCGAGCGGGGGATCCGCACGTTCGAGACGTACACCCGCAACACGCTCGACCTCGCGGCCGTGGCCGCGCTGAAGTCGCTCACACACCTGCCCGTGGTGGTGGACCCGTCGCATGCAACCGGCCGTCGTGACCTGATCGGGCCGATGTGTCGCGCGGGCATCGCGGCGGGCGCGGACGGCCTCATGGTCGAGGTGCATCCCGATCCCGAGCATGCCCGGTGCGACGGTCCGCAGTCGCTCACGCCCGGCGACTTCGCTGCGCTGATGGCGGATCTTGGTCCGCGGGTGACGCTCGAGGGAAAGCGGATGGGGGAGGCCTCGTGACGGTGCAGCGGCTCACGGTGGTGGGACTCGGCCTCATCGGCGGTTCGGTGGCGGCCGCGGCGCGGCGCGCGGGCGTGCGGCGCGTAAGGGCCGTGGACCCCGATCCCGAGACGCTGGGCTTTGCGGTGGCCGAGCATCTGACCGATGAGGCGCTCGCCCCCGAGGCCGCGGCCGCGGCGGGATGGTTCCGGGGCGAGGCGGCGGATCTCATGGTGCTCGGGACGCCGGTGGCGATGACCGCCGAGTGGCTCGCACGCCTCGCCGACGAGGGCTACAACGGTGTCGTGACAGACGTATGTTCCACGAAGAGCGCGGTCGTACAGGCCGCCGAGCGCGCGGGCGGCGCCTACCGCTTCGTCGGCGGACACCCCATGGCTGGCTCGGAGCGCAGCGGTGTGACGGCAGCCTCGGCGACGCTCTTCGACGGCGTGTACTACATCCTCACACCCACTGCGACCACCGACATGGACGCCTACCGCAAGGTACACGCGTTCGTGACATCGCTGGGCGCGCGGGTTGTCTCGGTGGATGCCGCCGCGCACGACGAGGCGGTGGCCATCGTGAGCCACGTTCCGCATGTTGCCGCAGCGGCACTGGTGGAGCTTGCGAACACGCGTGCCGAGGAGGCCGGTGCCGACCTCTTGCGTCTGGCTGCCGGCGGCTTCAAGGACATGACGCGCATCGCGGCCGGCTCTCCCGATCTGTGGACGGGCATCTGCCTCGACAACGCGACTGCCGTGATCGCCGGCATCGACGGACTCGAAGGCGTGCTCGCCGACTTCCGCCGCTTCGTCGAGGCGGGCGATGCTGACGCGGTCCGCGCATGGCTCGCTGGCGCGGCTGACGTGCGCCGGGCGCTGCCCGCGCAGTGGGTTCCCGCGACGGCGCGCTTGAGGCAGCTCACGGTCCCGGTGACCGACCGGCCCGGCGTGGTGGGGATCGTCACCACGGCGGTGAGTCGCGCCGGCTGCAACATCGAGGACATCGAGATCGACCACCAGTCCGAGGACAGCGCGGTGTTGCGGCTGGTGCTGACCGATGAGGGCGATGCCGAGGCATTGCTCGCGGAGCTCTCGGAGCGCGGATTCGCGACCGAGTTGCGTCCGCTCGAGGAGGCGTGAACATGAGCGATGCAGTGGTGCAGCACGCGTCGGACGGTCTGGTGGGCGAGTTGAGGCCACCCACGGACAAGTCGATCTCCCACCGGGCGGTCCTGCTGGCCGCGATGGCCGAGGGCGAGTCGTTCCTGATCGGCGTGCTCGACAGCGTGGACGTGCGCGCCACCATGTCGGCGGTCGAGGCGCTCGGCGCATCGGTGGAGACGGTGCGTGATGACGAGCGCGGTCTGCAGCTGAAGGTACGCGGGTGGGGCGAGGATGGACCGGCGCAGCCCGCCCGCCCGCTCGACTGCGGCAACTCGGGCACCACGGTCCGACTGCTCGCGGGGGTCCTGGCCGGTTGGCCGCTCGATGTGACGCTCACCGGCGACGCCTCGCTCAGGACCCGTCCCATGGAGCGCATCGCGGCGCCACTTCGGCAGATGGGCGCACGGGTCGAGACATCGGCGGCAGGCACGCTTCCGCTGCGTGTGCGCGGCGGGGATCTCTCGGCGATCGAGTACGAGTCCCCGGTGGCGAGCGCGCAGGTGAAGTCCGCGGTCCTGCTCGCCGGTCTGCGAGCGGAGGGCGTGACGAGCGTGCTCGAGCCGCGCGCAAGCCGCGACCACACGGAACGGATGCTGCCCGTCTTCGGCGTGCAGGTGGAGCGCGCGGGAACGCGGGCGGCCGTGACGGGTCGTGCGACGTTGAAGGGCACACAGGTCGTCGTTCCCGCCGATCCGTCTTCGGCGGCGTTCAGTGTCGTCGCGGCGACCACGCTGCGCGGCAGCACGGTGCTGGTGCCGAACGTCTCGCTCAACCCCACGAGGATCGGTTGGATCGATGTTCTAGCTGAGATGGGCGCGCGGGTGACGCGCAGGGACCTGCCCCCGATGGGCGATGAGCCGGTCGGCAGCATCATGGTGGAGTCCGCGCAGCAACTGACAGGCGTGACCGTCGCGGCCGACGCGGTGCCCACACTCATTGACGAGGTGCCTATCCTCGCGCTGGCGGCCACACAGGCCGAGGGGATGACGCGGTTCGAGGGTGTCGGGGAGCTGCGGGTGAAGGAGAGCGACCGCCTCGAGGCGGTGCGCGCCGGACTTGAGGCCTTCGGGGCCGATGTCCATGCGGGCGAGGACTGGCTCGAGGTGACCGGCCCGTCCGGGCTGCGAGGATGCCGGGTCTCTTCGCTGGGTGACCACCGGCTCGCCATGACCTGGATCGTGGCCGGTCTGATCGCCGATGGAGAGACGATCGTGGAGGACGCGGACGCTGTCGACGTGTCGTACCCCGCGTTCGTCGACCATCTGCGGCGACTGGGTGCACCCGTGCAGTGGGCATAGTGCATGCTAGAATCCCCTTGCTGTCCACCTGAAACAGGAGATGTGGCGTGATCATCGCAATCGACGGCCCGGCTGCGAGCGGGAAGTCCACCGTGGCCAAGGCCGTGGCCCGCAGGCTCGGCGTGCGGCACCTCGACACGGGCGCGATGTATCGCGCGGTCACGTGGCTGGCGCTTCAGGCGGATGTGCCGCTCGACGACAGGGTCGCCCTCACGGCGCTCGCCGAGGCCAACCCCGTCACGTTCGATTACGCTGACGACGCGCCGATCGCCACGTCGGTGCGCATCGCGGGCTCCGACGTCACCGCCGCCGTGCGCTATCCCGATGTCGACGCGAACGTGAGCGCCGTGTCAGCGGTGCCCGGCGTGCGCGCGGCGCTCGTGGCTCAGCAGCGGCTGCTGGCCGACCGGCGGGACACGGTCGCCGAGGGTCGCGACATCGGCACGGTCGTCTTCCCGCACGCCGAGGTGAAGGTGTTCCTGACGGCGACCGCCGAGGAGCGTGCCCGGCGGCGGCAGATCGATCTTGCGAACCAGGGTCACGCGGTCGATCAGGATGAGGTGCAGGCTCGTCTCGAACGCCGGGACACGTACGACTCCACGCGTGAGGTCAGCCCGCTCGAGGCGGCTCCTGACGCTGAGCTTCTGGACACCACCGGTCTGTCCATCGAGCAGGTGGTGGACGGCATCGTAGAGCGTGTGGAGGCCGCACGATGAAGCCGGCATTCTTCCCGCGTCTGGTGCGTGCCACACTCGGCCGGCTGCTGCGCGCGCTCTACCGCACGCGGGTCGATGGAGCGGAGCACATACCGGAGGGCGGCGCGCTGCTTGCGGGTAACCACGTCTCCTACCTCGACCCCATGCTGATGTGGATCGTCTCACCGCGACCGGTCCACTTCATGGCCAAGCGCGAGCTGTGGGACTCCAAGGTCCTTGCGTGGCTGCTCCCGCGGCTGTGGGGCTTCCCGGTCAAACGGGGCGAGCCCGACCGCACCGCGATCACCACGGCCACCGAACTGCTGAAGTCGGGCGAACTGGTGGGCGTCTTTCCCGAGGGCGGCCGCTCCGAGGACGGTAGCGAGGCGCTGCGGGAGGCGCAGGGCGGCGCCGCGTTCATCGCGCTGCGAGCCGACGCGCCGATCGTGCCAGTGGCCTTCGTCGGCACGGAGAGGGCGTGGCCCAAGGGTGCGAAGCTGCCTCGCCTGGTGCGCACCTACATCAGGATCGGGGCACCGGTCCTCCCTTCGGCGGTCCTTCCCGGGGGTGGACGCAAGGAGCGCGTGAGTGCGCTCACGACGCTCGTGATGGAACGCATCACCCAGGAGCTCGAACTCGCCAGGAGGGCGGTCGCATGAAGGTGATCGTGGCACGTCACGCAGGCGTGTGTTACGGCGTCGAGCGCGCTCTCAGGCTGGCCGGAGAGGCCGCGTCCGGTGGCGGTGACGTTGCCACGCTCGGCCCGCTGATCCACAATCCGCAGGCGGTCGCGGCCCTCCAGGCACGCGGCGTCGGCGTCGCATCGACGCTCGATGACGTGCCCTCAGGCACGCTCATCATCCGGTCGCACGGCGTCGACCCCGCGGTGATCATCGAGGCCCGGGGCCGCGGCCTGGACGTGATCGACGCGACGTGTCCGTTCGTGAGTGCTGCCCACACCTGTGCCGCCGACCTGGCTGCCGACGGCTACGCGGTGGTGATCGTGGGGGAGTCGGACCACCCGGAGGTGGAGGGCATCCTCGCGCACGCCGGCGGGTCCGCGCTCATCGTGCAGCACGCGAGCGACCTGCCCGAACGGCTGCCCGGGCGCAAGATCGGCGTGGTCGTGCAGACCACACAGCCGCCAGCGGTGTTGCAGGACGTCGTCGCGGCGCTGCTGCCCCGCGTCTCGGAGTTGCGGGTCTGCAACACGATCTGCAGCGCGACGGCGAAGCGCCAGGCCTCGGCGGCGGAGCTTGCCGAGACAGTGGACGTCATCGTCGTCGTGGGCGGGCACAACTCGGGCAACACCACGCGCCTCGCGGAGATCTGCCTGGCGCGCAATCCGCGCACGCACCACGTGGAGACCGCGGACGAGCTCGATGAGGCGTGGTTCCGCGATGCCGAGGTCGTGGGAGTCACCGCGGGCGCCTCGACGCCCGACGAGCAGATCCGCGGCGTGATCGACGCGATCGAGGCACTTGCCGGCCATGCCTGATCCCGCCCGGAGCGCAGGTGTGATCGCGACGGTCGATGCGGGTGCCGCGAGACGCGCCGGCATACGGGCCGGGGACCGGGTGCTCGCCGTGGACGGGCAGCCGCTCCGCGATGTCATCGACTGGTGGTGGCTGAGCGATGAACCCGCGTTCGCCGTCACACTGGAGCGCGCCGGAGCGGAGCGTGAGATCGTCGTCGACCGTCGCCCCGGTGAGCCGCTCGGCGTCACCTTCACAGAGACGCTGTTCACGCCGATCCGCGAGTGCGACAACGCGTGCGCGTTCTGCTTCGTAGCCGAACTGCCGCCCGGTCTTCGGCCTGCGCTGTACGTGCGCGACGATGACTTCCGGCTGTCCTTCCTCTCGGGCAACTTCATCACGCTCACCAATGCGACCGGCGAGGACGTCGCGCGTATCCTCGGCCAGCGTCTCTCGCCGCTGCACGTGTCGGTGCATGCGGTCGATCCGGCGGTGCGGGCGCGTCTGATCTGCCCGACCATGGAGGACCGCGCGCTCGAGGTGCTGGACACGCTGGTGGCCGGCGGGATCGAGGTGCACGTCCAGATCGTGCTCGTGCCGGGCGTGAACGACGGCAGTGTGCTCGAGGAGACGCTGACGTATCTCTCCGGGCGCGCCGGCGTGCGGTCCGCCGGTACCGTGCCGATGGGCTACACGGCACACCAGCGCCGCTTCACCGGCTCGTTCACTCCTGAGACCGCGCGTGCGGTGTTGGCCGTGCTGGCGCCCTGGCAGAAGCGTATGCGTGCCGAGCGCGGTATCGGATGGGTCTATCCCGCCGACGAGCTGTACCTTCTGGCCGGTGACGGGCTGCCCCCTGCGGAGGCGTACGACGACTTCCCACAGTTCGAGAACGGCATCGGGATGGCGAGCGCCTTCATCGACGAGTTCCGGGTGCCTTCGGGCACACCGCACACACCCGCCACCATAGTCACCGGCGAGCTGTTCGCGCCGGTCCTTCGCGGCGTCCTCGGCGATGCGGGGTGGACGGACGTGCGCGTCCTTGCCGTGCCGAACCGGCTCTTCGGCGGCAATGTGGCCGTGACCGGACTGCTGTGCGGCGCCGACATCGCCGGGGCCGTGGCCCTCGACGCCCACGCGGGTACGTACCTCGTACCGAACGTTGTAGTAAACTCCGACGGGCTGCTGCTCGACGACGTTGAGGCGCGCGATCTCGCGCGCCTCGCCGGGGCGGACATCCGCTTCATCGGCAGTGACGCGGCAGGCCTCATCGACGCACTCACCGCCGGCTAAGGACGGTCACAAACATATGACAGTACCCATCGTAGCGGTGGTCGGCAGGCCCAACGTGGGCAAGTCGACCTTCGTGAACCGCATGATCCAGTCGCAGGACGCGATCGTCCACTCCCAGAGTGGCGTGACGCGCGACCGCAGCTACCACCGTACCGACTGGAACGGCCGCGAGTTCATGCTCGTCGACACCGGCGGCATCGAGTTCTCCACCGGCGACGCCTTCGGGGACTCCATCCGCGAGCAGGCGGTGGTGGCGGCCAACGAGGCCGACATCGTCGTGTTCCTGGTGGACGGCACCGTGGGTATCGCCGCCGGTGACGAAGAGGTCGCGGGTCTGCTCAGGCGGCAGAAGACGCCGGTCTTCCTTGCGGTGAACAAGCTCGACACGCCCGGC
>WOYI010198359.1_pt5 | contig 14170 bp, 14 predicted proteins | sample 6423411 | NCBI WGS metagenome assembly WOYI01 (sample SAMN13441803, study PRJNA592873) | oil field metagenome | biome: oil field; feature: oil-well bore; material: oil-contaminated soil; isolation source: oil-contaminated soil from oil-well borehole | place: Germany: Wietze | collected 2016-10-18 ...
GACGAAGCCGCACAGGACGAAGCCGCACAGGACGAAGCCGCACAGGACGATGATGGCAACGGGCTGGTCATGATCGTCACCGGATCAGCGCGCACCGCGTGCGGTTCGACGTCGTCTGAGGCAGAGGCCGAAACACGGGCGTGCACCGACAGCGGGTCTGCGGATGCCGACGTCGCCGACGAGCGCACGATGGACGAACTGCGTGCTGACATCCTTGCCGACCTCATCCTCACGGGCACTCCCAGTGCGCATGGCAACGGCGACGCGCTCTCGGCGATCCGGGCGCACGTGCAGATCACGATCCCGGTGCTCACCGCTGCCGGCCTGAGCGATGAACCCGCTCTCATCGCCGGATACGGGCCTATCGACCGCGAGACCGCCGAGTGCCTCGCCGCCGGCGCATCCGGCTGGGACCGCGTCATGTTCCACCCCCACACCGGGGCGATCCTCGCCGTCGACCGATACCGACCCGGCGCCGAGCTCGACAGATTCCTTCGCGTCCGTGACGAACGGTGCCGGTTTCCCGGGTGCACCCAGCGGCCCTGGCGATGCGACCTCGACCACACCGTCGACTTCGCCCTCGGTGGCGAAACACGCGAGTGCAACCTGGCCCACTTATGCCGACGTCATCACGTGGTCAAGCACGCCACGGGTTGGAGAGTCCGGCAACTCGGTCACGGCACCCTCGAATGGACCAGTCTCACCGGTCGTCGCTATGTCGATCGGCCACCCGCACTCGTCCAGTTCGTGCCATCGCCGCAATGGCAGGTCGCCGGCTCGCTGTCCGACTCCGAGAGACCGCCCTTCTGACTCAGCGACCGACTCGCCCGGGGCAGCGCGGGAGCGCGGATGCGACCGCATCCATTCTCAGCGCTCATCGCCGAGGAGCCGGAATCCGGGTCGTATCCTGAGCCCATGGCGACAGGACGAGCGCATTTCGGCCCGGTCACGATCGCGTGGACCGACGCGGCGGCATCCGCCCCGCGGTCGGCCCATGTGCTCGGGCGACTCGGAGAGCAGCAGATGCGCAAGTATGCCGCGCTCAGCGGCGATGCAGCGACGCGTTTTCTCGCGGGGCGCTCGCTGCTCGCAGACCTGATCGAGGAGCTCACCGACGTCGCCGACCTCGGATTCACCACGACGTGCGAGCGATGCGGGGCCGACCATGGGCGACCCCGGCTGGAGCGGGCGCCGGTGGAAGTGAGCCTGAGCTACGCGGGCAGCGTCATCGCCGTCGCAGCAGCACGCCAGACGGACGCGGCGGCGGTGGGAGTCGACATCGAACGAGAGCCGAGCGAAGGGCCGCTCGTGCCGCTGCGCGACCTCGAGCGGCTCTTCGCGCCAGCGGAGGCTCCCGACACGCAGGGTTGGACTCTCATCGAAGCCGCGCTCAAGGCTGACGGTCGTGGTGTCACCGTCGACCTTGCCCAGGTGAAGGTCGGCGAGATCGGCACCGGCCGGCTGAGGGGATCGCGCGCTGTCCGCATTCCGAGCCGCGACAGCGTGGATGCCGGTGTGGATGCCGGTGTGGATGCCGGTGTGGATGCTGGGGCCATCGCGGGTCCTTCCGGTTTCGTGCTCAGTGCAGCGATGGTTCCGGCGGCGGGGGAGCGGCATCCGGCGTGAACGTCACGCCCGAACCCGGCAGTCCCGGCAGGAGCGGAAGATCGAGCCACGCGTGCATGAGGCTCGCGATCGGCACATGCGAGACGTCCTCTGCGAGCGCGACGAAGTCCGCGGTCGTCGCTGTGGCGGCGCGATACGTCCGGGTCCAGGTGCGCAGCAGACCGAAGAACGCGTCGTCGCCGAGGGTGAGCCGCAGAGCGTGGAGGGTGAGCGCGCCGCGTTTGTAGACGCGGTCGTCGAACATCAGGTCGGGGCCGGGATCGCTCAGCACGAGGTCCTGAGGCAGCGACGCGAGTCGCGCATGGTGAGACAGGGCCTTCTGGTGCGCCGTCGGGCCCCCGGAGTGCTCTGACCACAGCCACTCGGAGTAGCAGGCGAATCCTTCGTTGAGCCAGATGTCCTGCCACTTCGAGACGCCGACGCTGTTTCCGAACCACTGGTGGGCGAGTTCGTGCGCGATGAGCCGTTCGAGTCCCCCGAAGCCGTCGATGTGGTTGGCGCCGAACACTCCGATGCCCTGGGCTTCGAGGGGGATCTCGAGGTCGTCGGCCGTGACCACGACGGCGTACTCGTCGAGCGGGTACGGGCCGAACACGTCGACGAACAGAGCGACCATGCGGCCCAGATCGGCAAAGTCGGCGTGCACGCGGGCGGCGAGGGCGGGCGGGTAGAACAGTCGCCCGACTGGCCCGCTGAGCGCGACGACCTCCTCGACGTAGCGACCGATCTGCACCGTCATCAGGTACGTCGGTGTGGGCACGTTCTGCTCGAACGTCCAGGTCGTCCTGCCGCCGCTCGTGACGCGTCGGGTGCGCAGCCCGCTGGCCACGACCGCGTACGCGCGGTCGGTGGTGAGGACCACGCGAGAGGTGGCCTTGTCGGACGGCACGTCGTTGCAGGGGAACCAGGTCGGCGCGCCGGTGGGCTGCGATGCGACCAGTGCCCCATCGTCGAGTTCCTCCCACCCGATCGCGCCCCAGCGTGAGCGTCGCGGGCGGGGCGCGCCGGCATACGCGACACTCACTTCGAAGCTCTGCCCGGCTGCGAGGGGCGATGCCAGAGTGACGCGCAGTTTGCGGTCGCTCTGGTGGAACGCCGCGACGCGTGACCCGCCCACGCTGACCTTGGTCGCGCGCAATCCGACCAGGTCGAACGAGAGCGTCCGCGTGGCCACGACCGATCGTCCGCGAATCACCGCGGTTCCGCTGAGGCGATTCGTGCTCACCCGGTAGTCCAGCGTCAGGTCGTAATGATCTACGCGGATGCCGGTATCACCGCTCTGGGGGATGTACGCGTCGGCCCTCATGCGTCTGCCGACTGGTACGCCCGCACTTTCACCGCACGCCAGGGCCCGATCGGATTTCCGCTCCACCGGCTGCCGACGGGCACGGTTTCGCCGCGCATGACCAGCGACGCGGGGCCCACGGTCGCGTTGGCGCCGATGTTCGCAGCAGGCAGGATCACGCTGTGCGGGCCGAGCGTCGCCCCCGCTTCGATGGTGACCGTGTCGATGCTCATCACCCGATCATGGAACAGATGCGTCTGAACCACACATCCGCGATTGACGGTTGCGCCGTCGCCGAGCGTGACCAGATCAGGTTCGGGCAGCCAGTAGCTGTCGGTCCACACCCCTCGGCCGACTTTCGCGCCGAGTGAGCGCAGCCACATCGCCAGCGCCGGCGTCCCCGCGGCGGCATTGGCGAACCAGGGCGCGGCGACCATCTCGGTGAAGGTGTCGGATACCTCGGTGCGCCACACGAAGCTCGACCAGAGCGGGTGCTCGCCCGCACGGATCGGACCCACGAAGAGCCACTTCGCGATCGTCGTGATCAGTGCCGCGAGCGCTCCCGCCGCCAGCAGCACGATGCCCGAAGCGAGGATCGCGAGGGCGAGGCCCCACGTCTCGATCAGCCAGCCGAGAGTGAGCATGACCCCCAACCCGATCGCGCACGTGATGAACACCGGGATCACCCGGCACAGCTCCCACAGAGCCCGGGCGACGCGCAGCCTGCGACGTGGCCGATACGTGCGCTCGAGATCGGCGTCGTTGACGACGCGGCGCAGCCGCATGGCGGGTGAACCCAGCCACGATGAACCCGGTTTGGACTTCTCGGGTGCGACGGACAGCACAGCGACCAGACCGTCGCGTGGCACCCGGTGCCCGGCGCCGGCCATGCCGGAGTTGCCGAGGAACGCGCGCTTGCCGATGCGGGCGGGACCCAGATGCATCCAGCCGCCCTTCAGCTCGTACGTCGCGACCATCGTGTCGTCGGCGAGGAACGCGCCGTCATCGATCGTGGTCAGGGAGGGGATGAGCAGAACAGTCGATGCCTCGACGTCTCGGCCGACCTCGGCGCCCAGAATCCGCAGCCACACCGGCGTGAACAGGCTGGAGTACAGAGGGAACAGGATCGTGCGCGCCGAGTCGAGAAGCCGCTCGGTCGACCACGCCTGCCACGCGACCCGGCCGCGTACCGGGTGCACGCCTTCGACGAGTCCGATCGACAGCAGCCGCACCAGCACGACCACCGCGGCCGCAAACGTCACGCCGACGACCAGGGTCGACGGGGCAAGCCAGACCAGCCCCGCCGGGACAGCATCGGCGATCGAGGCGGCGCCGCGGATTCCGGAGGCCAGGAGGATGCCGCCTGCGGCGATCGCGAGGAACGGGAGCAGACCCAGCACCGCCGAAGAGGCACCATATGCCCACAGCCAGCGCTTCGGCGTCGGCGGACGCTCGGGCGCGAGTGGGCTCGACGTGCCGCCGACACGGGCGGCGGGGGAGCCCGCCCAGCGCTGCCCGGCGCGCACCCGCCCGAATACGGCGGACCCGGGAGCGATCTCGGCGTTGCGCCCGATCCGGGTGCCGGGCGCGAGCGTGCTGCGGGTGCCGATCGTCGCGCCGGCACCGATGCTGATACCGCCGATCCGCACCGTGTCGCCGTCGATCCAGTAGCCCGACAGGTCGACCTCCGGCTCGATGGCGGCCCCTTCGGCGATCTCGAGCATCCCGGTCACGGGGGGGAGCGAGTGCAGGTCGACGTTCGAACCCACCTTCGCGCCGAGTGCCCGAGCGTAGTAGCTGACCCACGGCGCTCCGGCGAGGCCGACAGGGTCGACCTGGTGCGCGACCTGCTCGGCCAGCCAGAGCCGCAGGTGCACACCGCCGCCGCGCGGATAGTCGCCCGGTTTCAGTCCCCTCAGCAGCAGGCGGGCGATCCCCGCGGAGGTCGCCATCCGGCCGAACGGGGTGACGAACAGGACCAGACCGAGCACGATGACCCAGAGTGGTGCTTCGGGGAGGAAGTCGAAACCCGGCAACAGGCGCAGGATCCAGCTCGCCGTGAGCAGCCAGGCGGTCCACCGCAGTCCCGCGAAGATGAACAGCGGCACACCGGCCAGGGTCTGCACCCATTGCATGATCCGGGGCGTCGGGTGCGCCACGCTGAACGTGTTGGGCAGGTCGTCCGGTTCGGATGCCTCCGACTCGACGGCATCCGCCATCTGGCGCAGCCGTGGCAGATCGTAGACGTCGGACATCGTGAATTCAGGGGCACGGGCGCGGATGCGCGAGACGAGCTGTGCGGCGGCGAGTGAGCCGCCGCCGAGCTGGAAGAAGTCGGCATCCTCGTCGACGGGACGGATGCCGAGCACGGCGACCCACTGCTCCGCAAGCCACGCCGCGGTACCGGACACGGTCGAGTCGGCAGCATCCGCATCGGTCAGCGGCCAGGGCAGCGATGCCTTGTCGACCTTGCCGGATGTGCGAACCGGAAGGTCGTCGACGACCGCGAGCAGCGGGATGAGGGGGGCAGGCAGCGTCCGCGCGAGCTCGGCGCGCGCCGTTCGGCGATCGAATCCCTCGGCGGGCACGACGTAGCCGACGAGGAGCGCAATCCCCGCCTCGGAGCGTTGCACGACGACCGTCGCCGCTGAGACGGCGCTCAGGGAGCGAAGCGCGGACTCGACCTCGCCGAGCTCGATCCGCCTGCCGCCGACTTTCACCTGATCGTCGGCTCGGCCGTGGAAGAGCAGACCCGCGGGGTCGAGGCGCACGAGGTCGCCGGAGCGGTACGCGCGGTCCCACCCGAGGCTCGGCATCGGGGCGTACTTCTCGGCATCCTTCGCCGGATCGAGGTATCGGGCGAGGCCGACGCCGCCGATGATGAGTTCACCGACCTCGCCGTCGGCGACCTGTTCGCCTGAGGAGTCGACCACCGCGAGAGCCCAGCCCGCGAGCGGCAGGCCGATGCGGACGGGGCCGTCACCGGTGAGGAGCGCGGCGCACGCGACGACGGTCGCTTCGGTCGGGCCGTAGGTGTTCCACAGTTCGCGACCCTCCGCAACGAGCCGCGTCACCAACTCAGGAGGGCAGGCCTCGCCGCCGAAGATCAGCAGACGCACGTTCTCGATGGCGTCCTGCGGCCACAGGGCGGCGAGTGTCGGCACGGTGGAGACCACGGTGATCCCGTGGCCGACGAGCCAGGGTCCGAGGTCCTCACCTGAGCGCACGAGGGCACGCGGGGCGGGAACCAGACACGCACCGTGTCGCCACGCGAGCCACATCTCCTCGCACGAGGCGTCGAATGCGACGGAGAGTCCGGCGAGCACGCGATCGCCAGGTGCGAGCGGCGCGGACTGCAGGAACAGGCGTGCTTCAGCGTCGACGAAGGCGGCGGCGGAGCGGTGGGTGACGGCGACGCCCTTCGGAACGCCCGTTGAACCCGAGGTGAAGATGATCCACGCGTCGTCCTCTACGGTCGGCGGTGGCAGTGTCGGGATCGCCTGCGATCTCGGATGAGGTGCTTCGCCGGCGAAGAGATCGTCGGCTGCCGAGAGCGCCACGGTCGGATCGGTGGACTGAAAGACACCGGGTCCGGTGATGACGCCTTTCACTGCGGCTTCACGGAACACCAACTCCGCCCTTTCGAGCGGGTCGTCGGCGTCGACCGGAACATAGGCGGCGCCGATCGCCATGATCCCGAGGATCGCGACGTAAAGGTCGCGGCTGCCGGACGGCATCCGCACGCCGATTCGATCTCCTCGGCGCACGCCGTGCCCGTGCAGCCGTGCCGCGGTTCTGCCGACGTGCGCGAGCAGCTCTTCATAGCTCAGGGCGCCGTCCGCGTCTTCGAGTGCGGACGCCTGCGGGTACCGAGCCGTCGTCTGGCGCAGGATGTCGATCAGTGTCCGCGGCGCAGGGGCGGCGGACGACAGATCGAGATACTCCTGCATCGGCGGGGTCAGGACGACAGCAGCGCGATGAGCTGCGCCTTCGTGTAGCGGGAGAATCCGGCGCGGCCGGCATCCCGAGCCCGAGCACGCAGCTGAAGCACCGTAAGCGTGGAAAGATCCTCGGATTCAGCCGGTGCCGGTTGCGCCGGGTTCGCGGCCGACTCGGGTGCAGGGGTCTTTTCGAGTCCGGGTTCGACGGCCTCATCCGCTCCCGCGACGGTCGCGCTCTCGGCCTGCTTGGCGGCAGACGCCTTGGCCTTCTTCGCGTCGTCCTTCTCCTTCTTGGCGACCTTCTTCGCGTCACTGGCCCGCTTCTTGGCGGCGGACTTCCTCGCCGCAGCGAGCTTCGCCTCGGCCTTGTCGACGGCTTTGTCGAGCCGGGCGATCGCGGCGAGAGCCTCCTTTTCGACCTTGCGGGGCTGGCGTGCCACCGTCTTCTTCGACGCCTGTGCGGCGTCTCTGGCCTCGTCCGCGACGGACCGCAGCTTCTTCGCGTGCTGCTTGGGCAGCGTCTTGCTCAGTCGCTTCGCGTCCTTCGCGGCGGCGGCTGCGGCATCCAAAGCTGCTCCGGCCGCCTTCGTGGTCTTCGTGGTCTTCGCCATCGTCGAACCTTCTCAATCCTCAGAATCGGAGCGCGCGGGAAAACGGCCACTCCGTGCGGGGATAAAGGCTACAGCCCCAACAAGAACGGATCGGGAACGACCCGGCGCGCCCTCTTCGCTCAGCGGTCGTAGATGTCGCGGAGGTATATTTCGGTGTCGGCGATGGGTCAGATCGGTGTCAGCGCTGGATCAGAGCCCCAACAGGCGCCCAGATACCCCGGGGGGTATGCTACTCTGTAAGCAACGAACCGGAGAGGGAGAAATCATGTGCGCTCGAGTGACCTGTGATGTGTGCGGCAAGGCGACCTGGGAGGGTTGCGGTCAACACGTGGAGCTGGCCCTTCGCGGCGTTCCCGCAGAGCAGCGCTGCGCGGGACATGGCAATGTCGCGGCTTAGCCGCCTGCGGTCTCTCAGCCTCGGCGTCGCGGCGCTTGCGCTGGCTCTTGGTGTAAGCAGCTGCGCCGCTGCGCCGGCATCCGTCGAATTGGGCGCTGACAGCGTGATCATCGACGTTCGCACGCCTGCGGAGTATGCGGCCGGCCATCTCGATGGTTCTGTCAACATCGACTTCCAGTCGCCGTCGTTCGACGACGCTGTCGCTGAACTGGACTCCGATGCCGACTACGTCGTGTACTGCCAGTCGGGTAACCGCTCGGCTCAGGCCGTCTCCGCCATGGTGGCTGCCGACCTCACCGTTCAGGATGCCGGGGGCATCGACGAGGCCGCGAAAGCCACGCGTCTGCCCGTAGTTCCTTAGCGGCAACCCGCAATCGCAGAATCCGCAGGCGAAAGTCTGCGCCGAAAAGTACCCCAGGGGGTTATTCAGTCATGGCGACAAAAGAGATCAACGAGGCGGTCCTGCCGGCCGTGATCGCTGAGAACGACATCGTGTTCCTCGACTTCTGGGCGGCATGGTGCGGCCCGTGCCGCGCATTCGCGCCGGTCTTCGAGCGCGCCTCGGACGCGCACTCCGACATCGTGTTCGGCAAGGTCGACACCGAGGCCGAGCGAGGCCTCGCCGCGGGGTTCCAGATCCGCTCCATCCCCACGCTGATGATCTTCCGGGCGGGGATTCTGGTGTTCTCTCAGGCGGGGGCGCTGGCCGCACCCCAGTTGGATCAGCTCATCGACGCCGTCCGGGCTCTGGATATGGACGCCGTTCGCGCTGAGGTTGAGCGCACGAAGCAGGAGTCGGAGGTCGTGCGATGAGAATCGTGATCGTCGGCGGAGTCGCCGGAGGAATGAGCTGCGCGGCGCGCGCCCGTCGCCTTGACGAATCAGCGGAGATCATCGTTTTCGAGCGGGGCGCTCATGTTTCGTTCGCGAACTGCGGGCTGCCGTACTTCGTCGGCGGCGAGATCACCGACCCGCGCGCACTGCTCGTGCAGACGCCCGAATCGCTGCGCGCGGCACTCGCGCTCGATGTGCGACCCAGCACCGAAGTGATCGCCGTCGACGCGGACGCTCGCCTGGTCACCGTCCGTTCCGCGGACGGACTCGAGCAGATCGCCTACGATGCCCTCGTGCTCTCGCCGGGTGCCTCCGCATTCGTGCCGCCGATCCCGGGCGTGGATTCGCCGAGGGTGCGCACCCTGCGAACTGTCGAGGATGCGGTCGACCTTCGTGAGAAGGTGACCGCCGGCGCCCGTCGCGCGGTCGTCCTCGGCGCGGGATTCATCGGCATCGAAGCGGCCGAGGCTCTCGCGGCTCAAGGCCTCGACGTTTCGGTCGTCGAGTTGGCGCCGCAGCCCCTGCCGCCGGTCGAGCCGGAGCTGGCCTGGCTGGTCTCCGAAGAACTGCGCGCACTCGGAATCGATCTGCGCGTCGGGGTCGCCGCGACCGAGATCCATCACGGCGTGGATGCCGACACCGTCGTTCTCGCAGACGGCACGAAGCTCCCGGCAGACCTGATCGTCATGTCCGTCGGTGTGCGCCCCGACACCGCGATGTTCGAGGAAGCCGGGGTCGTCTGCGAGCGTGGTGCGATAGTCGTCGACAGTCACGGTCGTACCAGCATCCCGGGCATCTGGGCAGTGGGCGACGCGACGCTGAGCGTCGACGCGATCACCGGCGCTCGACGCCCCGTCGCTCTTGCCGGCCCGGCCAATCGTGCCGGTCGGCTGGTCGCCGATGACATCATCCGACCCGAGACCGCCCGCGAGATCCCGCAGCCAGTCGGGACGGCCATCGTGCGGGTCGGGTCGCTGACCGCCGCGCTGACCGGCGCGAACCGGATGGCGCTCGACGCCGCCGGCACCAGCTATCGCACGCTGCATCTGCACGCAAACCAGCACGCGGGCTATTTCCCGGGTGCGAGTCAGATCCATCTGGTCGTGCACATCGATCCCGACACTGGTCGACTGTTCGGGGCACAGGCGGTGGGCACCGAGGGCGTGGACAAGCGCATCGACGTGCTGGCCACCGCGATCCGCGCAGGCATGACCGTCGACGAGCTCATCGATCTCGATCTCGCGTATTCCCCGCCCTACGGAGCGGCGAAGGATGCCGTGAACCTCACCGGCATGGTCGGCGAGAACGTCCTGAACGGAACGCTGAACCTCTGGTACTCGGAGGATCTCGACCAGGTACTCGACGAGGCGCTGATCCTCGATGTGCGCCGGCGTGACGAATGGGTCACCGGACACGTGCCCGGCGCTCTGCATATCCCCCACACCGAACTTCGCGGACGTATCGACGAGGTGAGGGAATCGGCGGCCGGTCGTCCAGTCCGGGTGATGTGCGCCTCGGGCGTACGTTCCGCGATCGCTCACCGCGTGGTGACCCAGGCCGGCATGGATTCCGCGTCGCTGTCCGGCGGCATCCTCACGCTGCGCGCCACGCTCGGCGCGCGCGCGGCGAGCATGCTCGAGACCGAAGGGGCGATGCAAGGTGCCTGACTCGCAGAAGCTCATCTCGAATCGGCTCCGCCGTGCCCGGGGGCAGCTGGACGCGGTGATCGCCGCGGTCGATGCCGGCGAGCCATGCCGAGACATCGTCACTCAGCTCGCCGCCGTCTCCAGTGCCCTCAACCGCGCCGGCTTCGTCATCATCGCTACGGCCATGAAGGAGTGCGTCGCCACACCCGACGCCGAACGCAACGACAACGACCTGACCACTGAAGAGCTCGAGAAGCTCTTCCTGATGCTCGCCTGATCAAGGCCTCAAGAGGAGACTCCCCGATGTGCTACGCGGTGACCTGCAAGAAGTGTGGAAAGACGACCTGGTCCGGGTGTGGACAGCACGTGGATCAGGTGATGCGCGGAGTCCCCAGATCTCAGCGCTGCGAAGGCCACGCCCACGAGCCGTCCAGCGGATTCTTCGCTCGACTCTTCGGGCAGTGAACCGGCGGAGACGCAGACATCACGCGAGGGTCAGGAAGAGCTTCTCGAGTTCCTCGGGCGTGGTCGAGGTGTCTTCGGGATCGGCGATGCAATTGCGCAACGCCGAAGCCACGATCGCATAGCCGGCGCGATCGAGTGCCTTCGAGACCGCCGATAGCTGAATGACGATGTCGCGACACTCAGCCCCGGACTCCACGGCCTTGATGACCGCGCCCAGCTGACCTTCCGCACGGCGCAATCGGTTCACGATCTTGCGCTGATGGGCGATGAGGTCCGCCGCTCGATCGACGTCGGACGGCAAAGCATCGATGCTGTTCATGGGATTTCCTCGCTCTCGGCTGCTACCTGATTGAAACAGGATACCCACCTGGGTATTCCCGGCGATACCCGCGCAGCGTGATCTAGCTCTGTTCCTGGTCCGCACGGTTCCGGTCGGGCGCTGGCGTAGCAGTCCAGCGTCTGCGGCCGAAGAAGAGGGCGAAGAAGACGAGCGCGCCAGCCTGGATCAAAGCGGTGACGACGACCAGCGCGGCGAGGGATTGGGTGTAGAGCAGGCCGGCAAGCGCGCCGCCGGCTGCGGCGGCTACGCCCGAGCGTGCCCGCGAATCCGAGGGTCGGACGCGAATCCGAGGGTCGGAACGGCGATCTCCGTGATCGCGTATCCTGCAATCGCCCACGCCCAGAACCGCCGGGTCCGATCGGCGAGCGGACCCGAGATCAGCCGCAGCAGCAGCGCTGCCGCCTCGCCGATCCCGGTCACGATCCCGACGACGATCGCGGTTGCGCCGAGCAGCGCCAAGATGGGCCCGGTCACTGATCTCGCACCCTCGTAGACGATGTCGGCGAGCAGGCTCACCACGCCGAAAGTGGCGACGAATCTCCACGCGCCGATCCGCAACGCTCCGCTCACCAGCTGCTCCCAGAGCCCATGACACGTCAACGGCGCGCCGCCTGCGAGTTTGCCTCAGGGGCGATCTCGCCTCCGAACATCAGACAGGCCGGAGGTGTGACTGCATCGTTGATGTCGGGGACTGTCGAAGCGATTACCGGCCTACTGGGCCGAGGCCTGTGCACCGCCGAACGCGGAGTTCGGCATCCGGGTGCGTCCCCGCATACGCGTCGAAACGGCGAGTCACCCGTGGAGGCTGTCGAGGGCCGCCTGGAGCATTCCGCCGATCCGCTCGGCGACGGGCTGCATCGCATCGTTGCCGGTGATCTGATGCATCGTGGCCGGATCGATGGCTTCGACGACGGTTGTGCCGTCGTCGATGGAGCGCACGACCACGTTGCATGGCAGCAGCAGCCCGATCGACTCCTCCGCGCGAAGGGCCTCGTACGCGCTGGGCGGGTTGCATGCGCCAAGGATCACCTGCGGCGCGATGTCGACATCGAGCTTCTTCTTCAAAGTGGCGGCCATGTCGATCTCGGTCAGTACGCCGAAGCCGTTTGCGCCCAAGGCTTCACGCGTTGCGGCGAGGCTCTCATCGAACGGCTTGTGGATGGTCGTGCTGAGCGCGTAGCCCACTTCTTCCTCCTGCATCGTCGGAGCATGCCTGGGAACCTGTTGCCAGCCTACCGTCGCCGCGTCAGCTCGTGGGAGTGAGAACGTACTCACCCAATGCTGCGTCAGACGAGTGGGGCCACGACTGAGCGGAACACCGACCCGAGCTGAGTGGGATGGCGTTGGGATGCATTACTCCTTGACCAGGTGGTACACGGTGGTGCGGTGGATGAGCTGCGAGGTCTCGATTTCATAGCCGAGATCTTCGAGCAAGACGACGTCCGCAGGCGGTGCAGTGCTCGTAGTCAGCTCGATGGCCCACACATCCCCGGAGCCGATGAGGCGCGGCGCAACCTCCGCGTTCGGCGAGGTCCGATCCCACAGGTGCGGGCGGTCCCCATAGGGCGTCTCGAGCGCGATGTCGCGCAGACCCGCGAACGCCTCCGGGTACAGATCCAGCGCGATCCGTGGATCCCGAGAGGGTTTCGTCGACTGATCGAAGACGACGGCGGCATCGGGCGCCGCGTTCGCGCCGACGTAGTCGGCCACCGCCCGCCAGTCGCTGCCGCCGTCCTTCGCCCACGGGCTGCGCTGTCCAAGGTATGCGGGCGCGCACCCGATCAGCACTGCGCTGACGAGCAGCGAGGCGACCGCGCCGCGCCGCGAGGGCGAGGCCAATCTCGACACGGCCCGCACTCCCAGCGCCAGCAGGATCGCTGCCGCCGGCGCGCAGAACGACAGGTAGCGCACGTTGTAGACCCGCGCGATGGTGGCATCAGAAAGGAGTAGTGCCGCTGTCGGGACGCTGAGCCAGAACGCTGCGAGAAGTGCGAGAGCGATGAGTCCCGCATCGTCGGGGCGTCGCTGACGCAGCGCGGCGATCAGCCAGATCATGGCGACCACGATGAGCAACCACGCCGCAATCGCGAGAAGCGGGTACCCGAACCATTGGGATGTGAACACGTGTTCAGCGGTGGCGTAGTGACGCTTCTCGAGGAAGCTGATCTGGCTGCGTTGGAGGTAGCCCACCACGATGATCGGCGCAGCCAGCAGCAGCGAGACCCCAGCCGCAGGCGCCCACCGCTTCAGCGCCCGCCGATGCAGTACCGCGACGAAGAGACCGTGCACCACCAGCAGCAGCCCGAGATAGAGGAAGACGTACATCCCGACGGCGATCGCAGCCGCGTACGCGAACCACCAGCGACGCGCGTTGGAGGCGCGCAGCAACCTCACCAGAAGCACCGTCACCCACACCGCGACCGCTGCTCCCAGCGCATACGAGCGTGCTTCGGCCGCCATGTAGGTCGTGCGTGGGAGAACTGCGCACAGGATGCCGGCCAGGACGGCCATGCGGGTGCCGGCGAGCTCACGCACCAAGACCACAGTGCCGGCCACCATGAACCCGACGGCGATCGCGCTGAGGGCGCGGGTCGCGACCTCGGACGGCCCGAATGCGCTGACCCACATGTGCAGCAGCGCGTAGTAGAGACCGTGGACGCCGTCTATGTTGCCGAGCATCGCAGCCAGGCTCGGCCAGGTCCGCGTAGCAGACATGACACTGGCCGCCTCATCACCCCAGTACGACGGCACCCACGACCCCGCGAACCCGATGACCGCGCCGATCACACCGACGATCAGTGCGGAGTGACCGCGGCGGACGGCACGGGCTGCCGGTGGGTTGACGAGCACGGAGTCCGCCTCCGGCATTCACGCACCCCGCATCCGTATCGATCGGCATCCTCGCTACGATGACCCGCGTCGACGTCAGCTTCCCCTTCACGGCACCGCACCAATAGTAGCTATCCCGATCGGTGGCGGCAGGATCATAGTCAGAGAAGTAGCAAGAAGACAGGAGGCGACCACG
>WOYI010024356.1_pt1 | contig 14162 bp, 13 predicted proteins | sample 6423411 | NCBI WGS metagenome assembly WOYI01 (sample SAMN13441803, study PRJNA592873) | oil field metagenome | biome: oil field; feature: oil-well bore; material: oil-contaminated soil; isolation source: oil-contaminated soil from oil-well borehole | place: Germany: Wietze | collected 2016-10-18 ...
GCCGGTGCTCAGCGGCATCACCAGCGGCTACCTGATCACCAACGCGGTGGCGTAAGAATCCTCCTCCCTTCGCCCGCGGTGATCGGTCCGGCCGGCCGCGGGCATTTTTTTCGGAGGCCCACATGGCCCGCACCTATTTCGCGATTGATCCGATCCGCCACGACGGCGTGGACTACGCGCCCGGCGCCAGCATCGACCTGGACGCCAAGGCGGCCAAGCAGCTGCTGGCGGTGGGGGCGATTGAGGTGGCGGAGGCCGCCACCGATCCCGAAACCGATCCAGAGGCCGGTGCGCCTGTGGACCCGAACCCCCCTGGCGACACGGGCGACATTCCCGTAGAGGCGATGCATGCATCGCCCCTACAGGCCGGCACCGCCCCGCAACCCGCGAATGCGGACGCCGATGCAGACGCCCCCGTAGGGGCGATGCATGCATCGCCCCCACAGGCCGACGCCGATACGGATGCCCCCGTGCCCGACGCCACCCCGCGCGCCTCGGTGGTCCCCATCGGTACCAAGGGCGGCAAGGGCAAGGCCGGCAAAACCGCCGAATAACCCGCCATGCCCTACGCCACGCAGGCCCAGATGATCGAGCGCTTCGGCGAGCCGGAGCTGATCCAGCTCACCGACCGCGACGGCCTGACCGGCGCCATCGTGGCGGGCGTGCTCAACGCCGCCCTGCTGGACGCCGACGAGGAAATCGACAGCTACCTGCGCGGCGTGCGCGCGCTGCCGCTGGTGGCGCCGATCCCGGAGCGCCTGGTGCGCGTGGCCTGCGATCTGGCCCGCTACCACCTGTACGACGACCACGCCCCCGAGGGCGTGCGCACCCGCTACCAGGACGCCATCCGCTGGCTGCGCGACGTGGCCGCCGGCCGGGCCAGCCTGGGCGAGGTGGACACCGTCGCGCCGGAGACCGGCCGCCTGGTGGTCAGCGCCGTGCCGTCCAGCCTGGACTGGAGCGCCCACTGATGGCGGGCGTGCGCATTGACGTCACCGGCCTGGACAGCGTGCTGGGCGCGCTGGGCCGCCTGGCCGACCCGCCGCTGCGCCAGGCGCACGACAAGGTCGGCCAGTACCTGGTCAGCGAGATCACCCAACTGTTCCGCGCCGGCCGCGCGCCGGACGGCACGTCCTGGAAGCCCAGCCTGCGGGCGCGGCTGCAGGACGGCGAAACGCTGGTCGAGCGCGGCCACCTGCGCGACAGCTACACCCACAATTTCGACGACAGCGAGCTAGTCGTCGGCACCGACGACAAGCGTGCCCGCATCCACCAGTTCGGCGGCACCATCCGCCCGCGCAACGCCCGCGCGCTGCATTTCGTGCTCGCCAACGGCCAGCACATTGCCACGCGCAGCGTAACGATGCCGGCCAGGCCCATGCTGCCCGAGAGCGACCTGCCGCCGGCCTGGCGCGACGAGGTGCTGGACATCTACAGCGACCACCTGGCGGGCGTGGCCTGATGCTGGCCGACTACCTCGCCGCCGAGCCGCTCATCGTCGCCCGCCTGCGGGCACAGGTGGCCGGCGTGCCGGACGCCAACGTGCTCACCGCCGCGGACCTGGCCGGCGTCGAGGCGCGCGCCCAGCACACCCCGGCCCTGCACCTCATCTACGACGGCGACGAGCCCCTGGGCGAGCCCGGCCAGAGCGAGACCGGCGACACGCAGATCACTTGGCAGCGCTGGCTTCTGGTAGTGGCCGTGCGCAGCGCGCGCGACACCACCGGCGGCAGCGGCGCCCGCGCCGTGGCCGGGCCGCTGCTGGTGGCCACCATCCAGGCCCTCGCCGGCTGGCGGCCCAGCGCCGACCACAGCCCCCTGGTGCGCGCCGGCGCGCCCCGGCCCGTGTTCGACGCCGGCTTTGCCTACTACCCGCAGCTGTACCGCACCGCCATCGTGCTCTAGGAGGCCCCCGTGACCGCACCCATCCAACGCCGTGACTACGTACTCAAGGCGCCGATCATCTGCGCCGGCGTGGAGCTGCGCGCCGGCGACAGCGTGGCGCTGCGCGAGGACCAGGCGGAGCACCTGGCGCAGCAGGGCATCGTCGACTTCGAGGCGCCGGCCAAGCCCGGCCGCGCCTCAAAACAGGAGGGCTAACCCGTGGCAGACATCGTACTGGGCGCAGGCAAAATCTACTTCGAGCCTGAGAACTCCAACGGCGTGCTGGAGGGCGGCGAGCGCTACCTGGCCGAGACGCCGGGGTTCACGAACACGGTCACGCCGGAAACGCTGGAGGACTGGTCCAGCGACGGCAAGGTGGCCGAGAAGCTGCTGGACATCACCACGCGGGTGAACCGCGGCGGCACACTCATTCTCAAGGACGTGCTGATCGACAATGTGGCGCTGTTCATCGCCGGCGCGGTCAGCACCGTCACGCAGGTGGCCACGCCGGTGGTGGACGAGGCGGTCACCGGCTACAAGGACCGCTGGATTCAGCTTGGGCGTTCCGTGAGCAACCCCACGGGGGTGCGCAACGTGAGTGCGGTGTCCATCGCCACCGCGGCCGTGCCCGGCACGCCGCTGTCGGCGACTACGGATTACGAGCTGGACGCCGCGCTGGGGCGATTCCGGCCGTTGCCGACCGGCACCATTACCGACGCGCAGGCGCTGGTGGTGGATTACACGCCGGCCGCCAACACGCGCAGCCGCGTGGCCAGCGACCAGCTCGGCCCCAAGGTCGGCGCGCTGCGGTTCATCGCCGACAACACCGCCGGTCCGAACCGCGACGTGTACATCCCCAGGGTGCAGCTGGCGCCGGACGGTGAGCTGGCCTGGAAGAGCCGCGACACGGTGATGCAGATGCAGTTCCAGCTGCGGGTCAGCACGCGGCCCGGCTACGCGCAGATGTACGTCGACGGTCGGGCCGTGTGATGAGCGATAACGACGCAGACGTGCTGTTCGGCGACGGTGGAGAGACGCTGCCCAACGTAGTGACCGTTGCCGGCGAGCAGATCGCCGTGCGCGAGCTGTCGTGGGTGGCATCCATGCGCATCATGCCCAAGCTGCGCGGCCTGCTGGACGACCTGCGGGCGCTGGTCGCATCGCCTGACGACGTATCGGCGGACGCGGTCGACGCGCTGCTGTTCGGCCACCCGGATGCGTGGATCGCGTTGTGTCAAGCCTCCGCCGATAAGCCTGCCGAGTGGCTGGATTCCCTCAGCGCTACCGATGGCGATGCGCTGCGCAGCGCCGTCTGGGCGGCAAATGCGGGTTTTTTTTCGCAACGGCTCACGCTGCCGACGCTGGTGGCGGCGGGGCTGCGGGCCAGGCTGCCGTCCCCCTCGCCGAACTCTTTGCCGACCTCGTCAGCGCCGGATTCGGACCCGACCACCACGCCGTCGCCAACGGGCTGACATGGCGGCAAGTGCGGCGCTACAGCGAGGTCCTGCACCGCCGCCGTGCCCGCGAACAGGCGGACCTGATAGAGGGGATCGCCGCGGCGCTTGGGGCAAAAGACCTGCCGGCGCTGCTTGCGCGCCTGCGAGGCTGACGTAATGGCCAAAGACCTCGAACTCGCGCTACGCATTCGGGCCGACCTGGGCGCCGCCCGGAAGGATATCGCCGGCCTGCGTGGCGACGTGCAAAAGCTCGGCGGCGCGGGAGGAACAGCCGCTAAAGGGCTCGGACAGGCCGCCGCTGGCGCACAGACCGCACAACGCAGCATGGGCGGTCTGCGGGCAACGGTAGCGCGACTTACCGGCGCATTCGCTGGCCTGGGTGCGGCTCTGTCGTTCCGCGCCGTCATCGCGGCCACCACCGACCAGGAAGCCGCCCTCGCCCAGATCGAGGCGCGCATCCGCTCCACCGGCGGCGCGGCCGGCGTCACCACGCAGCAGTTGGCAGACATGGCCGGCCGGCTGCAGAACGTGACCACGTTTGCCGACGACCAGATCAACGCCATGCAGTCGGTGCTGCTCACGTTCACGCGCGTGACCGGTGCAACATTCGAGGAGGCTACCGAGGCCATCCTGGATATGTCCCAGGCGATGGGGCAGGACCTGACCAGTACGGCGGTGCAGGTCGGCAAGGCGCTCAACGATCCCATAGAGGGAGCCACCGCCCTGCGCCGCGTGGGCGTGCAGCTCACCGACGCCCAAGAGGCGCTGATCAAGTCGCTGGTCAAGACCGGCGACGTGGCCGGCGCCCAGCGCGTGATCCTGAAAGAGCTGTCGACCGAGTTCGGTGGTGCGGCGCGTGCCGCGCGCGACACGTTCGGCGGCGCGCTCAAGGGCCTGCAAAACGCATTCGCCGATCTGTTCGAGGCGCACACGGGACTGCCGGCTGCGCGGGCAGAAATAGAGAAGCTGAGCGATGTTCTCGCCGACCCTGAATTTCAGGCGGCGGCGGACAGGATTACCTCGTCGCTGGTATCCGGGTTTGCCACGCTGCTGGGCAGCCTGCCGGACGTTGTTCGGCACCTGCGCGAGATCGCGCCGCTTATAGGCACGATCGGCGGCGCCTTCGCTGGCGGGCGGGTCGGCGCGACGGTTGGCAGCGCGTTCGGTCCTGTCGGTACTGGCGTTGGCGGCACTGTCGGCCTGCTGGCTGGCGGCATTGGCGGCAATCTACTGGGCCGCGACGTGCGCGATGGCGGCGATCCGGCCGCGGGGCGCATAGAGCGGCGGCCAGCTGCTGTGCAGCCAGCGCGGCCACGCCCATCGCCACAAACTGCGGACACCACGGACACCAAGGCGGCCGACCAGCGCGCCAAGGCCATCGCCGGCGTCATTGCCGCCCTGCGCGAGGAGGCCGATACGTTCGGCCTGACCGCCGAGCAGGCGCAGATTTACCGCCTGAGCACGATGGGCGCCACCGACGCGCAGCTAGAGCAGGCGATGGCGCTGGCCTCGCAGATCACTGGCCTGCGCGACAAGGAGGCCGCCGACAAGGCCGCCGCCGAGGCGCAGAAGCAGCGCGCGCAGGAATCCGCGCGCCTGGCCGCCGCCGATCGTGAAGTCGCCGACGCCCTGGCCGAAGAGCTGCACCTGATCACCCTGGGCGGCCGTGAGCGGGCGCAGGAAGAGGCCACCCGCCGCCTGTCGGCCGAGGCCACTGACGAGCAGGTCCGCGCGGTCCGCGCCCTGGCCGGCGCACTGTACGACCAGCAGGAAGCGGCGAAAGAAGCCGGCGACCAGATGAGCGAGTTCGCCATCCAGGCGGCGCGCAACATGCAGTCCGCGTTCGCCGATTTTCTGTTCGATCCGTTCAGCGAGGGCCTGCAGGGCATGCTGTCCGGGTTCGTCGATGTGCTGCGCCGCATGGTAAGTGAGGCGCTGGCGGCCAAGCTGGGCGAGGCGTTGTTCGGGAGCCTGCTGACCGGCGGCGCCGCGGCGGCCGGCGGGGCTGCTGGCGGAGGCAGTACGGGCCTGATCGGCGGCCTGCTGGCCGGCCTGTTCCACTCAGGCGGGGTGGTCGGGTCTGGCGGCGCCACGCGCAACATGCCGGCGCTGGCCTTTGCCGGCGCGCCGCGGCTGCATGCCGGCGGGCTGGCGGCGGACGAAATGCCCGCCATCCTACGCCGCAACGAGGAGGTGCTGACCCGCGACGATCCGCGGCACCGGTTCAATGGCGGATCAGCGTCTCCCCCGGCCGTCACGCTCAAAAACATCAACCTGTTCGACACGCAGGTGATCGGCGATTACCTGTCAACCGGCCCCGGCGAGAAGGCGGTGCTGAACATCGTTTCGCGGAACAAGCCGGCCCTGGGGCTGGCATAATGCCCGTAACACACGGAGGGCGCGATGGCGCTTGAGATCGGCACCGCCAACGGCCACGGCGACCTGATGCGCCGGCTGCGCCGCTTTTTGCGCGGGCAGGGCACGCTTGGCGCGCCGGCCTATACCGGCGCCGGCAACGGCGCGTTGCGGTATCTGGCCGCCAGCCCGGCGGCCGTGACGGAGACGTGGACGATTACCTGCACCGCGGCGGCGGTGAACGGCGGCACCTTCAGCGTGGTCGGCTCGGTGTCGGGCACGCTCGCCGCCGCCACCGTGGGCACGGCCTACGACAACGGCCTGATCGCGTTTCGCATCGACGACGGCAGCACTGACTTCATCGTCGGCGATTTCTGGACGGTGGCGGCCACGCAGGGCGTGCTGGCGGCGCAGCGGGTGATCAGCTTCGCCGGCACCGGCACCGGCACGCTGTCGCCGGCATCGGTGTATCCGGGCTATCAGTTCGAGCGCTGGACGCTGACATGCACGGCAGCGTCCACCAACGGCGGCACGTTCTCGGTCACCGGCTCGGTGTCCGGCGCGCAGGCCAACGCCACGGTCGGCACGCACTACGACAACGGCAAAGTCAAGTTCACCATCAACGATGGCGCGGCCGACTTCGCCATCGGCGACGAATTCACCCTCACGTCGCCGATCTGGGACGTGCCGCGCTGGGTGCCGGTCGCCCCGCTGGCCGGGCAGCCGTATCTGGCCAGCAGCCAGGATTCAACCAGCACCACGCCTGCCCTGGCCTTCGATGGCGTGATTACCGGCGCGGTCGGCTGGCGCACCTTCAGCGGCCAGGCGGCGCCCAGCTGGATTCAGGCGCACTTCGACGACGTGGTCGAGATCACCGAGTTTCGCATCCGCGCCTGGTCCACCAACCTCAACCGCGCGCCCAAGGATTTCACCCTCCAGTATTCCGACGACGGCCTGGCCTGGACCACGTATTACACCGTCGCCGGCGCCACCGCCTGGGGCGCCAACGAATCGCGCACCTACACCGTCAGCCCCACCACCGACCAGCGCCATGCCTGGTGGCGCCTGAACATCACCGCCAACAACGGCGACGCCACCTACACCGAAATCTGTGAGCTGGAGCTGCGCGAGTCCGCCGCCGGCCCCAACCTGGCCCTGTCCGGCACCATCCCGGAGCTGATCGTCAAAGGCCCCGGCGCGGCGGGGCAGGATCAGGTGTTCGTCGGTTTGCAACGCTACGCGCTGAGCACGTCCGATTGGTTCAATTGGCGCGCGCGCGCCTTCATCGGCTACGTGTCCGAAAACGTGTTCGCCAGCCAGCCCGGCGCCTCGCCCGCGCGTGGGCTGCCGCTGTGGGATCAGGCCATCCCGTACTGGTTCGTGGCCAACGGCCGGCGCTTCGTGGTCGCGGCCAAGGTCTCCACCGTCTACGAGTCGCTGCACGGCGGCCTGGTGCTGCCCTACGCCACGCCGGCGCAGTATCCGTACCCGATCATGATCGGCGCCACATTGTCCACGGACAGCAGCACCCGCTGGTCGGACACCGGCGCCGGGCACAGCACCTACACCTACACCCCCGCCAGCCTGGCGCTGCGCAACGTGGTCGGATCGTGGATTTCGCCGGACCTGCACCCCACGGCGCCAGGCGCCAGTGCCACGCTCTACAACTACCGCCCGGCCCCCGGCGACAGCTACCCGCTGCTGCCGATCGAGCTGGAGGACTCCGGCCCCAACCGCTACGGCTACCTGGACGGCGTGTATTTCACCCCCGGCTATTCGGCGGCGGTGGAGGACGTGGTGCAGGTCGGCGGCGTGGATTATCTGATGGTCAAAAACGTGTTCCGCAACGGCGTGCGGGATTACTGGGCTTTGAAACTGGCGTAATCACATGGCATTTCAGACTGGTACGGCGTCGAGCTTCATCAACCTGCTGGATGCCCTGCGCTTGTTCGCTACCGCGAATGGCTGGACGCAGAATCAATGGACCGCCGTTGGTGCTGATCAGTGGCTGAGTCTGCAAAAGGGCAGCATCTACGCCAACCTGCTGGCCAGCACCACGCAGATTCAGATGAAGGGCGCGCTGGGCTACAGCGGCGCGTCGGCATGGAACGCCCAGCCCAGCACCCATCCATATGCCCCGAAGATTCGCGACGGCTGGTATGGGGCTGTTGCATGGCCGGTCACGTACTGGTTATTCCAGCACACATCGCCTGACAGTATCGAGGTGCAAATCAGGTATCAGCCAACGCGTTTCCAGTACCTTCAAATTGGCACCATCACCAAATACGGCACCTGGCCGGGCGGCGAGTATTACTGTGCCAGCTCCGAGAGCCCGACAGTAGGGCTGGACGGCACCGGAGCGATGGCGGGTCAAGTGCCCGGCGCCTGTAATTTCCCGGGCCTGTTTGTGTCGAAGGTTGGACAATTCGGCTATTACGCCGCTCCTGACATCATCCACGCGGAGATAGATTCCTTCACGTGGGGCTCGGCCACAAGAAAAGCCTTCGCCGAAGATTCTGAGGTCGGCTCCGAGATCAATGCGGGCAAGCATGCCTACCCGCTGCCTCAGCGCAGCAATTCCGCCTTCAACGGACTGACCACCCTGCAGCCAATCGAGCTGTATATGCGGCGCACAGACTCACTCTACTCGCCGCTGGGCCGCGTCGAGCACGTGCGCTACGCCATCGTCACCAACCACAACGCGGGCGACATCATCGACATCGGCGGGCAAAAGTGGATGCTGTTCCCGTGGGTGGAGAAGGGCGGCCCTAACGATGCCGGCGGCCAGCACTACGGCATGGCCATCAAATACGACGGGCCCTAACCCGTGGTCGCGCACGTCGGACACCTGCAAGCAGCGCCCCCTGAACAAGAGGTGCTGCACGTCCGCGTGACGGCTAGTTTCGACCGCTACGCGGCGGACTACTACCCGTACCGGGACGACGCCGCGCCGCTGGCGCCCGGCGCGCAGGTCCGCACCATCAACCTGCCTGTCAGCCAGCAGGCCAACCCGCAGATAGGCGACCGATCCGGCGGTTTCGGCTGGCTGGACTGGTACGACCGAATTCACCTGATCCCCGGCACATTGGCTCTGGGAAACCTGGTGCAAGCGCAGGAGCGCACAATCGAGGTCTGGAACGCCTGGCATATCCCGCAGCGCCTATCGGCCCTCGACGGCGTGGGCACCGATGGCCTGGTGCTGACCGAGCCGGCGGCGGCGCCGACCACGTTCGGCGGACTGGAATCGCGCCTGTACACGCTGTCGATCAGCCTGACCGGCCCGCCGGTGATCGACGCGCACTACACGTTCACGTTCCCCGGCCAATCCCCGGAGCTGGTCGTCACCGGCGCGCGCGTGCTCGGCCTGGCATTCCGGCCCAACTGGCGCGAGCCGGTGGTGGAGCGCCTGATCTGGCTGACGGACGTGATCCGCCGCCGCGACGGCTCCGAGCAGCGCATCAGCCTGCGCAGCATTCCGCGCCGGGAGTTCGAGTATCTGGTGACGCTGACCGACGTGTCCGCCGCCCGTTTGGACGCCGCCGCGTGGGGCTGGCAGGCGCGCGTGTTCGCGCTGCCGATCTGGACCGACCCGACCGTGCTGGACGCCGCCCTGCCCGCCGGCAGCACCAGCATTCCGGTGGACACCGCGCTGCGCGACTACGCCGCCGGCAGTCTGGCCGCATTGGTGCAGGACGAATACGACCACGAGATTGTCGAGGTGCTGGAGGTGGCCGGCGGCAGCATCACCCTGGCCCGCCCCACGGCGCAGGACCGGCCCGCCGGAACGCACCTGTACCCGGCCCGTCTCGCTCGTTTGGGGGCTCAAGTGCGCATCACCCGTCCCACCGCTGCGGTGGTCGAGGCGCGGCTTGCATTGCAAGTGGAGCCGCTGCAGCCGCTGGCCGGCATCACCGGGCCGGCGCCGGCCGCCTACCTGGGCGCGGATACATATCTGACGCCGCCCAACCGCGTCGAGGCGCTGGACGACGACATCACCCGCGCGCTGGAAATCATCGACCCGCAGACCGGCCCGTGGGCCGTGGACGATCCGGAAGGCCGCCCGGACATCGTGCGCAGCTACCGCTGGCTGCTGCGCGACCGCGCCATGATCAGCGCCCATAAGGCCTGGTTGATGGCACGCGCCGGGCGCCACACAAGCGCCTGGGTGCCCACCTGGTCGCGCGACATGGAGCTGGCCGAGCAGGCCACGGGAACGGCCACCACGCTGGTGATCCATGACATCGGCTACCGCAACTTCTACGCCCTGGCTGAGGGCCGGCGCGACATCGCCGTGCGCCTGCCGTCAGGCGCCTGGGCGCTGCGACGCATCATCGCCGCCGACCAGGTGGTGGCCGGGCAGGAGCGCATCCAGATCGACAGCGCCCTGGGCGTGACGATCGATCCGGGCGTGTGGATTTGCCTGCTGGGCCTGCACCGGCTGGACACCGACCGCGTTGAACTGGCCTGGCACAGCACTGAGGTGGCCGAGGCCGCCGCCAACCTGCGGCTGGTGCCGGCATGACCTACGCCGCCCGCGAAACCAGCCAGGCCGGCGGCGCGCCGGTGGAGCTCTACCTGTTCCGCCGCGGCGTCGAGACCTGGGCCTACACCAGCGGCGACGTGGCCGAGACCTATCTGGGCGATACCTACACCCCGGCGCCGATCCAGCACAGCGAGCCGCAACTGGCCGAGCGCGGCAAGGACGGCGCGCAGCTCATTGTGACCGTGCCGCGTGACAACCCAATCGCGGCGCTGTTTCGCGTGTTCGTGCCTGCCAGCCGACTGTCGCTGACAATATTCAGGCATCACCGCGGAGACGCCGAAACCGTTGTGCAGTGGACCGGCCGCGTGCGCGGTGTGCGCTGGGCCGGCAGCACGGCCGAGCTGCAGTGCGAGGGAACGGACAGCATGCAGAAGCGGCCGGCCCTGCGCCGCGGTGTGGGCTTCAACTGCGAGCACATGCTTTACGACCGCGGCTGCGGCCTGGAGTCGACCGAGTACCGCTCAACTGGGATAATGGCGACCGTGATAGGCACCACGCTGCAGGGAGCCGTTTTTTCCGGGCAGCCGGACGGGTGGTGGATCAGCGGATTCGTGCGCGTCGCGCAGCAGGACTACCGCATGATCACCGCCCATACCGGCGACACGGTAACCATCCTCAGCCCGTTCGAGGACTTGTCCGCCGGTGACAGCATCGAGGTCTACGCCGGCTGTGACCGAACGTTTGCGACCTGCGGCAGCAAGTTCGGCAATCAGGCGCGCTTCGGCGGATGGCCGTTCTGGCCGACGAAAAACCCTTACAAGGACGGCCTTACATAATGTGGCAGATGGTCGCCGTCTGGTTTGCGCTGATGGTGCTCGGCGAGCTGCTGGCGCCAAAGCCTAAAAAACCGAAAAACGATAGCCAGCTCGAATTCCCAGACAACCGGCAGGACCGAAAAATCCCGCTGTTCGCCGGCACCGTGCAGCTGCGCGGGCCGCTGTTGGCGTGGTGGGGAGACGTACGCAAAAAGGCCATCACAGAGTCGTCCGGAGGGATGTTCGGATCTACGAAGACGATCGTAGGCTACAAGTATTACGGAGCCATGCAGCTGGTGCTCGGGCATGGAAAGATCGATGCGGTGACGCAACTCCACTTCGGCCGGAAGCTCGCGTGGACATGGGACGGGGTTGATCCTGCCAGCACCATCGATACCGGGATCTCCATTGATAACCCGGAGCTGCTCGGTGACTCGAAAGCCGAGGGCGGCATATCTGGCACGCTCTACATCCACAGCGGAGACGACGCACAGCCTCCAGATAGCTACCTGGCATCAAAACTCGGCGTGGTTCCTGCCCACGGCGGAATATCGTACTGCGTGTGGTCGAACATCGCGCGAAAAGGTGGTGGTTACCTGGGTAACAGCAAGTTTCCGCCGGAAATATGGATCACCGTCCGGCGCCTGCCACGCCTGCTCGGCAGCGGAAAACACAACATCGGAGGCCATGCCAACCCGGCAGAATTCCTCTACGAAATGCAGGTGAATTCCTACTGGGGCGCCGGCATGGGCACCGATCAGATCAATACCGACTCGTTCATCGCGTCGGCAAACACCCTCTACGATGAGGGCCTTGGCATCGCTCCGCTGTACGCCGACGCGACGGACGTGGACGGCATCTGCCTGGACGTACTGGAGCACATCGACGGCGCTATCTACAGCGACATCTTCACCGGCAAGCGCACGCTGGTGCTGGCGCGCGCCGACTACACCCTGTCCGCCCAGCCGCTGTTCGACGAGACCAACAGCATCCTGACCGACTACAGCCGCCCGGCGTGGGACGAGACCGTCAACGAGGTGCACGTTTCGTTTCTTGACGCCAGCACCGGCGAACAGGCGACGGTCATCGCGCAGGACCTGGCCAACCAGCAGATACAGCAGGCCATCGTGGCGCGCACCATCGACTACCCCGCCTGCCCAACCGCCGCGCAGGCGCAAAAACTCGCATGGCGCGACGTGCGTGCGCTTTCCATCCCGCTGGCAAAATGCACCGTCCGCGCCGACCGAAGCGCCTGGGTACTTCGCCCCGGCATGGTCGTGCGCGTCAGCAACGCCCTGCTAGGAATCTCCGAGCTGGCCATGCGCGTGAGCCGTATCAACTACGGCACCCTGGTCAACGGACAGATCGAATTCGAGTGCGCGCAAGACGTGTTTTCGCTGTCGAACACCATATACGGCGCCGTGCCCGCCACCGGATGGAGCGATCCCACCACCGCCCCGGCCCCGGCGCTGTACGAAATCCTGACGGAAGCCCCCTACCACCTGACCCGCGCCGACCCAGACAGCAGCACCCCAGAGGTTGGCAAGCTGCTCACCTGGGCCGCTGCCCCCAGCGGCGATTCGTTCCAGTACCAAATCCACACCCGCCAGGGCGCGGACAGCTACGTGCAGCGCGGCACCGCCCCGTTCGGCGCCACCGCCACCCTGGTCGGCGCCCTCGCGCCAGGCGCCATCAGCGTGCAGATCACCGCCGGCCAGGACCTGGACCTGCTGGAGGACACCGACGCCACCGGCCAGGCCCAGGGCCAGAACCTGATCAGCATCGATACCGAGTGGCTGAGCTGGCGGACAAAAACCGACAACGGCGGCGGCGTGTGGACGCTGAACAACCTCTACCGCGGCGTGCTCGACACCGTGCCGGCCACCCATGCCGCAGGCGCCCGCGTGCAATTCCTCGGCGACGCGATGGGCACCACCGCGGACGAATACGCCCTCACCGCCAGCGTGGACGCCAAATACCTGCCCCAGACCGGCCGCGGCACCCTGCCCCTCGCCAGCGCCAGCAACCTGCCCATCACCCTCACCCAGCGCGTGCAGCGCCCCTACCCGCCGGCCGACGTGAAGATCAATGGCAGCAGCTACCCGGCCGCCATCCTGGGCGCCTACTCCATCGCCTGGAAACACCGCGACCGCACGGCGCAGCTGAGCGTGATCCCGCAGTCGGATGCCAGCATCGGCCCCGAGGCCACCACCACCTACACCATGCGCCTGTACGGCGAGCTAGACACCCTGCTGCGCACCGAAACCGGGCTGACGGGGACCAGCTACAGCTGGACGGCGGAGGAGGCAGACAGCGGGCTGGGCACGGGTGGGGACAGCCAGTGGCCCAACGTCGTCGCCCTGCTGCACATGGACGGCGCCGATGCCAGCACCACGTTCACCGATTCGACCGGCAAACGCACTATCACCGTCGGGGGCAGCGCGCAGATTGACACAGCCCAGAGCAAGTTCGGCGGAGCGTCGGCCCTGTTCGCCAAGGCTACTGCGGATTACCTAAAGTTCGACGCCAGCACTGACTGGCAGTTCAGCGCGAGCGACTTTACCGTCGAATTCTGGATACGCAAGTCCGCCAATAGCGCGGCAGGGTCGTGGACGACGGTATTCATGCTGAACGGCGGAACGTTGGCTGGCGCCGGCTTTGCGTTGCAGTTCGACGGGTTTGCGTCCGGTGACACGGTGTTCAGCGCCGGCAGCACCGGTACGAGTTGGAATCTGGTAAACGCCGCCAGCATCGGCGCCTTCGCTCTTAACACGTGGATTCACGTCGCCATTGAGCGATATGGCGCCAATCTAGCAGTTTATAAAGATGGCGCGTCTGTCGGTTCGTGGAACATCGGGACTTCTGGGATCGCGTGGAACGCCGCGTGGCGGCCGGTGCTTGGCGGAATCAGCGACGCTAACCGGACAGTCGCCGGATGGATCGACGAGTTCCGCGCTACCAAAGGGTTTGCGCGCTACAAAGGCGCGTTTACGCCGCCAGACGCGCCATTCCCGAGTAATCAGGGCGATCTACGCCTCAACGGCCGCATCCGCGCCGAACTGGAAAGCATCCGCGGCGGCCTCACTAGCCACCAGACCCACAACATCACCGTAGACCGCGCCGGCTGGGGCTACAACTGGGGCAACTACTGGGGCGGCATTTGATGCC
>WOYI011129779.1_pt1 | contig 14148 bp, 10 predicted proteins | sample 6423411 | NCBI WGS metagenome assembly WOYI01 (sample SAMN13441803, study PRJNA592873) | oil field metagenome | biome: oil field; feature: oil-well bore; material: oil-contaminated soil; isolation source: oil-contaminated soil from oil-well borehole | place: Germany: Wietze | collected 2016-10-18 ...
TTGCTGGGAGACAGCGCCAGCCTGCGCTGGCTGCATCAACAGATCTGGATCGGCGCCGATCCGGCGCGCGCAGCCGCTTGGGGCGTGGCGTCGAATGAGCCCGTTACTGTCGCTGCCTGATCGCAGGCTTGCCTCAACTTTTCCACGCTGGGTGATGGCGAACAGATGCCCATCGCCTATTGTCTCCCGCTTTTTTTGGATCTTCCGCGGGATAAAACGCCGAATTGAGTGAGTTCAATTTCAGCTTGAACCCAACGGCGTGGGGCGTCACCCCGGATTCTTTGCCTGGGCACAACTGTGGGATTGATGGGTAGCCATCTTGTTATGCCGGGCTTATAATTAGCCCCCTAATGATTAGAGGGCTTTTCTTTGCTCCCGCTTGACGAACGCTTTTCGAACGCCCTGCATAACGCGGCACGCGCCTGGAGACTGGCCGTGGATCGTCGGCTCAAGCATTTGGGCCTCAGCCAGGCAGGCTGGATGACTGTCACGGTCCTTGCCAAGGCAACGGAGCCCTTATCCCAGGTCGATCTGGCCAACCGCCTGGGCGTTGAAGGCGCGACGATGGTGGCCATGATCGATCGGCTGGAAAAAGCCGGCTTGGTGGTGCGCAAGCCTTCTGAAAGTGACCGGCGCGTTAAATGGGTGGAGCTGACGGAGGCGGGTGATCGGCTCTATGGCCTCGTCAAGGCCGAATCGAACACCTTTCGCAATGAGTTTTTGAAAGATATCGATGCGGAAAGCCTGTTGATCGCCACCGAACTCCTGGAGCGATTGCATGGGGTGGCGGAGTCGGCCAAATGAGCAGCACCGCTATCCCCACGATGGCCGAAAGTCCTGGTTTTGGCCTGAACCGACGCATGATCACCGTCTCGATCATGCTGGCCACCATCATCCAGACGCTCGACAGCACCATCGCGAACGTCGCCCTGCCGCATATGCAAGGCAGCTTGTCCGCCTCACAGGACCAGATCACCTGGGTGCTGACGTCCTACATTGTCGCAGCGGCAATCGCCACGCCGTTGACCGGTTGGATGGTCGACCGCTTCGGTCAAAAAAACGTATTCCTGATGTCCATTGCCGGCTTCACATTTGCTTCGGCCCTGTGCGGTATTTCGATGTCGTTGACAGAAATTGTGGCGGCTCGGTTGCTGCAGGGCGTATTCGGCGCCGCATTGGTGCCGCTGTCGCAAGCGGTTCTGCTGGATATCAATCCGCCTGAAAAGCGCGGTTCGGCGATGGCGGTGTGGGGCATGGGCGTGATGGTGGGCCCCATTCTGGGGCCGACACTGGGCGGCTGGTTGACGGACAGTTACGACTGGCGTTGGGTCTTTTTCATTAATGTCCCGATCGGTGCCACAGCTTTCTACGGGGTGTGGCGATACATCCGGAAGGTGCCGGGCGAGCGGGCCATGAGCTTCGATGCTTTCGGATTTGTGACCTTGAGTCTGGCCATCGGTGCGCTGCAAATGCTGTTGGATCGTGGCGAACAAAATGACTGGTTTTCGTCGCTTGAAACCTGGATCGAAGCGATCGTGCTGGCCATGAGCTTCATCTATTTTGTGATTCACACTGTTTTCATGCCCGCCGAAAAATCCTTTTTCGACTATCGTTTGGTGAAAAATCGGAATTACGTGAGCGGCCTGCTGTTTATCTTTGTGGTCGGCATGGTGTTGTTCGCGATTCGTGCCATGACGCCCACCATGCTGCAAAACCTTTTTCAATACACCGCTGCGACGGCTGGGCTCGTAACAGCGCCAAGCGGCATCGGCACCATGATTTCCATGCTTCTGGTCGGGCGCCTGGTCGGGCGCGTCGAGCTGCGTCTTCTTTTGTTCTCTGGATTTGTCATTACGGCCCTGTCGCTCTGGATGATGAGTGGTTATTCACTTGAAATTGCGAAGAGCGATATTGTGTGGCCCGGTGTGATTCAGGGTATCGGCATGGGTCTGGTTTTTGTGCCCTTGAGCACGGCGACATTTGCTACTCTGTCGCCCTCCATGCGCGCGCAGGGCACAGCCATCTATAGCCTGATCCGTAACATTGGCAGCAGTATCGGCATCTCCCTGGTACAGACCTTGTTGGTGCGCAACACCCAAATCATGCACGCATCGCTGGCTGAAAAAATCACCTATGCCAATCCCGCATTCAATGATCCTGTCGTTGCCTCGGTTTATAACCTGGGCACCCTGGAAGGGTTGGCGACGCTCAACGGGGAAATAACCCGGCAGGCCGCGATGATCGCCTATGTCGATGACTTTTGGATGATGACCATTTTAACCGTGCTGGTTATTCCCCTGTTGCTGCTGATCAGCCCGCCGAAAAAAGGTGAAGCAAGCATGACAGACCATATTGCGATGGATTAGTGACATGAACGATTTAACGAGCGGCATGGCTCAAGGCGACCAGGCATCCATTTTTTGGCCTTCAATGCGGCTGACGGTTATCTGTCTGTGCGCCATTCTGTTCGGGATGGTCGGCTGTGCCAGAATCCCCGCTGATCACGATACGTTACCGCAGCAGGATCTTGCTGGTGTGCAACTCGCCCCAAACATCAAGCTGGCGCGTGATGGTTGGCCGCAGGCGCAATGGTGGACGCGCTATGGCGATGAGCAGTTGAACCAGTTGATGGCCCAGGCTTTGAAGGATGGCCCCACATTGCAAGTGGCCGGGGCCCGCATTGGCTCGGCGCGCGCGGCACTCAAATTGGATCGTGCCGATCTGGGCGCTGATGTGGCACTTGATGCAACAATCAATCGTCAGCGCTACTCCGCCAATGGCTTGTTTCCACCACCCATTGGGGGCCGCTATTACGGAGAATCAACGCTTCGTCTGATGGCAGGTTATGACCTCGACTGGTGGGGAAAGCGTCGGGCAGCAATCGAGGCGGCGGTCGGTGAGGTGAATGCGCGTCGGGCTGAATATGCCCAAGCGGAACAGACACTGGCTGCTTCGATTGTGCAGAGTTATTTCAATTTGCAGGCGGGCGGCGCGCGTTTGGCCAACGTCGAAAAAATGCGTGTGGCGCAGCGCAGCCTGGTGATGGATCGAAGTAAACGCGTTGCGCATGGCCTGGCGTCCATTGATGAACAACGTAAGGCGGAAGAAGATCTGGCTGGATTGAATGAGCAACATGCGGCGCTTGCGGCGCAGTATGGCCGCGAGCTTGAGGCATTGCGCGCCTTGTTGGGCGCAGATGGTCATGCACTGGCCAGTTTTGCGCCGCACGCGCTTCCTGACGTTCCCGATTCATTGCCGACAAACCTCGGTATTGAGTTGCTGGCGCGCCGTCCTGATCTGCAAGCCGCACGGTGGCGAATCGAAGCCTCATTGAGCCGCATTGAGGCGGCACAAGCGGCGTTTTACCCCGACATCAATCTCAGCAGTTTTTTTGGCTTTGATGCCTTGTCGATTGACAACCTCATGAAGGCATCGAGCCGAACACCTTTCATAGGTTCAACACTGAGCCTGCCATTGTTTGACAGCGGCAGATTGCAAGCCCGTCTCGGTGTGGCACGAATTCAGCGCAATGAAATCATTGCCGATTACAACCAGTCTGTATTCGTGGCCGTGCGCGATGTGGCGCAAAGCGGATTGGCCCTGCAAGGCCTGGAAATTCAGACCCGGGAACAGGCAGCGTCAGCCGCCGCCATACAGGCCTTGATGAACACCGCATCGGCCCGATTCAATCAAGGTCTGATCGATCACAGCACCTTGCTGTCCGCTGAAATGGCGGTACTCAAGCAGGAAGATGCCAGCCTGCAATTGAAAAATCAGCAACTGCAGGCTGAAGTGGCCTTGATCAAGGCATTGGGGGGCGGTTATCGGGCGGAACCAAGCCCCATGGATACTGCGCTCAAACAGTAAGCGGGTAAATGGAACAGCACTTATGACAACAGACAATCCGGTCACTTCGAATAATCGCAAACGCCGACTGATGATGCTGGGCGCAACCCTGCTTTTCATTCTGCTCGCGATTGCCTACGGCATTTATTACATCCAGGTGTTATCACAGCAGGAAGAGACCGATAACGCTTATGTGGGTGGCAACCTGATCACACTGACCTCCCAGGTTTCCGGCAATGTCCAGGACATTCTTGTCGTTGAAACTCAGCAGGTTCAAGCCGGCGCAGAGGTCATCAAGCTGGATCCCACTGATGCCGAAGTGGCGCAACGTCAGGCGGAGGCCCGCTTGGAGGCGGCGGTATTCCAGTTGCGCGAGCGCTACGCCTCTCTTGCCCAATATGAGGCAGTGATCGCACAGCGCCAGCTTAGTGTACAAAAGGCGCAGGATGATCTGGCGCGTCGAGCGCCGCTGGCTGGCGACCAAACTCTGTCAGCCGAAGAGGTTGCACATGCCAGACAGGCTGATGAAGATGCCAGGGCCGCACTGGATGTCGCTGTCAAGCAGGCAGAATCCGTCCGATCGGGGCTGGGTGGGGTGGCGCTGATCAACCATCCGAGTGTGCTTTCCGCCAAGGCTGATTTCATCCAAACCTGGCTTGCGCTGAGGCGTAATGTGATTCTGGCCCCGGTGTCGGGTTATATCGCCAAGCGCAGTGTGCAGGTGGGTGCTCATGTCACGCCGGGAACGGTCATGCTCTCCATCGTTCCACTGGATCAATTATGGGTTGATGCCAACTTCAAGGAATCGGAATTGCGCAATATCCGTGTGGATCAGCCCGTTAAGATCGAAGCGGATCTCTACGGCAGCAAAGTGGAATATCACGGTAAAGTTGGCGGCTTATCAGCCGGAACAGGCAGCGCTTTTTCGTTGCTGCCAGCACAGAATGCAACCGGAAACTGGGTCAAGGTCGTTCAGCGTTTGCCGGTTCGGATTCAGCTTGATCCGAAGGAATTGGCTGAGCATCCCTTGCGCATTGGCTTGTCAACGACGGTGACGGTGGATACGCATCAACGGGACGGCGGTGTGCTGGGAAGTTCCATGCCTTTGGCGCCAGTGAATTCCACCCAGGTCCTGAACCAACCCATTCAGGAAGCCGAAGCCATTGCCGATCGCATTATTTCCAGAAGTCTTGCGAAATAATTTGGTTCTGGTGTTTGAGCGAGCATGAAATAGGCACAACATGTACCGCAAAATTCTACTGGCCTACGATAGTTCAAAGTTCAGCGCATCGGCCCTGCGTCAATCGGTCGAACTGGCGAGCCTGTGCAAGGCGGAATTACACCTATTGGGGATCGTCGTCACGACTGGGGGGATGGCAATTGCGGAGGCAGTTGGCCCCCCGGACGTGTGGGGACGAGAGCGAGAGGATCTGAAGCGAGTCATCGAACCCATTGTGAAAGACCTTCGCGCGCAAGGGCTAACGGTGTTTGCCGGTCTTCGTCATGGCGCGCCAGCGGTTGAAATTGCCGCTTATGCTCATGAAGTCGGCGCCGATCTGGTGGTGGTTGGCCACAGCCATAAAGATGCGCTGACACGCTGGTTCCAGGGTTCCGTCGGCAGCAAGCTGCTGGATCATTTGCCGTGCAGCCTGCTCGTGGCAACGGACAAGGGCGAATGACCCTCCCGCGTTTGTGATCTGAGCGGCGCGCGGGTCTGCCCTCGTCAGCGATGCGGAGCGGTGGCGAACAGAAAGAGCGCTGGCTGCCATCCGCCCCGAAAAGCCCGTCAGCGCCAGCGTTCCGGGCGCACTTCGACCTGTGCCTGATTCACGCTCACCCACAGGCTGCCGTCCTGAACCGAGACCTGCATCTGCATGCTGCGCGATAGCTCCGGAACCAGGGCGGCCGTGGCCGTCGCGGGCAGGTGCAGCACGGTGAGATTGTCGAAACGGGCGAGGCTGCCGCGAATCTTCTCCCACCAGATGTGCGGCGCGCGCTCGCCATAGGTCACCACCGTGACGCGCTCGGCGCGGTGGGCACCCTTGCGGATGCGGCTCTCATCGGGCAGGCCCAGTTCGATCCAGTGGACGATGGCGCCGGTCAAATCCTTTTGCCAGAGATCCGGTTCATCCTCGCTGCTCAGCCCGCGCGTGAATTGCAGATCCGCGCTTGCGTAGAGGGCGAAGGTCAGAATCCGCACCATCAGCCGCTCTTCGGTCTCGGACGGGTGGCAGGCCAGCGTCAGGGCGTGGTCCGCGTAGTAGCCGCGATCCATGTCGGCGATGTTGAGCTGGACCTTGTAGACCGTTGCCTTGAGCGCCATGTCAGCGTGTCACCCGCATCATGGCAATTGCTGCGCCGAAAAGCGGCGTCCCTTGATGCCCGCCTCGCTCAGGCGCCGGAGCGCCGCCGGCGCCGCCGACCGATCGACGGCGACAAAGGCGTGGCGATCGAAGAGATCGATCTTGCCCACCGCCGTTCCCGCGATGCCGTCCTCGCCCGTCAATGCCCCCAGGATGTCGCCCGGTCGCAGCTTGTCGCGGCGACCGCCGCCGATGCGCAATGTGATCCAGCGCGGCGCCACCACCGGCGCTTGCGCATCGATCGTCGGCAGCGGCTGCCACTGCAAGGGGCGCTGCTGTTTGTCCTCGATCACATTGGCGCGATGCACCTCGCCGGGCGCGCACAGGCTGAGCGCGAGGCCGGTCTGGCCGGCGCGACCGGTGCGGCCGATGCGATGCACATGGGTTTCAGGCTCGAACGCCAGCTCGACATTGATCACGGCGGCGAGATCCTTGATGTCCAGGCCCCGCGCCGCAACGTCGGTCGCCACCAGCAGCGGACAACTCTGGTTGGCGAATTGCACCAGCACCTGGTCGCGCTCGCGCTGTTCCAGATCGCCATGCAGGGCGGCGACATGAAATCCCGCCGCCCGCAAGGACTGGGCAACCTCGTCGCAGCGTTGCCGCGTGTTGCAGAACAGCACGGCCGAGGCGGGCTGGTAATGCCGCAGCAAGGCATTGAGCGCCTGCTCCCGGGCGCGCGGGTCGACTTCGAAAAAGAGCTGCTCGATCTGCGTGTCCGCCGCCGCCGAAGGCACGGTGATCTCCACCGGATCGTGCTGGAAACGGCGGCTCAAGGCGCGAATCGTGTCCGGATAGGTGGCGGAGAACAGCAGCGTCTGGCGCTCCGGCGGCGCGCATGCGATCACCTCGACCATGCTGTCGTGGAAGCCCATGTCGAGCATGCGATCGGCCTCATCCAGCACCAGCGTTTTCAGCCGCGACAGCTTCAGCGAGCCTTTGGTCAGATGCTTCAGGACGCGCCCCGGCGTCCCGACCACGACATGGGCGCCGGATTCCAGGGAATTCAGTTGCGGCGCCATCGGCATGCCGCCGCACAGGGTCAGCATCTTGATGTTGCCCAGGCCCCGCGCGAGTTGGCGCAGCACCTTGGTGACCTGGTCCGCCAGCTCGCGGGTGGGGCAAAGGATCAGCGCCTGGGGCTCGAAACAGCGCGCATCGAGGCGGGTCAGCAGGGCGATGCCGAACGCGGCCGTCTTGCCGCTGCCCGTCATGGCCTGGGCGATGACATCCTGCCCGGCCAGCAGCGCGGGCAGGCTTTGGGCCTGCACCGGCGTCATGGCGTCGTAGCCCAGCTCGTGCAAGGTGGTGAGCAGTTCCGGCGCGAGCGGCAGGGTGGAAAAGGCGGCGGGAGTCGATGGCACGGCAAGGCGATCCGAGGAAAGGAGGCGCTATGGTACACCGGGGTGGCTGCCGCTAGCGGTCGCGCTGGATCCGTTGTCGAGGCAAATAGGGAGCTCAAGCTGTCTCGGCTGACCTTGCCCCCGGTTCGCCCGCGGCGATGTCCGGGCCGTGCAGCACCGCGTAGCCGAGCGCTTCGAGCCAGGCCAGGGCGGCGTCTTCGACGATGGATTCGGAACAGCGCGTGTTCACGGCTGCGGCCCCGCGAGCATGTTCATCACCAGCCGGATCATCACGTCCTTGTCCTTCGGCGCCGACGCGGCCACCAGCAGCGCGAGCGCCGCGAGCCCCACATCGTTGATCACGGCCTGGCCGTCGCGGAACAACCGGCCGTTGCGGTTCAGGAAGTCCACGAACAGGAACGAGCCGATGCGCTTGTTGCCATCCGAAAAGGGGTGATTCTTGATCGTGAAGTACAGCAAATGCGCGGCCTTCGATTCGACCGTCGGATACGCCGGCTCCCCGAACACGCTCTGGTCGAGGTTGCCGAGCAGGGCGGCGAGCCCTTCTTCGCGCTCGCGACCGAACAGATCCGTGGCCTCGCCGCGCCCGATCAGGTCGGCCTTGAGTCGCCCGATCGCGGCGCGCGCCTCTTCCACGGCCGGCAAAACGCCACCCCGGTTCCCCTTCGGCTCTTCCAGCAAGCCTTCGTCATAGCGTTGCAGGAGCAGGAAGGTCTGCGTATAGCGGGCAATGACATCGACCAGCCCGCGCCCCTGGTCCGTGGTCAGGGCCTCGCCGGCGGCCGCCTTGCGGACCAGTGCCAGCGCGGCTTCCAGCTCGCGCGCGTTCTGCTCGAAGCGCTGCTGGTTGATCGTGTAGCCCCGCACCAGGTGCTCGCGCAGCGTGCGGGTGGCCCAGATGCGGAACTGGGTGCCGCGCAACGACTTGACGCGATAGCCGACCGAAATGACGACGTCGAGGTTGTAGTGGTCGACCTGGTAGGTTTTCCCGTCCGCCGCAGTATGTGCAAATTTTGCACATACTGCCGCAGGATCCAGTTCACCCTCCTGGAACGCGTTCCGGACGTGCTTGGTGACGACCGAGCGCTCCCGCCCGAACAGCTCGGCCATCTGCGCCTGGGTCAGCCAGACCGTCTCCCGATCGAGGCGCACATCCACCCGGACCTCGCCGTCCGGGGCCTCGTAGACGATCACCTCACCGCCCGGCGCTGCACTCATCACCCGGCCCTCCGCGCCTGCGCCCCGTCGGCGATGACGACGCGCCGGCCTGTCATGCGGCGATCGCCCGTGCGCGCACGGAATCCAGGATCTTCACGAGCTCATCCACCTGGCCCGAACTGAAAAGCCCGTCCGGCCCCCGTGGCGTCAGGTCAGTGAACGGGGATTCGTAGAGCATCGCTGCTTCCATCACGCCGTGCGCGGTGAGGTGGTCCACGATCAGGTTCACGAACTCGATCTGGTTGGCGTTCCAGGTCTTGCCGTTGAGGAATTCGGCCAAGGCTTCCTTTGCCGCTTGCCGATCAAGGCCGACCAGCGAGCGCACAAACAGACCGAGCCCTTGCGACTCCTCGGCGGCGCGCTGAACGTCTTCTGCAGCGCCGACCCCGCTGTGCGCGAGCATGCGCTGAAGCTCGGACAGATCGGCAGCGGTCAACGGCATGTTCATCCGCAGCCTGTGAATTGCGACATGGTCCTGGTGGGCACGCAGGAATGCCCGCGCCTTGGCCCGAAACTTCGCATAGTCGGTGCCATGACCGAAGCCCGGCAGCTCTACCTCCGACTCCCCGCCTATCTCGTCTTCGAAGTCGGTGTAGATGGGCTTGCGCTTCTGCTTCTCGATGAGCTTGATCAGATCACGCAGGCGCCGGCGCATTCCCTCGAGCATCGGGATGGTCACGTCCTGCCACCACTCGTCGGTCTGCACGTCTTGGATCAGTGCCATCTGGTCGCGCACCATGGGAATGGCGGACTTCTCTTCCAGCAGTCCGGCCAGATCCTTGACTTGATCGCGTAGGCGGGCGAAGCCCGGCTCCGACCGCAGCAGAGCGAGCTGGAGGCTCAAGACCAGCAGGTCGAAGCGCTTGGCTTCCTCGTTTTCCGCGTCCATCTCCGAAGGCAACCCAGCCACTTCGCGCGACAGCTCGGCGAGCGCATCGGGCGGTAGCGCACCCCACGCCTCTGGCCGGGCGTACTGCTCCACCAGACGCCGGTGTGGGCGGACGATGAAGTTATCGAGGTTCATGGCCGCCACTTCGCGGTGCAGCAGCATTGCCATCTGTGCGCGCACCTCGTCCTCGGAGGCGGGATGCCCCAAGGGCGCCGCGCGCGCGTCTGCGATGTCCGAATTCCCCGTCGCTTCCGCCTTCCGGTCCAGCACGCCGATCAGCTCCAGGCGGGCATTGAACAGCCGCTTGCCGAGCGATTCACCCACCGCGCCTTCGGTGCCCGGAATGTCCTGGCTGAAGTACTCCAGGTTCTGGCAGTAGTCGAAGACGCAGAAGAATTCCTTGTGCTGGCCCGGCCCGAACAGGTCCGGGCACAGGCGCGTGCCGCGGCCGAGCATCTGCCAGAACTTAGTTCTAGAGCGCACCAGCTTGAAGAACACCAGGTTCACGACTTCGGGGATGTCGATTCCGGTGTCGAGCATGTCCACCGAGATGGCGATGTGCGGCGCCTTGTCCTTGGCCGACAAGTTGTCGATCAGGCTCTGCGCATACTCGGTCTTGAAGGTGATGACGCGCGCGAATTCGCCCTTGTAGTGCGGGTAGTTGGCGTTGAAGCGCTCGGCGATGAACTCGGCGTGGGCCTGGTTCTTGGCGAACAGGATCGTCTTTCCAAGGCGGTCGCCGCCGGCCGCTGTCAGGCCGCGCGTCATCAGGTGCTCCAGCACCTTGTCCACCGTGTCCTTGTTGAACAGCCACTTGTTGACCGCCTCGGCCTCGACGCGGTCGGGCACGCCGCCGTCCTCGTCCCACTCCAGCGCGTCCCACTGGTCCTTGTCTTCCTCGGACAGATCGTCGTATCGGATCCCCTCGCGCTGGAACTTGAGCGGCACCGACACGGCCTTCGGCGGCACCAGGAACCCGTCGCGCACCGCCTCATCGAGCCCGTAGGCGTCGGTCGGCACGCCGTTTTCCAGATCGAACAGACTGTAGGTGTTGCGGTCCACCTCGTCCTTGGGCGTGGCCGTGAGCCCCACGAGCAGCGAGTCGAAGTAGTCGAAGATGGCGCGGTACTTCTGGAACACCGAGCGGTGCGCCTCGTCGATGATCACCAGATCGAAGTGGCCGACTCCGAAGCGCCGCTGGCCGCCGCTCCCGGCACGGTCCCGAGCGATTTCGTCGATCAGCCCCATCATCGTCGGATAGGTGGAGACGAAGACCCGCCCCTCGGCATTTTTCTCGGTCACCAGGTTTACCGGCGAGGCGTCGGGCAGGTGGTGCTTGAAGGCGTTCACCGCCTGGTTCACCAGCGCCACGCGGTCGGCCAGGAACAGCACACGCTTGGCCCAGTTGCAGCGCATCAGCAGGTCGGCGAGCGCAATCACCGTGCGCGTCTTGCCGGCGCCGGTGGCCATCACCACCAGCGCCTTGCGGTCGTGGTCGCGCTCGAAGGCCTCGGCGATGCGCCGGATGGCGCGCGTCTGGTAAAAGCGCTCGACGATGACCGGGCTGATCTCGCCTTCCGCCAGCCGCTTGCGCGTGCTGCGTCGCTGGATCGCGAGCTCCAGCTCCGCCTTCTTGTAGAAGCCCTGCACGGCGCGCGGTGGGTAGCGGGTGTCGTCCCAGAGCCAGTGCTCGTAGCCGTTGGAATAGAAGATCAGCGGGCGCTGGCCGAACTGTTGCTCCAGGCAGTCCGCGTACAGCTTGGCCTGCTGCTGGCCGACGCGGGCATCGCGCCGGGTGCGCTTGGCCTCGACCAATCCCAGCGGCTTGCCGTCGTCGCCCCACAGCACGTAGTCGACGAAGCCCTTGCCCTGGACGTTGGGCATGCCGGCGACTTCGAACTCGCGGTCCCGCGGCTGGTCGAGCGGCCAGCCGGCTTCTTTCAGCAGCAGGTCGATGAAGTAGTCGCGGGTCTCGGCCTCGGAGTAGTCGTGCGTGTCTGGTTGGGCCGCTGCCGCCTGCTTGGCCGCCGCCACCTCGGCGCGCAGGCGCTTGAGTTCTTCGTCCAGCGTGGTCTTGTCGGCCAGCAAGACCGCGAGCTTCTCGTCGCGCTCGCGCAAGCCTGCTTCGAGCTGTTGCAACTGCTCGGCGGTCTGCCCGCGCACTGGAGTCGCCTTTGGCAATGCGTTCGCGTCGAAGGCCAGGCCCGGAGCTGGTCGCGCCGCGCGGCCGTAGGTGCGGGCGAGCCAGTAAGTCACGTGGAACAGCTCGCGCAGCGCGACCACAGCATCGTCGAGCGGAATCGCGCGATGCCCGTGCACGGCGCGGTTGCCCAGCGTATTGATCACCCGCGCCTTGCTGAACACCGCCTCGCCGGCCGCCTGCTTGAAGCTCGGCTCGTGGATCAGCGCCGAGAGGTTGTCCTGGTACGGGAGCCGCAGCCCTGCGTCGTGCTTGTACGCCCAGTTCACCGCCAGTTCGAGCGCGCGGCGAGCATAGAAGCAGGCGGTACACGGGTCCGAATGCACTGCGGCTTCCGCCTTGGCAGCGGCGTCGTGAACCGCCGGCCATTCGCGCTCGAGGAAGTCGAACTGACTCATCTGGGCACCTCCAGTTCGGCCGCCAGCTCCTCGACATACTCGCCATAGCTGAACACGCGGCCGCGCTGCCGGTTCGTGAGTTCACTCACGATGCCGATGCGCTCGAGGTGCGCCAGCGACTTGTTGACCGTAGCCGGCGTGAGCCCCGTGGTCTTGACCAGCGCGGCGGATGTTGCAATCGGTTGGCGCTGCAGTGCCTGGTGCACCGCGAGCGCCGACGCCGCGGCGCGCCCCAGGCCGGCGATGCGGTCGCGATCCGCATTGACCAGAGCGAGCAGGGCATTCGCCGTCGCCACGGCCTGCGTCGCGCTCGCCTCGATGCCTTCGGCAAAGAAATCGAACCAGCGCTCCCAGTCACCGCGCAGGCGCACCTCGTTCAGCAGCTCGTAGTAAAGCGCGCGATGGGTCTTGAAGAACAGACTCGGGTACAGCATCGGCTCGCGCAGCACGCCGTCGGCCACCAGCTGCAGCACGATCAGCAGCCGCCCGAGGCGCCCGTTGCCGTCCAGAAACGGGTGGATGGTCTCGAACTGCACATGCACGAGCGCCGCCTTGATCAGCGGCGGCACGGGCTCGGGGTCGTCGTTGAGGAAGCGCTCCAGCGCCGCCATGCAATCCGCCAGCGCATCGGCCGGCGGCGGCACGAAAGCCGCGTTGCCGGGCCGGGTGCCGCCGATCCAGACCTGCGAGCGGCGCACTTCACCCGGCGTCTTGCCGCGGCCGCCCGGATGCGTCAGCAGCACCTTGTGCATCTCGCACAGCAGGCGGGTGCACAGCGGCAGCCCGCCGCGCAGCTTCTTCAGGCCATGTTCGAGCGCCGCCACGCAGCGGCTGACTTCTCGCGCATCGTCCACCGGCACGCCGGGTTGTTCGTCGATCTCGTAGAGCAGCAGGTCCGCGAGCGAGGACTGCGTGCCCTCGATCTGCGAGGACAGCACCGCCTCCTTGCGCACGAAGCTGTAGAGCAGCAGCGCCGCGTTGGGCAACAGCGTGGTGACCGCGTCCAGCCGTCCGAGCGCCACCAGCGCGGCGTCGAAGCGCCGCCGCAATGGGGCCGACCACACGACCGGCGGCTCCGGCGGCAGCGGCGCCGGCACGAAGGCCTGGAACGGCTCGCCGGCCGTCGTGACGGTGACGTAATGACCGGGAGCGGGTCGGTGCATGGCGGCGAGAACCTAAAACAAGGGTCGGCGCTATTTTAGGTTAGATGACAAGCGTGCATCAACGATCTGCGTTGCTTCAGGATGGGGTGCCTGAGCCGTGCTCATTGCGCCGTAATGAAGCGAGGCGAATTGGCTCATGCCCCATGCCGGGCTTTGGCGGGCGCCCCTTGTTTGCGACCGAATTGCTTAGTGATTGCAACCAGCGGCCCTTCGGTTGCAATTGCAACGCCGATAAATATGTTTAAATTCATATTGTTACAAAGATAAAACTGTTTACCGATTGCAAACACTCAAAGCGACTCTTCCCCGGGGTTGCAATCGCTATCTGCGCCGGAACCCAGCGGGCCGCCTCATGGCGCCGACGCTGTGAACCAGCCGCTCCTTGCGCAACTCCCGCAGCAGCACTGAATTTGGCTTCGCCCGAGCAGCGGCCTCGAATTCGGCGACGGCCTCAACTACGCCCATTACACATGCAACCCATGCATGCTCCCTATGTCCACGAGTCACGAACATGCGCGGTATCGCGGAAGCTCATGAAGTCGAAACGCTCCCAGCGTCGGAGATGCCGTTCCTCGTACAGCGTGAAATCGTCATCGGGAACCAGCGCTTCCTGGGTGTCGATGTTCAGTTCGATCCCGGGACACTGAGCAATCGCCGCGAGGAAACGCGTAACGGCGGCCCCGGCTTCCTGCCGTTTCGCCAGATCC
>WOYI010219988.1_pt4 | contig 14141 bp, 12 predicted proteins | sample 6423411 | NCBI WGS metagenome assembly WOYI01 (sample SAMN13441803, study PRJNA592873) | oil field metagenome | biome: oil field; feature: oil-well bore; material: oil-contaminated soil; isolation source: oil-contaminated soil from oil-well borehole | place: Germany: Wietze | collected 2016-10-18 ...
TGGTCGGAATCGATTTGAAGATGCTCACCTATGCTTTAAGCACTTTCGAAGGCACAAGCCGACGCTTTGAACTGGTCTGCAGCAACGAGAAAATTCGGGTTTACAACGATTACGGTCATCATCCCAGCCAGCTCCTGCAAACAATCCAGGGAGCCAGGCAAAGCTACCCCGATCACAAAATCTGGGCAGTATGGGAGCCTCACACCATCAGCCGCACCCGGCGCTTACAGCATGAATTTGCCAGCGCACTGGAACAAGCGGATCATGCTGTGATCCTGAAGCTCTTTGGTGCTCGCGAAGAGGACCCCAGCTTCAGTCCCTGCGCTATCGCCGATGAGATCAAAAACACCTGCATCTACCAGCCTGACAACAACAAGGCGATTGACTACATCCTGGAAAACCTTGGTGAAAAAGATTTGATTATTGTATTCTCCGCTGGTAAAGGTCCTGAGTTTTCCCAGGCGTTATGTACAGCAATCCATCTGGAGGCATTCAATGACTAACTTACCGATATCTCAACTCCAGGAGATCTTTGGCGAACGCTTACAAGAAGGCGTCCATATGAACAACTACACCACCACCAAGGTCGGTGGTCCAGTGACCGGCTTGATTTCGATCAATTCTGCCAGCGAGATGGAATTTGCTCTGACCAACCTTTGGAAATTAAACGTTCCTTACTACATTCTGGGCAGTGGTTCGAACCTCCTGATCAGTGATCGCGGCTATGATGGCATCGTTCTGCACAATCGCAGCCACAATGTCAAAGTAAACACCAAGAATGAACCTCCCCTGGTCATCGCAGAAAGTGGCGCAAGTTTGGGTCAAGTCGCTCAGCTTGCCTCCCGCAGAGGCGTTTCAGGTTTTGAATGGGCAAACAGCATCCCGGGTACTGTCGGAGGTGCGGTTTATGGCAACGCAGGAGCACACGGAACAGATATTTCTCAAATCCTGCAATCTGCCCTGGTGCTTACGCGTGCAGGCGGCAGCCAGCTCTTGAGTAACGAAGATATGGGTTATGAATACCGCTCCAGTAAATTTAAACGCGAGCGCAAGAGCGTGATCATCCTCGAGGCGACTTTCGTTGGTCAAAAAGCAGACCCGGAGGATTGCATGAGTCTTCTGCACGAATTGACCGAAAAACGCCATAAAACCCAACCGGTTGGTCCCTCTTTTGGATCAACCTTCAAAAACCCAGCAGGTAATTTTGCCGGAAAACTTTTGGCTGAAGCCGGTATGAAGGGTGTTACTTGCGGTGGCGCTTCCTTCAGCAAAGTCCACGCAAATTTCATCGTAAACAACGGTGGAGCCAGCGCGCAGGATTACTACTGCCTGATCCGACAGGGTCAGAAGCGAGTCATGGAACAGTTTGGTGTTCAACTGGACCTCGAAATCGAATTATTGGGAGAGTTCGAAGATGTCGACTAAGCTCAATCTTGTTTTGATCTTTGGAGGCAAATCCGGTGAACACGCCGTCTCCCTAATGTCCGCGCGCTCCGTGTTAAACGCTCTTGATTCGGAAAAATACCAGGTTTTCCAAGTCGGGATCACCCGCGAGGGTCGTTGGACCTATGCTGCAAACGCATTGGAGGTCTTCGAAAACAAGCACGGTGAGAGCTTGAATGAAGCCTTTATCCTGGCCAGGAATGAGACCCCCTATCTCTATGAACTTATCGATGGACAGCTGCGTGAAGTTACGCAAATTGACATCGTTTTCCCGGTTTTACATGGCACCTTCGGCGAGGATGGCACCATCCAGGGCTTGTTTGAAATCCAGAATTGTGCTTATGTTGGCGCGGGCGTGTTAGCTTCTTCAGTGGCGATGGATAAAGCTCTTTGCAAAGATGTGGTTGCCAATGCCGGAATTCCAGTTTTACCTTATGGCATCTTCAGTCGACAGCAGATCGAAAACGATCTTCCGGCCGTGATCGAAGCCGTTGAAGGGATCAGTGCCTATCCGGTCTTTGTCAAACCCGCCAACCTGGGGTCTTCAGTAGGCATTACGAAAGCAAAAAACAGATCACAATTGCAAGATTCACTCCGTCTGGCTGCCCGATATGACCGCCGTATCCTGGTCGAACGTGGAATCGAAGCCCGGGAAATCGAGATCAGTGTCCTCGGTAATGAGGATGTTGTAGTTTCTGTGCCGGGTGAGATCGTCCCAGGCGACGAGTTTTACACCTACAAAGATAAGTACCATTCCGGCGACCCGGAAACCGCCATCCCTGCTCCTCTTCCAGAACCGGTTTCCGAACAATTACGAACCTGGGCTGTGCAAACATTCCGTGCGATCGACGGAGCTGGTCTGGCACGGGTGGACTTCCTTTTGGACAAAAACAGCGGAAAAGCCTGGTTCAATGAAATCAACACCATGCCAGGTTTCACACAGATCAGCATGTACAGCAAGCTGCTGGCTTACAGCGGTTTGAATTACAGACAGCTGATTGACCAATTGATAGAGCTTGGATTGGAACGAAAAGCAGATCAGGCGCGTACACTCAGGAAATTCGAGGTCGATGATGAACAATAACCCCAGGAACTTATCCCGGGCAGACCAGGTTCGAGCCCGAAGGAAAATTGAGAAGGTTCAGCGAAAGCCGATTCCCCGCAGCGTAGATCGTACCTCGCGGGATGCCTATAATGCTTCGCGCGTGGTTTCACGCCACAACACTTACCATTCCACCGGTACCTACACCTCATCCAATCGACAGCGCAGGCAGGTTTATCTTCCCACTGGCACACCGGGAAGCGAAGTGCGCTTACCCACCCTGCCCCGCATCAGTTTCAGTTGGCGCTGGCTCTCTGCCGCGCTTGCCCTTGGAATGGTCGTTTTGCTCTACATGATGCTCAATTCAGCTACCTTCGAGGTCAACACGGTCAACCTGAGCGGCGGTATCCGGGTCCCATCGGAAGAAGTAAAAGCAATCTTGAATGTGACCGGAGAATCGATCATTCACGTGAAGCCAGCCCAGGTGGAAAAACAGATTTTAGCAACCTTCCCGGATATTAAATCTGCCCAAGTGGAAGTAGCTCTGCCAAACACCCTCAATGTGTTGATCGAGGAACGCATCCCCGCCATTCTCTGGTTGGAAAATGAGCAGGAATTGTTCTGGATCGACCAGGATGGATACGCCTTCAGCATACGCGGAGAAGCCAACCTGCCAATTCGTGTCTACGCGAATACGACCCCACCTTACGCACTTGGCTACGTTGATCCGAAATCGGTGGAGATCGAGGAAACAGTAGAAGATGGGGAAGAAGAACCTGTAACCCCTATTCCTCCCATTGACCCGGCTTTTATCCAGGCAGTTCAAAAGCTCAATGCCATCAAACCAACCGACACAGCCATGCTTTATGACGGTGAAAGAGGTTTGGGTTGGACTGACCCGCATGGGTGGCAGGTTTACTTTGGCACTCAGACAGAAGATATTGACATGAAATTGATCGAATACAGCCACATCGTGGAAGCAATTCTGGACAAAAACTTGCAACCTGTTTTAATCAGCATGGAATTTCTACACGCACCTTTTTATCGTTTGGAGCATTAACATGGAAGAAGAAGCAATTGTTGTTGGATTAGATGTAGGAACTTCAAAAGTATGTACACTCGTTGCCAGGGTGGAAAACGGAGCAAACTTGCGTATCCTTGGGGTGGGAATTGAACCCTCTCAGGGCATCCGTAAAGGCACCGTCAACGATATCAACGCCGCCTCAGAAGCGATCGCTCGCTCTATTGAAAAAGCTGAGCGCACTTCCGGGTTTGAAATTAACAGCGCTATCGTTAACCTTGCAGGTACTCAGGTATCCTCCACCATCAGTAAAGGCGCGGTCGGGATCTCCGGACGTGTGATCGACCAGGAAGACGTTTATCGCGCGTTGGATTCTGCCCAGGCGATCGCAGTGCCCCATAATCGAGAAATTGTCCATGTTATCCAGCGTGGTTTCAATATTGACGGTCAGGAAGACATCAGTCAGCCGATTGGCATGCACGGCTACCGCATGGAAGTGGAAGCCCATATCATCACCAGCGCAGCTTCCACCATGGAAAACCTACGGCAGTGTGTATCGATGGCTGGGATAGATGTTTCTCAGTTTGTACTCAACCCACTTGCCTCCAGTGAAGCCATTCTCTCGGAAACCGAAAGGGAAATGGGTGTAGCGGTGGTCGACCTTGGCGCCGGCACAACCGGTATCGCTATTTACGTCAAAGGCGATGTGTTTCATACCAACGTTTTGAGCGTCGGAGGCAACCATATCACTTCCGATATTGCCCAGGGACTGCGTTTACCCCTCGACGTTGCCGAAGAGGTCAAACTCAAACATGGCTATGCCTTACTTGAGGACATAGAGGAAGAAGAATTCTTCAATATCGTCGCTTTCGGCTCAGAACAAGCTTCAAAAGTTGATCGCCGCGAGCTGGTCAATATTATCGAAGCCCGCGCTGAAGAGATCCTGATCATGGTACAACAGGAAATCAAGCGTTCCGGCTACGATTCAATGCTCCCTGCCGGAATCGTATTGACCGGTGGTGGCGCACAATTGCCCGGTATTCGCAAAATGGCAGCCAATATACTGAATATGCCTGTCAGAATCGCAGAACCGGAGAAAATGGTCGGTCTGACCGATCAAATCAGCAGCCCTGCCTTTGCAACCAGTGTTGGCTTGCTCAACTGGGGCATCCTATTTAGTGAATCAAACCAGATTGCTCCCGAGCGTTCTGGAAGCAGCAAACGGTCGAATCTTAAACCCAAAGCGGATGGGTTGAAGGATTGGCTGAAACGCATATTACCCTAATTCACCAACGCATTTCATAGAGGAGATATAAAATGGAAGCAAAACAATCTGAATCATTCGCAAGAATCAAAGTCGTAGGCGTCGGCGGTGGTGGCTGCAATGCAGTCAACCGCATGATCGCCGAAGGTCTGCAGGGGATCGAGTTTATTGCTATCAATACCGATGCCCAGGCTCTCCTGAAATCCCAGGCACAATATCGCGTTCGCATCGGCGATAAAGCTACTCGCGGACTTGGCGCAGGCGGCGATCCAAAAATCGGAAAAGCTGCTGCAGAAGAATCGGCGGAAGAATTGTATGAAGTGCTCAAGGGCAGCGACATGGTTTTCGTCACTGCTGGTATGGGCGGCGGAACCGGTACCGGGGCGGCACCTGTGGTCGCACAGATTGCCAAGGAAATCGGCGCTCTCACTATCGGCGTCGTCACCCGCCCCTTCTCATTTGAAGGCAATCACCGCGCGAAAGCTGCTGAACAAGGCTCCATGGCTCTCAAAGAGCATGCCGATACCCTGATTGTTATCCCGAATGACCGCCTGCTCCAGATCGTGACCAAAAACATTGGTCTCAACGATGCTTTCCGTCTAGCAGACGACGTTCTTCGCCAGGGTATCCAAGGCATCTCAGAGCTGATCACCGTTCCTGGACTGATCAACCTTGACTTTGCTGATGTTCGCACCATCATGTCGGAAGGCGGAGCAGCCTTGATGGCTGTTGGTCAAGCTTCCGGTGAAGACCGTGCCCGGCTTGCCGCTGAACAGGCTATCTCCAGCCAGCTCCTCGATGTCACCATTAACGGTGCCCGCGGCATCCTCTTTAATGTGACTGGTGGTCAGAATTTGTCGCTGTTCGAGGTCAACCAGGCTGCAGCCATCATCAAGGAAACTGCCAGCTCAGACGTGAACCTGATCTTTGGTGCCGTGGTGGACGAGAACATGGGTGATAACATCCGCATTACCGTGATCGCGACTGGATTTGACCGAAGTGTCTCTTCTTCGGAGGGAGAGCAAAGTTTTTTTCGGGGAACATCCTCGCAAAAAACGGTAGATCGTCTCAGCAACGTTGAGCAACCCAAGCAAAAAAACGACCAAACACAATCTGTTCGGACGACTCCTCGGGAACAGTATGTCTACACCAGTGATGTCGACATAGATATGCCCGCTTTCCTCCGCAAGAACAGAAATTCTCGTTAGGACCTTACGGACTCCTCTAAGGTTTGCGCAACCAATCCAAACTCCTCCCTCTTCATGAGGGAGGAGAATGATCAATTTTGCATCATACTTGTTATCTTAGGCAATTTTTTATCATCCTAAACACATACGCGTTGGGCGAGATTGGAAGCACCATTACGTTGATGTATTTGAAAGTTCCACGCTTCCAATCCGCCATCGGAACATTGGGATATACGTGTTTCGTCAGAAACGGCGGATTGAGGAGGGAAAAATGTACAATCGAATCGAGGTGCCGACCCTCTCAATCACGCCCTACTAAAATTTCGTCACACCATCATATTTTCTATTCACCAAAACCATCACGGTGTTTTTTGAATTGTTCTGGATCAATCTTCTCTACATCATGGTTCTCATCGAAATAACTTCGAAAACTTGACCACTTCCATCCATCAAAGGTTTCCATTAATCCGTGTTTTACTGGGTTGTAATGAATATAATCGAAATGAATCTGCAAATCCCTCTCATCCCTGATCGTGTGCTCCCAATATTTGTCCTGCCAAATGCGGTCAACATTGGCGTTTAATTCAGTCCTCATCCATGTGGTAGATAACCGTTTGATTTCCCGCATTCTAATTGAATAATTGCTATCTACTTCGGGTAATTTGACCAATAAATGTATATGATCCGGGAGAAGACAATAGGCAATCAAATTAAATGGTTTGGATCTTTGGACCTGCCTGATTATGCTTAAAAGATGGTCAAGCCTTTCTGATGTATCAAAATATTTTCTTCTATGGAAGGTGACCAGGGTGAAGAAATAGGTGCCACCAGATATATAATTCCTTCGGTAATTTGGCATAGGCAGATTTTACCAAAATGATACGGGTATATCGGCAATCATCTAGCCCTACGGGCACATTCGCGACATTCACGCGTAGGGCGAGATTGGAAGCACCGTAAATTTGTCGTATGTAAATGTCGAGTGCTTCCAATCCGCCAATCTTTTCATCGGGCGTTTCGAACGCAACGGCGGATTGAGGAGGGCGGCTTTATAGCTGCACACATCCACATCCTCCTCAATCTCGCCCGAATACTGTGCCTTGCTATATCAATAATACTTCGTGTTCATCCTGGACAACGTGACACGGCATAAGGTGGCCCGCGCAAATCTCCATTCCCCTAATGTATAAAATTTTCGCTTCTGCTAGGAATAACAGACTACGCGCATGTTTGTTCCATTTTTTATAGCTATCTCTTTTTTCTTATGTTAACGATTTCAGTTTGAATATCCAACCCCCTACGAAAAACGGGGATTTTCGTTTTCTTGTCTTTGAAATAATCATCAATGCGTGTATATCTTGCCAAATTACTGACAACCGGAAATTTAAGGTTGGCTCAGGCTTTTTTTCTTGTTCTTTACCCTGCAGCATGCTAAAATGAGACACTACATTTAGGGAGAAATTATTTATAACCCCAATATATAGGGGGTTTGAGGAGTTTTTTGTTATGAAGTGCCCGTATTGCCAAAACCTGAACACCAGCGTTATCGACACTGCCAAAGACGCGCATGGCGGCATTCGCCGCAGGCGTGAATGCAAGATTTGCCATCAACGCTTCAGCACTTATGAACGACCTATCCTGACAACTCCTCTTATCATCAAACGAGACGGCACCCGCGAAGAGTTCGATCGCGAAAAATTGCTCGGCGGTCTGCGAATGGCTTGCTCCAAACGACCCATTTCTGCCTTACGTATTGAACAGCTTGTTGATCACATTGAAGCAGAATTACAGAAAAAAGGGCGCTCCGAAATCAGTTCACGACTGGTGGGGGATTTGGCTGTTAAAGCGCTCAAAGAAATCGACCATATTGCCTATATCCGGTACGCGATTGTTTACCTTCGCATGGATGATTTACACACGATCCGTGACGAAATAAATCGTTTATTGACCGAAGAAGAATAATTACCAGAGAGAATAATTATGAAAGATCAGAGACCCAAAAGTTTGGGCATGTACCCAACACCCCCAATACCGGAAGAACTTCCGTCAATTGATTTGACCCAAAATTCCCACCAGATCCTTGCCAAGCGATACCTTCGCCATGGCAAAGATGGTCATCCCATCGAGACGATCGACGAAATGTTCTGGCGAATCGCCTGGCATGTTTCGGATGTCCCTGAACGTGAAGAAAACCATGATGAGCTTGCCAGGGAGTTTTACAATATGCTGGTCAGTAAGTCATTCTTCCCGAATTCCCCCACTTTCACAGGTGCTGGTACCCCACTCGGTCAACTTGCCGCTTGCTTTGTTTTACCCATTTCTGATGACATGGGGCGCGCCAAAGATGGTATTTTCAGCACATTGCGGAACGCCGCCTTGATCCAGCAAACTGGCGGTGGAAACGGTTTTAACTTCTCCCGTTTACGACCATCCGGATCGCTTGTGAACGCTTCCGCCGGTCAAGCAACCGGACCAGTTGGTTTCCTCAAGGTTTATGACAATGCCTTCGGTGAAATCGCACAGGGAGGTACACGCCGCGGAGCAAATATGGGAGTTTTGCGCATGGATCATCCGGATGTGGAGAACTTCATTGCTTGCAAGACCAACGAAACAGCCATCACAAATTTCAATATTTCCCTCGCGATCAGCGATGACTTTATGAGAGCAGTGGAAGATGATGGGGATTGGGAATTACGTTTCCCTGATATCCACGCACCGGAATATAAACAGTTTACTGGGACGATCACCCAGGCAGAAAAAGCTGGGTTACCGATCAATACCTATAAAACGGTGAAAGCTCGCGCGCTGTTCGATAAATTTGTCAAACAAGCCCATCACAACGGTGAGCCGGGAGCACTTTTCATCGATGCAGCCAATCGCCAGAACCCCGTCCCACACCTTTACGAGCTGGAAGCGACCAACCCCTGTGGCGAACAATGGTTGGGTCCATACGAAAATTGTTGTCTCGGTTCAATCAACCTGGCTCAGCATTTTGGAGAAAACGGTACAGTCGATTGGGTGAAATTACGCCAGACTACCAAAACCGCCACGCTTTTCCTTGACCACGTGGTGGATAAGAATGCTTATGTTCCGGATATCCCTGAGTTACGACAAGCAGCGATGAATTGTCGTCGGATCGGGCTGGGAATCATGGGCTTGGCTGACCTGATGTATCACTGCGGCGTTCGCTATGGTTCAGAAGAATCGCTTGAGTTTTGCGGGCAGGTGATGGAGTATGTACGTTACTTCGCAATGGAAACAAGCATCGAACTGGCTGAAAGAAACGGTCCCTTCCCTGCCATCACAGGCAGCATCTACGACCCCCAAAACCTGAATTGGGAACCCCCCACCCCGCTTTCAACATACAGCCGCAACTGGCAGCGTCCCTTCCTGGATTGGAGCTTGATCACCGACGGCATCAAGGCTCACGGCATTCGAAATGCCGCCCAAACCACCATCGCACCTACCGGTACCATCGGTACTGTGGCTGGTGTTGAAGGCTACGGCTGCGAACCGGTCTTTGCGCTCGCATATATCCGGCATGTCAACGACAAGGGCAAGGACCTGGTTCTTAATTATGTCAGCCCCCATTTCCAGGAAGCGCTGGATGCGGTCGACTTAAGCGATCAAAAAAAAGAAGAAATTATCAACAAAGTCCTGGAACATGGTTCCTGCCAGCATATTGAGCAGCTCCCGCTGCACATCCGCAACGTTTTCGTAGTCTCTTCGGATGTCACAGCTGATGAACACATTCACATCCAGGCAGCTCTGCAGCGATTCGTTGACAATAGTCTCAGCAAGACCATCAACTTTCCAGCCGAAACTACTGAAGAAGAAGTTGCAGAAGCCTTCAAACTCGCCTGGAAGTTAGGCTGCAAGGGCATCACCGTCTACATCACGGGCTCGCGGGAAAAAGTAGTCCTGGAAACCAAAAAGACCATGGAGAAGAAAGAAACACCAGCAGAAACAGCGAAAATTCCACTGTTTGGTGAAGATTCAGGCGGTCAACTCAGCTTCTTAAAAGAAAACAAAAAGCCCCGTCCTCGGGCACTCAAAGGTTATACCTATTCCATCGAAACACCGTTAGGCAAAGCATTTGTCACCATCAATGAAAACGGCGGTGGGCAGCCCTTTGAAGTCTTTATCAATACTGCCAAAGCTGGCTCTGAGACAGCTGCGCATTCAGAAGCAATCGGTCGCTTGATCTCTTACAATCTTCGAATTCTCTCACCAGTTGAACCGCGTGAACGTCTGCGTATCATCCTGGATCAGCTGGCTGGCATCGGCGGTGGTCGCTCACTGGGCTTTGGGATCAACCGTGTTCGTTCGTTGCCAGATGGGATCTCTAAAGCCCTGGATGAATACCTATACCAGGAAAAAGAGGAACCCGAAATCCAAAGCCAGCCGGTGGCAAGCAGACCCTTGCCCCTTGCGCCTGACCAACCTGCAATTCATCCCATCGGCGAACTTTGCCCTGAATGCGGCGAGGCGACCTTGATCAACGAGGAAGGCTGCCGCAAGTGTTACACCTGCGGACATAGTGAGTGCTAATATGAGCCTTGAATTAAGCCAAAATCAAAGAATCATCGTCCTGGCTGGCAATATCGGAAGCGGTAAGACCTCGTTGACCCAACTGCTCAGCCTGTCCTTTGGATGGACCCCGTCTTATGAGTCTGTTGAAAACAATCCCTATCTTGCGGATTTCTATGCCGATATGAAGACTTGGGCGTTTCATCTTCAAATGTATTTCCTCGGAAATCGTGCCAATGAGATCGAAAACCTGGTCAAAACTGGCAACTCCGCCATCATGGACCGCAGCATCTACGAGGACGCCCATATTTTTGTGCGGGCGTTGCATGAGATGGACAACCTTTCAGATCGCGACTACCAGGCTTATTTCAGGTTGTACGACCTGGTGCTCAAAACGCTCCCAAAACCCACCCTGCTCATCCGCCTGGTCACACCGGTTGAGACGCTTATAGATAGAATTAAACAGCGGGCGCGCTCAATAGAAGATACGATCGACCCCGATTATCTGCGTCTGCTCGATTCTTATTACCACCAGTGGGCGCAAGAGTATGCTGAGAGCCCCGTTCTCACGATCAACAGCCTGCGCTTTGATTTTGTCAACAATCCTGCTCACTTCAAAGAAATTGTCATTGGATTAGAAAAGTGCATTCAAACACAAAACGATCTGGCACTGATGGAACCTGGAAAATTTGAATAAAACGATATTCAGTTGACATCCTGGTGGCTCGATGGGATAATCTCAATGTTCGTCGGTCAGGTGCCCCCTTCACCTGGTCGACGAACATTTTTTTAATCCTGCCAGGTCAATTCCCAATCGCCAACAAAAACGCTTTCGCCTTCCTGGATACCGGCTTGCCGCAAGGCTTTGTCTACCCCGATCCCAGCCATGAATTTTTGGAAACGTCGGACCGACCCAGGCTGATCGAAGAAAGTCATCGCTGCCGCCCGTTCAATACGCGTACCGGTGACAATATAACCCTCATCGGTTTTTTCGATTTCGAAAGCATCAGGGTCTTCATCAGTGCGATAGACCGGCAATGCAGTAACCACCGGTTCGACTGGCAATACTTGCAGCTGGTTCCAGGCTTTCCACATCAGTTCTTTCAGGTTCAAATGGCTTACGGCTGAGATCGGTATCAGGTCGACACCCTCATCGGCAAATTGCTGGCTTAATGCTGGCAGCTTCTCTGCCACCATGGGCAGATCCATTTTGTTCAAGACCACGATCTGGGGTAAACCGCCCAATCTTTCGTCGAACATGTCCAGTTCGCTGTTGATCGCTTCAAAATCAGCATATGGATCTTCACTCAGCCCATCCAGGACATGGATGAGAATGCGTGTACGCTGGACATGGCGCAGAAATTCGAAACCCAAACCCACACCTTCTGAAGCCCCTTCGATCAGTCCCGGAATATCCGCCATGACCATGGTGTTATCCATATCAAGCTGCACAACGCCGAGATTGGGCTCAAGTGTGGTAAAGGGATAGTCAGCGATCTTGGGTGTCGCGTTGGTTGTGGCAGCTAAAATCGAGGATTTCCCGGCATTTGGCAGACCAACCAACCCAACGTCCGCGATCAGTTTCAATTCAAGCTTGAGTGTGAATTCTTCGCCTGGCTCGCCTCTTTCAGCGGTCAGGGGCATTTGGTTGCGGCTCGAGGCAAAATGCTGGTTACCTCTTCCTCCCCGTCCACCTTTTGCAACAACCAGGGTCTGACCAGCTTCGACCAGGTCGCCGATCAATTCAGCATTCTCATCGTTATAAACGATTGTTCCCGGGGGTACTTCGATGATGAGATTATCAGCTGAGCGACCGGAACGGTTCGAAGGTCCGCCATTCTTGCCCGCTTGTGCGGCAAACTTCTGGTTGTAATGAAAACGGTTGAGTGTATTCAAAGTCGGGTTGACCTTGAGGATCACACCCCCACCGCGTCCACCATCGCCGCCGTCTGGACCTCCCCTTGGTCTATACTTTTCACGGTGCATATGCACCATACCATCGCCACCTTTTCCGGAAGCAACACTAATAACTACTGAATCTATGAACATTTTTTCTCTTTCTTTAGGTGGAAGAAGTTTAACACGAAAAAGAGGTCGGGATCACCCGACCTCTTTACATAATCCTGTCGAAATTACTTATTCAACATTTTCTTGAGAATGTCTTCCAGGTCAGGCTTGCCTATCTCTTCGAGTTCGTAGTGAACGCGCTGGGAAGGTTTTTCGATCTTCATGACACGGGTCAGGTCAATCGGCGTACCAATCACAACCAGGTCGACATCAGAAGAATTGATGGTGGTTTCCAGGTCGCGTACCTGCTGCTCACCATAGCCCATGGCAGGCAAAATCTTGCCGGTCTCGGGGTATTTTTTGTAGGTCGCAGTGATTTCGCCCACAGCAAATGGACGGGGATCGACGATCTCAGCAGCACCAAAGCGGCGGGCAGCCACCCAACCGGCACCGATCTTCATACCACCATGGGTCAGGGTCGGGCCATCTTCCACCACCAAAACACGTTTCCCGCGAATAGCATCAGGATCATCTACATAGATCGGGGAAGCTGCTTCGATGATGACAGCGGTCGGATTGATAGCGTGGACGTTTTCACGCACCTTGACAACGTCTTCCGCGTTGGCGGTATCGACCTTGTTGATCACAACAACGTCAGCCATGCGGATGTTGACCTCGCCAGGATAATAACCGATCTCATGACCAGGCCGCAGTGGATCTGCTACGGTAATCAACAAATCTGTCTTGTAGAAGGAGAAGTCATTGTTACCGCCATCCCAGAGAATAACATCAACTTCTTTCTCTGCTTCACGCAAAATCGCTTCATAATCAACTCCGGCGAAAACGATCACACCGTTATCGATATGGGGTTCATACTCTTCACGTTCCTCGATGGTGCATTCGTGCAAGTCAAGGTCTGCATAGGTGGCAAAGCGCTGTACTTTTTGCTTGACCAGGTCGCCATAGGGCATTGGGTGACGGATTGCTGCAACCTTGAAGCCCATATCCTTCAGGATATTGGAAACACGGCGGGTCGTCTGACTCTTGCCAGATCCGGTTCTGACGGCGCAGATGCCGATCACTGGTTTGGTCGATTTCACTTGGGTCGCTTTTGTACCCATCAAACGAAAATCAGCGCCCAATGAATTGACCAGAGCAGATTTGTGCATGACATAGTCATAGGGCACATCGCTGTAAGCAAAGACAACCTCATCTACATCGAACTTTTTGATCAGTTCGGGCAGTTCAGACTCGGGATAGATGTCGATGCCGTTGGGATACAGCGTTCCTGCCAATTCTTTAGGGTACTTACGACCTTCGATATTCGGGATCTGGGTGGCAGTGAAGGCAACAACTTCATACTTATCATTTTCACGATAATAAGTATTGAAATTGTGGAAGTCACGACCGGCAGCTCCCATGATGATTGTACGAATACGACTCATATAAATCTCCTTTTTCCTTTTGGTTTCTACTATTCTACATCACTTGCGGAGCTTGAATGCCCAACAAGTTGAGTGTCTTTTCCAGGCAGACCCTGGTAGCCTGCACAAGCATAAGGCGTGAATTTCTAAGCTCACCCTCCGACTTCAATACCTGGCATTGATTATAAAAATCGTTGAATGCCTTTGCCAGCTCGTATGCGTA
>WOYI011465814.1_pt2 | contig 14137 bp, 14 predicted proteins | sample 6423411 | NCBI WGS metagenome assembly WOYI01 (sample SAMN13441803, study PRJNA592873) | oil field metagenome | biome: oil field; feature: oil-well bore; material: oil-contaminated soil; isolation source: oil-contaminated soil from oil-well borehole | place: Germany: Wietze | collected 2016-10-18 ...
ATTCTGTGGACCCTTCCATCGCTGAATAAAGCGAGCATCACATCGGGGCGCTCTTTTCCTGTGGGGCCATCCGTCATTTTATCCGGCCCATTCCATAGAATCCCGGCCAGGTCGTCTGTGCCCATCTCCTCCTGCAGGGACAGCCTCCAGCCCAGGCAACAAGCCGCCTCGCCAGCCGCAGCCAGAGCATGCCCCAGATCCAGCATGCAGTAGCGAAAGGCCCTCGCTCCATACTTCCAGGACTCGCGCCAGTAGATGGTGGTGAGGACGAGCAAAATGGTGCCCGATGGAAGGTGAAGAGACAGCCAGCTCTCCTCTCTTATGCCAGCCAAGAGCTCCAGGGAATGATCCTTCGGCTGGTAGTGATAAACGCCGGGAGAGAGATCCAGTCCCTCGCCACCCCCGGTCAGGAGATAGCATTCCGTAGGATGAAGGTTGCCGCTGGATGGATTGACCCTTAATGTCCATTCTGCGCCCGCAACTGCTTTCCTGCCGGAGAGGGCCAGGCTTTCGAAGAAGAATCGAGAGAGGTTTTCACTTGTAAGAGGAGATGGCCTGAGCTTTCCAGTCATCCCTTCGAACCCCAGGCGATCGAGAGCTATCCGTCTTGATCCCTCATAACTGCGGAAGGGATCAGGCTGGTTTTCCCAGTCCATCCTCCCCGGGCCGCAAGCCATTCGATTGGGCTGGTGCTTGGTCTGCTGATGATAAGCTATGATCCTTTCCAATGCGCCGGACGTAGAATTATCCCTCCATTCCATTCAATCTTGAAAAGCCCCCCTTGGGTTGTCGTCCTCCGTGCGCTCTGTGACTCTGTGGTTTTATTCCCGTATATACCACTAGGGTTGCAATTTTGAACTATCTTAATCAGCTGTCCCGGGGATAGGACCCCAGAACCTTGACCATTCCCGCTTTTTCCCTAATTTTTTCCAGGGCGTCCAAAACCACGCTGTTATCCTGATGCCCTTCCAGGTCGATATAGAAGTAGTAGTCTCCAAGACCTCGACGGCTGGGCCTGGACTCGATTCTGGTCAGGTTTATGCTGCGTTGGGCGAACTCCTGCAATATGGAATAAAGTGCCCCCGGCCTGTCCTTAGCCAAATGGATGATGAGCGAAGTTTTATCCTTGCCCGTGGCCCCGGGGATCTGCCGCCCTGCTACTATGAATCGGGTGACGTTTTCCCTCACGTCCTGGACATCCCTGGCCAGGATGCACAGGCCATACCTTTCTGCGGCGCCTGCGTCGGCAATTGCCGCCATCTCCCCAAATTCCTGGGCCAGGCGGGCGGCATGGCTGGTCGATCCCGTGGTCCTGATCTCTGCTCCTGGATAGTGCTCCCTTATGAACTGGCGGCACTGAGCCAGGGCCTGAGGATGGGAGAGGATGATCTTTATCTCACTCTCCCCCCGGCCCACCAGGCAGTGCCTCACAGGAACGTTAACCTCCCCCACGATCACCACATTCAAGCGTAGAAGAAGATCATTGACCACCGTCACCGCACCCTCCAGGCTGTTCTCCAAAGGGACGATTCCATAGTCCAGCTCGCCCTCTTCCACCGCCTGCAAGACTCCATCAAAGTCCTTGAAATAGACTAGGACTGTGGAGGGCATGCCCTCTGACCAGATTAAAGCCGCCTTCTCCGAGTAGGTCCCCTCTGGGCCGAGGACTCCGATCTTCGTCTTCAAACTCCCTCCTGTCCACGATCCTCCAGCTCCCGTATCAGCTCAGCCGCCCGGTCCACATTGATCCTCCGCTCCGCAGCCATGCGGGCAGCAACCAGCTCGATGAGGTCGCACTTCGCTCCCGCCTGGACGGCCACATTGCGGGCATGCAAAGACATATGCCCCCTCTGAATTCCCTCTGAGGCCAGGGCCCTAAGGGCGGCAAAGTTCTGGCAGAGGCCCACCGCAGCAATAATGCGAGATAGGTCATCTGCGCTTTTCACCGCAAGGATCTTCACTGCGGTCTTGGCCACTGGATGGACCCGGGTCGCTCCTCCCACCAGTCCCACCGCCACAGGAAGCTCAATAGTTCCCACCAGGTCGCCATCCCTGTTCCTCTCGTACCTGGTTAAAGACATGTAGCGGCCAGTTCGGGAGGCATAGGAATGAGCTCCCGCCTCCACTGCCCGAGTATCGTTTCCTGTGGCTAAAACAACAGCCGTCACCCCGTTCATTATCCCTTTGTTGTGGGTTGCTGCTCGATAGGAATCGACCACCGCCAGCTCTGCTGCCAGGATGATGCCATCCACTACCTCCGGGCCGCCGATATCCTCCGCCCTGAATACCGCTTTAGCCCTGGCTAAACGGAGATCAGCCAGATTGGAGATGATCCTGAGATAGACCCGGCCCCCGGTTATCTGCTCTATTCTGGGGGCCAGAGCCTCGGCCATGGTGTTGACCGCGTTCGCCCCCATGGCATCCCGGCAGTCGACGATGAGATGGGTGACGACCATTGGCCCCAGCCGGGAGTCGATGACATAAACCTCGATGTCCTTAACCCCGCCACCGTACTTGACGAGCATGGGATCCAACTCATTTGCCATCGCCATCAGCTCATCCTTGTGGAGGAGGATGGCCTGGCGGGCGGCAAAGGGATCATCGATTCCCGTGGCCTGGATCTGGGCGCGCATAACCGGCCCGGTGCTGGAGGTGAAAAAACCCCCTCCTCCTCGGGCCATGCGTGCACCGTTGCTCGCGGCGGCGATCACCGAGGGCTCCTCAGTGGCCATTGGTATGAGTACCTCCTGGCCATCGATTACAAAGTTGGTGGCGATGCCTAAAGGCACCTGGAACATTCCGATCACATTTTCCACCATCTTCTCAGCCTGATCAAGGACCAGACCTCTCTCAACCTGAGAGATCTCCTCTGATCCAACTGCCACCTGCTCTGCCACAGCCTTGAGCCTCTCATTTGGAGGAAGCTTGTAGAATCCTGGTATTCTGGAGGTCATCGTTATCAGATATCTGGATGGCACTGAGAAGGGAAAAACTTTATTCCCATAATCACGAGTAGAGTTAATGAGCGACATCAAATCATTGCTGGAAAAGCTGAGCAACGCCCACGGCATATCCGGATGGGAAGGGTCGGTGCAGAAGATCGTACAGGAAGAGATCTCTCCATACGTTGATGAGGTGAGAGTGGACAAGCTTGGCAATCTCATTGCCACGAAAAAGGGAGACCGCCCATCGATTATGATCGATGCCCATGCGGATGAAATCGGTCTGATGGTAAAACAGATAGATGAGAAGGGTTTCATCCGCTTCATTCGCATTGGCGGCTGGTTTGACCAGACCCTGCTTAATCAGAGAGTCATCGTCCATACCAGCTCCGGCCCGGTGGTGGGCGTGATCGGCTCAAAGCCCCCTCATGTTATGAAGGATGAGGACCGAAAGAAGGTGATAGAGGCCAGAGATATGTTCATCGATATCGGCTGCTCAAACCAGGTGGAGGTAGAGGAGCTGGGAATCCTGCCGGGCACGCCGATATCCATAGATCGAGAGTTCGTACAGATGCATGGAGACACCGTAACTGGCAAGGCCTTCGACAACCGCGCCGGCCTGGTTATGATGATCGAGGCTCTGAAGAGGACCAAATCAAAATCAACCATCTATGCCGTGGCCGCAGTGCAGGAGGAGGTGGGATTGAAGGGAGCAAAGGTCGCCGCTTTCGGCCTGGACCCGGATATCGCCATCGCCTCAGATGTGACAATACCCGGCGACCATCCGGGGATTGAGAAGAAGGATGCGCCCATAGAGATGGGCAAAGGCCCGGTACTGGTCGTGGCCGATGGCTCGGGAAGAGGGTTGATCGCTACTCCGCAGGTGATTGAGTGGCTGGTGGGGACGGCCAAGGAGTTTGAGATTCCGGTGCAGCTCGAGGCCTCGGACGGCGGGACGACTGATGCCACCTCCATTTACCTAACTCGATCCGGGATTCCCACCGGTGTGATCAGCGTCGCCACGCGCTATATCCACTCGCCAGTAGAGGTGCTGAATTTAAATGATATAGAACGGGCAGCAGATCTTATGGCCAGAAGCCTGGAGACGGCATCCAGATATTTCAAAGAATGAGGCGTTGCCGTTAAATCGGCTCAATCCTTTTTTATTTTATTGATTAAAATTTCAAAAAGAAAAAGTTTTCACCGGAGTGATCCGGTGACCTTCCTCGACCTTTCAGCTTGAGCCGATCAAGCTAATCACAAAGTAGCCCAAGACTACACCCACCACGAATACAATGGCAAAGGAGGCATAGAGCAAGGGAGTTCCCAATACTAGAGCTTCCATTCAGATCATCTCACTACCAGGACAGGAATCGTGGCCCAATAAAGAACCTTCTGTGCAACGCTTCCGATCAATAGCTTAGTGGCACCGGACTCCCCGTGGCTTCCCACGACGATCAGGTCGGCTTTCTCTCCCTCTGCGGTATCTATGATTACTGTTGCGGGTGCGCCGATTCTCACCACGGTGTCAATATTTATACCGGCAGAGGCACCCATGGATTTGAGCTCTTCTACTGCCTTCTCTCCAGCAGCCTTCAGCCTGGCCTCGACATCCTTTCTATCTGATCCAAGTTGGCGAACAGCGCTTGCAATAACGACCTCATTGACAACATTGAGCGCTATAACCTGTGCTCCCAGCGCCTTTGCGAGCTCCATGCCCTCCTTAGCGGCTGCTTTAGATTTCTCTGAGCCATCTGTGGCGATCAAAATCCGCTTGTACATCCTATCCCACCTTTGAGCCGTTATCTCACGGACATTGTATAAATAGCTATCTTCCAGATTCCAGAATTCTAATAGCCAGCAACGCTGCATTGTCACCATTGTCGATGCCAACACATGCCACGGGAACGCCTGGAGGCATCTGAACAATGGAGAGCAATGAATCCAGGCCACCCAGCTTCGCGCTAACTGGAACCCCTATCACTGGGCGATGAGTCTGGGAGGCGATGACTCCCGGCAGGGCAGCAGAGAGGCCGGCAACGGCGATGAATACGTGGGCGTCGGTTCCAGATACATACTCCTCCAGCTCTTTGGGATTTCTGTGTGCGGAAAGCACTCGATGCTCAAAGGAGACGCCCTCATCCTTCAGCCTGCCCAAAATCCTGTCCACAATCAGCTGATCTGATTTGGACCCCGAAATAACAGCAATATCAACCATAGCTGCTCCAAGAGATCAATTTTTGCCAAAAATCCTTCTATCACATCAAGGTCCCATCGAGAGCTCAGCTTTGATTCTCGCCCTGAAGCTCTTGCTGCTTTTGGGTGCTCATACTGATCAGAATCTCGTAGATATTTTTTACGGCACCAGCATCCAGATTCTTCTCCGTGGCCAGGTCCATCGCCCGTCTCAAGACTCGGCTTTCCTGCTCAGGGTCGCGGATCGGCCTTCCCTCTCTCCTCTTGACTTCGAAGATCCTTTTGGTGATTCCGATTCGTTTATCGATGAGCTCTATGATGCTTTGGTCGACCTCCTCGATATCACTCCTGTATTTATTTAGATCCGTCAAAATCCTTGCCCCCTGGATGCGCACCTGTTATTTGCTTTCGTTCTTATCACTCTTCCGCCCAGTGCCCTCCAGGACTCTTCAAGGCCATCCATCTTGCTCTCATCGATCAGAGCAGCATAAGAGGGCCCAGTTCCCGAGAGGCTTGCGCCCCGTGCACCCTTCTCCAGCGCCAGGATCAGGGGTTCAGACGAAAGGCCCAAAGCGGCGCAATAGGCCAGCCCATTCAGGGTCATAGCCCGGCCATAGTCGGCTTGCATAGCCAGATCGAAGGCCAGATCCGCCATCGGTGCAATGATCCTGGATCGAGAGATATCAGTATCCCGAGAGAAAATCCTCTGATCGGGAACCAGAAGCATAACGCTGCAGTTGAGCTCATCCCTGCGAAGGAGGGACATTTCGCGATTGTCTGTGACCACCACCCCGCCGAGTATCGAGGCGAGAGCGTCATCCAGGGCGCCGGTTATGGTGACTCCAACCTCCCTTGCCGCCTCAACCCCGATCTTGGCAGCGCTCACCAGATCCATATCCACGTCAAGTGCATCAAGTGTTGCCAGGATGACGGCATTGGCGGCTGCGCTGCTGCTCTTCAGGCCGCTAGCTATGGGAATCTCGCTGGATGTTCTCACCCGGCCCCCGTATTCAAGGCCCAGATGGTCCAAGACCCTCTCCACACAGCGCTCAATCAAGCGGGTATCTACCCCCGGGACATCTCCCTTGATTCCAGAAGAGTGGTCCAGCTCAACCACGGCCCGGGTTACAAGCTCGATGGCAAAGGCCGAGCCCTTCCAGGTTGCCACGGCATTTATAATGGAGGCGGCACCGTTCGACCATCCGTACCCTTTCATATTCATCATCAGCTCCAATCCTCAGGACTGCTCTATCTCGAAGATCTTCCTGAGCTTTTCCAGATCCAAAGCAAACTGCGCCTCACCCGCCCGTGAGTACTTGGCAATCATCTTATCAAGATACTCCAGCTCGGCGATCGATGAGACGAAGTTCGGCTGGTAGCTTCCCAGCTCAACCAGGGGCATGACCGCCACTCCGCCCTTGCTCGTCGATTCCTCCAGACCCTTTACCACCACCACGAAATTAAAGCTCTTGAATCCCAGGCCACGGGCGATGTTCTTGGCGAAGCTGTTCATCTGCTGTACCCTTCGGGAAGAGAGATCCTTATAGGCGGCGGGCGAATCCTTGTACTCAATGAACATTATGGAGTCTTCCGACCATAGAATAGCATCATACTCCACCACAGCGATTGAGTTTTTCAATGCCACCACGTTGAAAAGGACTCCGCGACACCAGTTTATGTTAAGGTGAATCCTGAAGTCCGCCTCGGTCAGAGGAGTGTTCCTGGTCTTCAGAACGTAGGGGTCGCTTGACAGCTCTATCATAACTGACCTTTTCGATCTTTTGCTAAATGGACTTTTCCGATCAAAAATCACTATCGGATTAGGTTCACAAGCAGGTCATAGGGGGTCCTGGGGCGTATCATTGTGACGAGCGCCCCGGCATAGACCGCTTTTTTGAAGAATGATCCTTTGGAGACGAGCCCCTTCCCGGAGAGGCCGTAAATCAGCCTCTCTATCTCCTCATCCTTCATCTGGCCGAGGGTCTGAAGAGATGACCGGCCCATGCGGTACTGCCAGTAGAACTCCCGCTTCCACCGCCGCACATATTCAGAGAGCGAGCGATGAGATACATCATCCTTCAAGACGGCTTCTGCCGCCACTATGCCGCAGATGGTGCCGGCTCGCATGCTATAGGCCAGGCCGCTCTGGCCGGCTGCGCCGCCAGCGACCATCAGGGAGTCGGCCACCATCTCTCCTGGCATGACGCATATGGGATCGCCTCCCCTCCTGACAGATAGTACCTTCATTCGATCGATATTTTTGTACTGGGAAGCCTTTTGGGCCTTGAAGAGCTTGCTGAATCTATCGAAGAATGGCTGCACATCTTGGCCGTGGCCGCGCACGAACACCCCTATTGTAGCCCGATCACCTCCGGCGGGCGAGAATGTGGCCTTCCAGCCCGGTGCCATGCTTCCCACCCAGTACTGGAAGAACATCTCCTCGCCCAGATAGGGATATTCTATATCTGCTTCCACTGCCCAGGCTATATCCTCTGGGTGGCGCATGGGCTTGAGGCCTGCCTTCTCCGAGAGGCCGGACTGGACCCCAGAGGCATCTATCACCACTCGCGCATGAATCTCCGCTCCCTTCAGGCCGACCGTCCTTCCATTGCCTTCCAGGTGGTGGCTCCGGACCTCATCGGAGAGAAGGGCGACTCCTGCCTTCTCTGCCAGATGGAGATAGTGGCGGTCAAAGGCCCCCCGATCTATGAAGTAGCCTTTGGCAGGAATGGTGACCCCCCTGCCCGAGGGGCTGAGAATGCGCATGCCCTCCAGCTCCTTTTTCAGCAAGCAGTCCTTGATCTTGACCCCAGAGACTGCTGCCATTCCCTCAAAGAGGGTGTTGGCATCATGGTGCAGGCGGCCGAGGCCTCTGTCCAGCAGCATAACGCTGGCCCCTTCCTCAGCAGCGGATATGGCAGCCATCAAACCGGCAGATGAGGCGCCCACTACCAGTACATCGCACTTCACAAAAAGATATCATATATTCAAATGAGATGAACCTTTCCCGATGGATAATAAGAATTCGATAATCATTGTGAGTCTATTTTAGTCTGGCATTGATGCAGAAATAAAAGGCAAAGCCAGACTTGAGATCTGGCTGGATTCAACTCAAGCGGTGATCTTTGTCCGGGCTATGTACTTGATCAGCTCTGGACCGAGCCTGGCCTTCTTCTGAACCTGGTTTGCCACCTCGTCCATGCTGGCCCCGCTGGCCGCAAGGGAGCGGATCTCATCGATAGTGATATCATCCACGGTGAAGTACTCATCCAGATCCTTTCTGTGGCCCCAAACATCGCCCTCTAATAGCTCTATGCCCTGCATATCAAGGAACACCTGGATGGCATTGGACATGGTCTTCCGGTAGGAGGGTGGTACCTGAATCATTCTTAGCCTTGGGCATCTCTGCATCAAGTTGAGAAAATCTACATTGCTGGCCCTGAATGCCAGATGAACTGTCTTCTCATTTGGATTAAGGTTTGATATCTCGTTTCTTGCACTTACAACTCTAAGTCTCATCTCTAATCAGCTCCAACCCTTAAAGGGCAGTAGTATTATTAATAGACACTTCCGCTGTACACTTCCGTATAAATCGAGCACAAGATACCTTAATAGCGGCAAAAATTTAGTTAATCTGTTCTTTTGAGAGAGAGAGAAACAAGCATTTGCGTTCGCATCACCTAAGGCAAATAGGCCTAAGATCCTGAGTTGATTACTAATAAAACCTTTCGCAAGTCCCATTGATTCGCTTTGCGATAAGTTCCGCCAGCGTATTAGAGGCTTTTCCGATTCAATTCACAAAAAAAAAGCTTCTATGCAATAACTTTTAAGAAAGATCATGCAAATGTGCAGAGTTGGTGGAAATTAGTCATCCAATGAGATTTTTTTACACATTACAGCTGAAAAAAAATGCATCGCGATTCTCAGGAGAGGAATTCCACCGCCAGGCTAAAATGGAGGGGCTCGCGACAGTTGACTCATGAGATTCATTAGGCGAAGGGATTTTAAAGAGGGACCAAATAAGAGGTGATCTTTATGGGCAGGGTAATGCTTACAGAAACGGTTTTTAGAGATGCTCATCAGTCTCTGCTGGCCACCAGAATGAGGACCAGGGACATGCTACCCATAGCAGAGCAGATGGACCAGGTCGGCTTCTTCTCTCTGGAGGTTTGGGGAGGAGCTACCTTCGATAGCTGCATTCGCTATCTGAATGAGGATCCCTGGGAGAGGTTGAGAGCTCTTAAGAAGGCCATGCCTGACACCCCTATGCAGATGCTGCTTCGCGGGCAGAACCTGGTGGGCTACAGGCATTATGCAGACGATTTAGTGGACAGATTTGTAGAGCGAGCAGCCGAGAACGGGGTCGATATTTTCAGGATTTTCGATGCGGTCAATGATATAAGAAATATGGAGCGATCGATCAAGGCTGCCAAGAAGATGGACAAGCATGTCCAGGCCGGAATAAGCTACACCATCAGCCCCGTGCACAGCAATGAGCAATTTGCCCAGTTCGCCGTCCAGCTGGCAGAGCTTGGCTGCGACTCCATCTGCATCAAGGACATGGCCGGGCTGATCACTCCCAAGAATGCCTATGACCTCATCCGGGCAATCAAAAGGGAGGTCAACCTCCCGGTGAACCTGCACACCCACTGCACCAGCGGCATGGCTCAGATGAGCTACTTCCATGGTTGCCAGGCAGGAGTAGATATCCTGGATACTGCCATGTCTCCTCTCTCCGGCGGCAGCTCACAGCCGGCTACAGAGAGCCTGGTGGCTGCACTTCAGGGCACTCCCTATGAAACCGGTCTGGATCTGGAGCTCTTGACTGAGATCAAGAGATACTTCGAACGGATCATGGAGATCTATGCCCCGGTATTCAATGCCATCGCCGCCCGGGTGGACACCAATGTCCTTGCTTATCAGGTTCCAGGGGGCATGCTCTCCAACTTGGTCAGCCAGCTGCAGGAGCAGAAGGCCATGGACAAGTACGAGGAGGTGCTGGCAGAGATACCCAGGGTTCGAAAGGATCTGGGATATCCGCCCCTGGTCACGCCTACCAGCCAGATCGTCGGCACTCAGGCGGTGCTGAATGTGGTTACAGGCGACCGCTACAAGATGGTTCCCAAAGAGGTCAAGGATTACGTCAAAGGTCTGTATGGAAAGCCGCCCGCCATGATCGACCCCAAGGTCAGGATCAAGGTCCTGTGCGATGAGGACACAGTCACCGTACGGCCTGCAGATCTATTGCCCCCCGAATATGAGGAGGCAAAGAAAGCGGTTGACGCCCTCGGCCTCGCCAAGAAGGAGGAGGATTACCTCACATACGCCCTCTACCCCCAGGTGGCCCTGAAGTTCCTCAAGGGAGCAGCCACGGAGGAATCCCTGGTCAAAAAAGAGATGGCATCGGGTCTGGGAGCTTCCCTAAAAGCCGAGCCCCTGGCCCTCAATGTCGAGATCGATGGCGAGGCCTATCTGGTCAAGGTGGCTCCAGCGGGCATGACCATTCAGGAAGCCCAGCCCAAGGCCCCCACTGATGGCGTGACCGTTCCCATGCAGGGCGTAGTCATCCGCTATAAGGTCAAGAAGGGCGACCGGGTGGCCAAAGGGGATCCAGTAGCAGTCCTGGAAGCGATGAAGATGGAGCAGAATATCCTGGCCAATAAGGATGGCAAGGTAAGAGAGATCTATGTCAAAGAAGGGACTACAGTCGCTCCCGGCGATGTCTTGATATCCATTGAGTAGAGGAACCCAAAATCCGAGAGGAATGAATATTGACAGTTAAGAGAGAACAGGTGCTCATTGAGGCTCTGCCTTACATTCGGGAGTTCTACGATTCCATCATGGTCTTCAAGATCGGCGGCTCTATCATGTCCGACACCGCAGTGCTGGAGGACTTCATTCAGGATGTGGTGCTCCTGCGCTATATCGGCATCCATCCCATCATCGTTCATGGGGGCGGCCCGGAGATATCCCAGGCCATGGAGAAGTTCGGCAAGAAGGCGGAGTTCGTAGGCGGTCTGCGGGTGACCGATCGGGAGACCTTGAGCATTGCCCGAATGGTCTTGCTTGGTCACATCAATGCAGAGCTTGTCAACCTCATCGGCAAGCATGGGGGCAAGGGCATAGGCCTATCCGGCCAGGACGGCATGTTCCTGAAGGCCAAGAAGAAAGCTCTGCAGATGGTGGAGGGAAAGGAGCCGGTGGACCTGGGATTTGTGGGAGACGTGGAGAAGGTGGACCCGGAGATCCTGATGATAATGGCAGGAAAGGGCTACATCCCGGTTATATCCCCCATTGCCACCGATGATCAGGGAAACAACTTCAATGTCAATGCCGACACAGCTGCGGGAGCAGTAGCTATAGCCATGAGGGCGAAGAAGTTCTTCTCCATCACCGATGTGGAAGGAGTGCGCATGAATCCGGATGATCCGGCGAGCGTCATCTCCGAGTTCCCTGCTTCGGACTTCGGCCGGTTGGTGGCCGAGGGCATAATCAAGGGGGGAATGATCCCCAAGGTGGAGGCATGTGTATCGGTGGTGCGGGGTGGAGTAGAGAAAGCCCATATAATCGATGGCAAAAAGCATCATGCCATCCTGCTGGAGCTGCTCACCACAGAAGGAATCGGAACCATGATCAGCAGAAGCTGAATTGTGCTGCTATAGCAATAGATCTGGGCGTCTTCAGGATGGCAGGATGACGCTTTCGGCGTCCCTCCTGCCCGGGACTCATTTTATGTAATTAACCCTCATCGGTATCGCAATGATCTCCCTCTTGGACCTCTTCTTCCACCGCAGCCTCCTCGGGGCAGATCTTCCCGATCTTCACCCAGTAGTCTTTGATAGCAGCGTGCAGGGCATCGGCCCCCAGGTTTGAGCAGTGCATCTTCTGGGACGGCAGCCCACCCAGCTCTTCGGCAACATCATTGCGGGTGATCTTGATCGCCTCATCCAGGGTCTTCCCCTTTGCCATCTCCGTGACCATGCTGGAGACGGCTATGGCCGAGCCGCAGCCAAAGGTCCTGAACTTGATGTCATCGATCCGGTCGTCCTTGATTTTGATGAATATCTCCATGAGATCGCCACAGACGGGATTTCCCACTTTGCCGTAGCCATCTGGATTCTCGATCACCCCCACGTTCCTGGGGTTCATGAAGTGATCCATAACTGTCTCACTGTAACCTATCTGTGCCATTCAGCTATCACCTTCAAACAGGATTCCAAACATGATTGCCTTCAAAATGACCGGACGATCATCCAGCCAAGGTAAGCGTTGATCATCATAAGAGCAATGGTCATCCGGCCGGACCATCTGTGAATTAGGCGCAGCCTTTTGAGGTCCTCCTGGGGGCTGCAATCCCGCGCTTGCTGAGACCATATGGATGGCGACAGTAATCCCGGATAGGGTCAATGCGGCTCCGGCGATCCCCAGGGTCTTATGGGCCTTCAGCCACCATCTCTTCCCTTTCAGGTACCTCGCACAGACCATTCCCGCTATTAGGAAGAGAAGGCCGGATAACACCAGGAGGGCATGGTAAGGAAAGAGGATCAAGATCTTATCCTCGACGGGCTCGAGCTCATTTGCCGAGGCGACTATGAGTGAGGAAGACGCTGCCAGCAATGCAATCGCCAGCCAGGATAATCGGGAAAAGATGCCTTTGCGGTCCATGACTACCATCTTGCGGATCACTATGAAGGATATGCTACTTAAATTGAGGGCGTCGGTTTAGCCCTTGATTTTAGTCCTTTGGAACGGAATTTTGAGAATTATTGAGAATAGTAGGAATCATTTTCTAAAATAGGCACCAATCCTCCAAGATAATGCTCAATATTATCACAATTTCCTCGACTTTTAGCAGGCTTTTAGACAGCATCCGCTACCGAGAACATTTGCAAGCCTCTTAACATTAACCGCAATACCAGTGATGATTGACTGAATATTCACCTTCGGTAGCCCCCAATATTTCGCCCTTGCAAGACCATGTGACCGTTTCATCTCGGCATGCTTCGGCTCAATGTGCGATCTCTCTTTCATATCGTCCTTAAAATTCTGAGTTTTATTATATTCTTTAGCCTCCATAATTAGTTCATGGTATTTCCCTATTGCAACAGTCCTTCTCTCTTGTTTTGTGCATTTGTTTTTCAAATCACATTGCCCACAGATCTCTTTTTTGAAATAGAATGTCGTCGTCCCCTCTTTTTCATTAAAATTCGAAATCATCGTCCTATTGCCGGCAGGGCAGCTTATCCCTGTTTCGTCCAGATTGAATTCATTCTGAGGAAAAAGCCCGGTTGGATTGAAATCCTCCTTTAACGGAGCCACAAGCGTTATCCCTCTCAGGAGCATCTGAAACCTGTTTTCGGCACTACCGTAGTGAGTATCTCCTGCTACTTTTTCCGGTTTGGAACCGTTTGCCGTCATCTCATCAACAAGCGGCAGAAGGATATCACCGTCATAAGTATTCCCTGGTGTAGTTTCAATATTTGTCACAAATCCGTCCTCGGATTTCATTACATTTGATTTATATCCTGTAAACGTTTTTTTATCTGATTTAGCCCCATGGCGTGCGTCTTTATCCACAAGGCTCACCAATTTATTCTTTACGTGGTCTTTCTTCTTCTGGATCTCCCCATTTTTCTCTTCGGTGTTCTCATTCAGTATCCGATTCATCTGCTCGATTTTTTGTTTTACAGATGGCGATTCAAGTTCCTCGGCTTTGCCTTTTAGTGTTCTTGCCTCGCCAACTACCTCAACAAGCTTCCTTTTCTTTTCTTCAGGCTTCAACGTATGCACTTTTTCTTTTTTATCCGCGATTTTTTTCCCCCCCATCTCTTCGTAAAGCTTGGGATCGGCTTTTTCTATTTCGTCCATTAGCGCTTTTATTCCCTGTCGAATTAAGCCGATGGTTCCTGGTATTGCAATATTCGCAATTACATGTGTGGCATCCGATAATATGATATCTGGCAGCTTGTTCCATCTCTCTATCCGAATAGTTCATCAGG
>WOYI011200893.1_pt2 | contig 14125 bp, 14 predicted proteins | sample 6423411 | NCBI WGS metagenome assembly WOYI01 (sample SAMN13441803, study PRJNA592873) | oil field metagenome | biome: oil field; feature: oil-well bore; material: oil-contaminated soil; isolation source: oil-contaminated soil from oil-well borehole | place: Germany: Wietze | collected 2016-10-18 ...
AGGGATGGTGGCTTGTCCCCATCCGGCAGGGAATATACGTGTCAGCTGGACGGAATGGCGCAAGGCCATTCCCTACGGACAACCGCCTCTTTTATTGTAGGGATGGTGGCTTGTGTGAATACCATGATTATTTACACTTTGTTCGAGGTGTTTGTTTACACTTTTTTCTATCAAAAACACTCCCTACCGTTCTGTCATTCTTACGCAAATCTAATCCATGTGCGATAACATAATAGAGTGCCATTTTATGGTACTATAATGGTTCTGGATTTGGAGAAGTTAGAGAAATGCCTGTTTATAGTTATCTTTGCGAAGAATGCGGTCATCGTTTTGACCAATTTCAACATTTTACCGATGACCCGTTAACGGTTTGTCCCGTCTGTGGCCAGGTTGCCCTGCGCAAGGTCTATACACCGGTCGGGATTGTCTTTAAAGGTAAAGGCTTTTATGCCACCGATAACCGCTCCCCATCCGGTCAGAAATATGGTCACAAAGATAATGGGGAAAGCGGCAATGGCGCCAAGTCACCCTCCGAACCCACGAAAACTGAAGGTCCTGCCAAAGAGCCCAGCAAACAAACTACACAAACCGCCGATTAGGCGGTTTTTTTATTCCCAGAGAGATTTTGCTTTCAAAATCACCTGAGATAAAAGACAGGGCTGGAGCAGTGACTGCCCCAGCCCAACCCCCTGACCCCCTGATAACCCCATTATTTGGTGCGTTTGTTATCTTCGTCCAGGTCAGCCTTCCAATCCTTAGGCAACGGTGCTCCGGAGCGCATATTGCGAATCGCATAATTCAGGGAGGAAAATTGTATCTGGACCCCTTGTTTGTCCTTGACGTAATTCGAAGCCCGGCTGCTATCGATACCGATTGCTCCTGCGGCTGCTTGCGCGTCAATATTGGCACCCAGGAACAGGAATTCCCAGCCATCTTTCTTGCAGTCGTCAATCATTTTATGCAGCATGGCAGCGTTGGTTTCGCGCGAGGCGTTTTCGTAGCCATCAGTGGAGATGACCATGATGACCTTGTCGGCTCTGCCTTCAGGTTTGGTTTGTTTTTGGGCATTTACAATCTTGTGAATGCCGAGCGCAACAGCGTCATAGAGGGCGGTGCTGCCGCGCACGAAGTAGTCCTTGTCGGTCAAAGGAGCAATATCCTGCAGGTCGATGTGGTCATGCAGGACCTCGAAGAAGTTGTCGAATAAAATAGTGGTCACGCGTGTTTCCCCATCGATCTTTTTCTGATCGCTGATGGTCGCATTGAAACCCCCAATGGTGTCGCTCTCCAAGCCAGCCATGGATCCGCTGCGGTCAAGGATGAAAATCAGTTCTGTTTTGTTCATGTAGACCTCCTTAATGATCTGAGGTCTATGATATTCCCCCAACCCTTTGGTGTGGTCGCCTAACAGGCGACATTTTAGACGCCCAGCAACCCCTGGTCAAAATCGTAAAGCGCGGCATTCACCCTAACAATATCGTGCTCTCCCCGCTCCAAAAAGTAGCGTACAATCAGGTCGCGCTTATCACAGGGGCTGAAAGCGAAACCAGCGCGCGCCAGTAAATCCTGCGCATCTTGGACAGAGAGCTTCAACCCAATGGCAAGAGCCAGTACGGTAGATTTGCTAGGTACATAACCGGCGTTGCTGCGGATTTTGCTGAAGAGCCGGCGATCAATGTTGGAACGTTTGTAAGTTTCGACGTCGGTCATGCCTTTGGCGTCAATGATACTGAGCACGGCTTCCGAAAAGGTCTTCTCTTTTGGAAAATTCAGCTTGCCTGCCAACGGCAAGTCAAGCTGTGTTGCAGCCACGGGTCGTTTGCGGGCAGGTTCGCGGCGTTTTTCGGAAGGAACAGCCCAGGGACCATAAGGATCACGTCGGTTGAGAATCCGGTATTCCTCTACATAATGATCATCAATATAGCTCCTAAGGTCATCGTGGAGTTTGAAACCAAGCGCGGTCGCTGTCTGGTCGAACATCACCAGGGTCACCTGTATATCGCTTTGAAAAAGAAAACGGTTGATTTCATCCAGGGCAACCGCCAAAGCCAGTTCATAAGGGTAACGAAAACTGCCGGAGGAGAGCAATGGGAAAGCGACACTTTCGAGCTTGTAATCATATGCAAACTCAAGGCTCGAGCGATAAGCGCTGCGCAGCAGCTTCTCTTCGCCATGGTCGCCGCCCTGCCAGACTGGACCAACGGCGTGGATCACGTATCTTGCGGGTAGTTTGAATCCAGGCGTTATCACCGCGCTGCCCGTTGGACAGCCCCCAATCGCCTCACAGGCTGCCGTCATTTCATCCACTCCGGCACTAGCAAAGATTCTGCCGCACACCCCGCCGCCCTGCTTCAGTTCAGTGTTTGCCGCGTTTACGATGGCATCCACTTCCATTCTGACAATATCGTTGCGAATGATGTTAAATGGCATTTGTTTCCCTCAATTGTCGTAGTCTATCGGGTCAAATCGGCGATCAGCAATTCATAGGCAGTCTGACCAGGCATACCGCCGGTCTTGATGCCTTTATCGATGTCCAGCAAACGGCTGAAAATATCCAGCAGCTGACGCAAACTGAAGCGCTGTGCCTGGGTGTAGAGCTTGCGCGCAATAAAGTTGAGCACCTTCATCTCTTTCTCGATCTGCTGAACGCTGCCGCCTTCGTCAACGATCTCCCGCGCCTGGATCAGCATGCGGAACTGGCGGTGGATCATGCCGGAGAGCTCTATAACATCGCTTTTTTCGGTCAGCAATTGAAACTCTTGCATGGCTTTGACCGCATTGCGCTCGCCCAAAGCATCCGTCAGGGAAAAAATGCTGCCTTCTTGCTCGTGAGCGGTCAGCAGGGTGACGTCATCTGGTTCTACCACTCCTGATTTCCCAACGTAGGTGATCAGTTTTTCAATTTCATGTCCAGCCTGGAGGGTGTTATTGCCGATGTAGCTTGCCAACAAGTGCGCCGCATCCGGTCTGAAGGCACCGCCCAGCTCTTTGGCTTTCCGCAAAATCCAGGCAGGCATATCCTCATCAACCGGCAAGAGACAATCGATAATGATTCCCTTCTCACCGTTTTCCTCGATCCATTTGGTCACCCAGGCATAGCTTTTCTGATTTTCCCAGTTGCGTTCACCGCGTCGTTTGCTGACCTGATCGTCCACCACCATAACCAGGGCAGTGCTTTCAGGAAGAGCAGCAAACAAATCAAGGAAGATTTGCGGAGAATCTTTACCGGCTTTTGCCAGCATTGTTCGGGCATTTTCCACAATAATTAAACGTCGGTCTGCAAGGAAGGGAATGGTCAGCGCGTCAGCTTGCAATGCTTCGAAGCTTAGCATTTCACCATTCAGACGTATGGTGTTCAGGTCTGCCATGCTGGGGTCACCCAGACCAGCCTGGAAACCTGCCAGGATTTCTTTGATCCTGGCGTTGTCGTCTCCCCGCAGGAGGTAAAGGCTGGGTTTGCTTGCTTCTGCCATTATGCCCGTGTGTTGATTTGGTGGAAAAAGCTGTTCCGGGTCTTCTGGCTGGTTACCAGGTTGACCTCCAGTCCGTCAATCTCAGAATCTGTTGTGACCGCTTCCTGCAAGCGGGGACCGATTGGTTTGGACAAAATGTAGACAGGAACAGCAACGAGCACAGAAAGCAGAATATGCCACCATTTTGGGGTTTTTCCACGGCTTAGAGCCATCAGGATGATGGAAGAAGCCGAGCCTGCCAGTAAGGAGGAAGCAACGATATTGGTGCCGCAACCTGGATGGATCGCCAATTGGGTTTCGCCAGCCTGCAGGCGTTTACGTGCCTCCAAAACTGCATCAGTGACCAGTTCGGTGGGCAGATCAGCAAAGAGTAAGAAGCCGCCCGGGTTGGAATGCCCCATCATCTTAACGCCCTTAAATCGCTCTGCCAAAACCTTCATCGTAGCGTGCTCGAGGGCATGGTTTCGACGGGTGGAGCGGATGAATGGAATTTTGTTCAGATTGTTCATGATCGGCTCTTTCTCTTGTTTGGTAAAGAATGATACCTTATTCGCGGAACCCTGGCAGAGAACCCTTCAGGGTTTCATTACCCCTTCTTTCCTTCATCTTCCAGTAATGCGGCTTTCAATGCCTCGCGTAACGAGCGGGCTTCAAAGATTTCAATACCCTCTGGCCAGGGTTCGCCTTTGCGCAGGCGTTTGGGCACAACAGCGCGCTTAAATCCAAGCTTGGCTGCTTCCCGTAAACGGGTCTGCATCTGCCCAACCATGCGCAATTCGCCCGAAAGACCCACCTCGCCGATCAAAACTGTATCGGCACGCACTGCCTGGTCTTTATACGATGAGGTGATTGCGGTCGCGACTGCAAGGTCGGCAGCCGGCTCATCGATCCGCAGACCGCTGACCACATTGGTAATCACATCCTGGTTGCCCAACCCTACGCCCAGCCGGCGTGAGAGGACTGCCACGATAATCAGCAAACGGTTGAAATCGATCCCATTGGCTGTCCGGCGAGGGTTGCCGAAGTTGGTCGGCGTGGTCAACCCCTGGATCTCGACCAGCAGTGGTCGGGTGCCTTCCATGGTCACGGCAATTGCCGAGCCAGGAGCATTGACCATGCGCTCTGCCAGAAATACTTCACTGGGGTTGCGAACTTCCACCATACCGCGTTCTTGCATCTCAAAGACACCTACCTCGCTGGTGGCACCATAACGATTCTTAACCGACCGCAGCAGGCGATAGCTCTGAAAATGTTCACCCTCCAGGTACAGCACAGTATCAACGATGTGTTCGAGCACTCTCGGACCAGCAATTGTGCCTTCCTTGGTCACGTGTCCGATCAAAAAGACGGTAATTCCGCTGGTTTTCGCCAGTTCACGTAGCTTGGCTGCCGATTCCCTCACCTGGGAAATCGACCCTGCAGCTGATTCCATTTCTGGCAGGGTGACAGTCTGGATCGAGTCGATGATGACCAACGATGGTTTCAGCTGGGAAATATGCTCAAAAATGACCCCCAGGTTGGTTTCGGTCACCAAATATAAGTTTTCTGGTAATTTGTTTTCTTCAGCCAGCCGCGCTGCACGCATTTTGATCTGGCGTTCCGATTCCTCACCCGAAACATAAAGAATCGTATTTTTATCAGCAAGCTGCATCGCCATTTGCAGAGTCAACGTGCTTTTACCGATGCCGGGATCGCCCCCAATCAGCACAACTGAGCCGGGCACAATGCCCCCGCCCAACACCCGGGAGAATTCTTCCATCTCAAGCGGAACGCGCTCTTCCAGCTGCCCCTCGATATCAGCCAGTCGTCTGACCTGCGAAGTTCCACTCAGCCCTCTTATAGGCAAAGCGGTTTTAGCCGTTGATTCCTGGACCAGCTCTTCAACCATGCTGTCCCAGCTATCACAGCTGGGACAGCGTCCAAAGGGGCGGGAACTGGTTTTCCCGCAAACTTGACAAACGTAGCGTGTATAGCTTTTTGCCATTGAGCCTCGCTTAGATACCGATCAATTCAGGCGCAGCCTGTTCCTCCTGGCTTTCCAGATGGTTCAAGACAATCTGTTTTTCCGTTTCGCCATCTGCATTTTTTTTCTCTTCCAAGTCTACTTGAATTGTATCCCCGGGTCTGAAGCGTTTGGCGAGCAATTCGTCCGAAAGTCGCTCTTCAACTTCCTGGGTGATCACACGGCGCACAGGTCGGGCACCCATTTCAGGGTCATAACCTAACTCGGAAAGGTAATTCAGGGCTTTCTCAGTGGGAACCAGCTTGATTGCCTGTTCTTCCAGGCGCTCGGTAACCTTGTCGATCTCCAACGCCACGATCTGGCGGATATCCTTGCGATTGAGCGCTCGGAATACGATCACTGAATCAAGACGGTTGATAAACTCAGGTCTGAAGTTGCGCTTCAAAGCTTCCATCAACTTTTTCTGCATATCCTTGTATTCCAGCTCTTCCTCTTTTGCCTCATCGACGGTCAAAGAAAAACCCAGACCACTCTGACGCCGGATTAAATCGGCACCGATATTGGTGGTCATAATGATGATGGCATTGCGGAAATCGACCTTCAGACCCTTGGCATCAGTCAGGTGTCCTTCTTCCATGATTTGCAGGAGCAGGTTAAGCGCTTCAGGATGCGCTTTTTCGACCTCATCGAAAACAACGATGGAATAGGGCTTACGGCGGATCGCTTCGGTCAGCTGTCCAGCTTCCTCGTAACCGACATAGCCAGGAGGCGCGCCAACCAGGCGGCTCATGCTGTGCCGTTCCATGAATTCGGACATATCAATTTGGATCAGCGCATCTTCGCTTCCAAACATCTGGCGAGCCAGCGATTTGGTCAACTCGGTCTTGCCTACACCGGTAGGACCAAGGAACATGAAGGAGCCGATTGGTCTGCGCGGATTCTTCAGCCCGGCACGCGCCCGGCGAATTGCCTTCGAGACCGCCACAATAGCTTCTTCCTGCCCAATGATGGATTTGGAAAGTTCAGCTTCCATATTCAAGAGGCGTTCCGTTTCCTCGGTTTCGATTTGGGTTAGCGGTATGCCAGTCCACATCGAGATCACCTCGGCAATATCGTTTTCAGAGACGATGGGGGCTTCGGACCGGTTCCAGGCAGTTTGCACGCTATGGAGCTGGTCTTCCAGGACCTCCTGCCGTTTTAGCAGCGTCTGGATGTTGTCGGCATCATTAAGAGGATTTGCTGACTTTAGTTCTTTGCGAATAGTTCTCAGTTCTGCCACCAGGTCTTTGCTGCTGGTAGCGGATTCACTTTTGTACATTCGCACGCGTGAAGCCGCTTCATCCACCAAGTCAATAGCCTTATCGGGCAGGAAGCGCTCAGTTACATAGCGGGCACTTAATTTTGCAGCTGCTTCCAGGGCTTCGTCGCTGATTGACAGACGATGATGCTCTTCGTAATTTGGGCGTAAACCGTGCAGGATCTCGATAGTATCCTCCACGGTGGGCTGATCCACCACAATGGGTTGGAAACGCCGTTCCAGCGCAGCATCGCTCTCAATATTCTTGCGATATTCGTTGGCAGTCGTCGCGCCGATCACCTGTAATTCGCCCCTGGACAGGGCGGGCTTCAGGATGTTGGCTGCGTCAACAGAGGAGCCAGCTGAGCCAGCCCCCACCAGCATGTGGACCTCGTCAATAAAGATGATGTCGCCGCTGGATTTGAGTTCATCGATCACTCGTTTGAGTCGTTCTTCGAACTGACCTCGATACATTGTGCCGGCAACCATTGAACCAACATCCAGCTGCAGGACGCGCTTATCCAAAAGAAGCGCGGGAACATCACCTTCGACGATGCGCTGCGCCAGTCCTTCCACGATAGCTGTCTTACCAACACCGGGTTCTCCGATCAGAGCTGGATTATTCTTGGTGCGGCGTGCCAGGATTTGGATGACGCGTTCAATTTCTTTGCTGCGCCCGATGACCGGGTCAAGCTTGCCTTGTTCCGCCAGGGCAGTCAAATCGGTGGCAAGTTGATCCACCAACGGAGTCTTGCCTTCATCTTTTTCTTTTCGGCGGGAAACCCCACGTCGGCTGATCACGTCGCTTTTTTCGAGATCGTCGGAACTTTCCAGTTTTTTAGCAACATCCTGCATGCTTTTAAATTCATCCATGATGCGCGCAGTTTGACGTTGGATTTGCTCAGATGTAATCCCGAGTACAGCCAGGATGCGCATCGCCATGCTGTTTTCGTCCCGTGACATCGCAAGGAGGAGGTGTTCGGTGCCAATGCTGGTGGCATTATCTTGCACTGATTCCGTCAGAGCTTGCTCCAGCAGTCGTTTCACATCTTCTCCTAACACGGACGGCAAGGTTGCGTTAGGTTCTTCCTTCCCTCTCATCTCCTTCAAAACTGCACGGACGCTATCAACCTGCACGCCCAGATCTTCCAGGACCCGGCTTGCAGCTGTGCCAGTTTCGATGCAAAGACCAAGCAGCATGTGTTCGCTGCCGATCTCGCGAGTTTGTTCAGTTTCTGCTTCTTGTTGAGCGATGCTGAGCACTCGCTTTGCTTTTTGAGTAAATTTATTCATGCCAGCCATGGCATACCTCCTGTTTTTGTTTTCATTGCTGCCTTGTAATCCCACTTATTTGATCCGGCAACAAGAAAATCAGATGGGGAAACTTGTGTGTAAGACACTCCAGGCTGTGGAAATATTGCACAAGCCTGTTAATGGGAGTATACCAAAATTAAGCCTCGAAGTCGCATTACCGTAGCAATTATTACGAAATTTTAATATTTCAAACTGCCTGTGTTTACGAAGGCGCTTTGCCAACCCGGTACAATCAACCTTTAATTACTACACGAAAATCATCCTCGTGTAAAATTGACGCCATCAGGAGCAACCATGAATATATCCGAATTGTTTAACCATAAGAAAACGCTTTTTTCCCTGGAAATCTTCCCTCCGAAGAAAGATACACCCTACAACGTAATCTACAATACCCTGTTGAAACTGCGCGGGATCCCAGCCGATTTCATCAGCGTCACCTATGGTGCTGGTGGCTCCAGGGCGCAACAGGATAAAACCATTGAGCTCGCATCCCTGATTCTGCGCACCTATCACACCGAACCGGTAGCGCATCTCACTTGTGTCAATGCCGACCGGGAACAGGTGTTGGAAACGCTACAGCAACTCAAAGCAAACAACGTGGAAAACGTCATGGTTCTGCGAGGCGATATTTCTCCCGATTGTCCCCCGAAAACGGATTTCAAGTATGCCTCTGACCTGGCTGCCTTCATCAAAGCTCATGAACCTGGGTTCAATCTACTGGGTGCGTGCTACCCTGAGCGGCATTACCAGGCGGAATCGATGGAAAAGGATATCGCACACCTGAAAATCAAGATCGATCACGGTATCACCCATTTGATCACGCAGCTCTTCTTTGACAATGAAAAGTTTTACGCATTTCGTGAGAAGGCCGAAAAAGCAGGTGTGGCTGTGCCCATCGAAGCCGGCATCATGCCGATCACGAACCCGCGCCAAATCGAGCGCACGGTGGCATTGAGCGGCGCATCCGTTCCTGCAAAATTACAACGTCTCTTTGACCGCTACAGCAGAAACGAAAAAGCCATGTTTGATGCTGGTATCCAGTACGCCATTGAGCAGATCGTGGACCTGATCGCCAACGATGTACGCGGTATCCACCTCTATACCATGAACAACGTCGAGATCGCCACCCGTGTAAGCGATGCTATTCAAAATATCGTGGAAGCGGAAAACAATCCTCAATAGCCGACAACTCTCTCCGTCGGTGGGTGTCCGTAAGCGAAGCGACTAGACCGGGTAAGCTCAACTCACATCGGTCTGTCTTGAACACATTGGTGTTCATAACGGGCTGAGAGAGTACTAACTTAATTGAAATGCAAAGGCAGTTTGCCAGGCAGTTTTGCCAGGCGGACGCTCTCAGAGCCATTGAGGATTAATGGCAAAACGGCGCGCAATGACGGATATCGAGTGATGAGAAATCACTATCTGCTATGAGCTATTAGCTACTTCCACCAGGCTCCCTTTGGCCAGGCTTTGGCATAGAAATCCAAAATCGCATCGACCGTGTCATTGAACTTCGCATCGATCTTCTGCAACTCAGGATGTTGGCGGTAAAATTCCACGCTGCGCGCGATCCCTTCCTTGAACGGTACCGTACACACAAACTCCGGGACCAACGCTTTGATTTTGCTGTTATCCAGAATAAAGCTGTGCGCCTTGTCACCCAACAAGCCTTCCCCCCATTCCTGGTCAAACTGGGCGATCAAATCCGAAGGCACATGCACGATTTTCGGTTCAACCCCAACCGCATCAGCCAACTTTGTGACGATTTGATTCCAGGTCTGCCATTCATCTGAGGTGATGTGATACGCCTGCCCAATCGCTTCATTTTTACCAAATAAGCCCACAAATCCTTTGGCGAAATCGCTGCTGTGGGTCATTGTCCAAATTGAGGTGCCATCACCGTAGACAATGACCGGTTTACCCTGAAGCATCCGATCGACAAACGTCCAGCCTCCTGTGATTGGAATATAGCCCTCATCATAAGTGTGGGAAGGACGAACGATCGTGACAGGGAAGCCCTCTTCTCGATATGCACGTATCAGGCGCGCCTCGCAAGCCGCTTTGTCCCGCGAGTATTGCCATACGGGGTTCTCCAGGGGTGTTTTTTCAGTCACTGGCAATTTCTCTGGTGGCGTTTGGTAAGCACTGGCAGAAGAGATAAAGATGTATTGGTTAGTGCGCCCTCGGAAAAGCTCCAAGTCGATCTCGATATGGTCCGGATTGAAAGCCAAAAATTCGACAACCACGTCAAAATGCCGGTCGCCCAGAGCCTGCCGTACCATCTCCGGCTCGCGAATGTCTGCGAATATCAACTCTGCCCCATCCAATGGTTCGCGCAGCGTGCTTTTGCCGCGGTTGAGCAGGCTGACTTCGAACCCCTTCTCAATTGCCAATTTTGAGCAACTGTAACTGATAGTTCCGGTTCCACCGATAAATAGCACTTTCATGGCTTACCTCCAGGTTCTAATGAAGTTTTGACTTTTATCACTTTTCTGCCATACAGGACCAGTATCGTCAAAATTATGAACAGAAAAGCAACAAGAAGCATCGCTTGTCTTATACCGAACAAATCTGCCAGTGAGCCCAAAGCGAAGGGCAGCAGCAAAATAGCAACACCACTGGCAAGTGTAGTGGCAGAGCCGGCTGCGGTACGCGCTGGACCAGCTATATCAAAAAGGAGCGTAACCGAGCTGGCGTAGAAATTTGCCACTCCCAGACCAGCCAGCAGCAGACCCATGAGAACGACTACCTGAGAGCTGCTAAGCCAAAATATAGCAAATCCAAGAGCACCGACCACGATCGATATGAAGATGATCAGAAAACGATCATACTTTTGCAGAAGGATTGAACCGATATAGCGACCGATCACCATCCCAATCAAAAACAGACTCACCCATTGGGTCGCGCGATCTTTAGGCATCATCACGTGAGCTTGCAGGTAATCGGAAGACCAGTAGATCAAACAAAATTCTATCGAAACCGAGATCACCAGCACCGCCCAAAAGATCCAGAATTTTCCAGGTAATTTAGAGGATTGCCCGTTTTGTTCTGCTTCGCTTTGCTTTCTCTTCCATGAAAACTGGGGGGAAATGAGGATCCACAACCCAATTATTGCAGATATGCCAGTTACGATATAAACAGCTGGGCGCCAAGTAATTGCCCTTGCCCCAAAAAAACCTACCGCGATAGGTGCCATCGTGCTGATAACAGATGAGAGAGTATTGGCTTCAGACACCCCAACTGTGCTGTGCTTCCCCATTTCATCAGCTAATATTGCCGGATAAATCGCTACGATAAACGAGCCAATCATCCCCATCAGAAATAACCCTGTTAACGTGAGGACTGGCTGCCTGCCCAGGACGAGGATCAGCCCGCCTACCCCCAATCCGACCCCACCAATTCCAAGCGCTTTCCATTCCGGCAACTTTTTGAGGATGAAATGCCCAAAAAGACCCAACACAACCATGCCAAGCGCCAGGGCGGAAGTGTGCAACCCGCTCTCTGTAAAGGAAAAATCAAGTTCATCGCGAAGGTAAGCTACCGCCGGACCAGCGACATTCAGTATGTAGGCATAGAAAGACAACATGAAATAGACCAGCCAAACCCGCCACCCATGATTGATTTTGGATTCTGACTGGCTGGCTTTGACTTCCAGGCTACTCGTCATTTTTTTTGTCTTCGGGCTTGCCTTCAAGCATTTCTTTATATTTTACTTCTCCCCAACGGTTGGCATACCCGCTCCAGACGTTGACGCTGATCAGCAAGCCAACGATAGGCAGCCCGAGAACTGCCACCAACACGCCCCAGGTGAGCCCGTTTTTCGCGCCCTCCCAACCAGCACCACTATAGCCCAGGGCAACCAGGACAAGCGTGATCACCAAAACTGCCAGCCCATACCACTTCAGCAAGCGCAAATATCGCTTCCAATTGTGGCGGCTGTAATCTTCTGGCTGTTGATCGGGATTTTCGGGATTTTCGCTCATGTTTTTGGGCATTCAATTTTTCAGGAAACTTGGCATTTTTCGCACAAAATGGCAGGTGTAACCATTAGGGAGCTTCTGCAGATAATCCTGGTGATAGTCTTCTGCCTTCCAGAAGGTGGTCAGTTTCTCCAGAGTAGTCACAACCGGTTTTTTCCACTGCCCACTTGCGTCAACCAATTTGATCATCTCTTCTGCGATTCGTTTTTGCACTTCATCCCGGTAGAAAATCGCTGACCGGTAAGATGAGCCGATGTCGTTACCCTGACGATCAAGCGTGGTGGGATCATGCATGCGGAAGAAGAAATCCAGCAAGTGGAGAAGGTCTGTTTGGCTGGGGTCAAAGACGATTTTAAGAGCTTCGGCGTGACCAGGGTGATTTTGGTAGGTCGGATAGTCATTTTCACCTCCGGTATAGCCGGCATCGGTGTCCAGGACCCCAGGTTGCTGACGGAAAAGCTCTTCCATACCCCAAAAACACCCGCCTGCCAGTACGATTTCGTCATGGTTGTTGTTTGTCATTTTATTTTTTCACATTCTTCTGTAGGAGACAGCTTCCACGCCGTCACGTTTTTTTAATATTTTTACCCGTTTTGTTCATATGCCAGGCGGATTAAACCTCTGACCTCATCCGTGATTTCTTCAAGGGAGGTCAAGCTGATCTTATGGGTGGACTGACCGGGTAAACTTTTAGTGCTGAGCAACTCCGACTGGGGTGCTTCTTTAAAACGCAAACCCAGGTCAATACGTGTCCTGGTAGAAGCTTGCACAGCAGCAAATTGGCGCTTACGCAAAAAAGGCGTGTATCCTCCACGTCCCTCTGCAGAAACATCTTCACCCATCCCTTCGATGATTTCACGCAAAGAATCAAAAATGGGTCGTAAAGCTGCTTTCTCGCCCTGATATTGCGAATCGATATAACCTTCGACACTGGGGCGAACCCAGCCTGCAGCCCGGGCAGCCGCATCGGCAATCGCCCACTGGCTGTTTTGCAGGACGCTATGCTCTGTCTTGAGCCAATTGCGAACGGCTTTTTGATCCATCGGGTCAATCCCTGAAGCCTGCACAGCAAGCACCCATTCTTCCAGCGTTTTCCCGGTCCGCTCTTTCATGCTGTCGGTCAAAGAATCCATCATATTGGAGGGGGAAGTCATCTTTGCCATCATGTCCTTTGTGAAACTAATTTTACACTCTTCCAGCAACTTTTCGAGGGGTGTGGAACCCGTTAAGAAACGAATTCCCATATTCTCTTGCAGCCTGTAACAATTAATGTTATTATTGGCATAAGCCAATAATAAGGAAGTCATGCCAAGGAAGCCAAGCCCAAAAACTATTCGCTCAACCCCTACTTCCAGGGTTTTCACGCCTTCTGAAAGCGACCCAAGCGCTGTAGAAGGTGGCATCATCCTGCTGCTGGAAGAATGGGAAGTCCTGCGCCTGGTCGATTACGCTGGTTTCGAGCAGACTTTAGCCGCGCTCTCAATGGAAATTTCCCGCCAGAGCGTCCAGATGCTGCTCTCATCAGCCAGAAGCAAACTGGCTCGAGTGGTCGTGGAGGGCTTACCTCTGCGCATTGAAGGCGATCCAAATGATATTGGCAATAATAGGATCTCATTACAGAAAAGGAATTCATCAATGAAAATTGCAGTCACAACCCAACACTCCCAGGTCTTTCCCCATTTTGGACGCACACCGGAGTTTTACATCGCCACAGCAGAAGATGGAAAAATCATCGAAGAGCATATTATCCCTGCACCAACAGAAGGTCACGGCGCACTGGTTGGTTTTTTAATCAACCAGGGTGTTGACACGCTCATCTGTGGAGGCGTCGGGGGCGGAGCAATCAATAGTCTGCGAGCGGCTGGCATTCAAGTCTATGCCGGCGCAGCAGGTCCAGCCAAAGATCAGGTGCTGTCGCTTCTCAGCGGGCAACTCCCCCAACAAGGCGACGCCAATTGCGATCATCATGAAGAGCATGACCATGAACATCAGCATGGGCATGGACACAACGATGGTGGCTGTGGGCATCATCAAGAGTAATACAGTGAGTCATAAAAGCAATACTTAAAGTGGGTTTCATCACAATTCAATCGATAGT
>WOYI010820759.1_pt1 | contig 14124 bp, 19 predicted proteins | sample 6423411 | NCBI WGS metagenome assembly WOYI01 (sample SAMN13441803, study PRJNA592873) | oil field metagenome | biome: oil field; feature: oil-well bore; material: oil-contaminated soil; isolation source: oil-contaminated soil from oil-well borehole | place: Germany: Wietze | collected 2016-10-18 ...
CCTTATAATTTAGCAACGACCCACATCTAAAAACTTATCATTAAGTTTATAATCCATTAATTAAGTAAAAGAGTAATAGATTAAGGGCCGGATGTGGGATATTATGAAAACCGTTGAAGAAATAAACCAAAGGATCAAGGATGGAGATGCAGTGGTGGTGACCGCCGCCGAGATGACAGCAATAGTAAGAGAAAACGGTGCAAAACAGGCCGCAGAAGAAATTGACGTGGTAACAACCGGAACATTCGGCGCTATGTGCTCCTCAGGAGCCTTCCTCAACTTCGGCCACAGTGATCCACCCATAAAAATGTCCCGCACATACTTAAATGGTGTGGAAGCCTATTCAGGACTGGCCGCTGTAGATGCTTATTTAGGGGCGACCCAGCCCAACCGTAACCCAGATATTGGTTTAGAATACGGCGGATCCCATGTAATAGAGGACCTTATTCGGGGCAATGAGATTGAACTCGTTGCAGAAGCATACGGTACCGATTGCTACCCTTTAACCGAGATAAAAACCCAGATAACACTGGAAAGTATAAACGAAGCAGTCATGGTCAATCCACGTAACTGCTACCAGAACTATTCCTCGGCAACCAACTCCACCGATGAAACACTGTACACTTACATGGGCACATTACTACCGAATATGGGCAATGTAAGCTACTCCAGCGCCGGGGAACTCAGCCCACTACTAAACGACCCCTACTTCCAGACCATAGGCACCGGGAGTAGAATATTCCTCTGCGGAGCCCAGGGCTACATCATAGGAGAAGGAACCCAGTTCGCCACTGAAGTGGAAAGGAAAAATGGGGTGCCGGTTTCAACTGCCGGGACGCTGATGCTTAAGGGAAACATGAAGGAGATGCACTCCGACTATGTCCGGGGAGCGACCATGCCCAAATACGGATCCACACTCTACGTAGGAGCAGGAATACCCATACCCATACTCAATGAAGAGTTAGCCCAGCAAACAGCCATCAGTGACGAGGAGATCACCTGCCGCATAGTAGACTACGGCGTGCCCCGAAGAAGCAAACCCATAGTAAGGGAAGCAAACTACCACGAACTCAAAAGTGGTGTGATTGAATTAAACTGTGTGGAAGTACCTACCTCACCATTATCCAGCCAGAAAAAGGCATTAGAAATAGCTCTGAAACTCAAAGAATGGATAGATAAGGGAGAATTCCTTTTAACTGTCCCAGTGGAGAAACTGCCCAATAAGGGTAGAACTGTTAAGCCATTGGAGATCCAGAAACCCCGTATACTGGTTAAGGATTTAAAGGGTGAAGCCCTGATACTGGCCCATCCAACGGATGCCATCAGTAAAGTGGCCAGGAAAATGGTGCAAAACAGCATAAACCATTTACCGGTTGTGGATGAGGGAAATAAACTCCTGGGCATCGTGACTTCCTGGGACATAGCCAACGCCGTGGCGCATGGTAAAAATAAACTGACGGATGTCATGACCAAAAAGGTGATAATAGCCCGGGAGGAAGAACCAGTGGATGTTATAGCCCGAAGAATAGATAAAAATAAGATCTCAGGCCTACCCGTAATAGATAGTGACAACCGGGTGAAGGGAATGGTCACAGCAGAGGATATTTCCAGACTGATAGGTGGTGATTAAAGATGAAAGCATGGCTCACATTTTCTCCAAGTATAGTAAATAAAGCGATCATATCCAATCTGGTGAAAAACTACGATATCACTTTTAACATCCTACGGGCAGACATCACCCCCAAGGGGGGTAAGATGCTCATTGAAATCAGCGGAACCCAGCAGAAACAGGCCGTTGAATTCATGGAGGAAGAGGGAATCCACCTCAACCCCATAAATAAAGTGGTTAAAAAAGACGAAGAAAAATGTATAGATTGTGGGGCGTGTATTTCCCTGTGCCCAGTTAAAGCTATCTCTCCTGCTGAAGATTGGACAGTAGAAGTAGATGACCTGAAGTGCATTGGCTGCAGCTTCTGTACCAATTCCTGTCCCACCAGGGCTATAAGGGTTATGGAGTAGTTCTTCAATAAAGTGAGAAGTTCATTTTACCCTTTATCATCGAATTCCTTGAGGATACTTCTCCTCGCTTCACCAATGGTTAGGGGATATGGTTTATCGAAGGGTAGTTTATCCTCCTTTTCCAGTATCTCCATGAGGTGGGCTATGCGGGGTAGTCTTAGGTTGGCTCCACGTATGGTTTCCACATCCTCGAAGACTTTAAGGGGACTTCCTTCTTTGATGATTTTCCCTTCACTAATGATGTACACGTTATAGGCATATAAGGGTACCAGGTCGACATCATGGGTGGAGATGACGATGGTCATGCCTTCCTGGTTAAGCTGGTAGAGTAAGTGCATGATCTGGGACGCGCCCTTAGGATCTAAGCCAGATGTAGGTTCGTCCAGGACCATTATCTCTGGACGCATGGCCAGGATACCGGCGATGGCCACTCGCTTTTTTTGGCCCCCGCTCAGGTGGTGTGGTGCTTTGTTCTCCATTCCCTCCATACCAACTCTTTCCAGGGATTCTTTAACCCTCTTTTCAACCTCTTCATCAGGTAAACCAATGTTCATAGGTCCGAAGGCCACGTCCTCCATTACGGTGGGTGCAAACAGCTGATCATCAGGGTTCTGGAATACTATGCCCACTTTCTGGCGGACCTTCATCAATCCTTCCTTATCATACTTGAGTGGCTCTCCGTTTACCCGGACTGTTCCCTTATTGGGTTTTAAAATTCCATTGAAATGTAGAAATAGTGTGGATTTACCCGCCCCGTTAGGTCCTAGAAGGGCGATTATTTTACCCTTAGATGCGTTGAATTCCACATCTTTCAGGGCGAGAGTACCATCAGGATAACTGTACGTGATATCTTTAGTTTCTATTACATTCATTGGTTCACCTGTGATTGATAATTTTAAATTGAATTTATTTTGATATTGAATCTTATGAATTTAATTTATGGACAATATTTGAATGCTGATATCTTATAGATGTAGGTTTGTTATATATTCAATTATGGGATGTAACAATGTAATCAATCCTATTATAATTATGATGGTCCCACTTACCAGTGGAATTTTATTCACGGTTTCGCTTGTTAGATAACCCTGGATGAATCCTCTTCCTTTAACAAAAAGCACTGAAAGAAGAGTTATGGCTATGGCCAGACCCATACTGAAAACCAGAACGTAGGTGAGGCCATTGTAGATCTGGTTGTTACCGATACTGAAGAGGAGAACGGCCAGGGCAGCAGGACAGGGTATTAAACCTGTGGACAATCCGATTGCAACCACATCTTTCGTTGTGTCTATGTGGTGTTTGTGATGTTGATAAGGATGATAGAATTTCCTGATTATCCAAATACCAACCACTATTAGTATGATTCCCCCTATCAAGCTCATGACATCATGGGTTGTATCCACGTTCAACGCCTCTAAGAGGAATATAGAGGCAACTCCAAGCAGGATAACAACGATCACATGGGAGAAGACCACGGTAAGTCCCAGTAATGTAGCATCTTTCACAGTGGCATCGGTACCCATGACGAACACTGCCATTACGGATTTCCCATGGCCTGGTTCGAATGAATGTAGCGCACCGAGTAGAAATGCAGAAACTATAAATAGCAGATTGGTTTCTTGTGTAATTGCTGTTAATCCTAATGAGAAGTCCATTTTTAGACACATGTAAATGAAAATTTTGTTAATACTTTCTACAATTTTATTTATATACTTAGTAATACCCAGGATCGCTGAAGTATCATGCTCATTTAATACTCTTAGAAATAATCTGAAACTCAGAATACCCGGAAGTTTGCAGTGAAATAAACCACACTTACCAGGAAAACTTCAAACAATACCAGTAATGCTAGATTACGGGCTCCAATGTCTTTTATACTTTCAGTTTTTTTCATGGTTTTTATTGAACCATCGTAACATCTTGATTCCATTGCCATGTATGCTTGTTCGCCTTTCAGCCAGGTTTTTATGAAGAGGTTGCTGGCCAGCATTCCCAGGGAGTTTAACGACTTTTTGAGGGAAGAATATCCCAGGCGTGTTTCCTGGGCGTGGTACATGTTAATGGCTTCATCCAGAAACACGAATATGTAGCGGTACATGAGCATGGCCAGTTCCAGAATGATCTTGGGCATTTTAACAATTTCTAACGTTTTGAAAAGTTCATTCATTGGTGTGGTAAGGGCCAGAAATGCGAGACAGGTGAATCCACCCATTATCCTTGCAAAAACAAGTAAACCCAGGTTAAAACCATCCTGAGTCACTGCTAAATTGAATATTCCCAGTTCCAGAACATGTGCCCCCACTCCAAAAAATATGGCCATGAAGATGAAGGTCAAAAGTGCAAAGGAAAAAGGGATAAGGAGAAATTTTAAATAAAATCTCCAGGGAGTTTTAGCTTTAAGCAGGATTAAAGCTGACATGAAAACTGCAATAATAGAAGGTACAACCGGTGATGTGGATATTAAACTCATTATCATGGTTAAAATTGAAAATAAAACCTTGAAATACGTGTTCATATTTCTAAGGTTGTTGTAGTGAGCGTAACTATCCAGCATGTTTTCAAACATAGTTCATCAGCAGCGTTTTTTGTTCATGAATTCACTCTATTTTCCAGTTTTTTTATTCCTCTCACTGGCCTGGCCCTGATAATATCCAAAGACGTAACCTATTATTATTGCCCCTATAGCGGCCTGTAGTGCAAATAGTAGACTTTCTATTTCACCACTTGGCGGTTCCCATAAGGAGGAAAACCATGGTTCGTAGCCAGTTTCTTCTATGGCATCACCAGCTGCACCATCAGACCCTCCAAAGTAACCCTCATCCTCTCCAAGGCCATTATACATGGCCAGGGGGATGATTACGATTATGGCCACCAATGCCAGTAAAATAATGGATTTTATATCCGCCATTTTAGCCCACCGCCTTTATAGTTTCCCTTATTTTGGGAAATATTACTTTTAAATCTTCTAATATGTCGGGTCTCAGTTTCATGATATATCTGAATATGAAAACTGTTAAGAATCCTTCTGCAATGGCCAGAGGCACCTGGGTGTAGGCGAATATCACTATGAACTTGATGAATGCTTCTCCCATTGTAGGTATGGGGAAAGCTAATGCTAACTGTGTTGCAGTGGTTACATAGGTTAACCAGTCTCCGAAAAAGGCTGCAAAGAATATGGCAATTGATGCATACCAGCCAGACGTGGACAGGTTCAGTTTCATTACACCTTTGTACACCAGCCATGCAGCGAATGGACCTACTATACCCATGGAAACTATGTTGGCACCGAGGGTGGTGATCCCACCATGGGCTAAGAGTAAAGCCTGGAAAACAAGGACTATTGCCGCTAATACACTGGCAACTGCAGGTCCAAAGAGTACAGCTCCTAAACCGTTACCCGTAGGGTGGGAACAACTCCCTGTAACTGAAGGAAGTTTTAAAGATGATAAAATAAATACAAAAGCACCAGAAACAGCAAGCAACGGTTTTGATTCTGGATTTTCGTCTGTAATCTTTTTAATTCGTATTACACCGTATGCAACAACAGGTATCGCTACCAAATACCATAATAAACACCACTCCCATGGTAAAAATCCCTCCATAATATGCATGATCAACTCTCCTTTAATTTTTATCAAGTATAGTTGAATAAATGGGATATATAAATTTTACTATTTTTACTTGAAGAAAATTAAAGTAAAATTGAATCTAGAGATATAAAAGAGTATTTATGAAAAAGAAAGAAAAAAGTGTTAATTAAAAACTCAAAAAAAAGAGATTTAAAATCTATTCAACCACTTCAGCAAAACCAAAGTTTTTTCTGGTGCTGGTTATCCTGATTTTAACTTCATCGCCAACCTTGGCACCTTTGACAAAGACTACGAAACCCTCAATCCTGGCAATTCCATCTCCATCCCTACCTAAGTCTTCAATTTTAACGTCGTATTCTTCTCCTTCATTAATAGGTGAAGAATTTCCCCTGTCGTTGTAGTTATCCCTACCATAATCATTCCTAAACAATTCAATCACTCCACGCCCAAATAATTGGGTAAAAATATATTGGATTTAAGGTATATATAGTTATGTTATAACCGGAGAGTAAGTAAATTTTGAATATAAATATTCTCAAATACCTTCACATAATTTAATTATATTTCCACTGAAATTAAAAAATTCAAAAATGATTTAAAAGAGATTTACCAAAATTAAATTGGATGAAGGTTAAAAATAATCTGATAATTGCACTGGATCTGTTCAGGATGGAAGAGGTGACGCAGTTATTAGTGAAGATATCAGGATATATAAACACTGTAAAAGTGGGTTATCCCCTGGTCCTCTCTGAAGGCCTCGGATCAATTTCCGAAATAAAAAAAGAACATGAAATCAACATAATAGCTGATTTTAAAGTGGCCGATATACCGGAAACTAACCAGAAGATTGCAGATTTAACTTTTGAGGCTGGAACCGATGCTATAATAGTCCACGGATTTGTTGGGAAAGACAGCGTCCAGGCTTCTCTTAATGCGGCACAGGAACATGGTGGGGAAATCTTTCTTTTAACCGAAATGTCACACCCCGGGGCAGAACAGTTTATACAGGACGTATCCCTGGATATAGCCCGTATGGGTGTTGATATGGGTATTAAAAATTATGTAGCACCATCTACCAGACTGGACCGTCTGGAGAAAATCAGAGAAATAGTGGGAGATGAATCCTTCATAATATCCCCTGGCATAGGGGTTCAGGGAGGAGATCCAGCAAAGACACTGGAATTTGCTGATGCGTTAATCGTTGGCCGATCTATCTACGCGGCGGATAATCCCCAGGAGGCTCTCCGCTCTATCATAGATGGTATTGAACTTTAAACCCACCAGTTCATAGGATACCTCAAACGCTAAAAAGTAGACGAAGGTTAACGGGGTGAAAAATTGAATCCCCGCTATTTGTAATTCAGTATAAATTGTAGTTAACGTTCCCAGTACTGCAAATATCAGGATAACTATTTTAAGGGCGAACCGGTACTGGAAAAATTCTTTTACATACCTCCGTTCTGCAGCCCATCTACTGTCATTCCCTATCTCATCCAGGAAGGCAGCAGCTGCACACACCGCCAGGGTAACGATGCCTATGGTGGGAAAGCCCGGTACCATAATAATCCCTACAAAAATGAGTAGGGATAGGATATGGTTTAGACAGTCCACCTTCCAGGCGGCTACCGTTCCAATCAGGATTGCCAGGAAGATACAGGCAGCATCTGCACTGGTAACAGCCAGATAGCCTATGGTGACACCGCATATTACAGCTGCCACGATACCCAGAACTGTATTGTGCTTCTGGTCGTGGGCATCATCGGATACCTTCATGAACAAACCCGAAAGGGAATAAAACAATATTTCCAGCATGTTATCAGATAATTTTGGTTAAAAAGTTTTTGGTTATAAAAAGTCTATTTTATTTTCATGAAATATAAAGTTTTAAAATCATATTATGATGTCTTAACATATTATGATGTCTTAAAAATCAGGTATGTTCTCTCATTTCAATGGAGTTATTTCTCACCCATGATCTCCCAGGCACCGGCCACCATCAGTGGAAATATTATGGTTGCATCTCCAACTACAGTAACCAGGTTCGACCCGCATTTGGCTTTGGCCCAGGACTTAGCTTCTTCCAGGGGCGCGCCGGAGAGACTTCCTGTTTCGCTGCGATCCATGGTAACCTGGATCCCAGCGTCAACCCCTCCTTTAAGCAGATTAGATGCCAATGCGTAATGTTTCGGCAGACCACCTCCTAACATCACCGCAGCTACCTTAGGAGATGCGTAAACCTGGTCTGAAAGTTCGTGCATATCAGCCACCGCATCCAGGGTCAGTTCGTTTTCCTGGGTGTGCATCCACAGCTGCAGGCCCAACATACTATCTATAATTCCAGGAGAGTAGATGGGGATATTTTTACGGGCAGCGGTATTTAAGATGGAGTTTTCATCGGGGATCCGTTTCCCAATTTCATAGAGGAACTTCCGGATACTGAATTTAGTCCTGTCCCTTGAGATCTCGGAAAATAAAAGGGTTATCTCTTTTTCGAAGACTTTGAAGTCCTCTGATTTGGTGTAGATATCCGCAATTCTACCTATGCCCATTTCACAGAGGTTTTCATCACTACCATGGATGTCCCGGTAGTGACGTCCTCCAAAGGCCTCCAGGAGGTCATGGGTAAGGTTAGCTCCGCTGGTGATAAGCAGGTCTATCTGTTTCTCTTCAATCAGATCTCTGATGATCTTTCTAAGTCCACCTGGCACCATTGGACCGGCGATACTTAAAAATACAGCGGTATTTTCATCTGCTATTACCTGGGCCAGTAGTTTGGTGGCGCGGGATAGTCTTCCCGCCCCTAATACTCCTGATTTTCCCATTTCTTCTATGATTTCCAGGACGCTCATCTTCTCCTGGATTTCCATGTGATTGATTTTCAAGATCTTAAGTCTCCTAAGTAAATAAAATTATTTATAGGATTGAATGGGGGCTGTTAAATAAATTATGAAATTGGGTATGAAAAAGGAATATGGAATTTGAAAATTTAAAAAGAAATTTCGTTTATTATCCTTCAGGTAAGAGAGGCGATCTTGTTTAATAGATCGGTACGGGTGATGATGCCTATGGGGTGTCCTTTTTCATCAAGGACTATCACTCTACCGATGTTGTTCTGGTTCATGACTTCTACTGCATCGGCGATCATCATGTCAGATTCAACTGTGATGATTTCATCGGACATTATATTCTTTACTTTCAGGTGTTCTTTGTTCTGTGCAATGGCTTTGGTGATGTCGCTGAGGGTTAAAATTCCAATAACCTCCTCACCATCCAGTACTGGTGCTCCCTCTATTTCTTCTTTTGTAAGAACATTAGCAGCTTCTTTAATAGAGAGATCCGGACCTAGGGTTATCAGATCCCTGCTGGCTACTTCGATAACCTTCTTTTTTGGTATGCTGCGTATACCTGTGGTGTCTAATAGTAGGATGTTGTCCATATCATCCCGGCCAACCACCACACCATTAACTACCAGTTTATTTACTGGTGTAGGGCCTACTCTTACTCTATCTCCCAGGGCAATGCTTTTTATGTTGCCTATGGCCTTTATGGCCGCTTCACACTCCCCAGGATGGGGTATACTGGTGAATTCAATTCTGGCCACTGTCAGATCCTTCAACAGTTTTCCGTTCTTGTAGAACGGTACCTGGGTCCCCTTGTTTGCGTCAGAAATATTTAGATTATGGTAAGCTTCTATGGTAGGTTTATAACCTCCACGTGGACCGGGAACTCCCTTGACAAGACCCAGACTCCTTAGGGACTGCATTTGATTCCTTATGGTCCCGGGGTTCCGGTTCATCATCTCGGCAATTTCCTCGCCCTTAATGGACTTACCTTCCGACTGGCGATATAGATTTATAAGACTCTGCAATATTTCCTTCTGTACAGACGTGAGCAAAGAGACACCCCAAAAAATTTTTTAAATATTTATACTTATTTCTTAATTATTTATAATTATAATTGTTTATCACAAAGGGTTATATAAAATTATCCATACATTTATTATCTAAAATAAAATTAATCCAAAATTGTTTTGAGGGAAAATAAATGGGGAAGGATAATACTCGAATCGGTCATTTTACAAGTGAAAAAGCAAAAGAAGAGTTTCAAGTTGCCTATAACGAAGCTATGGCATTATTGCCAGATCCTGAAAAACAATGGGATATTAAAACTGAATTTGGCACTGTTCGAGTTTATTTGTTCACTGAAGAAGAAAATAGACATAAAGAACCCCTTCTTTTATTACCAGGGCACTATGCCTCAACACCGATGTGGGACTCAAATTTGGAAGGATTGATGAGGGAAAGACCAGTTTATACCCTTGATTTACTTGGTGAACCTGGAATGAGTATTCAAACTACAACAATTGGAGATCATCAGGATCAGGCAAAATGGTTGCATGATGTGCTTGTAAAATTAGATTTAGAAAAAGTGCATGTAATCGGTGTTTCAATTGGCGGATGGACAGCCATGAATCTGATCAGATATTATCCTGAGAGGATCGCTTCAGTAATTCTGCTCGATCCCGTTTTTGTATTTGCACCGATATCCTTGAAGATGATTATTTTATCTATACCGGTCACAGTTCCTTTTATTCCTAAGTCAGTTAGAGAGTGGATGTTGAGTTACATCTCGGGAGGTGCGGAAGCCGATGAGAGTGTACCTGTTGCTAAGTTAATTGAATCGGGTATGGAGAATTTTAAAGATAAACTGCCCACACCGGATGTATTTACTAGTGACGACTTAAAAAAGATTGATCAACCGGTTCTTGCATTTATGGCTGGTAAAAGTACCATGCATAATTCTAAAAAGGCAGTTGAACAGGGAAAGAGGTATGTTAAAAATATTGTAATTGAAAACTGGCCCGATGCATCTCACGCTATAAACGGCGAGTACCCTGATGAAATTAATAGGAGAATACTTGAGTTCGTTGAAAAATAGTCATAAACGTGGAAATTCATCAATTTAGTATTCTTCTAAAATTTAGTTTGTTCTCCTAATCTACAAAATTTCCCCAGTCGCAGCGTCTACTTTCACAGTGGACGTTTGACTGATTTCTTCTCCCCTTTCGTTGTATATTTTTCCACCCACCAGATAATAGGGAACATCAGCAGCTGCGTTTAATTCAGCGTAATATTTTATATGGGGATCGTCGCCGATCACTGTTTTTCCAATTTCTATGGCTGTTTCTGTACCTATGTAATTTGTATTTCTTGGTGTGGTTGTTGTATTGTTGGTTTGATTAACGCTGGTATTTGTTGTGTTGTTACCCTCACTTGCTAAATTACTGGTAAAGTATTTTTGTATAGAAGATCCCGATGTTATGCCCAGAACTGCAACCAGGATGACCGCCACAACAATTACAATTTTAACTTTATTATCCAAGTCACATCCCCTCCTATTATTATGTAATAACTTAATATCAGATAAGGGATATATAGAAATAAAGATCAGCTTTACTTTTAAATTATAATATATTTTCGGGGGTTAATTAAATGTCTTATCTCTTTTGTGAGAAATGCTGGGGATACTACCAATTACAGCCCGGTGAATCTAGGGAGGATTTTGAAAGTTGCAGGTGTGATGGGACACTCATTGAAATGGAAAATATTGGGGATCTTCTAAATAACTTGGAATCTGATCTTGTAGGTACAGAGGAATCCATTGGCACATTTGATATATGGAGATTGGAGAAAAATAAGGATGTCATTGGATTTATCGATGTTTTAAAATATGGTAATCCTGAATCAAGGGCTTATGCAGCCATTTATTTGGGGTAGGTTGAGGAATGAAAGGGCCTTCCAACATCTTTTGGACGCAATAAATGATGAAGATCCCATTGTCAGAGCAAATGCCATGGTAGCCTTGTCTAGTTTTAAAAATAGGAAGTTTCTGGAGATTATATTGCCTGAAATCCATGATGAAAATTATAAGGTAGGAGAAGGGAAGATAAAAGCTTTTGAAAGGATGGGGGGAGATGTGGCATTTGAAAATATAGTTAAAGGTTTAAAGGATGAACATCATGCTGTCAGGATAAGAGCGGCTATGTCTTTGGGTAACTTGGGTGATAAAAGAGCAGTAGAGTATCTCACCCATGCTTTAGAGGATGAAAATGAAATGGTTAGGTCTAAAGTCGCTGAGGCAATCATAAAAATTAAGGTGAAAAAGCTGCATCAATTATGAATTTAAAAGAGGACAAAAATGAAATTTAAAAGAGAATAAAAAAAGTATAAAAAATTTGTTGAATTGGAGATCGCGTATTCTCCAATTAAATTATTCTATGGTATTTGTTACAGGATTAACCTGTGTATGTCTTAACTACTTTGTATCCGTAGCCTATTGCACCGATGTGTAATGACTTGTACTTTGCGTAGTTCCAGGTTACCCATCCGTTACCAGTGTTGATCTGTGCCCATCTGTGAAGGGGATATGAGCCTCCAACACATTGCACGATTCGCACTTTCACACCTATTGCGGAAAGTTTGTTGTATAACCAGGAACTGCTGGCCCAGCAGTCTCCCCATCCGATTTTTTCCATGGTTGTTGGATTGGAATTTCCCTGGGCACGTCTGAATGTTGCTTCTTTGTATCCAATGGTGTTGATTTTAGCTTGGGTACTGCCGGAAACAGTGGTTGGAGCACCCTCTCCGGAAGTGGTCTTCCATGGTGCTACTGATACGGTGTTGGGTAGTCGGTTGTTTGTCTTGTAGAAAGCAACGATCTTTGAGTAAGTGTAGATCAGGTTGTCGGGATTCATTTTCCCTTTGGAAGTAGTTATGAAGTTGGGTAGCCTTCCGTAGGTGTTTACAAATGTGGTGATTTTACCCGATAGTTTGACATATTCACTTTTAGGTAGGGTACCAGTACTTACACTTTCCACAGGGTTTGGTGCTTTGGCAACTGTTTTTACTGTAACTGATTTTTTGGTGTTCTTGTTCAGGTTTGTAACAGTTGAGGTTAACAGGTACAGGTACTGTTGTGATGTTACCTTTTTAGTTCCGACTGTTACGGTGCTTGGAACTGTTTTTTTAGTTTCAACGTAATTTTTTACTGTGTCTGAAGATTTAATTATAGAATTCGCATCTACAGTAGTAGTATTAGCGGCAGAAACCGCGCTCACATTAACAAATAATACTAATGCTAACAGCGTTATCACTGCCAGAGTCAAATTTCTATTAATTATACCGCCTCCATGTCCAAAATATTAAAAAAGTCTTTTTACGACTTTTTCTGGACTTAAACAAGTATCACTTAATGATCACTTATAAAGTTTGCGGTTTTTTCCTCACAAAAAGGACGTCTGAGAACTTCTTTTTAAAATTAAGGCCATTTTAAAAGGAATTGTAACAACATAAAAAGAACATTTGTATTTTAATTCCTTTTTAACCAATTAAACTCATTTTTAAACTTCTTTTACCTAATAAGTTTCATTTAACACTATTTGCACCTTTCTACCATAAGCAATACTCTATAAAAAGATTGGAAAAAGGATTATTTGCCCTGTTAATCTTTCATATTAGGTTATAAGGGACTTTAAAAATAGTGGTAATTAGGTACTGTTATTGGGTCTTTTATCTTTAGAATTTTTACTGTTAGGTTTTTTATCGGTATTTTCCTGGTTTGTGGTGGGGGTATTTTGTTTATTTTTCTGTGTATCTACAGTGCTTTTTGTATCTTCTACTGGCTGGCTTTGAAGGGTTGATGTGTTGTTGCCTGTTTGGTTTATCACGATGACCGTGGGGGATGTTTGAGTCGCAAGATAATATAAGCCTGATAGTCCAGAAAGAGCAATAACCAGTACAAATATGAATCCAACTAAAAAGATGGTTGTATAATTTCTTGCTTTCTTTTTTTCCCTTGTTGGAACAGATGATAACAAATTCAACCCCCGCTACTTTCAGATGGAGTTAAATACTCTTCATACTTTTAAAAGGCGGGATTTAATGTGTTATATCATATCCATTAAACCCATGGTAATTTAATACATTTCACTATATTATTATGTAATTGATTGTTTAAGTATTTTTAACCTGTTATTAAAAAAATAATATTAAAGGCTTAAATTTAAAAAATAAGGTATAGATTAACTTGAATTTAAAGAATTAAATAAGAAAATGGAAAATTTAAAATATTAAACCTATCAAATTTTATTTACTTGTTAAGCTGTATTTCTATGGCTGAAACGTTACTGTTTGAACCCTCTGCGTTTTGAATTTCTTCAGTTGATATTTCAATTGATCCTAACTGTACTTCGGGTATAAATTTATTTCTGACAATTTCTGCAACGTCTACAGCTCTGCTTATGGCTCTTCCACGAGCTTTAAGCATCACTTCTGAGACCCCGCCGTTCATCTGAGTTACTACAGCCAATACATAGTTCATTACTGGTTTATTTCCGATGTATACCACATTTTCCTCTGACATCTGTTTGACCTCCAAGAGAATTTGAATTAATTGAATAATATGCATTCTATTATATATTTATTTTCGCTATATTCTATACTGCAATATTATATTA
>WOYI010946060.1_pt1 | contig 14124 bp, 9 predicted proteins | sample 6423411 | NCBI WGS metagenome assembly WOYI01 (sample SAMN13441803, study PRJNA592873) | oil field metagenome | biome: oil field; feature: oil-well bore; material: oil-contaminated soil; isolation source: oil-contaminated soil from oil-well borehole | place: Germany: Wietze | collected 2016-10-18 ...
TCACATCTCTACGCATTCCGACGATCACTTCCACCCCTTTGGCTGCCATCTTTTCAACCATAGCTCCTTTGATTTCTACAGAAGGCTCGTTCGTCCTGATTCTCTCGATTAAATCATTGTAAGCTACACGCATTTCTTCGCTATTCTCAATGTTAAGTATAATTCCACCAACGTCCGACTTATGGATCAGTCCTTCAGCAACGATCTTCAAGACAACTGGAAATCCGATTTTTCCTGCAATCACGACGGCTTGATCAGCTGTCTTTGCCAACCCACCCGGTACGTTCGGTATTCCATAGGCGTCCAGCAACAATCGGGATTCATATTCACCGATCACTTTACGCTCAGCTATAGCCAATTTAGCGTTCTCGATTTTCAGTAAATCAGCAGCCATATTTGGCATTTCTTCAAAAGCTTGCTTTTCCAATACCTGTTTGTATTCCCACATACCTTTCAGCACCGGTCCTGCCTGGTCAGGGAAAGTATAAACAGGCACGTTGTTCAAGTTCAGGATTTGCTCAGATTCTCCCGTACTGCGTTCACCCATCAGGCAGGTCAGAAGCGTTTTCTCAGTGTTCTTACTGATCTCAATCCAGGATTTCGCAACGCCAAGCGTATCAACCAGTGCCTGCGGAACCAAAATTGGCATTAAAACATCCACACCGTCATCTATATCCAGGTTGCTCAGGCTCCAAAGGTAATCCTCAGGGCTGACTGACCCGAGCATATCGACCGGGTTGGAGACTTGTGCGCTGGGATTGAGCTTTTCTCTCAAACGGGACTGTATCTCAGGAGCAATTTTTGCAAGTTCAAAACCGTTGAAATCAAGACTGTCAGCCGCCAAAGCTGCCACCCCGCCAGCGTTCGTGGTCATTGCCACACGTTTGCCCTTCGGCAAAGGCTGACTGCCCAGTGCCCATGCCACGTTGAACAGTTCATTGATCGTTGATACTTCGATCACACCAGATTGTTTCAGCGCGGATTGGTAAGCTGCATAGGACCCAGCCAAAGAACCAGTATGGGAACTAACAGCCTTTGCGCCAGCGTCGTTCTTGCCTGCTTTTAAGAAAACGATCGGTTTCTTCATTGAAACTTCTCGTGCGACCCGCATAAAGCGCGGACCATCCTGAATGCCCTCAACGTACATAGCGATGACTTTGGTATTTTCCTCTTCAGCTAAGTATTCAAGCATATCGGTCTCGGTTACATCCATTTCATTTCCAAGGCTGGCAAAGTGGGAAAATCCAATTTTTGAATTGATGATCAGGTCGATCACACCCCCACAAATCGCTCCGGATTGAGAAATAAAAGCGATTGGTCCCGCTGGCGGAACTCCTTTTAAGAAAGTTGAATTCAAACCTGTGCGAACGTCCATCGTGCCCACGCAATTAGGACCAACCACCCTCATTCCATAGTCATCCGCCAATTTTTTGACCGATTTTTCAATCTCAGCCCCTTCGGGACCCATCTCCTTGAAACCACCGGTAATGATCACAACAGTTTTGATTCCCCGCTCTCCAATTTCGCGCATGGTATCCATGATAATCGTCACAGGCAACACAACCACCGCAAGTTCCACTGGATCAGGCACATCCGCTATCGAGGCAAAAGCCTTTTTTCCCAGGATGAAATCAGCATTTGGGTTGACTGGGTAGACTCCGCCCTGGTAACCATAGGTCAACAGGTTTTCAAGAATTCCGTAGCTTAACTTCTTTGGGTTGGTAGATGCGCCTAAGATGGCGACACCTTTGGCATTGAAAAATGGACTGAGTGATGATGGCATTGTTCCTCTCCTGGTAATGATGTCAAAAAGATTATAACAATGAATATCAATAAAGCGCTTACTTACTTTTCGGTGGCTTCCTCCACCATCTTGATCAGTCATCTATGTCAGCATTGTTTGTGACGAGTAGAAAATATTTTTCACCGTTATAATTCTCGTAATACCATGGGCAATTTACCACAAACACCCACAGCAATACAAAAACAAAGCGCTGATCATATTGGTTACCCCACTCTTTTCCTCAGTGGACCGGCGTCTTCCGGCAAGACCAGTGCTGGCTTGCTGCGGCTGAATAATATTCTCACCAATCAGCCAGAGCAATCTGGTCACCCTGTGCTTGTCCTCATCCCCCAAAGAAGCCTGGCTCAACCGTACCATCAATTCCTTCGGATTATCAATTTTTCCGAGGGAGATCAGGTAAGCATCCAGACCATGAGCAGCCTTGTGCGCAGGATGGTCAGTCTTTTCTGGCCGGTCATAGCCAGTCACCAGGTTTTCAGGCACCCTTACGAAGCACCCCGTTTTCTGACACTCGAAACTTCGCAATACTATATGGCACAAATTGTCCTGCCGATGATCGACCAGGGGCGTTTCAGCAACGTCACCTTACCGCTCTTCCGACTCTACAGTCAGATTATCGATAACCTGAACAAATCCGCATTAGTCGGCTTTCCTCATACCGAAATTGGACAGCGGCTTTCTTCTGCCTTTATTGGCGACGCCGCCCGTCAGAATGTTTTCAGTGATGTCCAGGAAGCTGTCAATCAATTTCGTGCTTACTGCCTGGCAAACAACCTGGTTGACTATTCTTTACAGGTGGAACTTTTTTGCCAAATTTTGTGGCCAAATCAGACCTTCCAAAAGTACATCACCAACCAATACTCGCATTTGATTTACGATAACTCGGAAGAAGACCCTCCTTACGTTCACAATATCATCTCCCAATGGCTTCCAAATCTACAAAGTGCCCTGATCATACATGATGACCAGGCTGGCTATCGCAGTTTTTTGGGAGCTGACCCTCGATCCGCCCTGTCACTCCAGAAACAATGCCAGGATTCTCTGGTCACAACTGAGAACTTTGTCAGTTCCAAACACATCCAGGAGCTCAGACGCTGTTTCCAGGATTTGAAAGATTGCCAGCCAACCCAGGAACTGATCAATCAAACCATTGGTTTCCCAACGAAACGACTGCGCTTTTTCCCGGAACTGCTGGATGAACTAACGAAGCAAATTGAAGAGTTGCGAGCTCAGCCCGATGGTAAAGAAAAAAAAATCGCCATCCTGGCACCTTATGTATCGGACAGCCTCAGGTTCTCGTTGGAACACAACCTCGAAACCCTCGGTCTTCAGGTTAATATTCAAAAACCATCATCACCGCTTAATCAGGATCCGGTAATCAAAACGCTGATCATTCTTTCAAAGTTCGCCCACCCAAGTTGGGAAATGCGGGTAAGTTTCCTTGATGCAGCGGTAGCGCTGACTTATGCTGTCAACGGGCTGGACCTCAACCGTGCTCATTTGTTGCTGGGTTCATTTGATAACTCGAATCTTCACCTGCATGATCTCCCAGAACCGATAAAATCAGATCGAATTTCATCTGAATTAATTGAGCGCTACCAGGAACTGCGCGATTGGCTGCATTCAACAGATCCGGATGAACCATTCGATAGTTTTCTGAGCCGCCTGTTTGGAGAATTGCTCTCACAGCCAGGTTTTCGGTTTGAGGACAACCTTCAAGCAGGTACCTCCACCGCGGTTTTGATGGAATCCTTCCAAAAGTTTACGCTTTCGTTGGATCAAAAAATGCAGACAGATCAAAGACTTGCAGCGCAAGCTTTCATCGAAGCAGTTGACTCCGGATTGATCTCCGCTTTTTACTTATCAGATTGGGAAGGTCAGCCGAATGACAATATACTAATAGCGCCTGTCACGAGTTTTTTGATGCGAAATGAGCCGGTTGACTACCAATTCTGGCTCAACATTGGCAGCAAAGGCTGGTATGAGCGCCTGGAGCAGCCACTTACTCATCCTATTGTCTTGAGCCGAAATTGGTCAGCTGGAAAACAATGGACTGCTGATGACGAAACTGCCTACAACCAGGCAAATCTGCAGCGCACATTGAGCGGTCTGCTTTTACGCTGTCGTGAGAAGGTGTTCGCACTCACGTCTGACTATAACGAATCCGGTGTGGAAGAACGCGGTCAACTTCTGACCGTCTTCCAAACGCTCTTCCGCAAAGCAATTCGGGGTGAGAATGAGCGCTAATCCGCGTTTACGACCCTCCCAGGAAGAAATCATGACCTATCGCGAGGGCTTAATGGGCATCTCGGCAGTTCCTGGCAGTGGCAAGACCTGGACCCTCTCGAACCTGGCGGTCAAACTGATTCTCTCGACTGATCTTGAACCTGACCAGGAAATTCTGGTTGTCACCTTTTCCAATTCTGCTGCAGACAACTTTTCAAATAGAATCGGTGAGCAACTTCGAGAAAACGGGCTCATTGAAGGCTTTGGTTATCGTGTACGCACTTTGCACGGTCTTGCTAATGACATTATCCACGAACGCCCCGAACTGGTCGGTCTCTCAAATGAATTTAGCATCATCGATGAGTCAGAGTCCAATGAAATTATGAAAGACTTGGTTGCCCAGGCGATGGAGAATCATTTTGACTACCTGACCAGCCTGATCAGTGAGGATATCAATGAAAAAAAGCGGGAAAGCATTATTAAAACTGATTTTCCTGATTATCTATTGATCCTGGCAAGAAACTGGATTAAGACAGTTAAGGACAAGCAAATCACCATCTCCCAACTGGAAGAGTGGCTTTCTGTGCCAGACACCAACCCACTGATGTCAATCGTCCTGGGTATTTATCGCGGTTACCAGGCAGCCTTGAATTACAGGGGTGCCATCGATTTTGACGATCTCATCCGATATGCCCTGGAATGCCTGCGCATTGACCAAAACCTGACCAAGCAACTACGCCATCGTTGGCCGTTCATTCTTGAGGACGAATCCCAGGATTCCAGCAAGCTGCAACAAGAGATTTTGACGAACTTAGTCGGCGACAATGGCAACTGGGTGCGGGTGGGCGATCCCAACCAAGCCATCTATGAGAGTTTCACGACAGCAGACCCTAACTTGCTGAAGACCTTTGTTTCAAGGGATAATGTTCGCTCCGTGGATCTGCCTGTTTCAGGACGATCAGCACAAAAAATTATTGACCTTGCCAATGCTCTTATTGACTGGGTACAAACTTCGCATCCCAATTACGCTATCCGGGACGCCTTATCCGAACCTTTTATTCAGCCAACCCTGCCTGGTGACCCTCAGAAAAATCCGACTGATCGTACGGATAGTGTTATCCTGGTCGATCGAACCATGACCTCCGACCAGGAGCTTGTCTATTTGAGCCGAGAGGTTAAAACCTGGCTGAAAGAAAATCCGGACAGCACTGTCGCTATCCTGACATTCCTCAATAAGCGGGCTTCGGAAATTGTGAAATTCCTAAAAGCAGAAAATATTGAGGTAAGTGAGGTCTTGATGAAAGTCCCGGAGTCTACCCGTCTTTCAGCCGGGGCAATCGTTTTGATTCTAAAATCGCTGTTCGATCCATTGAATCCTGGTCATCTGGCTCGTTGTTTTGAAGTTTTTTTCCGGCATTACCAGGATAACCCTGACCTATCCCAATTGGTGAAGTCAACAAGTAAGTTGATCCGGGAGTTGGAAACCACGGAAGACTACCTTTATCCTGAAGTGAAAGACTGGCTTCAGGATCTGGAAGGCGAGGACATTAACCAGTCCTCACTTGAAATGTTGAAAAGCTTTCGCCAGGTGATCAAACGCTGGCATGCTGCCTTGATCCTGCCGTTGGACCAATTGATACTTGTGATTGCCCAGAACTTGATCCTGGATAATGCTGAGTTAGCCATCATCCACAAGCTTTCAGGATTCATCAAATCACTCCTTGAAAATAACCCTCATTGGTCAGTAATGAATGTGATGGATGAATTGATCGGGATTTCCAAGAACAGCCGGGGGTTTGCTACTTTCAGCCAGAAAGAAGATGGTTTTGATCCGGAAAACTACCGCGGTAAGGTGATCGTCGCGACAGCACACAAATCAAAAGGACTCGAATGGGACAAAGTGTTCCTGAGTTCAGCCAACAATTTTGACTATCCTGGTGGAGAAGGTAACGAGGTTTACACCTCAGAAAAATGGTTCATCGTTGACAAACGCAACCTGGAGGCTGAGCTTTTTTACGACCTTGAATCCATACGGGTTGAACACACTGGTGGGATCATGCTGCGCACTTTCGACAAACAAAATTCCCGTGATGACGTTGCCAGGGAGCGCCTGCGCTTGTTCTATGTAGGCATAACGCGTGCAAAAAAATCGTTGACGATCACATGGAACACAGGAACAAAGAATAATCTACACGCTGCTTTGCCTTTACAATATCTTTCGGGCTTGGTGAATAAAAATGGCTAACCTCATTTCTCCGGATTTCACCTTCACGCAGAGCAACTTGCAGACTTTTACTTACTGCCGACGACGTTTTTACCTGCGTTATCTCAAGAAATTGATCTGGCCGGCGCAATTGGTCGGTGACCAGCAATATGCTCAAGACCGGGATGCAGGTGTGCGTTTTCATCGGCTGGTCCACCAGCATTTCCTCGGTTTTGAACCTGCCCTGCTCCGCAAAGTCTCGGAAGCCGACCCTGACCCCCGTGTAGCAACCTGGTTGGAAACCTTTCTATCCAGTCAGATGTCCACCCTTGAGGGTGAACTCGCTCCGGAAGCGCTCTATACCACCACTCTCGCTGGTCATCCACTAAGCGCAAAAGTCGATCTTTTGCAAATGAATTCTGGCAAAATCAAGATTTACGACTGGAAAACCTCCCGTCAATTGCCAAAAGAGACATCCCTGAAAAAGCAAGCCCAAAGCAGGGTTTATCCGTTGGTCATTTCCAGGGTCTTAGGAAAGGATGCTGCCGTATTCAAACTGGAAAACTTGTCAATGGTGTATTGGGAGGCTAATTTTCCTGACCAGGTCATTGAAATCAATAGTTCTCAGGATGACTGGCAAAAGTATGAAACTGAAATCACAGCATCGATTGAATTGATCTTAAGCTTTCAAGTAGAAGAATTTGGTAAAACGCCTGATATTCGCAAGTGTGCCTGGTGTGAATATCGTTCCTACTGCCTGCGTGGAAAAGCAGCACAAAGTCCAGAAGATAATATGGAATTCGACCTGATAGATGATGAAATGAAAATCCCCGGAGACACTGTAGAATCCTGGGGATCAGTGTAAACTTAAATAAAAAAAATGGGCAGAACAGGGCTCGAACCTGCGACCTCATCTGTGTAAAAGATGCGCTCTGACCAACTGAGCTATCCGCCCGGGAAACCTATTATAAGCGAAAAATGAGAATAATACGATTCAAAAACAAAAATGATGAAGTTCAATTTGGCTGGATTTACCAGGAAAAAGTTGGTTTGATCCAGGGCGATCCGTTCGGGGAATACCGCCGGTTTGAAGCAAGCATGTTGCTTTCTGATCTGGAACTTTTGTTACCCTGCCAACCCAGCAAGATCATCGCTGTTGGCAGGAATTACGCTGAACACGCGGCAGAGATGAATAACGAACTGCCTGCTTATCCCATGATCTTTATGAAACCGCCTTCCGCGTTAATCACGAACGGTGAACCAATTTTGCTTCCTGGGCAATCCAAACAAGTCGAACATGAAGCGGAACTTGTCATTGTGGTTGGTAAAAAGGCAAAAAACCTCAATCAGAATAACGTTAGGGAAGCGATTTTCGGTTATACCATCGCCAATGATGTCACCGCCCGCGACCTGCAGAAGATCGACGGTCAATGGACCAGGGCCAAAGGTTTTGACACCTTTTGTCCGCTTGGTCCCTGGATTGATACCGAGTTTGACCCAAGCGACGCGATGATCAGCTGCCACGTCAACCATGCCCTGCGCCAGATGAGTTCAACCAAGGACATGACCTTCAATCCCGACCAACTTATGATTTACATCAGTTCGATCATGACCCTCTTACCTGGCGATGTCATCCTAACCGGCACACCAGCCGGGGTTGGTCCTTTAGTTGATGGGGACATGGTGACGGTAAATATCGACGGATTGGGAACACTGGTGAATCCGGTCATGAAAGCCGGTTGAAATTTTCCATGCCTTTTGCTTACTGTAAATTAAAGCTCAAAATTGACCGATGTGATAGTCTGAAAGAAAAACGTGCAATTCTTGCTGCTTTACTAACTCGTATGAAAAAGTATAATCTTTCGGTTATCGAAGCATCAAACCAGGATAATCATCATCAGATCGACCTGGAAATGAGCATGGTCAGGTCAAACAAAGCATTGCTCGACCAGGATCTGCAGTTTATGTCTGATCTGATTGCACGGGAATTTCCTAACCTGGACTTGTTTGCATTCGAAAAAGAAATCTACACTTAGGATGTATTGTGCCAAAAAATACCATTAGTCTAATTGAGAAAATTCTCTACTCTGTTGAAAAACCGGGTCGCTACGTCGGCGATGAACATAACCAGATCACGAAAGAATGGGATTCTGTGGATGTACGCTGGTGCCTGATCTTCCCGGATATTTACGATATCGGTCAAGCCAATCTTGGATTGGCGATGCTCTATCAAATCCTGAATGCTGAAGAACATATCCTTGCTGAACGAAGTTTTGCTCCCTGGGTGGATATGGAAGTTGAATTGAGGAAGCATCAGATCCCGTTGTTTTCTCTCGAAAGCAAGCAATCCTTAAAGAATTTCGATATCCTGGGTTTCACGCTTCCGTATGAATCGATTTACACCAATGTTCTGAATATTCTTGATCTTGCTGGAATCAATATCCGTTCAACCGATCGACGTGAACGCGATCCACTTATCCTGGGCGGAGGGCAAGCCTGTTTCAACCCTGAACCAATGGCTGACTTTTTTGATGCTTTTGCTATCGGCGAAGGTGAAGAGGTTTCACTGGAAATCTCCCAGGTCTATCGGGATTGGAAAAAAACATCCAGCCCACGCAGTGATCTTCTGCTTAATTTAGCACAAGTACCGGGAGTTTATGTTCCTTCGCTTTACGATATTTCTTACCATCCTGACGGCACCATAGCCAACATGACCCCCATCCAGCCTGGCGTTCCAGATAAAATCACGAAACGAATCGTAGCAGCCCTGCCAACCCACCCGTCAAAGTTCGTGGTCCCCAACGTTGAGATCATCCACGATCGCATGTCTGTGGAAATCATGCGCGGCTGCACACGCGGCTGCCGTTTTTGCCATGCCGGCATGGTCAACCGACCTGTCCGCCAGCGCAGCGTGGAAGAAATCCTTCCAGTCATCGAAAATGGCTTGAATTCCACTGGTTTTGAAGAGGTCGGGCTGCTTTCGCTCTCGTCTTCGGATCATACACAAATTTTGGAGCTTACTAAAAAGGTGCATGATAATTTCCATGACCGTAAGCTCTCTTTTAGCCTGCCTTCCCTGCGGATAGAGTCATTTTCCGTAGATTTGATGGATGAACTTAAAGAGCTGAAACCAGGCGGTGGGTTTACACTCGCGCCTGAAGCAGCCACCGAACGTATGAGGGCTGTGATTAACAAGCCGCTCGATGATGAAGATTTTTACCAAACTGTCACCAGGATCTTTGAAAACGGCTGGCGTACGCTCAAGCTTTACTACATGATCGGGCTTCCAACTGAGACCATGGAAGATGTGGACGCCATTTTACAGGCAGGCATCAAAGTCTACCAAATCGGAAAACGTCTGATTGGAAAAAGCGTAAAGATTCACCTTGGGATCGCCTCCCTTATCCCCAAACCGCATACGCCTTTCCAATGGTTGCCTGTTCAAAGCCCGCAATTGATCCAGGAAAAGCTGGACTATCTGAAAGCTGGAACGCGCAGGGCAGGTATCAAGATGTCTTACAACATCCCCGATTCAACCTTATTGGAATCCTGGCTCTCGCGGGGTGACCGCCGGATTGGCTCGGTAATCCAGACTGCCTGGGAAGCTGGCGCAAAATTTGATGCCTGGGGTGAGCGGGACAACCTGCAAATCTGGCGCAATTCCTTTACGACCAACAACCTAGACCCGGATTTCTATGCATATCGGGAACGCTCCCTGGATGAGATCTTACCCTGGGACCACATCGACATTGGCGTTACCAAACGCTTCCTTCAACGGGATTACGATTGGAGTTTGGTCGGCCGTACCCGCGCGGATTGCCGCAACACCTGCTTTTCATGCGGCATCCTAGACGCATTTGGCGACCAGCGCCCGCCTGAGACAATTTGCTATTGGGGGTGCCCATGAGCGACACACCATTCAGGGTCAGAGTCTGCTATTCCAAAACCGGGAACCTGCGGTTTGTTGGGCACCTGGACACCCAACGCTTGTTTGAGCGAGCGTTAAGGCGTGCCAGGCTCCCATTACGCTATACGCAAGGGTTTAATAAACACATCCGGCTGAATCTCGCCAGCGCTTTGCCACTGGGTTTTATTAGCAGCTCTGAAATGCTCGATTTCTGGCTCGATGAGTCAATGGATGAACAAGAAATCCGTCAAAAACTACAGGAAGCACTGCCTGTGGATATCCGCATCATCGAACTTGGCTACGTTGATAATTTATTGCCTTCGCTTCAGGGGTCACTGATCTCAAGCGATTACAAGATCACACTGCCGGAAGAAGAAACAGGTGAAGTTTTTCAACAAAAGTTGGCGCAGTTGTTGGCTCAACCGGAAATCCCGGTTACCAGAAGAGAAAAAACGCTCGATTACAAACCGCTGATCCTGGAGCATAGTTTGCAGGCAGTTTCTTCAGATAACACGATTGTGAATTTCAAGCTGTCTTCAACGCCTGGGGGAAACGCCAGACCCGATGACCTTTTGGAGCTCCTGGGTATTGACCCTGCTGATTGTGTGATCGAACGTGTTGGTTTAAATTTTTCTTCGAATGAGGGTTAATGGAAAATTGTATTTTTTGTGCATTAGCAGAAAAAAGGTTGAAACCATGGTTGGTTCTCGAGAGTGACAACTGCCTGGCATTTTTGGATTCCAATCCGGTGGCACCCTACCATACCCTGGTCATACCAAAAGCGCATTTCGATAATATGCTGGATGTACCAGTGCCGGTGTTACAGGATGTCACTGAATTGATCCACCAGGTTTGCCAACTTTACACGCAAAAGCTCGGAATTGATAGTTATCAAATCTTTAATAATTCTGGTCCCCATAGCGCCCAAACTGTAAATCATCTTCATTTTCACATCCTTCCTCGCTTCGAAGGTGATGCCATTAAGTTTTATGCCACCCGCATGCCTGAGTTGGTTAAGCAATATCCTGAAATGCTGGATAAGTTGAAGTAAATCTGTTGAATTTTGTAAGGAACGCGGCTTGACCCGTTCCGCTTTCTTAGATGAATGGAAGTTGTAGGACGGAATGAGTTGGGGTTGAGCAGTGTTTGTTTGAATGACTCCAAACAACCTCACTCCGCCGACGAGAATGCCAACTCTCACCATGTCGGACGAATTGCCCTTCAGGGTAGTGAGCCATGACCGAGTTAACTACTCGAAACCATCCCGATATGGCTCATTCCAACCTACATCTCGCCATTTGGATTTTTGAATGATCAATGGAATCCTTTTGTCAATGGAATCCTTTGGTGAAAGTACTTTCTTGTTGATATAATATTGGTTCACGTCTCCGTGGCCTAATGGATAAGGCACTGGCCTCCGAAGCCAGCAATCTGGGTTCGAATCCCAGCGGAGATATTGGCATCTTTTATCCATAGCGGAGGTTACCATGTCAACCGATCCCAAAGTTTTGCAGGAAATTGAAGAACTACGCCGCCAGATCAATTATCACAGTTACCGCTACAACACGCTGGATCAACCCGAGATCAGCGATTATGACTATGACTTACTTTTCAATCGACTGAAAGAGCTTGAAGCACTTCATCCTGACCTGGTCACATCTGACTCTCCCACGCAACGCGTTGGCAACAAGCTTTCTGAAAAATTCCGCAAAGTCAGGCATCCCGCGCCGATTCTCAGTCTGGCAAATGGCTTTGGTTCACAGGCAACTTTGGATTGGTACGACCGTATCGCGCGCCTTGACCGCCGCGTGTTGAAAACAGATTTTCTCCTTGAACCAAAGCTGGACGGTCTCACCATTGTCCTGACTTATGAAAACGGTTTGTTCACCCTCGGAGCTACCCGCGGTGATGGCATCGTCGGTGAGGATATCACCGAAAATCTGAAAACATTACCCACAATTCCGCTGCGGATTCCAATTAAACAGGGTGTTCACGTTCCTGATCACATCGTTTTCAGGGGCGAATCCATCATCACCAAATCTGATTTCGAAAAATTGAACCGGGAAATGGAAGCAAATGGGCAAAAACCTTACCTTAACCCGAGAAACACAGCGGCTGGTTCATTACGTCAACTAAATCCTGCGATCACTGCCCAACGACCTCTTAAGCTGTATTTGTACCAGATAGTCGAGTCGAGCGAACCTTTACCGCCCACACAGGAAGCGATATTGGATTACATCGCCTCCTTCGGGCTGCCGGTCAACCCCTTACGCTGGAAAGCTGCCACAATCCAGGAAGCTGTCGAGATTTGCGAAGCGCAAGCAACAAACCGACATTCCTGGGCTTATGATGCTGACGGCGTGGTGATTAAGATCAATGACCACCAGCTCTATGAGGACCTTGGAATCGTAGGCAAGGACCCGAGAGGGGCACTTGCGTATAAATACCCGGGAGAAGAAGTTGAAACCACCTTGCTGGACATCCAGGTCAATGTTGGACGAACCGGAGTCCTGACCCCGCTCGCCGTCCTCGAACCGGTAGCAATCGGCGGAGTGATTGTTCGGCAGGCGACACTGCATAACTTCGATTTCATTGCTGAAAAAGATATCCGCGTCGGAGACCGGGTTCTGGTCAAACGCGCTGGGGAAGTTATCCCGTATATCGTTGCCGCCTTGCCAGAAAAGCGCGACAACAGCCAGGTTCCCTACACTCCTCCAACGAATTGCCCTTCCTGCGGTGCTCCTGTTGAACAAGACAAAGGCATGGTTGCCTGGTATTGCATCAATGCCAGCTGTCCAGCACAATTGAAGCGCAATATCGAGCATTTTGTCTCCCGTGGAGCTATGGACATCATAGGTTTGGGAGAACAAATCGTAAAGCAGTTGGTGGATGCCAACCTGATACGGTCTACCGCTGACCTATACCGTCTGCGGGAATCAGATTTGCTTGGATTGGATAAATTTGGACCCAAAAAAGCCCGGAATCTGGTTGAGGCAATACAGGCCTCAAAAACTCAGAGCCTGTCACGATTAATTACAGCTTTAGGAATCAGGGGTGTAGGTGAAGTAGCTGCAGAAAAACTGAGCGAAACCTTTCATGACCTGGATGCGCTTTCGTATGCCACAACAGAAGAATTACAAATGGTGGAAGGCGTTGGTCAGATTATGGCTGAGGACATTCAAGCCTGGTTTAAAGAAGCTGACAACAAGGAATTGCTTGAAACGTTTCGACAGCTCGGCTTGTGGCCGGTCAGTAATCCTCCAGAAAAAGAAGGAGAACAACCTCTCGAAGGTTTGAACTTTGTCGTCACCGGCACACTACCCACGCTTTCCAGGGAGCAGGCAGAAGAATTAATCAGAGAATATGGCGGTAAAGTAGTTGGATCAGTCAGCAAGAAAACAGATTACCTGGTTTTAGGTGAAAACCCGGGTTCAAAACACACCAAAGCCTTCCAACTCGGCATCCCGATCCTGAGTGAAGAAGATTTAAAGAGATTGATTGCGGGTGATTGATCTAAAAATTCTTGCTGAATAGTTCAGATGCCAAAGGTTAATCTTGTTATCCTTTCATTTTTTGTAGGATGGGCTCCGTTTTTGAACCAGGCTCTTTTACACGTCTCGCGACAAAAAAGATATCAAGATCCATACTTGTATATTTCGTGTTACTTTGTTTAGGATGACAAATTTTTCCGCAGGCTGAGATTGTTTTTTTCAATCCGGAGTCTTTTTTGTAACAGGAGATTGCTTCGTCGCTACGCTCCTCGCAAAGACGGTTATCTTTTCATTTGCCAGCGCATAGTGCCTTTTGATTATTGCTCACATGTAATTCACCGTATACCATAATCCAAACTGAAGCCGGATTGAACTGCACAATCTCGGCTTCGTCGCTTCGCTCCTCGCAAAGATAATAAAAGCCCCCGATCAGGGGGCTTTAGGTGGAGATGGCGGGAATCGAACCCGCGTCCGAAAGATTAGACTCTCGAAT
>WOYI010261982.1_pt1 | contig 14098 bp, 12 predicted proteins | sample 6423411 | NCBI WGS metagenome assembly WOYI01 (sample SAMN13441803, study PRJNA592873) | oil field metagenome | biome: oil field; feature: oil-well bore; material: oil-contaminated soil; isolation source: oil-contaminated soil from oil-well borehole | place: Germany: Wietze | collected 2016-10-18 ...
CCCACTTTTCTCATGTAACCTATTTTCTACCAGAGGGGTGACATTTTCGCTGTCCGGCGACATAATTTCTCAAAAAAGGTTGACAACATCAACCATTAGGATTATATTACCAACTGACATTGCATGAAAGTTCGACAAGGTCCTTGAAGCGATTCACTCAACTGGAGGGCACATGACGCAAAGCGCGATTTCAGATATAAGCAGATCATTAATTGAGATTGCTTGGTATTTTGGGCCGAAGGGTTTGAATGGTGAATGCTGTGAAAACCTTACCATGCCTGAGTTCATAGCACTGGACAAAATCTCTACCACAACGAATTGCGCGGTACAAGATGTCGGTTATTCGCTTGGCTTTACAAAAAGCGGCGCGACCAGAATTGTTAACCGGCTTGAAAAGAAAGGATATGTCCAGAAGCTTAAATCCCATGAAGATGCAAGGATCTGCTGTGTGGAAATAACAAAGTCCGGGGAACGCGTCCTGTCGTCCGCTAATTCACGTTATATGGAACAATTTCATGCCATTGCCGAAAAGATGCCGGAGTACACAGTAGCAGAAACAGTTAAATTGCTTACAGCAATGGCAAATGCCCTGAAGGGCTGACTTTTTTGCACCTAAAGTTGATATTGTCTACCATGATGAGGAGGATTTTGAAATGAACAACCTGATCAGTACCATTCAATATTTTTTGATCATCACCGCAGAACTGACGGTGCTTTTTTTGGGCATCAGCACGATCGTTGCGCTGGTATTGACGTATATACCGCAAGAAAAACTCAGACAGTGGCTCTCGCGTCGCGGGATTTGGGGAAACTTCCTGGGGGCCGTGGTTGGATCGCTCACCCCTTTTTGCGCATGTTCAACCATACCAATGACGCTTGGCATGCTGAATGCCGGAGCACCATTTGGGCCGGTCATGTCATTTGTCATCGCGTCACCTCTACTGAACCCGATCATTATCAGTATGATCTGGGCGCTGATGGGGATAAAAGCGTGTTTGCTCTATTTCGGAGTCACTTTTGTGGGATCGATGCTCTTCGGCGTTGTTCTCGAAAAAATCGGCGGAGAGCACTATGTGAAAAAGGTCAGGGTCAAACCGAGCTGTTGTGGTACCACCCATGATTCTGGAAATAGCCCAATAACCTTTTCCGGGAAACTAAAAGCGTCATTTATTTCCGCTTGGGGAGATTTCAGAGCGGTTCTCATTTATCTTCTTGTTGGTGTTGCAATCGGTGCTGGAATTTACGGATACATTCCTCAAGACTTCGTGACAAACATAGCCGGGCCAGATAATCCGTTTGCAATTCCTATTGCGGCTATTATTGGTGTCCCGCTATATATCAGGGCTGAAACAGCCATTCCGATTGGGTTGGCCTTGTCGCAAAAAGGCATGAGCATGGGGGCTGTTATCGCGTTAATTATCGGCGGCGCAGGCATGGCGATACCCGAAATGGCCATGCTGGCGAGTATTTTTAGAAAGCGCCTGGTTGGCGCAATCGTTGTTGTCATCTGGACAACAGCAGTCGTGGGCGGGTACTTATTCAACACAATCCTATAATTTTAAAGGAGAAAAATCCATGAAAGACGAAAAAAAGACCAGCTTTTTCAAAAAAATCTTCGGGCAAAAATCTTCTTGTTGCTCACTGGAGATTGAAGAAGTCGATTCAAATGAGGGGAAATTTCCTGCACCAAAAGATAGTGCTGCGAATTGTTGTTGTTCACCAACAGATTCTGATGTAAAAAAGTGAAAGACAGCAAGGAATGAGCTACTCCCCGAAAACTGGACCAGGGTCTAAGGTGATAGGATAACCCCGGTGGAACAAATTCTGGACCTCAAAGGGGTCGTACCTACACTTTTTACAAAATGGAAAAAACTCTGGAATAGGGGAGTCGGTCCAGGAAACGACAGGGTTCTTCGGGATGCCTTAGCCTGCAGACACAGGAGCCGGTGAGGGAGTCTGCTGCCCTTCGTTGATGCGCCTCACGGTCTCTCCGGTTGGGCTCTTGACCTTACAAGTCGCGCGTTACGTCCTGCCTGCCGGGTAGAGTTCCCGAAGGGCCAAATAACCGGGAAAATCTTTCAAAAAGAAGGTTGCTGCCTCAAGATCCAGATGGTTACAATTTGTCAACGATTCGCTTCTTTCCTTTGGCCTAGAAAAAACAAGTTGGGTACCATGAGGGAGACACACGGATGAAGGATTCTTTGCGTACCGGCATTTCGTTCGGGCTGACATCAGCCATCATTACCACCCTTGGGTTGATGGTTGGCCTGCACTCCGGAACAGGGTCGAAGATGGTCGTTCTCGGGGGAGTCTTCACCATCGCCATTGCCGACGCATTCTCCGATGCTCTCGGCATTCATATTTCAGAGGAATCGGAAAACGTTCATACGGTCGGACAGATCTGGGGCGCTACCATCGCGACGTTCCTGGCGAAATTGATCTTCGCCCTGACCTTCGTCGTCCCGGTTATTCTTTTTCCCCTCGGAACAGCTGTCATTGTCAGTCTGGTGTGGGGGTTCTCCGCCCTTATCGTTTTGAGCTACGTCATTGCCAAAAACGCGGGTGAGCAGCCGTGGAAGATAATTGGCGAGCATGTTCTGATAGCCGGTGTCGTCATTGCCATCACCCACTACGTTGGCGACTGGATAGCCAGGCTCGGAGCATGAACCGGAACCCGGCAACGGGCTCCGAGGGTTCATAGGGGTCGGGTTCATAGGGGTCGCACCTACACTTTTTACAAAAAAGAAAAAACTCTGGAATAGGGGAGTTGGTTCAGGAAACGGCAGGGTTCTTCGGGAACCTTAGCCTCCAGACACAGGAGCCGGCGAGGGCACCGACTGTATTATCCGGAGAAGTGTTTCCGGGTCGGCGACATCGGTGAATCGCATTTTGCCGTCCTCTGCTACCATTTTCAACCGGTTACAAAATGTAACCGTTTGACTTCCTTCTTTTTTCAAGCGGTTTTTCAGGACTTTCCAATAATTTCTGGCAGTCTGGTGGTCCGGCTGCTGCACCAGGGCAGCGATAATGTCTACGACGGAGAAAAACCACCTCTCTTTTTCTCCGTCGTAGATCCTTCGGATCCTGTAGCCCTCAAAAACCGCCAGAGCCTGTTCCTCACTCATTTCCGATTTTTTGTCGATCTCCATCCACCTCTGCTGGCAAACTTCAGGGTAAGAAACTTTTGTTTTTACCAATCGACAAGATTTCCTCTGCGTCTTAACCCTTCGCTATCTTCCAGGGAAGCTGAAGGACTTCGCGTTCGGGCATCTCGTCACGGTCTCTGTGGTTTGGCTCTTGATCTTACCAGTAACGAGTCACGCGTTACGCGTCACGTCTTTTGCCTTCCTTCTGTTATAAACCACATACCCTGCCGCAAGGATCCCGCAGGCCGCTATCAGGATGTATGTTACGGTGTGCATGTATCGGGTTACAAGCCCCTGGTTGTTGCCGACCCAGTAGCCAACGACGGCCAGGATGACGACCCAGATGCCCGAGCCCAGTGTTGTGAAGAAGAGGAAAAGAGGGATGTTCATTCGCGCCAGCCCCGCCGGTAGCGATATCAGCTGACGAATGCCGGGAAGGAGCCTGCCGATGAAGGTGCTTATGTGGCCGTGCTTTGCGAAGAATTCATCCGCCCTGTCGAGGGACTTTTCGCTCACAAGGAAGTATTTGCCGAACTTCCTGAAGAAGGGGCGCCCGAAGGTGAGCGATATCCAGTAGTTGAATAACGCCCCCAGGATGCTTCCGGCGATCCCCGCCGCGATGACCAGGCCGAGATGCATCTGTCCCTGCGAGGCCAGATAGCCTGCGGGTGGGACTACGACCTCGCTCGGGAATGGGAAGAACGAGGATTCCAGGAACATAAGCGCGACAATTCCGGTGTAGCCGAGTTTGCCGATGGTTGCGACGATCCAGGAGATCATCCCCGAGAGCATTCAGTAATTTCCCATTCTCTATTCCGTGTAGCCGTTCCTGCGGCCGGTCATCGACGAGATGTCGATCCGGACGACGGCAACTGCGGCCATTGCCTGGTCAGGGAACGGGATCTCATGCCCCGCGAACTGATTAACGATAATGTTGAGCCCGGTCCGTTTCTCCGTCGGATCCTCGATCACCGATGCCGTGCCGAATCCCACTACGCTTCTGTATTTCACCGACCACTCGCAGGGGTCGGGGTTTTCAACTATTTCCACGTCTTCCTCGACCTCGAAGCAGACCTTAGGGTTCTTCCTCAGGCACTCCATCTTCTTTCCTCCGTTGAACCCGTGGAACCAGATGGCCTTTCCATCGAATCCGAAGCTCAGAGGAACCATGTACGGGAACTCTTCGTCGAAGAAGGCTACACGGCACATCTTCCCTCTTTTAAGTATTGCTTCGATCTTTGTTCTATCGGTGATCTCCTTTTCCTTGCGTCTCATCATTCCGGGATCCCTCCCCTTCTTTACATGTTGTGGTTTCGTCCATCATGGAGTGCGCGCCTACCATGAAGAGGGCACGGCCGTGACGATCTCTTTGCACGACGTATCCCCGGTCGAGGACTGTCTTCCATCCTCCATCTTTTGTGCGCATTCTGTAGGTGGTCTCGTATATGTCGCTCTCCGCCCGGCCAGAAACAACGTCTTCGATGATCTTCAGTGTGCCGGGGAGGTCTTCCGGATTAACGTTCGCCTGCCAGGCCTTGAATGAGCGTTGCATTTCGCCGGGAGAATGGCCCAGCGCAGTTTCGTAGTTTGAATTCAGGACCACTTTCCCATCATATATATTCCACTCCCACAGGCCGTCCCGGTGATGCCGGACCAACAGTTCGAGCTGGCGGGCCTTCCCTTCGAGGATCACTGATTTTTCCTCACGGTCTTTCTCCACTTCCATCGCGTGCAGAGCGAAAGATATATCATGGGCCAGCTCCGAGAAGAGAGATTTTTCTTCCTGGTCGATGGTTACATCGGCGGGGATCGAGACCGATATTATTCCGAAGACTTTTCCCGAGTGCTCAAGGCGGGTTGACATTATCCCGGACTCCTCGTATTTCTCCAGAAGAGGGCAGTCGGTCATTGAAGTTACTCCAAGTTTCAGTGATATGCCAGGATTTTCAAGGACCGCCAGTCCCCATTCATTGAGCATGCCGTGTCTTGTCCTCTCTGAGAATGGCCTCCCGTCGGGGCCGAGACCGGCCTCGGATATCGTAGCGAGTTTGCCTCCATTTCCCAGTATCCCTATCCAGACATTCCGGTAACCGCGCGTCTCTATCAGGTGCGCGCATATCGCCTGGATAAGGCGTTCTTTGTTATGATGCCTGTTTATCAGACGGTTAACACCGCGTACCGACTGAAGAACGTTGTTGAGGTGTCTAAGATCCTCCTCGGTTTTCTTTATCTCCGTCGTGTCGCGACCCACCGCCTGGATCTCTTTCAGGTAGCCGGTTTCGTCGAATATTCCGCGCTTGGACCATCTGAGCCAGCGCTTCTTTCCAGAGGGGAGAACGCAGGAGTGTTCGAGAAATATGCTGTGGCATTCGGGGCAGAGGTTCTCGCTACCCGAGCAGAGGTCCTCTCCAATTTTGCCTCCTATAACGTCAACAAGAGATCTGGAGACTATCTGGTCTCTGGAGAGGCTGAAGAAGAGACAAAAGGCGTCGTTGACGAAGGTAACTTCTCCGTCAGACCGAAAGCGGCAGACCATCTCTATCTGGTCTTCAACGATGGCTGCGTATCTTCTCTCGCTCTCCCGCAGAGCTTGCTCCGCCTTTATCCTGTCTCCGATATCGCGGTATATGACGTAATCAAGCAGCGTGCCGTCGGGGAGCTTGAAATGAGTCTGTGTCAGGGCCAGGTGAATGCAACTGCCGTCCTTCCGCTGACGGATAACGTCCTTGTCTATATTTTTGCCGCTCCAGAAAAGACGGTCCATCCCGACTGCCTCTTCACGGATCTTTGGGTCCTGGGCGATAATGGTGTTGACGTCTTTGCCGATGATTTCATCAGACCTGGAGTAGCCGAACATATCGTAAAAGGCGTCGTTCGCTTTGAGAATGATACCCTCGGTGTTTTCCAGTGTAATGGCCGCGGGGCTTGACTTGAAGAGTTTTTCGAAGAGCGCCTTTTCCTGAAGGAGGGCTGCCTCGGTCCTTATATCGGCTCTGCGGTCGCGGTAGATAGTGTAGTCCACCAGGGTGTCCTGGTCGATGCGGAATGGGAACTGCAGTACCTCGACGGGAATCCGGGTCCCATCCTTCCTGGTGCGCCATGTGTCGACGCTGAAGGGTTCTCCGCCGGACCAGGCAATGGCATCCATGTTCTTTGCCTCTCTTAAGAGTTCCGGATCCGCTGCAACGAAAAGATTCAGATCCTGCCCTTCTATCTCCTCCAGTGTGAACCCGAAGAGTGCGGTGAAAGCGCGGTTTGTCCTGATGACCCTCTCCTCCTGGTCGCAAAGTGCAATAGCTTCCGGGGCATTCTCGAAGAGGTTCTCGAAGAAGGCCTTCTCGCGGGTTAACTGTTCTTCGGCACGCTTTTTCATGGAGATGTCGCGATAGATCCCGTAAACTCCGACGGTGCTTTTCCCGTCGGTAATAGGACCCGCGAGCACGGATACGGGAATTTTTGCCCCGTCCCTGTGGCTGCGGAAGGTATCCGGTATGACGTGCGGCGTCGTAAGAACGGTCGAGGAAACACCTGAAGCCTCATTCAGGATCTCAGGCGACGCGGCTACTATGTCGTTGATGAATTTCCCGACGACCTCCTGGCGCTCCCACCCGAACATCCGGCAGAACTCAGCATTGGCGAAGACAACCCGGTCTCCTGTATCACATATGACCATTCCTTCCGGGGAACTTTCCACCAGCAGATGCAGATGATCCTCGAATCCTTGAAGACGGCTTTCGGGCGACTGTTTGAAGAAGGCCAATCATGACACCTCCGTCATTTGAGGAGTTCGGGAACAAGCATTATTCTAGCATGGGGCGCATGATCAGCGTTCCCCGCCGACCCGGGAGATGAGCCAGGCCATGTTCTTCCCGAGGGTCTCCATTGTCCTGATGCCTTCCTCGTCCGATTCCACCTCGCCGGGGGTCCTTCCGATGCCCATGTTCCAGTAACTGGATCCGGGGACGATCATCTGGGCGATAAGGAAAAAATGGTTGATCGTGTCGAATGCGTGGATGGAGCCGCAGCGCCGCACGGCAACAACAGCCGCCCCTACCTTGCGCTGGAGGATGTTGGTGTTGGATCTGCAGACGTACCCGACCCGGTCTATGAATGCCTTCATCTCCGAAGTGACGCCGGCGAAGTATGTCGGTGTTCCAAGGATGATCCCGTCCGCTTCCCTGATCCTGGCTATCCATCCGTTGATCCCGTCATCCGGGAGGGCGCATCGGCCGTCCATGGTCTTTGAGCATTGCCCGCAGGCGGTGCAGCCTCTAAGAGGGCGGCCACCTATGTGGATCAGCTCCGTTTCTATTCCTTCCTTTTCCAGTTCGGAAAGGGCTGTGCGGAGGAGGATGGAGGTATTCCCGTCAGGTTTAGGGCTGGCGTTGAAAGCAAGAACGCGCATGAGATGATCACTCCCTCGTTGAAGTATTATTTGACGAGGCAATTGTACCAAGAGTTCCGCGTATATAATGGAAAAAAACGGGAGATGATTTACTCATGGGTTCCCTTGCCCCCCTTGCTCCTCTTGTCACCGCCCTTGTCGCGGGTTTTTTCCTCGGTCTTCTAGGTGCCTGGATGCTCAGGGTCACCAATGCCAGAACAGCCAGAGATCTCGCCGAAGAGCTGTTCAGGGAGAGCGAGGCGGAGAGAAAAGACCAGGTCGACGCGGTGGTCGATCATGTCAAGGCTGTGTTCGGCAACCTTTCACTTGAGGCGCTTTCAAGGTCAACTGAAGAATTTCTGAAACTGGCCCACTCACGCCTCGAATCCGAGAGGGAGGTGGGAGGGAAGGATCTGGAACAGAAGAAGGAGCTGATCGACCGCCAGCTCGAAGAGATGACGAAAAAACTGGAGTCGGTCTCCGGCCTTGTCAGGGATCTCGAAAAGGACCGCTCGGCCAAGTTCGGAGAGCTGTCCGACCGGCTAAGGGAGGTAAGCGAGAGGACCGCCGACCTGACCCGGACCACGGGCACCTTGCGGGAAGCCCTCTCAAGCTCAAGGGTCCGCGGACAGTGGGGGGAGCGCATGGCGGAGGATGTGCTCCGTATCGCCGGTTTTATCGAGGGGATCAACTACAGGAAGCAGAAGACGCTCATTGATTCAGGAACAAGACCGGACTTCACCTTTATGCTCCCCCGGGGACTCACCCTCAACATGGACGTCAAATTCCCTTACGACAACTATGTTGCCTGGCTCGAGGCCCCAAACGAAAGCGAGCGCGGACGCTTTTGCAAAGCCTTTATAAAGGACGTGAGGAGTAAGATCAAAGAGGTCGCGGGCAGGGATTACATCGACCCCGGGCAGAGTACCGTGGATTACGCGCTGCTTTTCATCCCCAACGACCAGATCTATTCCTTCATCCACGAGCAGGAGCCGGCCATACTTGACGAGGGGCTCCGGCAGAGGGTCATATTCTGCTCCCCCGTCACCCTTTACGCCGTGCTTGCCGTGATCCGCCAGGCGGTGGACAACTTCTCCCTCGAGCAGACGTCGAACGAGATACTTGGCCTCTTCGGCGCCTTCAAAAAGCAGTGGGAGGAGTTCCTGAAGAAGCTCGAACACCTTGGAAAGCAGATAGAGGGGGCGCACGACGACTACGAGTCGCTGATCTCGACCAGGCGCAGGCGCCTGGACCGGCCGCTTGAAAGGATCGAGGAGATACGGACCCTGCGCAACATCCCGATCGCTTCGATAGAGGTAAACGAGGCAGAGGTTTTCGATGAACACACTTATGGCGAAGTTTCACCGGAATGAACTGTTGCTATTATCACTGTGAGAATGATACAATTCTCACAATCCGGTCATACCAGTCGACCTGTTGACAGGGAGGGAGGCTCGATCATTCGAATTCTTCGCACTTTTTCCTCCGTGTTGTTTGTCCTGTCGCTCCTGATCTTTTCCTTCCTCGCGCCCGCTTTCTGTGAGGAGGTCATCTCCGTTGGCATCTACCAGAACAAGCCGATCATATTCCGGGACTCCGACGGAGTCGTCAAGGGGATCTATGCCGATTTTCTGAACGCCGTCGCTAAAGAGAACGGCTGGAAGCTCAGGTGGGTTGACGGCACCTTTTCCGAGGGGCTTGAAAGGCTCGAGCGAGGCGAGATCAACATCATGACGGCTATCGCGTGGACTGAGGAGAGGGAATCCCGCTACAACTTCACCCGCAAGGCAGTCATAGCCAACTGGGGTGTATTCTATGTCCCGCGAGGCCTGTCACCCGGGTCGATACTGGATCTGGACGGCAGGACAGTAGCCGTGATCAAGAATGATGTCTACAGCAATGCGTTCAGGAAGCTTGCCGTAAAGTTCGACATAAATTGCATCTTCCTGGAGTTTGACGATTATCCCGATGTTTTCGAGGCTATCCAGAAGGGTGAGGTCCAGGCAGGGCTGGTCAGCCGTCTTTACGGGCTGGCCAACGAGAATGACTATCTCGTCGAGCGAACTTCCCTCTTTATAGAACCCACGGAGCTCCGGGTCGCGACTACGAAGGGACAGAACGTGACCCTGATGCAGGTCCTGAACTTCAACCTCATAAAAATGCGCTCGGACCCGAATTCGACCCTCAACCGGTCCATTCAAAGCTGGCTGTCAGGGGGCACTCCGCCTCGTCCCACCTTTCCCGAGTGGTTCTCATGGGCGGCGGGAGGATTCTTTCTGCTTTTTCTGATCGTCACGGGAGTCAGCTTTGCCCAACGCCACCAGGTGGGGGAGAAAACGCGCGAGATCCTCCAGAGCCGGAGGGACCTGGCCAGGGAAAAGGTCCTTTTGGAGATGCTTTTTGAGGAATCCCCCGATGCCCTCGTTCTTGAAAGCGGCGACGAAAACGTAGTCTACAGGATCCTTCGGACCAACAAGGGTTTCACGAAGCTTTTCGGATACTCAGTCGAAGAAGCGGAGGGGAGAACCCTTAACGAACTTGTGGTTCCCCGGGAATACCTCGAAGAGGGAGAGACACTGGACGCTGAAGCCCACAGGGGCGAACAGGTGCATATCGAGACCATCCGTCATCGGAAGGACGGCTCCCTCGTAGATGTATCGATCATTTCGCTTCCGGTCCCGGGATGGGAGGAAGGGCACACCTCCTCCTACACGATCTACAGGGACATCTCTTCAGCCAAGTACGCCCAGCGCGTCCTTATCGATAGCCGGGAGAGTATAAAACACAGCCTCGAGAGCATGCGAAGGACCTGGGAGCAGACGATCGCGGTTCTGGCATCGGCGGCGGAGACTCGCGATCCCTACACCGCCGGCCATCAGCGCAGGGTCTCCGCTCTTGCTGAGGCTATAGCCCGGGAGTTCGAACTGGATGAGGAGCTTGTGAACTCGATAAGAATGGCAGGGCAGATCCACGACATCGGGAAGATAAACGTCCCCGCGGAGATACTCAGCAAGCCGGGTGTTCTCGGAGAGGTGGAGATGTCCCTCATAAGGACACACCCTGAGATAGGATACGAGATCATGAGCGGCATAGATCTTCCATGGAAACTGGCGGAGATCATCCGCCAGCACCACGAGCGCATGGATGGCTCCGGATACCCGGCCGGTCTGAAGGGTAACGAAATAATGTTCGAGGCCCGGGTGATCGCAGTGGCGGATGTCGTTGAAGCCATGTACTCTCACCGCCCCTACCGTGCGGCCAAAGGCATGGACGCGGCGCTCGAAGAGATAGAAAACAACAGGGGAACCCTCTTCGACACGGAGGTTGTGGATGCCTGCCTGAAGCTCTTCCGGGAGAAGGGGTTCAAGTTCCCGGATACAGCCTAGGCTGGAAGATCATTCTCTGGAGGTGACACAGAATGCGAAAGGCTCTTGTCGCTATTGACGGAAGTTCCATCAGCAAAGACCTTGTCAAGTTTGCTTTCGAGAGGGCAAAGAAGGAAAAACTCGAGGGGCTGGATTTCATCTATGTCTTTCAGCCCTACCCTGCGGCACTTTTCCCGGGTATGCCGGTGCCCGTAACGCTGGAGGAGGGGCATACGGAGGCTACAAAAATGGCTCTCGAGTCGATGGTCCTCAAAGTGCAGGAGGAGTCAGGAGCCGAAAAGATAGCTGTAGAGATGGTTTTCCCCTTCGGGAGCCCATCCGGTGAGATCATCCGGCAGGCCGAGGAGTTTCCCTACAGGGCAATAATCATCGGCCACAGGGGTATCGGGGGGCTGGAACGTTTCTTCATCGGCAGCGTGGCCGCCCGCGTAGTGGAACACGCTCCCTGCACCGTGATCGTATTCCGGCCCAGGGACTGAAACTTTATTCAGTGCTTCGAAGTTCTGCGTCTGCCAGGTTTTCTGCGGGCGCGTTCCGGACGCAGAAGTGCCCCGGGGCGTGAGCCTGCAAGGTCGGATCTTCCGGCTGATGCGAGCGCTTCTTCAACCAGTTTGCGGTTTCGCGGAATGCGGTACTGAAGCAGCGCCCTCTGAAGTTTCCTCTCGTGCGAGCTCTTCGGGACATGGACGCTTCTTCCCGTCATGGGGTCCATTCCCGTATGGTACATGCATGTGGACAGACTTCCCGGCGTAGGGATAAAGTCCTGCACCTGCTCCGGGTGGCAGCCGATATCCCTCAGGAATTCAGCCAGTTCGACCGCGTCGGAGAGTGTGGCACCGGGATGGCTGGACATCAGGTAAGGGACAAGGTACTGCTCCTTCCCCAGATCGCGGTTGGCCCGATCGAAAGCATCTTTGAATTTCATGAAGGACTCTTTGCCGGGTTTTCGCATCAGGCGCAGCACATCCCCGGATACATGCTCCGGCGCAACTTTTAGCTGGCCGCTCACGTGATGGGCACAGAGCTCTCTGACAAGGGTGGGGTCTTTTGCTGCCATGAGATGGTCGTAACGGACCCCCGAGCGCACGAAGACCTTCTTCACGCCGGGAAGCCCGCGAAGTTTGCGCAGGAGCGAGAAGTACTCCGATTGATCGGTATCCAGGCGCGGGCAAGGCTCCGGCCAGAGGCACTCCCTGTCCCTGCACGCTCCCTGTGATGTCTGCCTCCCGCACGCGGGAATGTGAAAGTTGGCCGTGGGGCCTCCGACATCGTGGATATACCCCTTGAAATCCGGCATTGCCGTGAGAATGAGAGCCTCCCTTATGATAGATCCGTCGCTCCGCCGCTGGATGATGCGCCCCTGGTGCGAAGTTATCGAGCAGAAGGAGCAGCTTCCAAAACATCCCCTGTGCGCGGTGATGCTGAAACGGACCTCCTCGATCGCGGGGATACCCCCCGAGGCCTCGTACATAGGGTGCGGCGATCGTGCATAGGGAAGGTCGTATATCTCGTCCATCTCATCTGTGGAGAGCAAAGACGCGGGAGGATTCTGCACCACGAACCATGCTCCGTTGTCCTGGGCTATCGCCTTGCCTCTGAACGGATCCTGCTCGGCGTACTGCAGGCGAAAGGCCTCGCAGAAGGCTTTTCTGTCTCCTGAGACCTCATCGAATGAGGGGATCCTCACGACGTCTTCGGGAAGTTCACTTTCCTTCGCCCTGAAGCATGTGCCCCGGACACTTCTGATGTCTTCGACCGGCACCCCCCTGGAGAGCTCCTTCGCTATCTGCGTGATGGCGAGCTCCCCCATTCCGAAGACAAGAAGGTCCGCCTTGCTGTCCACGAGGATCGATCTCCTTACGCTGTCCGACCAGAAATCGTAGTGCGCGAAACGGCGCAGGCTTGCCTCGACGCCGCCGATGATCACGGGGAGGTCCTTCCAGGCCTCTTTGGCACGGTTGCAGTAGACCGTCGTCGCCCTCTGCGGGCGGAATCCGGCCTTCCCTCCGGGTGAGTAGGGGTCGTCGCTTCGAGGTTTTTTAGCGGCGGTGAAATGGGGCAGCATCGAGTCGAGGTTTCCCGCAGAAACGAGGGCGCCGAGACGCGGCCGCCCCATGGCGAGAAAGTCTTTGAGGCTTCTCCAGTCGGGCTGGGGGATGATGCCGACTCTGTACCCCCTGCTTTCCAGGAAGCGGGGGATGACTGCGTTTGCAAAACTGGGGTGATCTACGTATGCGTCGCCGGAGATGAAGACGAAATCGACCTCGTCCCAGCCTCGCCGATCCATATCCTCCCTGTTAACCGGAAGAAACGCTTCTCGCTCACGACTCATACGGCGGGTCAACTCCTCCAGGCCGCGCAGGGGGAGAAGGCGGCGCAGATCCTTGAGAGTCCACTCAGGTTGTTTCTGGAGCAGAAATCATGCGAGCCGTCGCGGTCGTGTTCCCCGATATCCAGATCTGCAGGGACAGGAGCGTCAAGGCGAAGAGATGCCAGCTCCCGGCTCAGGAAAGCCATATCGCGGTCTTTTTCCAGACGGGATCGCAAAGAGAGGGTTATCAGGGGAAGCTTCTCGTAGATAGACTCCAGATCGGCGTAACGTTTTATAAGCCCCTTCGCCGTGACCGGGCCGACTCCCATGACTCCCGGGATGTTGTCGCAGCGGTCGCCGGTGAGGGCCTGGTAGTCGGTCATGGAGGAGGGATCAAAGCCGAACTGCTTCCTGAACAGGGTTGCGTCCATCTTTGTGAAGACATCTCCACCGGCCGGACGCATGATCGAGATGTTCCCTTCGCCCAGGGTCTGGAACAGATCCTTGTCGGGGGTTACTATGATGACGTGTCCTCCCCGCCTGGCCTCGCGAACCGCGGCGGCGGCTATGACGTCGTCAGCTTCGAAGCCATCCTCACAGAGGACCTTGATCCCGAGACCGCGGACGAACTCTTTCATAAGGGGGATCTGGGGTATGAAGTCTTCAGGCGGGCAAGGGCGGTTTGCCTTGTACGGCGCGTAAAGGTTTTTCCGGAAGACCGGAGCGTGTGAGTCAAAGACCACCGCTGCCGTCGGCGCCCCGACGCCCTCGATCAGATTTATGAGCAGTTTTCCGAAACCGTATACGCCGTTGACCAGCGTCCCGTTGGGGGAGACATGGCGGGTCTTCACTCCGAAGTATGCCCTGTAGG
>WOYI010569141.1_pt1 | contig 14089 bp, 15 predicted proteins | sample 6423411 | NCBI WGS metagenome assembly WOYI01 (sample SAMN13441803, study PRJNA592873) | oil field metagenome | biome: oil field; feature: oil-well bore; material: oil-contaminated soil; isolation source: oil-contaminated soil from oil-well borehole | place: Germany: Wietze | collected 2016-10-18 ...
AAAAAATATACCACTCCCGTGCTTTTAAGAGGGGCCAAAGCCTGCTCGAGGCCATATTTTTTCAAAGTCTCTATGGATGCCTTCTTCGTTTTATCATCCGTCAGATCATTGGCAACAAATGCTGTTGCCCCATCCTCGTTGCCGGCCATCAGGGCTGCCATTGCCCTTTCTCCGTTCTTTTCACACACCGAACACCAGTCAGCTTTATTGATCACTCCTATTACTTTAGGTGTCGATTGTGCCATCAGAGTACCTGATACCAGCAGAGCAAGTATCATGGTCGCGAAAATTGATTTTACTTTTTTCATAATTTTGGAATTTTAACTGTTTAACCCTGATTAAAATATTACTACCTGAAATCCTTCTGCAAACAAGCTCCTCAGACTCGGGTGATTCTTAAACTCATCGAGCAGAGGCAAACCTGATTTTATTATTTCATTTTTTACCCCGAAAGCCTGTGCGCAGTAACTGCAGACCCCTGTAATATTATCCTTAATACTCATGTAGAGCCCGTGCATCTTATTATCCTCCTTTTCAAGTTCGCCTACCCATTTTGTTCCGGCACCCTCAAAAATGATCTTTAGCTGATCACCGCTTTCAATCGCCTCGCTGGCGAGCATAAAAGCATTGGAAACCTTTCCCGCTGCCTCAGCAGTATTGGTGTCCGCGAACACCACAATTGCAATTTTTGTCATCGTATTTGGTTTTAAATTTATAATGTTGTTTATTGATTAGTAGAGCAACCTGCTAATCCTGACATTGACAGCAGGATTTATTTTTTATTACTGGTTATGAGCCGGTAAGACCCTGATCATAAAGCTTAGGAGAGGACCTCTAAGTTTTCATTGCAGCCAGCGTCAGGATCACATCTGGTTTGAAAAGGCAGCTGCAGTCAGATTTAAAGATTAAATTGCTTCAATTACCTCTTTCATTGTCTGGTTAGGGACTATCGCAAAAATCAACTAACCTTTATCCTCTCTCTTCAATTTTCGATATGATTTCCTGCTTGAACTTATGAAGATCCACAACTTTCCCCTCTTTTGTCTCCGAGTTTGACAATGCCATATCAAGGGTGCGGCTTTGCTTTTCATACATAGAACAGGCATCGCACATCGCTTTATGCATTTCCAGGCGTATCTTTTCTGAAAGCGACAGCCTGAAAAGAAGCTTCTTCTCAATCAGCTCAGTGGCCTTAAGACAAGACAGGAATAACGTATGCATTAACTTTTTCATCTCTCCCTCAATTTTCAAACCATTTACTCTCAACACAATCCCTGAGCTTAACTTTAGCCCGGTGAATTATCTGCCATAGATTAGTGGGAGTCATATCCAGTTCCTGACAGATCTCCTCTCCTGTTTTATTCAAAAGATATTTTAGTCTGACAGAGGCATTCCATTTCTCCGGCAGTTCTTTAAGACATTTACTTAAAACCTCCATGAATTCGGGATTATCAAGCAGATGTGATTCTTCTTCATGCCAGTCTCTGGGTTTCTTTTCTTTTTTCCAGTCGCCCTCAGCACTGAAAAAAGAGAGAAATGAATCATCATCAAGACTGACAGGTTGCTTTACTTTTTTCCTGTAGTGATCAATTATCTTATAATTCAGGATTGAAAACAGCCATGTTTTCGGGGAGCTTTCACCTCTGAAATCATTAATTTTCTCAGCAGCCGCCAGGAATGTATCCTGAACAAGGTCTTTTGCCGTTTCCGTATCTGAAACCTTATGCAATGCCCATGACAACAACTCCCGGGTAAATTCCTCCACCCAGCCGGATAGTTGATTTGATGCTGATCTCATAAGCATGAAATATAAGCATTTTTTCAAACCGGTTCAGGGCAATTTACAGCCGGGGAAAATATTCTTTCCCCCGGCTGTTTATTATGATGGCATCTAAATTGACCTGCTACAGCAAACTCACGGTTATGTGGGACGGATGCTTTGCATCATGATAGATCCGGTGCGTGGCCTTCTGAAAGTCACTCTCGGTGCACTCATAGATGTTTATGAACTTCTGCGGATTCCTGTCCACCAGCGGGAACCATGAGCTCTGCACCTGTATCATGATACGGTGCCCCTTCCTGAAGGTATGGGCCACATCGGGAAGTGAATACTTCACCTCTGTTACCCTGCCCGGAACGAAAGGCTCGGGATGCTCAAAGCTGTTTCGGTACCTGCCCCGGAAGACCTCGCCGCGGACGAGCATCTGGTACCCACCCAGTGGCACCTTGACCTCCTCATCCTCCCCTGCCTTCATATCGGGAGGAAAGACATCAATCAGCTTGACAACAAAGTCTGCGTCGGTGCCGGTGGTTGAGACGAAGAGATCTGCCACCACCGGACCGGTCAGGGTGATATCCTCATCAAGGATATCAGTCTGATAGACCATCACATCTGGACGCCGTGACGCAAACCTCTGGTCATCAGTCATATACTCCTGAGTCCTCCTGTTATGAACGTCCTCTGTATAGGGGACAGGGTTCATCGGATCAGAGACATACTCGTCAAAGCTCTCCTTCCCTGTGGGTCACAGGACCACAACCAGATATCTCGATCCCTCCCAGAACCTTGCAGGGTCAGTCACGGTCAGGGTAACGGTTTCGGCATCGGTGGTGGTCAGCTGATAGCTGCCTGAGGGGTGGAGAGAGATAAACTCCAGTTTATCAACGGTACTTTTGAACGGGAAGCTGATCTTCTCACGTATGTCAATCTTCTCCATGCTGCTGCTGCTCAGCGATGGTGACAACACCATCACCCTTCCCAGGAAACCGAGGAAACCGCCGGTTTTGGTAATGATATTCCGGCTGATAAGCTCATCCTTTGTGCCTGCAACGTACCATGCAGTGTTAAGGTTACCCGTCATCTCACTGATAGTAGCCTCCATCTCACTGTTCTTCCCTGTAAGGGTCTCAATGTTTGCGGTCTGTTCTTCAATGGTAGCCGCAAGTGCTGCGCTCTTCTCATTCAGAACATTGATCAGGCTGTCTTTTTGTTCTGTAAGAACCCTGAGTTCCGCCACCTCCTCCTCCAGGGCCTTAACCCTTGAGGTGGCACTGTAATACCGGTTTCTTGCCGACTGGTAATTCTGCTCTGTCTCCTCCAGTGAGGCCGTAATATCTGCTATTACCCTCTCGAACCTGGCCGGAAGCTCACCGGCTTCCGCCTGCCCTCCTGCCTCCTGTCCGAGCAATGCGCTGAGCTTTGCGTCAGCTTCGTTCATGACGGAGAGATACTCATTCATCGTTGATTCGCTCTTTGCAAGCTGACTGATCAGATCCTGTTTTTCAGCCTCGAGCTGTTCCGACATTGTCTTGTACTTGCAGCCGGTAAGACTGAGTACAGCCATGATAAAAATTAATGCTTTGATAGTTTTCATTTCTATTGGTAATTATGGTTTGACGGTTTTTATTGAACGTAAATTAATAAATTTCCCGGAAAGAAGCAATTTTTTGATCTATCTGCCTCGTAAAAGTGAGCTGGTTAAGTTGCCGCAAGTGTGTTTTTTAATAATTTTTGCCTAAATTATGGCAGCAAAATGAAATTAGTTAAAACCTGATGCCATGAAAACCTTAGACTTTTTCCTTGCAGCAGCTGTTGCCGTAATGCTGAGTTCCTGTGCTACTACCGTTAAGTTCCCGGTCTCACAGCTTGCTCCGGCAGCTGAAGGGTCAACGAAAATCAAACAGGATAAAAACGGTAATTACAACATCACGGTCAGGGTTAATTACCTGGCAGATGCCGAACGGCTCAACCCTCCAAGGAGCCAGTATATTGTCTGGGTGGAGAAGGAAGACGGTTCATTTCAGAATATCGGGATTCTTGTCAGTGACAGGCTGAACAAGGCCAAACTTGAGACAACCACCCCCTTCGTTCCTTACCGGATACTTATCACAGCTGAGGATGAAGGTGCTGTAACATGGCCCGGCACCCAGGAGCTGTTTCGTTCGGAGAGGATCATCCGGTAAGGCTTCGCCCGCATATTCTTCAGGTTTCACAAAAACAAAAGGGGCTGGCACCTTATTGAACCACACCCCTTTAAGGCCATCCCTCTTACCCGGGGCTATTTCTTCCCTGATTCCTCCGGTGAGGGTATCACCAGGCGCATGTCGGGCATGGCGAATATTACTCCCTTGTTTGCCTTCTTCAACTCCTGGACCGTGATGCCGTATTTATCAGCTATATCGGACAGCGACTCACCCTTTCTGACCTTGTGTACCCTTCTTTTTTCGGGTTGCGGCTTGACTATCTGAGGCTCGTTCTTCGGAGCAGGTTCCTGTGCCTGTGCCTTCCCGGGCTGTCCGGGGGTCTCTTCCTTTGCCCCGGGCTCTTCCGTCCTTGAAGGCTGAGTCTCCGCCGTCACCTTGCCTGATGCTGCGTCAGCCTGCTCCTGATGTTGAAGCTGGGATTCGGGCCGGGGCTTCTCCTGGGCAGGAACAGCCCGGGGTTTCTCCTGAACCGGCAGGGGTTGAGGCTTTTCTCCGGCCCTGGCAGGGGTCTCTGAAGCTGCAGGGGCCTGATTCCTTCCCGAAGTGGCTGCTGGTGGGGCAGGAGCCTTCTCCTCCACCACCAGCGACGAAGATACCGGGATTCTTAACACCTGTCCCACCTGGATGCCGCTTGCGGGAATCACATTTTCGCGGTCAATGTCGAGTATCGTTACCTTGTATGCCTTAGCAATGGAATAGAGGGTCTGCCCCTTCAGAACCTGGTGCATGAAATATTCCCTATTGTTGAATACAATCTTTTCACTCGATATCCTGATGCCGGAAGATGATGCCGCTCCTGTGGGAGTAGCGGCTGCGGGTCGCGGCTTGGTCATCGGCACAGGCTGACCGGCGGAAGAGGTTCCCGATGCTGCACCGGAAGCTGTTGCAGATATGGGTATCCTCAGCATCTGGCCTGCCTGGATGCCACTGGCAGGAATCATATTCTCGCTTGTTATGGCATCAACGGTCACCTTGTAAGCCCTGGAGATGGAATATAGTGTCTGACCCTTCAGCACCTCATGCATGAAGAATGCCCGGCCGCCGGAGATGACCCTTTCATTTGATACCTGAACAGGCACCTGTGCACTGATTTTCAACGGAGCCATCAGGGCAACCGTCAGTGCAATCATCGGCAAAATGCGTGTCACAGTCATATCATCTCTGTTTTGAGGTATAAAGGTAATATTTTCATATAAACGGGACTCCTGCCACCTAAACTTATTGGCGCAACAGTTGTTAAGTATAGGGAAGTACCATCATAAATCACTTTAGATGAACAGCGTGCGAAGAACGACCAGCATTCTCCGGAATGAATACCATGGAGCCGGCATTGACCCCGGCGATTTTGCAGAAGACCCGATCCTCCAGTTTGAGAGATGGATGGAGGATGCCATTACGCATAAGGTAAGGGAGCCCAATGCAGTACATCTTGCCACCGCAGATGCCGAAGGCAGACCGTCCGGACGAATAGTGCTGCTGCGAGATTTCAGCGAAAGGGGGTTCTCATTCTTTACTAACTACAGCAGCAGGAAGGGTGAGGAACTTGACCGGAACAACCACGCTGCCATGACATTCTTCTGGAATGAACTCTACCGCCAGGTCAGGATCAGAGGTAAGGTCTTCAGACTTCCCGCCGAAGAGTCGGATGCATATTTCAGAAGCAGACCCCGGCAGAGCCAGATCAGTGCCCTGGTGTCACAGCAGAGCAGGGAGCTGGAGAACAGGGAGATGCTTGAGAGGATGGCCGACGAGGCAGAAGAGAAATACCGCGACAGGCCTGTCCCCCGGCCTGAAGAGTGGGGCGGATATTATCTTGCTCCGGATTATGTTGAGTTCTGGCAGGGAAGGGAGCACCGCCTGCATGACAGGCTCCAGTATACCAGGACCGCCCCTGAAGGAGGATGGACCATAAGGCTTCTGTACCCGTAGTGTCCCTGAGATACGGAACAGACAAAAGAAATCATCTGACTCAGACGCAATAACAGGCAACCCATTTCATTCTGCCCGGAAAGATCTGCCGGGAATGTTATATCCGTATCTATGCGGTACCTGTTTTCACATGATTATCTATTCCGAAGGTCAAGAAGATGAAGTCAGCCGCCTGATCCGGCGCTGGAAGGCTCAGATGCTGAATTGAAGCTCAGTGAGGGTCTTGTACAGTCCGCCGCCGTTTGACAGCAGCTCGGTGTGAGTCCCCTGCTCAACGATTTTTCCGCCGCTCAGTACTATTATCTTGTCTGCCTTGCGAACCGTTGAAAGCCGGTGGGCAATAACCAGTGAGGTGCGGCCCTCCATAAGCTTCTCCAACGCCTCCTGCACCAGTCTTTCAGATTCGGAATCGAGTGATGAGGTAGCCTCATCCAGGATCAATATTCTGGGGTTTTTAAGCACTGCGCGGGCAATGGCAATCCTTTGCCGCTGTCCCCCCGACAGCTGCACTCCCCTCTCCCCCACAACCGTTTCCAGCTTATCGGGAAATGATTGTATAAAGTCCCATGCGTTGGCCAGTACTGCAGCTTCCATTATCTCTTCCTCTGTGGCTCCGGGTCTTCCGTATGCTATATTCTCACGGATCGTGCCTCCGAACAGGAATACATCCTGCATCACCACAGCCGTTTGTGCCCGGAGTGAGGTTACCGGGAAACTGAGGCTGTCGCGGCCGTCAAACCTGATTATCCCTTCAGTCGGATCATAAAACCTCAGTATCAGCGATGCAATAGTTGACTTCCCTGCCCCGCTAGGGCCCACGAGGGCAACCTGTTGGCCGGGATCGATAGTGAAGCTTACCTCTTCCAGCACCACCACCTCGTCGCGGGACGGGTACCTGAATCCCACCCTGTCAAAGGTGATCTGTCCGTGAAGGGCATGGGAAGCGTCGGGAACATACTCTTCATCAATGTCTTCTGTACTCTCATCAAGCAGCAGCAATAGCTTCTCCGCTGCACCCAGTGTCTTCTGCAGCCGTGTGTATACACCTGCCATGCCTGCAATATTCCCCCCAATGAAACCCGAATAAATTACGAATGAAAAGAGCTGTCCCGCTTCCATCTGTCCGCTGGCAATCATGGCAGCCCCCCGCCATATCACAGCTGCCATGGAAATGAAAAATCCCAGTACAATAAATGATATGGCAGCCTGGTATTTTCCTCCCTTTATGCCCATCCTGGCTATCTCTTCCGTCTTCGCCCGGTATCGGTCACTCTCAAAAGCCTCGTTGGTAAAAGCCTTCACATTCTGTATACCCTGGAGGGTCTCCTCCACTATGGTGTTTGACTCCGCGACAAAAGACTGGGCTTTTTTCGAATACCGGCGAATGGCCCTGCCGGAGAAAAAAGCCAGAAGTGATATGGCCGGCACGATGGCCAGTGTGAATAGTGTCAGCTGAAAAGAGCTGATGGCCATCAGTGTTATACCCCCGATGATGACAATTACCTGCGATATAAGATCCGCAAGAGTATATGTAAGTGTATCCTGCAGCAGCGCTATGTCCGATGAGATCCGGCTGTTAAGCTCCCCCACTCTTCTTGCGGAGAAGAATGACATTGGCAGTTTGATGAGATGATTGTAAATATGCTGCCTGATGGAAGCCAGGGTTTTCTCTGTCACAACTACAAACAGTCTGGTTCTGGTATATCCAAACAGAGCCTGGGCGACAAGGACAGCCATCAGGATGAGCCCCGTCCTGGTTATCTCTTCCATCATCCTGCCTTTGGTACCCAGATCAACCAAATCGCCCAGGAGCTTGGGAAACATCAGGCTCGCACCAGTGGACATAAGCAGGCAAAACATCCCAAGGATAAATAACCAGACATAGGGCTTCAGGAACCTGTATAACTTGCCAAGATCCTTCAGACCGGTACTGGTAGATTTCAATTTCCCTTCAGACATTTAAAATTGTACCTTTGAATTAGAATGCAAAGATAAACCAAACACTCACGGTTAGACTCACCGTAATGTTAAACAATTCTCTGCTCCGTTTTGTTGATGATAGATATAGCATACAAATGGAGGAACACACAGTTAAAATTATCAGCACGGGAAGCCTGACTCATGATGTAAAAAAAATACAGGTTGAGAAGCCGGCAGGTTATTCATTTATACCAGGGCAGGCTACAGATGTGTCAGTTAATACCCCGGAGCAGAAGAATAGAAAGAGACCCTTTACTTTTACGGGGTTAAATAATGATCCCTATCTTGAGTTTATCATTAAAATATATCCCTCGCACAAAGAGGTAACGAACGAAATTGATAAGCTCGTACCAGGTGATGAACTTATCATAAGTAATGCGTGGGGTGCCATTTCATATAAAGGCCCCGGAACTTTTATAGCGGGCGGGGCGGGCATTACTCCTTTTGTGTCAATCTTCCGGGACCTGAAAACCAAAAACCAGATCAGGGGCAACAGGCTGATCTTCGCCAACAAAAGAAAAGCCGATATAATCATGGAAAAAGAGTTAAGGGAGCTACTGGGATCGGATTTTATAAATATCCTCTCAGAGGAGGAACATCCTGATTACTACCACGGAATGATCAGCGAGGAATTTTTACTGGCCAATGCGGGTGACTTCAACTCAAAGTTTTACCTGTGCGGACCCCCGCCCATGATGAATGCCTTAAAGAAACAACTGGCAGCTCTTGGAGTGGAGAAGAATTCAATAACATTTGAATTCTGACTTCCGCCGATGGAAGTCGTACTGTTGAAATTGTGGAAACAGTGTTTATAACTAGCAGGTTGCCGGAGACCGCCCAATAATGATGATTCCATACTTTTAAAGTGTTAATCTGGCACCTATGACGTCACTGGAAAGTCTGAAAAATCTTGTCCTTGCACCCTATATCCTGAAAGCCACCGCACTGATAGGTGTACAGAGAGAAGTAGGCGGAAACCAGTTCCGGCACTGCTTCTCCACCCTGGGTATTCTGCTTGACTATAAGTTCTACAACAACAGTGTCCTGCTGAAGGCATCGCTGCTTCACGACCTGCTTGAGGACATGCCTGATACCCAGGTTGATGAGATAAGATGGATAGACGGCGAAGGCACGGCGGTGGTCGACCTGGTGCTGGAGGTAACCAAGAGAAAGGATGAGACCAAGGAGCAGTATCTGCAGCGTGTTCTTGAAAAAGGATCAACAAATGCACACCTGTTAAAATGTGCCGACAGGATAAGCAATCTCACCGATCTGCACCGTGATATCCAGTCGGAACAGAAGATCTCAGACTATCTTGATCAGACCGAAAAGTATGTCTTTCCCATGGCCCGGCAGGTCAATGCCGACATGCTGATTGAGCTGACCGACCTGGTGGCAAGACGCAGGAGGATACTCCGGATGCTGGAGTATGACAGGAACCAGGAAGAGAAGGGTGAGCAGCCAGGTAAGGATTGTAACTGACACCTGGAGCAACCTTTCAAAAGACCGGATAGCAGTAATGTCTCAGGGCTGCCTCCATAGCTGAAGATTTTGCTGCAGTTACTCAACACCGCCTCAGCGGCTCAATGTCCTGCGGCAGTTCCTCTGGGCTGCCTCCATAGCTGACGGTATAGCCGCAATTTTTCAGTGCTGTCTCAATGGCGTTGACGGTGGTGACAATATCGCCGGTAGTGACCGCTCCCATATGTCCCACACGGAAATATCTATCCTTCATCTCCGGAAGCAACCCTCCTGCCAGTATCACATCCGATGCGGCTATCTCCTTCATAAAGCCGGCTGCACTTACCCCCTCGGGGTAAAGTGGTGCGGAGAGGGTGTTGGCGCTCACCTCATCACTGACAGGAATCATCCTTATGCCCATGCTCTTCATTGCCTCCCGGAAAGATCCCCCCAGGCGTCTGTGCCTGCTGAACCTTGCCTCCATACCCTCCTTCAGTATCAGCCCGAGGCTTACCTCCAGTCCGCACACCAGGTTTACTGCCGGAGTACCAAAGTAGGCAGGACGGCGTTCCTCGTATGCCTTCATGACCGGCAGCCAGTGGGTCCAGTCGCAGTAATAGTTCCCTGCCGGACTACTGCGCTGCCGCCATGCCTGCATCGCTCTTTCGGAGACAACCATCAGTGCCAGTCCCGGCGGCACGCCAACAGCCTTCTGTGATGCTGTCAGCACCACATCGATCTTCCACTCCTCCTGCCGTATCTCCTCCCCGGCAACGGAGCAGACACCGTCAAGGATGGTCAGCACACCGTACTTCTCTCCCAGTCTTCCCAAAGGTTCCGGGTCAACCATGACGGCCGTGGAGGTGTCAACATGTGTAAAGGTCATTAACTTATACTGGCCGCGCTGCAGCTCCGCCTCTATCTTCTGCGGGCTCACAACCTCTCCCACAGGTGCAGTGAGCAGTGTGACTCCGGCACCGTATCTCTTCAGCAATTCGGCATATCTCACCCCGAAATATCCTGTTGAGATCACCAGGGCCCTGTCGCCGGGCTCCACCAGGTTGGACCCTGCCATGTCCATGGCCAGTGTGCCTGTACCGGCCATTATGAAAGGCTGTCCTGACGGTGCCATCCATACCTCCCTCATCATCTCCAGGGAGTGGCCGAAGGATTCAATAAAATTGGGAGCCACATGGCTTGTGGTAGCCATTCCCACTGCCTGCATCACTGCAGGTTCAAATTCTATAGGCCCGGGTATCATTAACAGTTTTCTTCCTTTCATATCGTTACCATTTAGATGTTTTTGAATGCCATTATTCCCTTATCGTTTACCATTTCAACAATCTCTCTCCCGATCTGCTCGCTCACGGGCAGCAGGGGCCTGCGCACCGGCCCACCGTACAGCCCGAGGTGATCCATCGCTCTCTTCAGGGCAGGGACACCCCACCTGGAGGTGACGGCAGCGTTAAGAGCGATGGCGGCATGCTGCATCATACGGGCATGCTCCATATCGCCTGCAAGAAATGACTTATAGATTTCAAGACAGTGAGCCGGTGCGATGTTTGCCATGGCAAGGATTCCCCCAGCCGCACCTGTGGCAAGTGCCGGAAGCAAAAAGCCTGCCCCGCCGGCCAGTACCTGAAAGTCACCCGTCGTGGCATGAAGAACCTCCCCCATCTTGACGACGTTGCCGCCCGATTCCTTCAAACCGATGATGTTGGGATGGCCCGCCATCTGTATGATGGCCTGCGCGGTCATGTCGATGCCTGTGTTGGCCGGCATGTTGTAAACCACAACCGGCACGGGTGAGGCATCAGCCACGGCATAATAGTGTCTCACCAGCGCCTGATCACTCATCTGTCCCCTGTAGTATGAAGGGCAGATCACCAGCACGGCGTCAGCACCTGCCGAGGCTGCATCTCTGGTGAGCCTGATGGTTTCGCGTGTCGACTGCCCTCCGGTACCGGCGAGCAGCAGTTTGTCCGGAGGCATTGCCTCCCTGGCAGCAGCCACGGCCTCATGCTTTTCAGCTTCGGAGAGCATGACCTGCTCACCGTTGGACCCAAGGATCAGTATACCTCTCAGGTCATATCTGCAGAGGCTTTGAATATTTGATCTGATCTTTTCGGGGTAGAGGTTCTCCTCTTCATCAAACGATGTGGGCAGAGGTGGAAAAATGCCGGACAGGTTTAAGCTTGACATTATAAGCAGTTTGTTATTGTGATTCTTTGCCTGAACTGAAGGAATAGGGATAGGAGCGGGGTGCAGCACCCCGCTCCCGGTCAGGGACTGAGCTCATCCGGAACTCAAGTGTCCCTCCTGCCTTCAGCTGTGAATGAGTGACATAGTTGACATCCACTCTCTTGCGGTTCAGGTACAACTCGTCGACAAAGACATTCTCCCTGCCGTTTCCCGGCGCCGAGATTACCAGCTTGCTGCCGTCATCCAGCGTGACCGTTGCCTTGCTGAAGAGCGGTGAGCCCAGGACATACTCACCGGTTCCCGGAGCCACAGGATAGAAGCCCAGTGCGCTGAATACGTACCATGCCGAGGTCTGGCCGTTATCCTCGTCGCCACAGTAGCCGTCAGGGGTGTAGTTGTAGAGCTTGTCCATCACCTCTCTTACCCTCAACTGTGCCTTCCAGGGTTCGGGGGTATAGTTGTAGAGGTAGATCATATGCTGCACCGGCTGGTTGCCGTGGGCATAATTGCCCATGTTCATCACCTGCATCTCCCGTATCTCATGTATGGGAAAGCCATAGTACGAGTCGTCGAACAGGGGCGGCACGATGAAGACAGAGTCGAGCATCCGGGCCATCATCTCCGACCCTCCCATCAGTTCTGCCAGCCCTGCCACATCATGGAAAACACTCCATGTATAGTGCCAGCTGTTACCCTCTGTGAAGGCATCGCCCCACTTGTAGGGGCTGAAAGGCAACTGGAAGGTGCCGTCGAGGTTCCTGCCTCTCATCAGTTTTCTCTCTGCGTCAAACACATTCCGGTAGTTCTGTGAGCGCTTCAGGAAGAGGTCAGCCTCATCCTGCGGCCTGCCAAGTTCTGTCGCCAGCCTCCACAGGCACCAGTCGGCATAGGCATACTCGAGGGTGCGTGCCACATTCTCATTGATGCCCGCGTCATACGGCACGTAGCCCAGGCTGTTGTAATATTCAGCCCCGTATCTGCCAACAGAGTGCACCGGGCCATGTCCCCTGGTGTTCTTTACCATCGCCTGCCAGAGGGTATCAATTTCATAACCTCTTATGCCTTTCAGGTATGCGTCAGCAATAATGGAAGCGGAGTTGCTCCCGATCATGCAGTCGCGGTGGCCAGGACTGGCCCATTCAGGCAGCCAGCCGCTCTCGAGATATGTATTCACCAGCCCCTCCATGATGTGCGAGCTCACCTCCGGATAGAGAAGGGTCAGCAGGGGCATGGCCGCCCTGAAAGTATCCCAGAATCCATTGTCGGTAAAGAGCCTGCCCGGTAACACCCGGCCGTTGTAGGGACTGTAATGCACAATGGTGCTGTCGCTGTCATATTCGTAGAACATCCTGGGGAAGAGGAGCGTGCGATAGAGGCAAGAATAGAAGGTACGTGTCAAGTCATCATCACCTCCCTCAACCTTTATGCGTCCGAGTTCACTGTTCCATCTCTCCCTGGCTGCATTGCACACCGCATCGAAGTCGCGCCCCCCGGTCTCACGCCCGAGGTTGAGGAGCGCCTGTTCAGGGGATATGAATGAGGATGCTACCCTGGCAGTCACGGTATCACCCCTGTGCGTGCGAAAGCCTGCCACGGCGATGGCATGACTGCCCTCACCTCCGGCGCTGCCGGCTGCCAGTGTGCCGTCAACCCATGAGGAGAAGAAATCAAACTCCCGGTCAAAGTCTATGACAAACCAATTGTGGAAGTTATCGGGCACGCCTCCGTGGTTATTGCGGCAGTAACCTATGACCCTGTTCTTCTCCGGGATGAATCTGACCATTGATCCTCCGGGGTAGGCATCAATGACCACCGCTGAGGAGTCACTCTCCGGGAAGGTGAACCTGAAAATTGCAGATCTCTCGGTGGGGGTCACCTCGGCAGTAACATCCCAGTCGGCCAGGTAGACGCTGTAAAGGTATGGACGCGACACCTCTGCCTTGTGCGAGAACCATGAGGCGCGCTCCTCTTCGGTGATCCTGATGCCCCCGGTGACAGGCATCAGGGAGAAGGCTGCGTAGTCATTGATCCACGGGCTGGGCTGGTGTGTCTGCTTGATGCCCACTATTTTGTGATCATCATATGTATAGGCCCAGCCGTCTCCGTTCTTTCGTGTCTGGGGGGTCCAGAAGTTCATGCCCCACGGCAGTGCCACCGCAGGGTAAGTGTTACCGTGTGACAGAAGGTATTCCGAGTCGGTGCCCATCAGGGGTGATGCAAGGTCGGCAGGGCTGAGCATGTCTTCTTCTCCGGGTGCAGGACCGCAGGCTGTGGCAGCTGCCACGAATGCAGCAGTGATCACTATCCGGCTTATTGCTTTCATACGGTGCTGGTTATTCAATAATATTAATGGCCTGCATGTTCAGTATGACTGGTCTTTGGCCTGTAAATTTAATATTTTAACCGGATGTACTGCTCCCGTCACTGCGGTTCCACATCGGCATGAACACGACGCCGCCACTTTCCCGTCACTGCGGATCCACATCGGCATGAACACGACGCCGCCACTTTCCCGTCACTGCGGATCCACATC
>WOYI010885511.1_pt1 | contig 14086 bp, 13 predicted proteins | sample 6423411 | NCBI WGS metagenome assembly WOYI01 (sample SAMN13441803, study PRJNA592873) | oil field metagenome | biome: oil field; feature: oil-well bore; material: oil-contaminated soil; isolation source: oil-contaminated soil from oil-well borehole | place: Germany: Wietze | collected 2016-10-18 ...
GGGTCTTGACATCGTGCCCTGGTATGAGAGGTGAAATCGTGCTGACGACATGGTGGGAAGTACCCCTGCTCATGGGTGGCGTCGCCGGGCTCGTTCTTCTCACTCGGGCCCTGGTACTCGGAAGACGGGAGGAGGTTGCAGGGCATGCGCATCGACTAGGAGTTGCGGGTATGTGGCTCGCATTTGGCGCGATGGTTGTCATGTTCGTTGTGGACCTGAGCTCGTTCTACCTGACAGGAACCGGTGTGATCGTCGGCTTCTACTGGAGTGTCTTTACGGTGCTCTGGTTCTCGGTTGTTCTGGTTCCCATCGGCATCAGGACTTCACGGATACGTCGACAAAGCGGATGGTCACCGGAGTACGTGCCCAGGCACGACTGATGTTGCGAGGGTCCGCTAGGACCCGCTACGTCTCGCCGCAGGCGTCCTAGCGGCGGCCGCCCCGCAGGCACTGATCCGTTACGCTGTCTCTGTCGTTATACGCAGCATCGCGGTATACTGCGTATAACTCCGGGGGAGGTGTTCCATGCAGCGTCAGCCACTCGAGGTCCAGACCATCTATGCCGAGCTGCTGGAGCAGCTTGCCGCATACGAAGCGTCACGTGCCGTCGGCCACGCCGCCGGGTCGTTCGTCACCAAGACGATCAAAGGGCAGGAGTACTACTACTTCCAGCACGTAGGGCCGGGTGGCACGAAGCAGCAGACGTACCTCGGCAGGCGCGATGCGGCGCTTGATGACCTGGCGAGGCGGTTCGCTGAAGGCCGGGCGAACGTCGCGGCAGAGCAGGAGTCCATCGATCGACTGGCGGCCCTGCTGCGCGCGGGCGGGGCCATGATCACCGACACGCCTTCGGCGCGTGTGCTTCGTGCGCTCGCTGATGTGGGGGTGTTCCATATGGGCGGCGTGCTGGTGGGAACGCACGCGTTCGTGGTGCTCGGCAATCTCCTCGGCGTGCGGTGGGCTAGTTCATTGCGAACGCAGGACGTGGACATCGCGGCCGACCGAACGGTTGACGTCGCTGTGTCGGACACGGGTGGGGATGTGCCATCGGCACTCGAAAGCCTTGAGATGGGGTTCTTGCCTGTTCCCGGCCTCGACCGCACGAGTCCCAGCACGTCATTCAAGGTGCGCGGGCGAAGCCTGCGAGTTGATCTTCTCACTCCGACGGCCCGCGCTGCATCACGTCCGGTCGCGATCCCGCGGTTCTCCGCTGCCGCACGGCCGCTGCGATTCCTCGACTACCTGATCGAGCGGCCCGTGCGCGCGGCCGTGGTTGACGGCACGGTGGTGGCCGTGAACGTACCCGACCCGGCACGGTTCGCCCTCCAGAAGCTTATCGTTGCCGGTGAGCGTCCCGCGGTGATGCAGACGAAGCGCGAGAAGGACCTGGCGCAGGCCGCCGAGCTGCTCGAGCTCCTCGCACAGGATCGCCCGGGTGACCTGACGCTCGCCTGGGAGGCGCTCGCCGGGCGCGGTCAGTCGTGGGTGAGCCGGGTCATCAAGTCGCTCGGGGGCCTGGAGCGGGTCTCGCCCGGTGCTGCAACAGCGGTGCGGCGTCTCGCAGACTAGCGTCAACGCATCTGCCCGCTACTCGTGCTCCTCTTCCTCGAACGCGCCGACCTCCCACGCATCCGCCACCCCCGGATCGGCCGAGTACGCTTCGATGAACGCGCGTACCTCGCCGGGCGAGCAGCCGTACTCGGTCTTGAGGTCCTTGAGCGCGCCGTCCATCTCACTTTCGGGTACGCCGTAGACCTGCGTGAACACGCTCGCAGGGATACCGCTCGCGTCTACGACTTGCGAAAGCGGCGTGCTGCCCTTGATGAGCGCGGTGTCGAACGGCAGGCCGCTGATGTCGCCGCCTGTGCGCTCGCCGGAGCCGCTCTCGATCTGCTCGCGCAGCGTGGGCACCGTCCAGTCGAAGTTGCCGGTCACGGTCGCGCCGCCCACGAGCACGGCGAACGTGCCCACCGCGAGCGCGCCGGTGGCGACGGGGGAGAGCGCCGAGCCACTCGGCGGGGCGATCGAGAGGGTGTCCTTCACGGGACACGCGCTCACGCACGCGCCGCAGTCGATGCACTCGGGGCTTGTCACGGTATCGACCTCGGAGACCGTGATGTTAACCGCGCATGCCTTGTCGCACATCTTGCAGTCGATGCAGGTCTCGGCGTTGCGGCGCACCTTGAAGATGCTCACGCGCGAGATGAGGCCGAGGAAGGCGCCCATCGGGCACGCGTACTTGCAGAAGAAGCGGTCGTAGAGGAGTGAGCCCACGAGCGCCACCACGAGAACCGCGAGGCCGATGCCGTTCTCGGTGAGCAGCTCGGCCGACGTGAGGTGGTTGTACGCCACCCAGGGGTCGTACGAGCGGATGACGAGCTCGCCGGCGTTCCAGGTGAGCACGAGGATCGCCACGAGCACCACGTACTTGAGGTAACGCGCGGGACGGTCGAGCGCGGCCGGCATCTCGAGGCGCCGCTTGAAGAGCCTGCGCCCGATGCCGCCAAAGAGCTCCTGCAGGTAACCGAGCGGGCAGATGCGCCCGCAGAACGCGCGCCGGAAGATGAGCGCGGTCACCACCGCCGCCACCAGGAGTGCCACACTGGAGGCGGCGACTTGCTTGATGAGCCCGCCACCCGCGAGCAGCGAGAAGAGCGTCTCGAGTCCGCCGAAGGGGCAGAGCGCGTCCACGCCCACGGGCTTGTTCACGCCGAGCGTCTGGTGCAGATAGCCGAGCACGGTGACGAGCGCGAGCACGGCGGCGAGTATCACCCACCGGACGATCCGAGCGGTCCTGCGGGGTGTGAGCGGGGCCTTCTCGACCGGCATGGTTCCTCCCTGATGGGGCGGCGCCTGGTGCGTCGCATACGGCGTATACCCTACGAGGTATGCAGTATCGGCGTGGAGCGGTCGCGGCAGAGTTGTGTGCTGTGTGTGGAGATGCGCTAGTCGAGCGCGTCCATCACCGCGGCGTAGGTACCCGGCCGGTCATCCAGGCCCTCCACGATCAGCCGGTCGACCTCGGCGAACACGTTGTGCTGAGCGGCCAGTGCGTTGCGTTCATCGGCTGTCGTGTTGTAGCGCTCCACCAGGGCGTTGTACTCGGGCACGAGCGCGTTGTACTCGGCGGTGTTTCGCGCTGATCTGAGGCTATCCAGCTGGTTTTGCATCGCGCTGAGCTCGCTCTGCAGGGTGGCGAGGTCGGCATCGACCGCCTCGATGCTCGCTACCAGGCCGCCAGCCTCGGCGATGGCCCGGCTGTGCCCATCGAGGATCGCACGCACATCGTCGCCGGCTGTGTATGCCGTGCTACCTGTGCCGATGCGGAACACGCGCGGTTCGCTCGTGAGTGTGAGGCCTCCCGTGAGGCTGTCGGGAACCATGCCGATGAAGCCGCCCGACGTGGTCTCGACGAACGCGTACCCGGTGTCGCGGTAGGGGAGGTCGGCCGAGCGGATGCCGAGCGCCACGTGCTTCTCGGGCTCGAACATGAGGATGGCCACGTCGTAGCCTTCGCGCGCGAGCAGGCCCGCGAGCAGCAGCGTCTTGTCGTCGCAGTCACCCGTGCCGTCCACGAAGGTCTCCACCGGGAACTTCGGCTCGAGGTCCACCGGGTCGGTCTCGTAGACGAGCGACTGCGCGAAGACGGTGAGCAGCTCGGCGTAGCGGTCCGAGTCTAGCCCGAGCGAGTCGCGCACCTGGTGGAGCGCCCCGAGCACGTCGCCGAAGAAGGGCTCCTGGTGCTCCTCGTCGATGAATGCCGGCCAGTAGTCCTCGATCCAGTCGTTCTCGCGCGCATTGCCGAAGCGCGTGACGCTCTTCTCGGCGGCGACCGCTCCGGCATACAGGCTGCCATCCACGGTGACGTCAAGTGTCACCTGGCGTCCCTCGAAGGTGAAGGTTCGGCTCACCGGGTAGTCTTGCGTGACCGTCTCGTCGAGGGTTATGGACGGGTAGATGACGCCCTCGGGCCACCCGCCGGAACACCCGGCGAGCAGGAGCAGCACCACGAGCATGATCGTCACCCGACGCATGGCACCTCCAGAAGCGGCCATCTGCGCACACAAGCACATCCGATGCCGAGGATACCTGAACGCGCGGTGCCCGCGTGGGGTACCTTCAGGAATGTCCACCGCGATCGAGGAGTGATCCCATGTCCCGAGCCTTCGGCTTCATCCCTGTTGTCCCGCCGTTCGCCGGTGCTGGCCAGAACGAAGTGGTCGTGGCCGCATACATGGAGCGGATGACCGCCCTTGGGGGGGCGCGCCGGACCGCGGATGACCTGAACGACTCCGCGCCGCTCGTGTACGTGATGGCAACTGGCGGTACCGAAGGCGCCCTGCTCGCACTCTACGAGCAGCGGCAAGCGCTCGTCCCCGGCGAGCCAGTGGTGCTCCTGGCGCATCCGGGCAACAACTCGCTGCCCGCCTCGCTCGAGGTGCTCGCGCGGCTGCAGCAGGACGGTGCGCAGGGACGGATCGTGTATCTGCGCGGCGCCGATGACGAGCGTGGCCTCGCCGCACTCGACGAGGCGCTGCACGACGTGGGCGTGCGCTCGGCGCTGCGCTCGGCGAGGATCGGTCTCGTAGGCGCGCCCTCAGACTGGCTGGTGGCGAGCTCGCCCGACCCGGCGGTCGTGTCCGACGTGTGGGGTCCCGAGGTCGTGTCGATCCCGCTCGAGGAGCTTGACTCCGCGATGGAGGCCGCATCCGGCGAAGCGGTGGCGATCGGAGCGGCATCGCTGGCGGGCGGCGCGACGGACACAGTGGAGCCTTCGGCCGCGGACCTGAGCGAGGTGTCGCGGGTGCACGAGGGCCTGCGTCGGCTTGTGGCGGAGCATCGGCTCGACGCGCTCACGCTGCGCTGCTTCGACATCGTGCTGGCGCGCGGCACGAGCGGCTGCTTCGCGCTCTCGGAGCTCACCGACGCGGGGGTGATCTCGGGCTGCGAAGGCGATCTCGTGAGCACCGTCGGCCTGCTGTGGGCGAAGCTGCTCACCGGTGAGGTGCCGTGGATGGCCAACCCCTCCGAGGTGGACGAGGACGCCAATGCGCTCGTGCTGGCGCACTGCACGGTGCCGCGCACGCTCGTGGAGAGCTACCGGCTTCGTTCGCACTTCGAGTCGGGGCTCGGCATCGGTATCCAGGGCCAGCTGCCGCTCGGCCCGGTCACGCTGCTGCGCATCGGCGGCTCGATGATGGATGCGCTCTGGCTGGCGGAAGGGGAGGTCGTCTCCACCGGGGATGCCGAGAACCTGTGCCGAACGCAGGTGCGCGTTGCGCTCTCACGCGGGAGCGTAGGTGATCTGCTCTTGGCGCCGCTCGGCAACCACATCGTGCTCGTGTACGGGCACCACGCGGACCGGCTGGCGGGCTGGTGGGAGAGCATGCTCTGAGGGAGTGAGAACGTCGTGGCTTGTGGGCGCTCAGGGTCTACGGTACGCTCCGAAGGTAGTACCTATCAGGTAGTACCTCGGAGGCGCGGCGCATGGCGAAGGTGAGCATCTACATCCCGGATGACCTGCTCGAACACGTCGATGCGGACGCCACCGCGCTGGGGCGGAGCCGGAGCTCCATAGTGCAGGAGGCGCTTGCCGAGTACGTGTCCACGCGCGCCGAATCCGAGCGGCGTGCGGGAGTCGAGCGCGCAATCGCCATCGCCGATCGGATATCGGCTCGGTGGGCCGAGAACGATCGGCTACCCGAGGCAAGCGGGAGCGAGTTCCTCATCGGCCTGCGCCACGCGCCTGAGGGCGCAAGCGACGCCGAAGTGGTGAAGCGCATCATCGAGGAGCGGGCGGACCGGACGGATGGGTAGCCGGCTGATCGTGCTCGACGCATCTGTCGGGGTGAAGTGGTTCGTGCCCGAGCCGGGGCGTGACGAGGCGCTCGCGTTGCTTCGCCAGGCCGCAACGGGTGAGGTCACGCTCGTCGTGCCTGACCTGTTCGTCTACGAGGTCCTGCGCACCGTGCGACGTAAGGCTGATGACGCATCCGCCCGCGAAGCAGTGGAGTTCTTCGAGTCGGTCGGGCTCGTCGCCGTGCCGCCCGTCGCACACGTTCTGCGGGCTGCGCTCGATCAGACCGCCGTACTCGGATGCGACTTCTACCACGCCTGCGCTCCCGCGATCGCCGCGATGCTGGATGCGGAGCTCTTTTCGGCAGACAGACACGCACATGCCGCGTTCCCAGGGGTGCACTTGATCGGGTAGCGCGCTGAGCGTGGCACGGCGAGACCTAGGCGAAGTCACTCCGCAGGCGGGAAAGCCGATGCGGAGGCATGTCCTCCGCATCGGTGAGGGTCCCCGCCGAGGACTACGAAGCACGGATGACCCGACAGCGTCGCCCTACTCGTACTTCTCCAGGATCGCCGAGATGTCCCTGGGCGCTTCGGCATGCTTCCACATCGGCCGGTCGAGTTGCGGCAGGCCGTCCTGGTAGGTGAACGAGTCCTCTTCGCGGTAGAACACGCCGATGGGGATCCTGCACTCGTCCGGCGCGCAGGTGAGTTCGTGGAAGGTGGACATCGAGAGGTCGAACGCCTGCGTGCGGTTCGTCGGGTCGTAGCCTTCGAGTTCCTCGAGCTTGTACACGCGGTCGCGGAACCACTTGAACGTGTTGACCTTGTTCCAGGTCACGCACGGCTGGTAGATGTCCACGACGGCGAAGCCCTCGTGCGCGAGTGCCTGTCGGTAGAGGCTCTTGAGGTGCTCCATGTCACCGGCGAATCCGCGTGCCACGAACGTCGCACCCTGTGCCACGGCCACGCCCACGGGATTGACCGGCTCCTCGACCACGCCGCCCGGCGTGCTCGGCGTCTTCATGAACTGGTCCGAGGTGGGAGAGGCCTGCCCGGTGGTGAGGCCGTAGATCTGGTTGTTGTGGAAGATGGCCACCATGTTGATGTTGCGACGCACCGAGTGGATGAAGTGGTTGCCGCCGATGCCGTAGCCGTCGCCGTCGCCCATCTCCACGATCACCTTGAGGCCGGGGTTGGTGAGCGCGATGCCCGTGGCGAGCGGAAGCGCGCGGCCGTGGAGGCCGTGGAAGCCCTGTGAGCGGTAGAAGTCGGCGCCGTTGCCATGGCAGCCGATGCCCCAGACCATCACGTAGTCCTCGAAGCGCATGCCGCTCTCGGCGAGCACCTCGGCAAGCGCCTTCTGCATGTTGTAGTTGCCGCAGCCGGGGCACCACGTGGGTGCCAGCGCAGCGGTGATCTCCGCGGCCTCAGGCATTCTCGGCCACCTCCTTCAACTTGGCGTAGACCATCTCGGGTGAGAACGGCCGCCCGTCGTAGCGGTGGAGCTGCTCGTCCACATCGCGCAGGCACTGCTCGCGCACCAGGCCCTGCAGTTGGCCGGTGTAGTTGCCCTCGATGATGACCGTGCGCTTGGCAGCGCCGAGGAAGGCGGCGACGTCGTCGGCGGGGAAGGGCCAGAGCGTCACGACCTGCATCGCGGCCACCTTCACGCCATCGGGCTCGAGCCAGCGCATCGCCTCGAGCACGGGGCCTTTGGTGGTACCGAAGAAGAGCACCGCCACGTCGGCCTCGGCAGGCGGCGCGCCGAACGAGGCGGGCCTCGGCACGAGCGTGCGGGCAAGCTCGAGCTTACGCATCCGCTTCTCGTTCTGGGCGGCGCGCATGTCGGCCGGCTCACCGGCCGAGCCGTACCCGTACTCGTCGTGCTCGTAGGAGTTGCCGAGCTGGATCGCGCCGGTCACGCCGGGCAGCACGCGGGTCGAGACTCCGTAGTCCGTAAGCCTGTACCGGAGGTAACGCCCAGCCTCATCTACAGCCTTAGGGTGATCAGCGATGTCGCCTTCGGCCACAAGGTCGCCGCGGTCCACCACTACCGCATCGAGGTCGAAGTATGGCACGCTCTGGCGGTTGTCAGAGAGGTAGCTGTCGCCGAGGATCACGACCGGCGTCTGCAGCTGGTCGGCGAGGTTGAACGCCTTCCAGGTGAGTTCGAAGGCGTCGGTGCGATCGCCGGGGGCGAGCACCACCCGGGGAAACTCGCCCTGCGCGGCGTGGAGCACGTAGCGAAGGTCACTCTGCTCCGTCCAGGTGGGAAGGCCGGTCGCCGGTCCGGGTCGCGTGAACACGCCCACCACCACGGCGCTCTCGCTCACGCCAGCCATCCCGAAGGCCTCGACCATGAGCGCGAAACCGCCGCCGGCGCTCGCGCACATCGCGCGCGTGCCGGTGAACGCGGCGCCGATGACCATGTTCATCGCCGCGATCTCGTCCTCGGTGTGCTTCACGACGACGCCTGCGTCGTGCTCGTGCGCCGCCATGAAGTGCAGTAGCGACGAGGCGGGGGTCATCGGGTAGGCGGCGTAGAAGCCGATGCCTGCGGCGAGTGCGCCGAGCCCCACCGCCTCGTTGCCGTCAACGAGCAGGCGTGTCGCGGCGTCCGGGTCGGGCTCCACCCTCATCCAGAAGTCCGGCGCCATCTTCTCAACGTACGCGTAGCCGGCGCCAGCGGCCGCGATGTTCTGCTCCGCGATCTCAGGCGCCTTGTGCGCGAACTGCGCGGTGAGCGCCTCGGCGAGGTGATCGAGCGGGAAGTGGACGAGGGCAAGCGCGGCGCCGAGTGCCACCGTGTTGGCCATGATCGGCCCGCCGGCCTCCTTGGCGAACCTCGCAAGCGGCACGGGCACCGGACGGATCTTCGGGTTCGGCAGCCAGCCGTCGGTGGACGTCGTCTCGGGATCGAAGATCACGGCGCCGCCAGCGATGAGTTCGTCGAGGTGCAGGTCGACCGTCTCGCGGTTGAGCGCGATGAGCACGTCGACAGTCTCGACGTGGCTCGATATGGGCCTCGGGCTGACCCTGAGGGTGTACGTGTTGTGGCCGCCGCGGATGAGCGACGGATACTCCGACAGGTCGAACACCTCGAGCCCGGCGTGCACGAACGAACGCGCGAGCGTCTGCCCGGCGGCCTTGATGCCGAACCCAGCCTCGCCGCCGATCTTGACGCGCAGCTCGCTGCCCTTGGGCGGAAGTGGCACGATGACGCCTCCTTGCAGTTCGGGAGCGGGTACGAAATGGTTTGTACCCCGGCGGGTGCGTTTGTGCCTCGTGATGCTACTGTCGCATACTGCGGGGGTCGAGAGGAGGTGCCCGGGGTGACCGACACGCGAACGACCATAGTGGTGGGTGTGACCGGCGGCATCGCCGCATACAAGACCTGCGAGCTGGTGCGCGCGCTCGTGAAGCGCGAGTACCGCGTGAAGGTCGTCATGACCGAGGCCGCCACGCGCTTCGTCTCGCCGCTCACCTTCCGCACGCTCTCGACCGAACCCGTGACGGTGTCTCTATGGGCAGACGAGCCCGACGCCAAGGTGCATCACATCTCGCTGGCCGAAGAGGCCGACGTGATGGTGATCGCGCCCTGCACGGCCAACGTGATCGCCAAGCTCGTGCACGGGCGTGCCGACGACATGCTCACCACCACCGCGCTCGCCACCGAGGCGCCGCTCGTGATAGCCCCGGCAATGAACGTGCACATGTGGCGCAAGGAAGTGACGCAGCGCAACGTGGCCGCACTCGTCGTACGCGGAGCGCGCATCGTCGACCCGCCGCGCGGAGAACTCGCATGCGGCGACGTTGGCGAGGGGAGACTCGCATCCGTCGACGACATCGTCGAGGCCGTCGTAGCCGAAGCTACGCGCACGCGCGATCTCGCCGGTACTCACGTGCTCGTGACGGCGGGCGGCACGCACGAGCCCATCGACCCCGTGCGCTACATCGGGAACCACTCTTCGGGCAAGACCGGCTTCGCCATCGCCGAGGAGGCGGCGCGCAGAGGCGCGCGCGTCTTTTTCGTGACGGGTCCCACGCATCTGCCCGATCCGTTCGGCTGTGAGGTCGTGCGGGTGCAGACCGCGCTCCAGATGCGTGCCGCAGTGCTCGCGCGGGCCGATGCCTGCGACCTCATCGTGATGTCCGCCGCCGTGGCGGACTTCCGTCCGGCCACCGCAGCCGGCGAGAAGATCAAGAAGACAGACGCGCCGGGGACGATCGCACTCGAGCGCAACCCCGATATCCTGGCCGAACTCGGCGCGCGGGGTGGCCGGGCGGTGCTCGTGGGTTTCGCTGCTGAGACCACCGATGTCGAGCGCAACGCGCAGACGAAGCTCGAGGCGAAGGGTTGCGATCTCATCGTCGCCAACGATGTGAGCGACCCGTCCCTTGGCTTTGGCACCGACGACAACCGCGTGTTGTTCGTCACGCGCGAGGGTGTGGAACGCACCAGGGTTCAGCCGAAGCGCGTCATCGCGCGTGAGGTCGTCGATCGAGCGGTCGGGCTCATGGGAGGCCGACGCACGGAGTGACCGGATCTGGGCCGTACATCCACTCGGGGACCGCGCTTCTTGTAGCGGTTGCAGTCGGGGCGTTGCTTGCCATCCATGGCTGGCTGACGCATGCGCCGCGACGCGCCATCGTCTCGCGTCTCTTCGGCGTCTTCTACGCCGCGTGGGTGGTGTCGATGACGCTCCTGCCGATCCAGCCGGGACCGCCCGGATCGGGTGTGGGGCTCGGCCCGTACTGGCGCAACTCCGTGAACCTCGTGCCCTTCGAGACGATCAGGCTCTACATGGAGAGTGATCTCGGGCGGATCGCGTGGGCCAATGTGCTCGGCAATCTGCTGCTGCTCGTGCCCTTCGGCGCACTTGGACCGGTGGCGTGGCGCAAGCTCGACTACTGGGGGCGGATCGTCGGGGCGGGCCTCGCCATCTCAGTCGGCATCGAGGTCCTGCAGTTCGCGAAGCGCTTCGTCGATGCGCTCGGACAGACCCGCTCGGTGGACGTAGACGATGTCTTGCTCAACGTCGCGGGTGTGCTGATCGGCTTCGTCGCGTACCGGCTCGTGCGTCCCTGGTGGCGGCGCAGATGGGGGGAGCGTCGCGTCTTGTGAGAACTGTGATCCTATGGAGTTCTCGTGGATCCCCGCTGCTCAGAGGCTGCATGACGCCCAGTTGGCACCAGGCTTGCGTATGTGACTCGACCGCCGCGGTCGCGCATCCGACTGCGGCGGAGTCATGTCCCCGGCCTTGGAGGCCTATTTGAGGTACGTACGGAAGAGCACGTTCATCGCAGGGATCGCACTGATCGTCACGGCGCTCGTGACACCCGCAGCCGCAATGGCCGCGGGGCTGCCATCACAGGCGCTCTCCGCCGTCGTTGAACAGGCGAGGTTGGAGACCGAAGCGGCGGTGGCCGCGGGCGCCGAGTCCGCTATCGCCGAGGCGCAGGCCGCCGAGACGGCACGTCTTCGCGCAGAGCAGATCGCAGCGTACGGCCGGTTCCCCGTTGCCGGCGCGTGCGAGTTCATCGATAGCTGGGGCTTCCGCCGCAGCGGCGGACGCACCCACAAGGGGACAGACATCATGGCCGCGGCGGGTACACCCGTCGTCGCCGTCAAGGACGGCACGCTCACGTCCGGCAACAGCCGCCTCGGCGGTATCACCCTGTGGCTTGAGGCTGCCGATGGCACCCGCTACTACTACGCCCATCTGGAGTCCATCGCGATCGGCTCGGGTGCGGTCACCGCTGGTGAGGTCATCGGCTATGCCGGTAGCACCGGTAATGCGAGCGCGAGCGCGCCGCATCTTCACTTCGAGATCCACCGGCCGAATGCGGTGAACCCCTATTCCGAGCTGCTGCAGATGGCGCGCTAGCACCCCGATCCGTGGTCGCGCTTGATGTGATCTCTCGCGAGCCGTACTATGTTGCTTCGCTGCCCTCGGGTGGCACTGATTCGGGCTGTAGCGCAGCTTGGTAGCGCACTTGACTGGGGGTCAAGGGGTCGCAGGTTCAAATCCTGTCAGCCCGACCAACTCTTGGCAGGGCAGTCATTCTGACTGCAACTGATGACGGAACGGGACGGCCAGGTGGCCGTCCCGTTCCGCGCTTCCGGCTGCCACGCGCGGAGGGCGACTCAGGGCATTGGCGAGTCAAGTGGCGTGGCGTACTCTGAATACGAACGTAGGTTCGAGGTACGACGGGGGGCTCTGTGACGGGCAAGGTGCGCATTTTCGTGAGTTCCGTGCAGAAGGAACTTGAGGACGAACGCGTCATTGTGCAGCACCTTCTGAGCACCGACGCGTTCCTTGCTGCGCACTGCGAACCAGTGCTGTACGAATACGAGCCAGCCTCCCCCGAGAGGGCGTCAGAGGAGTGTCTTGAGCGACTCGATGGATGCAGCGTCTACGTGGTGATCGTGGGGCAGAAGGAGGGCGCAAAGGTCGGGAGTCTCACGATCACTCACATGGAGTACCAGCGGGCGAAGCGGCGGGGCCTCCCCATTCTGGCCTTCATTAGGGGCGAGCGGCATGTTTCCCGTGAAGACGGGGCTTCCGCGCTCCTAGAAGAAATTGAGTCCGACGGCCTGAAGTACAAGCGGTTCGGAAACGTGGTCGATCTGCAGCGAGAGGTGCGTGGCTCGCTGGTGCAGTTGCTGGAATCACGCTTCGGTCTCTCCCCGAGCAGTGATGAGGATCAGGTCGCGGAGCAGACGATCGCCGCTACATCTGTGTTCGAATCTCGGCCGCTGGATCACGTGCGCTGGTCGGACCTCAATCACGACATGGCTCACCGACTGGTCGCTGAGGCCGGCGCTGTTGAGGATATGGCGCTGTCAGAAGGCCAGGTTCTCGCGGGAGCCGCTCTGCGTGGGTTGGTGTGGCGCGAAGCGGCCACAGGTGTGTACTACGCAACTGCGGCTGGCGTGCTGCTGCTGTCCGATGACCCCTCGGCGGTCTTTCCGCAGTGCCGCATTCTGGCCGACGCCTACGTCGGAAATGCGGCCGATTCCACACCGCGTGACCACGAGGACATCAGAGAGCCTATTCCTCGGGCGCTTGAGCGCGCCGTGGAGTTCATCGAGCGCAATACGCGCCATCCGATGCGTGTAGTGGGATTGAAGCGGATTCGGCTTGATGAGTATCCGCCGGAGGCATTGCGCGAGGCATTGGTGAATGCACTGGTCCATCGGCAGTACGAGGATGCCGGTAGGAAGATCTTGCTGGAGGTCTTCCCCGATAAGGTAGTCGTTTCAAGTCCGGGGCTCCCTCCGGCCCCGATCACCCTCGCCGCTCTGCGCACGGGCAAGTACCGCCCGTGTTCTCGGAACCCGGTGCTTGCTCAGTGTCTGTCGTACTTCCACCACATTGAGGAGCGGGGAAGTGGTTTTCGCCGCATGCGTGACCGGATGCTGGATCATGGGCTCGATGCGCCCATTCTCACGACGGATAGTGGGTACTTCCAGGTAACGCTACCGGGTCCCGGCGAGGACATCGAGCGCCTTCGCACGCCGGAAGAAGTGACGTTGTCGCCATCGGTCATGGCGAGTCTCAATGACCGACAACGTGTGATCCTTGAGCATGTGGTGGAGTCTGGTGACGTGACCACTCGTTGGTGCATCGAGCGGTTTGAAGTCGCCCGCGACACCGCACACCGTGATCTCGTGGGCATGGTCGCACTTCGCCTACTGGTGCCCAAGGGCTCCGGCCGCGCAGCGAAGTACACTCTTGGGACTGCGGATGACGACTGAGGAGCAGTGTCTGACGTATTCGTCCGACAATCATCCGATTTGGCGGCCGTGATCATCCGATTTCTGTGGCCTCACTTGACAGTTGCGCTAGTTACAAACGCGTTTACGATATCCGACCAACTCTTGGCAGGGCAGTCATTCTGACTGCAACTGTTGACGGAACGGGACTCCGAAAGGGGTCCCGTTTCACTTGGTTCCCGTTGAACAAGGCCTCAGCATCCTCGTGCTTACGTATACTGGTTACGTTCCCCGAGGCGCATCTTCGGTCATGAACCCAGGTGTTGTGCAGAGGAAGGAGAGGCACATGTCCTCCCGGAGAGACAAATCGTTCGTCGTGTTTGCCATGGTGGCGACCACCCTCTTTCTGATGGGGTGTTCACTGCTTGAGACCGCGGACAGCGTGGGCGTCGAAAAGATGCGCGAGGAGGAGCGATTGCGTCTCGAGGAGCTGGCGAAGGACGAGGAGGACCGGGAGCAGACGAAAGCCGAGCCCGACCAGGTCCTGGCGTCGGGTGATGTCCTCTC
>WOYI011133137.1_pt1 | contig 14080 bp, 20 predicted proteins | sample 6423411 | NCBI WGS metagenome assembly WOYI01 (sample SAMN13441803, study PRJNA592873) | oil field metagenome | biome: oil field; feature: oil-well bore; material: oil-contaminated soil; isolation source: oil-contaminated soil from oil-well borehole | place: Germany: Wietze | collected 2016-10-18 ...
TACTTGACTCATCCTTAATTATGGAGTAGTTTACTTTACATGAATTTGTTGACAATGGGTGCCGCGGCAAAAATTAAGTACGCTCCAAGTAAACAATATCTCTGGCAGCTTTCAAAGAAATCAGATAGACCTGATTATTTTTTTCATAATGGTATTAAGTGGAACATCGATATAGATAATCATGAATGGATCAATCTACTTGCAGCAAGGCAGGCAAGAGCTGAAAATAATTCTAACGCAGAAGCCGCTCCAAAAAAACAAAGACCAAAGAAAGAGAAAAAGCCTCAAATGCAAAAACAGTCTAAATATTCTCCAACAAAAATATCTGATGACGGTGAAGATATAGAGGATGTTGTCAGGCTGCAAAGGGAGAAGCTCAAGGAAGAAGTGAGAGAGAAAAAAACAAAAAACGAAATACTGTTTCTGAATCTCCAGCGTGATTCAAAAAATACCGTAGACATTGCTTTCGGCGAATATTTATGGTTTACGCATATCGACAGGCTTCATCTTGATCTAATGAGATTAGGAAAAAAAATTGAACCTATTATAGATAACCTTGTGAAAGAAGGTAAGACGAGAGAAATAATGAAGCGATGGCAAAATGAAATTGAGACTGCTATTCAGGAAGCGAAAAAGTCACAAAAAGACGACATAAAAGAATGGCAGGAAGATATGGGGATAAAAAAGTGAATACTGTTTTCTGGTACAGGAGGTATCATGTCTAAGATAGAAACGGTTACAAAGTTCAATGGTCAGGATGTAAGGATTATTAAAAATGGCAAGCTTGGTCAACCCTGGTGGGTTGCGAAAGATGTATGCGACGTGTTAGGGCTAGAGCCAAGAGATTCTGTAAGATATTTGGATAATGATGAAAAATCCTATGTGTCTAGAAAACACATAGGGCTGAACCCTGGAAAAAATATTATCATCATAAACGAATCAGGTCTCTATTCCCTCATTCTCCGCAGCCGCAAACCCGAGGCAAAAGCATTCAAGCGATGGATAACACATGACGTACTGCCGATGATACGGCAAACAGGAATATATATTCCGCGTGGTATAAGGCGTCAGCAAGTACTGCATGATATATTTGAGAGAGAACTAATAAACTTATATTCTCTCACTCGCTGGCCGTTGCAAAGAGAGGTTATTGATATATCGCCTTATGATGATAAAGACCATGTCCGATATGACCTGGTAAGACAGAATACAAAAAAATACGATGTGTTCGAGATCACATCTAATGCAGTAACCATTGAAAAATGCATAGAGACAGCAATCAAGCGCGGGTATCATCAAAGTGTATATAGGCGAAAAGGAAAGAGGGATGCAAGAATTATTTTTGTAGCTCCTGATATATCTTCTTTCTCAAGACCATTCGTCGGCTATCTTGAAGATGATGTACATGTTGGATATAGAGCAATGACTTTCAAAGAATTATATCAGAGCGTGAAGGATGAGGTAATCGGAAGAGCAGAAGTAGGAATATGGAAACTCGATGACGAACTGGATAAAAGTAATTTTCCGTATATCAATGGAATCTTCGATGAGAAACTCTTTATTGAGAACAAAGTCTCATAAAAATGTTAGAGGACCTGCGATATAAAAAAGATCAAAAGGAATATGCGCTTAAAAGGATTCTTAGATATCCTGAGAATGCATATATCCCGCCATTTACAGAATGGGCAGAGAATAATAGATATGTTCCTCCGGGTACCTCCCCTTTTCCCGGTATGCATTCAAGGGAGACTGCCCCGCACTTTGAGGAAATCCTTGAACGCCTCCATCCTGACGACCCGAGCACATGGGTAGTTGTTATGAAGTCGGTACAGTCTACGGCGACCTACCACGCGGAGTGTGCAATCGGTGCGTGGATAAAATATAAAATTGGCTCAATCGGATATTATACGGCAACGCAAGAGCTCGCAAAAGCAAGAAGCTCCGCCAATATTGATCCGATGATAGATTATTCAGGTCTTGCGGATAATGTTAAGCCACATAGTCAGCGCAATGCTAGGAAACGCGCCGATACTACATTTTATAAAGAATTTCTTGGTGGAATAAAATTGACAATAAACTCATACGGGTCTATCGGTGGTATGAAATCAAACACAATACCATTTATGATCCTCGATGAAATCGATGAGGCCCGTGACGAGCTGAAAAATCAGGGAGACATAATTTCACTGCTTGAAGGACGAACAATCGCGATAAGGAACCCAAAAATATTTGCAATGTCGACACCTACGCAGATGGAAACATCAAAAATATATAAATTATTTGTCACAGGTGATCAGCGATATTATTATGTACCGTGCCCGCACTGCGGAGAATATCAAACGCTAGTATTAAAAAGTGGAAAATTAAACTATGGTCTTACATTCACACGTGAAAAAGATAAAAAAACCGGGGTGAAGAAACTAATACCTGATACAGTGAGATATATCTGCCAGTACTGCGGGAAAGCATTTCATGAGTCAAAAAAACAAGAGATGTTACTTGCCGGCGAATGGAGAGCTACAGCCGACGCAGAAGATCCAAAAATACATAGCTACCATATAAATGGCCTTTATTCCCCGGAGATGTTTTTATCTTGGGAGAGAATATGCAGGCAATATATAGCATCCAATTTTGGGGAAGACCTGCTTAAATTCAAAGATTTTACAATTAACTATTTAGCAAATCCATGGGCTAGAATCGAATCCGCTAAATCATGGGAGGAGCTCAAAGCGCGTGCCAACGATTACACTATGGGCGAGCCTCCCGACGGCCCATTGCGTATTTACGGTGGGGTGGATGTGCAGGGCGACCGCCTGGAGCTGATGGTAGTCGCTGTAGGTAGAGGCATGGAGAAATGGGTTATCGATTACCAGATCTTTTACGGCGATCCGCGCGAGGAGGACAATAAATGCTGGGCGGCACTGGAGGAGTTCGCGTATAAAACCCGCTACAAAATAAAACAGGTCCCGGTTGAGATATCACTTATCGCTATCGACTGCGGATATAAACCAGGCGAGTACCGCGCGAAAGACTGGGACAGCAAGGCACATACCGTGTTTAACTTTGTGGGCCTGCGTCAGGATAAGTTTATCGCTGTCCGCGGTGCCGGCGAGATGAACGCGAGTTTCGATATCATCAAGGCCGCCCCTATCTCAAGCGGCAATGTCGGGACGCTGCTTACAAAACGGTACGATGTTAATACACATATCATCAAAGAGATGATCATGCGCACAATCGATCTTGAGTCGGGGCCGCAGGCAATCCATTTCCCCCGTTATCGCATCGATGCAGGTGTTCGGCATGAGGTAGGTGATGAGCTTTTCCGCGGCTTTCTCTCCGAGCGATATCAAGAGGTGTCGCCGGGTAAAATGGGCTGGAAAAAGTTTTATCGGCGCAACGAACCATTTGACACCTTCATCTACGCCACCGCAGCGATGTATCTGGAGAATATCCACACATACAGCGCCGAGTTTTGGGATACCTACGAATCCGCGCTTGTCGCTCCATAAACGATTCGGAGCGATTTCAGAAAGTTTATAGACAGCACGTAATTATGCGTGTATGTTATAACTAAATGGTTAATCTACGGCCGCAAGATTATTATACCCAGCGAAACAATCGATACCATCCTATATCCGCGTGCATGAACACCTCGTATGCGATGTTCCTCCACGGCAACAATATTCATTTCTCCAATCCTACCGATTTATCAGACGACGATTATTTTATGAAACTCCTGCAGTCAGATGAGTCATGGGAGGTGGCGAAGAAAAAATATCCCTCCCTAATCGCCTCAGGCTATCCGCCGAATGAAATCCACGGCATGTATCACACTCATCTTGACCTTGTGGTAGTAGGCCGCAGAGTGTCTGATTTTATCCCTGATCTCACATGGGACGCTGTCATAGACCGGATTAAAGACGGCGAGGTCATCATGACAAGTGGGGCTTTCCCGGAGGCAGGTCTTACCGGTCATGCATTTTGCATCATCGGCATCGGCAGCAGGGGCGCAGAGACGTACCTTCTCCTCGCGGACCCGTGGGGGAATTATCACTCAGCGTATACAGACTACAATGGCTATTGCGTGACGATGGAGAGGGCGGATTTTGACCGGATTGTCAAACCCGGTCGGGATCATAAATGGGGACACGTGCCGATATGGCATGGCGGGAGTGCAGCATGATAGTCAACAGAGACGGCTTTATCCCGATGGAACGTCGCAGCGGGTGGGAGACATTCAAAAATCTCCCGAACCGATTTGTCACGCTAATCTGGAAAGTGATCGGTTGGAAAGGTCTGCTTGTCGGACTAACGGTTTTGATGATCTGGAAAGATAAGATCCCACAGGCGGCGGTGCCATATCTATGGGCTTTTATCGTTCTTGTGATCCTTTTTGGCATCAAGGGCCTTGAGTTCATCAAGGATCTTAAAAAATAAGGGGAAAAGATGAATGCGAAAAATATTATCTGCCTTAGTATTTTTATTGCTGTTCTCATCGCCCTCCTTATTTTCGCAATCCTACCTCATGACCGAGACGGAGCGGACGGAGTTACTGACGCACTTGGACGAGCTGGAGGCGTCGCGGAGGAGGGACTCGCAGCGAGTCGAGAGGCTGGAAGCGGAATTGACAGCAGCATTGGAGTCGCAGGCGAGGTCTCAAAGAGCATCGATACAAGCATCAGAGAGAGTCAGGCAGCTACAGGCAGAATTGAGGAGTGCCAAAAAATCACAGGCGATATCGGAGCAGAGATACCGGGAGACATTGAGCGCATTGAGCGCTGTAGAGATATCATACGAGGATTACAAGAGGTCACAGAGGACCGATAGAATTAAGACCGGATTTAAATGGGGGGCCGGGGGACTTATAGCAGGATTTATAGCCGGGCTTATAACAGGGTTAGTGAGATGAGCGATAATATCATAGATCGGAGTACAACGGTTTTATCAACTCCGCTTGGACACAAAATACCAATGGGAAAATGCGAGGCACCTATGGACACTAAAGAGATGCAGAGGAAAATCGAGGAGAATGAGAAATACAGCCGGTATTTGAACGGCTTCCTTGAGCGACTCGATCAGCGGATAACAGATCAATCAAAGAATATCACGCGCATTGAAAAACTGAGTGAAAAAAACTCAGAGCTCCTGCAGGACCTTATCGCAAAGACGAAAAACGGATGGGGGGAGACGCTATCACGTCATGACGCTGAGATAAAGAGCAGGGTTACGCGCGAGGAGTTCAACGCGGCGATGAACAGCATCCGGGCTGAGAACAAGAATGCATTCGAGGGTATCGGGAACCAGATCAGCACTCTCAAATGGATTTTTGCTCTCGGCATAACCGCTGTAGCCGGGCTGATTGCAACCGGATATTTTCTGGGGGGATAAATGCTATTCGAGACGACAGATGAATATGATGTAGCGATAGCCGATACGCGGGCAGCAATTACCCGACAGCTGAAACTTGGCTCCGGGCACTCTAATAACTCCGGCGGATCATCGCGTGATGTGACAGAGGCATCGCTCAATGACCTGAGAAAATATCTTGCGCAGCTGCGTAAAGAGAGGTCGGCGCTTGATAGCGACGAGAACGGCGCAGTTGTCATAGGGGCGGGGTGGTAATGGCATATATTATTTTTGGTCCTGATGGGAAAACAATATCACGCGATATATCTGCGCAGTATACAGGGGAGAAAACCGGCGGTGAGCTTCGCGGATGGAACACTTTTACCGCAGACCCGAACGCGTTTTTGCTCTCATCATACAAACTCCTCTGTCAGCGCAATGCAACCCTGTATCACACCTCCGCCGTTGCCCGTGCATGTGTCAATAAACCTATTACCTACGAGATCGGAGACGGCCTTGTCTTCCGTAGCGCAATAGACGCGGAGTTCCTCGGCATAAGCGAGACCGAGGCGAAAGACTGGTCCCGCGAGTTTACCGAGCTTTTGCATTATGAGAAACTTGAGTCTAATTACTATGAAAAACAAAAACTCATCCTCCGTGAGGCAAAAATCACAGGTGACTCAATCCTGTATTTCCTGCGTGAGGGCATAGATGGTATTCCATTTGATCTTGTCCCTGCAGGTGGGTACGCGATAGATGAGAGTAAAAGCGATCAAGGCTACACTCTCGGTATCAAAATGGATGAGTACAGCCGTCGCACCGGTTTCCGGCAGAGACAATCCGGTAAGCATATTGATTTCCGCGATGAGAATGGCTATCAGAATGCCATCCAGTTTATGTTCAAGGAGCGTGCGGGGCAGGCGCGTGGATACGGGTCTTTCTATTCCGAAATTGCACGTGCAAAAAATCTTGATCGCGTATGGGATGCAACTATCGAGCGCATGTTCCAAGAGTCTATACAGCTCGGCTATTTCAATACATCATTCTCCGACCCGAAAAAGCAGGCAGCGGAGATGGCCCGACAGTCTGCCGGCAGGTCTAAAGCCTCGGATAGTGTGCGACCGCTCACGGGTTCAACTGAGATGCGCACCGGCGGGATGTATATGTTTGAGAACTCGGAGTCCATGCAGTTCACCGACCTCAAAACCCCGTCAAACAATTTCGGCCTTGCCAACGAATGGGCTGTAAAAATGTTCGGCATGGCAACGGGATGGTCCCCCGGTTTCATTATGACCGAGTACAGCACCAGCTACACCAGCCACAAGGGCGCTTTCAACGACGATTTGAAACACATCATGCAGGATCGGGCAACGTTTATCCGACTGGTCGACACGGTGGTAAATCTTGAGTATCTCAAGCATTTTATCCTATCCGGCCAGCTCCGTGTGAGTGAGGCTTTTTGGTCTGACTACCGGATCCGGCGCGCCTATCTTGAGGGTACCGTCCTTGGACCTGTCCCAGGCCATATCAACCCGATGCAGGAGATCAACGCGGATATTAAGGCCAATGAGGCCGGCGCGCTTACCAAAAGCCAGATGTCAGCCAAATACGGAAATGATTTTTGGAAAATGCTCAGTGAGTGGCAATCGCAGCAGGAGGCATGGAGCGAGGCAAGCCCGGCAAAACGCGCTGAGGCATTCGCAGCAGATGTAGAGGCCCGACAGGACAATCAGGATCAGGATAATAGCGTACCGAGCGGTAGCCAGGACCGGGAAACCGATACCAATGACGGCCCGGAGGCAAAAAAGCGCCCTTGGTCAATATTCTCACGACGGAGGAAGAAATGAAACGTATAGATATAACAGGTGTCATTGGATGGGAATTTACTACCGATGATCTGCGCCGACTGCTTGGATCGGGGGATGAACCTGCGGTCATTAACGTCTACTCCCCTGGTGGCGATGTAGTTGAGGGTCTTGAGATGTATAACATCATCTATGATTATGAGGGCGAGGTTACTGTACGCCTTGGCGCGCTTGCCGCCTCTGCGGCAACTGTGTTCCCAATGGCCGCGGATAAAGTTATTGCCCGCAAGACCACGGTCGCACTTATTCACAAAGCTTGGATGTTCATGGTCGGGAATGCCGATGACCTGCGCAAAGAGTCCGACTGGCTTGATGGTTTCGATGGTATCCTTGCGGGTATCTATGCAGGGCGCACCGGTAAAAAGAAAGCGGCGATACTAGCCGATATGTCAGATGATAAATGGCTTTTCGGCGGAGATGAGCTTGTCTCTTATGGCCTTGCAGACGAGGTTACCGAGGACATGAGTGATATGCCCGATGAGGCAGAAAACGAAAAAACAGAAGAGGAAGCCGAACAAATCATTATTGAGATGCAGAATAAACTACGCGACAAGCAGCCCTCAGATGAGCAGCGCGAGAGAATAGCAGCAATGATGCCAAAACATAAAGGTATTTTTGGTGCACTTGCACAGAGACCGTCGCATAAAAAACAGGCAACCGCTCCCGTAGGGAGTGAAGATAAATCCATTACGAGGGAGGAAAGTATGAATCTTTCCGAATTCCTTGAAAAAAACCCGGAGGCCAAGGCTGATGTTGATGCCCTCGTGGCACAGAAAGCCGAGGCCATGAAGCCCGATGAAGCAAAAATCCGGGCCGAGGCTATAGCGAAAGACAGGGAGAATCAATCAAAACTGCTTACCGCTATGGGATTACGTCTATCAGACGAGCAGAAAAAGGCGTTTACTGCAGGCGAGGACGCCGGCGCGTATGCGCTCAGAGTGCTCGAAGGTCAGCAGGCAAAGGCGCCAAAGCCGAACGCTAACGCAATCGGCGGCATTGCCCCTGCACCAGAACCACAGAAAGAGGCTGAGTCCGTGGAGGAGGCTGAAAGAAAATCATCCGCCGACGCATGGGACAGACTCTATGGAAAAAAGGAGGAAAAGTAAATGGCAAATCCTATATCTCAAGCTCTTAACAGCGGCAATAAACTCATTGCAGGGCAGGTATGGACCGAACAAGTGAACCTTGCAGCCGATGTCTATTATCTCGGCATGCCGCTCAAATATGTCGGCGCCGCTACGGTCGACGCTATAACCGGGACCGGCAACGGGACGGTAACCGCTCTATCTGCCGATGCAAACGTCCAGCCCGGTGAATACGTGCTCACTATGACCGGCGCACTCGTTGCACAGCTTGCAAACCCTGATGGCGAGATAATCGCCGGTGGAATTGCACTTGTCGACGGAGGGGCTCAGGAGTTCAACGTGAATGGCCTGCATTTTACTATCAACGACGGGAGTACCGCTTATGTTGCAGGTGATTATTTCACTATCACCGTGGCGGCAACAGGCGCATATGCCTACGACGCAGACGGACCATTCGACGCGTTTTACAACGGCCCAACAAAAACCCTGTCCTCAGCGGGATACGGCTTTGTAATCACGGGCGGCGAGATCTTCGAAGGTGGCATTGTCGATGACTCAGGCGATGCACTCACTATAACCGCCGGTATGCGGGCGAACATGCGCGCTAACGGCTTTGCCCCACGGCAGGAGGCTTAAATCATGGCAGGAATTGAAGTACTTTCAAGGGGCGCAAAACGCTCCTACGAGCAGTTCTCTGCTCAGCAAGATGGTGTTGACAAGGTCCTTTTTCCGATTGTCGACATGGACACAAGCGCAGCGTTCGAGATGGACCGGTTCATTCACAGCGCTTTCGGTATTGTCTACCGCGACCCGAACAACCAGTCCCATGTGCGCATGTACCAGCCCGGAACTACGTATCTCTATCAGGTACCCCGTGCATCGGAGAAAACCCCGATCGGTGAGGAACTGCGCGATGCGGCTATTACCGGACTCAACCCCACCGATGCGCGGGCGCTACATATCCGCAAAGCGATGGACGACATCGTCAAGGATCATGCGGGCGGTCATAACCTGACCAAATGGAAACAGGCCCTTGATGTCATTTTTGCAGGTGAGTTTTACGCGAAAGGTGACAGCGGCGCGGATATCAATCTTGGAATTGACTTCTCCCGCGCAAGCGCAAACGAGCTCACCCCGGATTTCACCGCCACTGCTACTCAGCCCACGGCTCTCAAAGCGATGCAAGATCAGCTTATAGCACAGGGCAGCCCGACCAGCAACATGGTCTGTATCATGGGCGCCACCTGGCTCAATGATTTTTTCAGTGACACTGCAATTACCGCCTATCTGCAGGCCAACACGGCTAACCAGCTTCTGCAACAGGACATGATCCCGGCTCGACTCAAAAATCAGAACAGCGGTCTTGTAATTCATGCCGTGTACCGTGCCTCAAACATGGTTGCCCCTATCATCATCTGCTCCTACTCCCCCGGCGTCTCCTATGTGCCCTATAAAGGCGCATCTTCGACCGCATGGGTAACGGCAACCAAAGCGGCTATGTTCAGTCTCGATACCCCGATGTACCGCGTTTATCGCGGTGTTGACGTGTTCAACGAGTCGGGCAGCGTAGAGCGCGCGGTTGGAGACATGGTGTTCGATACGTTCCACGAGAACGACCCGATCACCGATTACATCCGCAGTCAGACCCGGCATTGTTTCGTACCCGGGAATATCAATCATACGGTAGTCTCTACCGGTACATTCAGTTAAAGGAGGAGCGGATTATGATTAAAGGAAAATGGCATAAATGCTTCGGCGACTGGATCGATGAGCGCAATTGCGCGAATTGCATCGAGGGCGAGGAGTGCAAAAAAGCATCAGATGGTAAAGCACCCGGTAGAGCATCAGATGCTATGCAAGCGGCAAAAGAGGCTGATAAGAAATGAGCACCGAGGCCCTGGAGATAAAGCGGCAGCAGGCCGAGGACTACTACGCATACCATCCGGATAGCGTAACCATATCAGTAATCGGCACATCCGACACGTTCCCGGGGCTATTCGATCACTACACCGATGAGGGGGACAAGGACGGCGGGAATATCACGCAAATGCAGCGTATCCCGCGAGTCCTGTTCTATAGCGGATACAGCGGCCTCATTATAGCAGGCGTGAGCAGTATCACGGTAGAGGGCACAACGTACAACGTTACGAAGATGACAATCGACGAGGGTAAACGCGAGGGTGTGTTATGGCTGGCATAAAATTTGATATCAGCACCGAGACAAAGGAACTCAACGCACTCATAAAGGCGTTCCCAACGCTCCAGGCCAGGATTTTTGCCTATATCGGCAAACGCGGACGGCTTACACTCAAGGGACAGCTGCTCTCAGGACAGGAGATAAATCTCACGAAGGATACCGATATCAAGGGCCGCCATACTGTTACCCACAGCGTGATGAAAAAGGCGAAAGGCGTGCGATTTAGCAGCTACCCGGTAAACCTTTTTGAACGCGGACGGACACTCAGAAGCGGGAAAAGGGAGCCGGGGAAGCGGATTATCACCCGTAAATTCAAGGCCCTTGTGGATCAGAATCTACAGAAATGGAGCAATGATGCGATGAGAGAGATTATGGACCCGGAGATAAACAAAGCATGACACACACAGAGATGATAATAGCGCTTAAAACATACCTCTCGGCAAATGTACCGGCGGCGATAACGGCAGCAGGGCTTACGGCATTCGATGATTATCTTGATACCCCGCCAAACAATGACAGCCGGCGTCAGACATGCGCTTATCTTGCCGAGGGCAGCAACATTGTCACGCAGCGCACTGAGGCGTTTATCATCCAATTCCAGCTTGCCCGCGAGATGCGCCCGGATAAATACCTATCCGTACTGTGGCCCCTTATCCTTGCGATGCCGCCTGAGATGATCGGTATGCAGAGCCTGGAGGATGCTACACACTCGACATGGTATCCGGGAGAGATAGGGAGTACCGCGTTTTTGCTCATTGAGGTGCGCTATATATCTGATCTTGACAGCCAGCAATGGGAGGACAGCTGATGATAGAGAAAATCAGGCGTGGCGGTACATCGTATACCGTCTATGGGAAAAATAAGGCCGAGATATCGCGCAAGCTGCGCAAACTCGGACTCGACAGCGAACCGGATAAAAAATCATCCGGCGGTGAGATTGAAATAGACCTCACTGAAAAAGAAAAGGATTAAATTATGGGAAATATAGCACTTTCCGGGGCTAAGACCATTGCGTACAAGGCCGCCCGGGGGGCAGCACTTGAGGGTGACGGGTCTACCGTCCTCACGGTTGCGAATACCTGGTATGAGATCAAAGCCATTGCAACTACAAGCGCACTCCCCTCCGATTTACCTGTAGGCGGCGTATTCAAGAGCCCTGATACCGGCGGGGTACAAATCACTTTGGGTGACGGGGATGATGTATATCCGCTTACTCTCACGCAGATGTTTAAAACCGATGCGGAGGTCAGCTGCGAGGAGGGCTTGATCGATGTCACCGACGATGGCGAGGAGGGTTTTACCGCCAATATCCTCGACGGGTATAAAAATATCACCGGCAGTCTCAATGGGTTTCTTAAATTCGATGACACCACAGGCGAGCTCTCAACGGGTATAGCTGCAATCCTCGGCAGGTTTTTCAACGTTGTCACCGACGACGGCGCGGGAGTATACGCGGTCACGGCATCGAGCAACGAAAAGTTTTTGCTTTTCATCTGCCTCAATAAAAATGCAGCTGCCACCGGTGTACAAAACTGGCTTATCGTGCCGGTACTCCTCTCCTCTCTCGGCACCGGTGCAGGGCTGAAAGACGCGCAAAAGCGTGACCTCTCATGGTCGAAAGCTCAGGGTTGGTGCTCGCTGTATCAACGTACTGTATTCACTGCCGATGTGATCTAAGGGGGATGATGTGAAAGTAAAATTAACAAGTTTTGACCGGGTTGTAGTGCCTGATATCGAGCTTAAAGACGAGAGCGGGAAGGTCTTGCAGAATAAAGCCCTTGACCCCGGCGACCGAGTGGAGGCCGAGATTACATACGCGGACCCGGACGAGAAACTCTATTATCTCGGTACCCGGTATGAGACCGATATCGGCGGGAAGAAAAAGAGCAAGAAGAACACCGCGACTAGCTACAGTGATTTCCGTATAGAGCCGTGTATCCGGATGCACGTCAAGGCTATCCGTGGCCCACTCTCTGAGTGGTACCGCGACGGTGAGACGCTATGGGAGGGTCCGAAGTCCGCCGAGCGTGATGCGCTCATCATGGACCTGTTCTATCGGATCAACGGTATCCGGTTCGACACTGAGCCGTTCTCCGACGATGGCGCGGGAGAGCTGACGGAGGGGGAAAGCTGAGCCTCGGCATTATCTACCAGCTGTATCAGCGCGATGATTTTGACGAGGCATATTTAGCGGATCCTCTATGGAGTGATGCAGTAGAGACGCTCCCGGACGGATCGATGCTACTAGTCCGGGAGATAAGAAAGGCCCTTGACGGAGAGGACTACAAATATTTCCCCGAGGACGGGAGGAAACAAATAGATGTACCGGCGTGTCCTGACTTTATCGCGTCCCATTATCTGCATATGTTTACCCGATGGAAAAAGTTTGGCCTATTTCACGGACGCGGACAGGTCGGGGAGCTGCCATGGTATATAGATTTCCTTGAGTACATCGACAGCGTATATAGTGCAATAGAGGCATGGCGAGTTCGTAATGCGGGCAAACCATCCGGGGATGCAAGCCCGGCAGATTTCGGGGTAATGAGTTAATATGGCAAGCATAAAGCTGACGGTAAAATCAAACTTCTCTGATGCTCAGAAAGATATCAAAAATATCGGCAGTCTCACCGAAAAAGAGGCCAAGCGGATAGAGAAGTTTACTCAAAAGTTTTCCGGCAAAGAGATAGACTCATTTATCCAGAAAAATCAACGGGCAGCGGCGGCGGTGAAAGCGACCGACGGGCCATTAGCGGCAGCACAGGCGAAACATGCAGGGCTTCGGCGCGAGATACAGAAGCTCATCCGCAACGGAATTGACCCGGAGAATAAGTCAATGCGGAAGCTCCGTGCGGAGTACGATAAATCAACCCGTGAGTTAGAGGAGCACACAAAGGCGCAGAAAAAGGGCTCCAAAATCGGGATAAAAAGTTTCACCGATTTAGCTGCTGCCGGTATGGTTGCTATGCGGGCATTTAAAACCGTGGTGCGTGTAGCGGGACAGTTAGAGGATGCTTACATGCAGCAACAGGAGTCAGTGGAGCTGCTTAACTCATCACTCCGTGCAACCGGTCAGTACTCGGACTCCACCAGCGAGCAAATGCAGGCATTCGCATCAGAGTTACAAAATCTCACTACCGTCGGCGATGAGGCATCAATGCAGCTACAGCAGTACGCGGTATCGGCAGGGCTATCGGCGGCGGAGGCAAACCAGGCTACAAAAGATGCGGTAGGGCTGTCAAAGGCATTTGGCGTTGACCTGCAGGCGGCAATCAAGGCCACGACAAACGCGCAACAGGGCAATTATGACATGCTCAATCGTTATCTACCGGCGGTCAAAAACGCAAGCACCGAGGCTGAGAAGGCGGCCATCGCGCAGGAGCAACTCGGTAACGCATTCGAGGTAGCAAAAGATCAGGCCGAGACGGCACGCGGTACACAGGAGCAATTCAACAACGTGTGGGGTGACACTCAGGAGTTATTGGGCCAGGTGGTCGCTGAGGGTATGACGCCGCTGCGTAAATCTTTTACCGGCCTCCTGCAGCAGCTCAATAAAACTATCTCACAATCGCGGGCCATGCGTGATGCCA
>WOYI010168750.1_pt1 | contig 14057 bp, 14 predicted proteins | sample 6423411 | NCBI WGS metagenome assembly WOYI01 (sample SAMN13441803, study PRJNA592873) | oil field metagenome | biome: oil field; feature: oil-well bore; material: oil-contaminated soil; isolation source: oil-contaminated soil from oil-well borehole | place: Germany: Wietze | collected 2016-10-18 ...
TCCTGTAAAAATGAAAATCGGCTGGTTACCCAGGGTTCAGGCTTCCCGTTATAAACCTTTTCTATCAATCTTATCCTTTTGTTTTTTCCGATCAGGACAACGGTCGAAGAGCGCGTGCCGTAAACGGGGCTGGTAATAAACATGCTCGACAAAAGCCTCTCCCATTCCAGCGCCACACCCGTTTGAGGCAACTCACTGTCGGGAGGAATGTGGCGGTCCGCCAGAAGATGAAATAACGCGTCTTCCAGTTCTTCTCCTTTTTTGGCCAGGGCCATTTTCAGCAGTCTCTTGCCCCTCTGAACTTTAGGCCAGGGCGTGTCCAGCAGGTGATTGCTCAAACCGTAAATCCCGGGTGAAAGTTTTTGGACCTCACCCTGGTTTTCGTACACAAAAAGATCTCTTCCGTCACCCAGCAGAAGGTTAAAGCCGTTATAAGCATGTGCTTTTTTGAAAATGCTTCGGAGATACTTTTCAGGATTGTTCGATCCCGTCAGATACCGGCTGACCAGTTTGCCGCGGGACGGCGCGTCCGCTTTCCAGGATGCGGGATCACGATAATTGGTAATGGCGGCAAATTTGCCTTCTTTGGTGACGCCCAGCCATGATCCTTTTTCCTTCAGATCCATCCCCGGCAGAACCTGTGGATGTTTGATCCAGAAATCGGCCGGGGCGGACGGCCGGTCATAAAATTCGTCGCGATTGGCCGCCAGAATCAGGCGGTATGCGGGATGCACATGGTAGGCAAAAAGAATCAAGCACATAAAAACTCCATAGGCTGTTAGGCTGAAGGCTTACAAAATAGACCTTCAGTCTCGCGCCCCCTTCAGGGGGTCAGCCTTTCGCCTTTAGCCTATTCAATATTTTCGTCATCGTCTCACCGGCCGCAGCGTCAATGCGGACATCCGCAATATGATCCTGTTCGGTCTGTCCTTTATTGATGATGACCAGGCCGGCCCCCGCCTGCTTGGCCTGAACCGGCACATAGGCCGCGGGATAAACAACCAGTGAAGAACCGATCACCAGCATCACGTCGCACATCTCGGCTTCCCGCATGGCCTGCGCCAACGTCTGCTGCGGCAGGGCTTCGCCGAAGAAAATGACATCGGGCTTGAGAATCCCCCGGCAGTAATCACAAGTCGGAACATCGTCGGAACCGGCATATTTTTCCTTGATGATCCCGATGGGATAGCGCTCGCGGCAGTTCAGGCAAACCAGTACCTGCATATTGCCGTGCAGTTCGCGGATAAGCGCGGGGTTGCTCCCCGCCTTCTGATGCAGATTATCCACATTCTGCGTGACCAAAGACAGCAGCTTGCCCATCTTCTCCAGTTCGACGACGGCATAATGCGCCGCATTGGGCAGGGCATCCTCCATCAGACCGCCCTCGCACAGACGCTGCCACATTTTTTTGCGTGTGGCGGACGAGCCCAGAAATTTATCGATCGTGAAATCATCGGGGTCATATTTGGTCCAGAGCCCGCCGGGGCCGCGGAAATCAGGAATACCTGATTCCGTAGAGATGCCGGCGCCGGTAAAAACGACAACCTTTTTCGCTTTTGCCACCATGTCCGCGATTTTATTGATCTTCTCATCCATAACGTCGAACACTCCTTTTTTATTTTTAGCATTAGAACAATTTTTTTGCGGCGGCCTGCATGGCCTTTTTTAATCTTTCGCCGTTACCGATTGCCACCAGATCACGAATATTTTGAACAACCTTTTCATAAGTACGCAATACATTTTCCCGATCAGGATTCCCGGCAATAATGCCGGCGTAAAGCTCGGGCGTTTCGGTGAATATTTTTTTAACAATGTCCATCTTCGTTTTAAAAATCGGTGTGGCAAACTGGGCCACTTCCGAAAGCGGGATTTCGGATTCCGCAATCGCCATGCCCAGCGCGATCGTGTTGAGATGGTTGAGTGTCTGAACGATGGACATCATTCGATCGTGTTCGTCAGGCGTCTTTTCCAAAACGCCATAACCTGTTTTCTCAAAGACGGTTTTTATCCACTCATACCAGGCGTCGCCCCGTCCCCGGCATAAAACAATTTGATGACCGGCTGGATTTGTGACGGACGGACCGAACAACGGATGGCAGCCGACCACATCGGACCCGGAATAAGCAAGCATCAGCGCCACCGGCTCTTTTTTCAGCGAGGTCAAATCCATCAGCAGTTGGTCGGGCTTCATCAGCGGCCCGACCTCCTTGATGACGACGGCTGTCGCCGCGATCGGCACGGCAACCACCACCACATCACATTTGCGGGCAACGTCCGTGGCGGTCATCTGCGTCTTCCGGCCCGTCACGTGCACCAGACAGCCCTGTGTCTTCAGCAGATCGGCCAGCCAACTCCCCATGCCGTTCGTGCCGCCGATAATGCCTACTGTTGTTTTCTTCATAGTCGCACCGCTTTTTGCCGAAGCCAATGATCGGCCAACACCAGACAGACCATCGCCTCGCAAACCGGAACAATCCTCGGAATAACACAAATATCGTGCCGTCCCTGTATTTTGATGGAATGTTTCTGACCGTCAGGATCGACCGTCTGCTGAGGCAGAGCAATTGACGGGATGGGCTTGCAGTAAGCCCGGAGAACCATGTCCTGCCCCGTGGTAATGCCGGCCAGTATGCCGCCGGCCGAATTTTTGGTGAAACCTTTCGCATCCATCGGATCGTTGACCTGGGAGCCTTTTTGCACAGCCACCGCGCAGCCGTCGCCGATTTCTACGGCTTTTACTGTTCCGATGCTCATCAATGCGGCCGCCAGATCCGCATCCATCTTATCGAAGACCGGTTCACCCAAACCCGCCGGGCAGCCCTGGATAAGAATTTCCACCACACCGCCCAGGGTATCGCCTTCCTTACGGACAACGGCAAGCTTCTCTTCCATTGCCGCAGCCGCAATGGGGTCGGGACAATACAAAACGTTCTGCAGAACGTTGTCTTTCCAGTTTTGATCCTGCGTTAAAGATTTTGGATCGATTTCTATTTTGCCAATGCTTTTCGTGTAAGCGATTACCTCGATTCCGCCTGCAACAATTAATTTTCGGGCAACGGCTCCCGCGGCAACGCGGGCAACCGTCTCCCGGCCCGACGCGCGGCCACCGCCCCGCCAGTCGCGGATGCCGTATTTCTTCCAGTAGGCATAATCGCCGTGTCCGGGACGGAATATATCTTTCAGGTCATCATAATTCGACGATCGGGCGTCGGCATTGCGAACCAGAAGCGATATCGGCGTGCCGGTTGTCCTGCCTTCAAAGACGCCGGACAGGATTTCCACCTGATCCTTCTCGCCTCGCGCCGTTGAGGCCACCCCGCTTGAGGGTCTGCGGCGATCCAGCGCCTGCTGAATATCGCCCTCATTCAGATCAAGGCCGGCCGGACAGCCGTCAATCACCGCCCCCAACGCTGGGCCATGCGACTCTCCCCATGTGGTCACGCGAAATAATGCACCGAAAATATTTCCCGCCATACACGCTCCCGCTATCAATATTTTTTTAACGTCTTTTTCAATTGTTTTATTTCGAAAACGATGCCCGCGTCCAGAAGATGCTGATAAATATCTTCCGTCACCCGTACAACACTTTTGTCCTGTGTGTCCACCGTAAAATCGGCGGCCGATTCATACAAGGGAATACGTTCGCTAAGCACGCTCAAGGTCTCCGCGGCAAGATTCTCAGAGGTAAACTGCGGGCGAATCCGCTCTTTTAGCGCGTCGCGTTTCAGCCTTTCTAAAATATCCGGGAAGGGTGTTTTGAGATAAACCAGAACGCCCGATTTTTTCAGCAACAGCCTGTTGGCGTTGGCGATGATTGCGCCTCCCCCGGTGGCCACAACACAAACACCTCTTTCCTGAAGAGACGCCAGGGCCTCTGTTTCTCTTTTGCGGAATTCCTCCCAACCCTTGAGTTCGATTAGCTTTTTAACCGGCATGCCCGCCGCTTCCTCGATGAGGCAATCGGTATCCACAAACGGTATTTTAAGTTTTTCAGACAGCAGCAAGCCGATCGTGGATTTTCCGGTCGCCCGATAGCCGATGAGGATGATTTTCATATTTTGGCCAGCTCCCGCCAGAAATCCGGAAAAGACTTGTCCACGCATTTTTTATCGGCAATCTGAATTCCCGGCGTGACAAGCCCCGCAACGGCAAAGCTCATCGCGATACGGTGATCGTTGTAGGTTTCAATATCCGCCGCGCGGGGCGTGCCGCCATCAATGATCAGACCATCCGGACTTTCAGACGCTGCAATGCCAATCCGGCCCAGTTCGGCGGCCATCGCCGCCAGACGATTGCTTTCCTTAATTCTTAAATGCGCGACATTGGTGATCGTCGTCCGTCCTGCGCGATACGCCGCCAGAACACCGACCGTCGGCACCATATCCGGCATATTCCCCATATCAAAGGTCATGTCGCCTGAAACAAGGTCATCCGTCGCGGATACTTCCACCCACGTCTTGCCGCCTGCAATCCGGCAACCCAGTTTCTCCAGAATCGCCAGCAGGCCGATGTCTCCCTGGATGCTGTCTAGCTTGATTCCGTAAACACGAACCGGTCTTTTCAAGAGGGCGGCGGCCAGAAAAAAGTAGGAGGCGCTGGAGGCGTCACCTTCCACCTCGTAATTGTGTCCCGTATAAATCGACTGCGTCCCGACCCCATAAAAATGGCGGCCTGTTTGCATAATTTTCGCGCCGAAATCCTTCATGACGCCGACGGTTAAATCAATGTAGGGCGCGGAAACAATATTTCCGGTAAGGGAAAGCTCAATCCCCTTGGCTGTGTAAGGGCCGCACAGAAGCAGCGCGGAAACATACTGGGAGCTTTCAATATTCGAAAGGGAAATCCTGCCGCCTTTGAGACCATTGGCCGATACCGTCACCGGCGGACAATTATTCCGGCAGGTGATTTCCACCCCCATTTCCTGAAGGGCCTCCACCAGAGGGCCGACCGGTCTTTCACGCAAACGCGGCTCGCCGGTTAAAATATACGATCCGCGTCCCAGACAAACCAGCGCCGTCAAAAACCTCAAAGCCGTGCCGTTATTTCCTAAAAATATTTCACGGCCCCGACCGGCAATCGCTCCCCCGGTGCCGGTAACCTTAATGCCGGAAGCGACGGGTTCAATATGAGCGCCTAATTGCTGCAAGCCCGCCATCAGATGGCGCGTATCTTCCGCGATCAGCGCACCCCGGATACACGATTCCCCCTCCGCCAGCGCCGCGGCCACCAGGGCCCGCTGCGTAAGACTTTTCGAACCGGGCACCTGCAGCTTTAAGACACGTTCTTGTCTGCTGATTTCAGGACTCAAATTTCATCAGCCTTTCCCGGACGGTTTCTTTCAGAAGCTCCAGAGGCGCTTCCCTCCCCGTCCATAATTTTAATTGTTGGGCACCCTGGTGAATAAACATTTCCAGTCCCATAATGATGTTGCAGCCTTTGGCCTCGGCATCCCGAAGCAATTTCGTTTTCAGGGGATTATAAACCACATCCATCACCGTCCGGTAACGGGCCAGTGTTGCAGAGGCAACCAATGTCTGATCAACCTGAGGATACATGCCAACCGATGTGGTATTGATGAGGCCGGCGGCCCTGATTTTGCCGATGTCCGCCAGCGGATAAAACGGACAATCAAACCGGGCGGCCAGCGCCCTTCCCTTTTCGGGGGTGCGATTCACAATAACCGGCTGACCGCCTTCTTTTTGGATGCCGTAAGCCGCCGCCCGTGCCGTTCCGCCCGCACCCAGAATAACGAAAGTTTCCCCCGCAATGTTCATTTCATCTTTCAGGGCCTGCACCAAACCGAGCCAGTCCGTGTTGTAGCCGATCAGGCGTCCACGCTTATTCACAATCGTATTGACCGCGCCCAGGGCGGCAGCATCCGCGTCGATCCCGTCCAGATAGTCCATCACCGCCGTTTTAAACGGGATCGTAACGGAAGCGCCGCGAATATTCATGCCCCGGATTCCGGCTATCGCCGCTTCCAGATCGCTTACGCAAAAGGCGCTGTAGCGCCCGTCAACCCGCATCGCCCGGAGGGCCCGATTATGCATCAGCGGTGAAAGACTCTGACGGACAGGATTACCCAAAAGGACGAAGTTTGACTTACCCGGCGACGAATACCAGGCCTCAATCGATCGTTCATGACCGCACAGCAGATGTTGAAATTCTCTCATCTCGCGGATCGTCATCTGACCGGGCGCCGAGGATTTGCCGCCCGGCAAAACAGCAAACGTCAGATAACTTCCCCACGAAGACGCCATCACCCGGCTGATTTTTCCTTTCTCGCCCATGCACATGGCGATAATATCGCGCCCCTGTTTTTTCGCGTAGTCGATCAGGCTCAGTATTTTTGCGTTGTCGGACATCTTCCGGGCATACGGAACGATCTTCACGATATCGGCGCCGGTTTGTACGCAGGACTGGAATATTTTCTTTAATCCGGTAAGCGGCGGGGTCCCGGAAAAATCATGCCAGGAAACGATCAAACGTGCGACACTCTTCTGTTTGCGGCAAAAAGATTGAAGCTCTCTAATGGCTTTGCTTCCTTCCGCAAGCTCAATGTCTATGAAATCCGCTCCCGACAAAACGGCCTTTTTGAGCAGTTCCATCTTGGCCGCTTTCGTCATGGCTTTTTGGGGCAAAGCACCGGCCTCCAAAACAAGCGATTCTTCCTGCCGGCGGCAGGTCACAATGATTTTGACGCCTTTGGATGCGCGGCGGGCGGCAGCAATCAGTTGCGCCACATCGCCATCCGCAATCAAATCCATGCGCAGCTCGATCACATCCGCATGGAGAGCGCTTTTTTCCACCGACCGGAAAGCCTCTGGCTTTGCCTTGTCCGTGACGGGAATGCAAATCATAGTCCGCCGTCCTTGGCCCGGGGATAAGATCCCAGCGTTTTCAAATACATGGTTTTATCCTTTAACTCTTTCAGGCCGTTTTTAACGGCTTTGTCCTGCCTATGGCCGATCATATCCACAAAAAAAAGATACTCCCACAATCGTTCTTTGACGGGATGGGACTCGATCTTGGCCAGATTGATCTTTCTCTTCGCGAAGGACGCCAGCGCCCGATGGAGCGACCCCGGAACGTCCGGCGTGGCGAAAATGATCGATGTCTTGTCATCGCCGGTGGGCGTCCCCTCGCCCCGGCCGATCACCAGAAAACGCGTCGTGTTGGAGGAATTGTCCTCGATGCCGCAGGCCAGCATGTTCAAGCCATAGGTGGAAGCCGCGAGTGCGCTGCCGATGGCCGCAGCCGTTTTCTTGCCCCGCACCATCTGCGCGGCCGCCGCCGTGCTTTCCATTTCACCCGGCACGGCATTGGGCAGATGCGCTCTCAGCCAGGCCTGACACTGAGCCAGCCCCTGTGGATGCGAATAAACATTTTTGATGCCTTTCAGACTTTTCGCCTGCGACATCAGACACTGGCTCACACGCAAATACATCTCCGCCTGAATTTTCAGGGGCGTCAGCACCAGCCGGTCCAGCGTGACATTCACCGATCCCTCCAGTGAATTTTCCACGGGGACGACGCCCCATTCCACGGCGCCCTTCTCCACTTCATCAAAAACACGGGCGATGCCCTGCTGCGGCAGGAAAAGACTGGATGCACCGAAATGCAGAAGCGCCGCCTGATGGCTGAAAGACGCCTCCGGACCCAGATAGGCGATGTTCATCGGCTTTTGCAAATCGCGGGAGGCTGAAATGATCTCCCGGAAAATCGATGTCACCTGTCGATCCGACAGGGGCCCGCCGTTAAGTTCATGCAGATACCGAAGCACTCTGGCTTCCTGCGCCGGATTGTAAATATTAAGCCCGGCCTGTCCCTTCACCCGACCGATTTTAACGGAAATCTGAGCGCGTTCATTGAGCAGCCGGATAATGTCCCGGTCTTTTTTTCTCATATCTTCTCTTAAATCATCCAGCGACGATTTCATGTTTTCATTTCCTCCAGGACATTGACGATCATCCGGTCACTGATGCCGCCGTTGACAAACGGCAGGCCGATTTTCTTGATCAGAACAAAATGGACCACATCGTCCTTTTTTTTCTTATCCACCTTCAGACGGTCGATGACGGCCTGCTGATCAACTGAGGCCTGAAGTCTGATGGGCAGTCCCGCCCCCGCGATGACCTGCTCCACGCGAATCAATTCACTTTCCGGCAAATACTTCATTTTAACCGACAGCCGGGCGGCAGCGACCATGCCGAGCGCCACACCTTCGCCGTGTGACAGTTGGTAGTCCGATACGGCCTCGAAGGCGTGCCCCAGCGTATGGCCGAAGTTCAATATTCGCCTGAGTCCCTGTTCCCGCTCATCGATCTCCACAATGGATTTTTTAATCCGGCAGCACGTCTCGATGATTTTCAACAGCAGTCCGGAATCCCTGCTTTTGACCGCCTCCATTTCCTCTTCCAGAAGCTGAAATAATTTCTCGTCTTCAATAATGCCGTATTTGATGATCTCGGCCAGTCCGTTTTGAAACTCTTTATCCGGCAGCGTGTCGAGGAAACTCAAATCCATAAAAACGGCCTGCGGCTGATAAAAGGTCCCCAGCAGGTTTTTCCCCTGAGGAAGGTCCACGGCCGTTTTCCCGCCGACGGCGCTGTCCACCTGACCGACCAGGGTGGTCGGAATCTGAATATACGGAACCGAGCGCATATAAATTGACGCGATAAAGCCTGTCAGGTCGCCCACCACGCCGCCGCCCAGCGCAATCAGCATCGTGTTACGGTCGGCACCCGCTGCCAGAAGTTTTCCGGCAATCTCCATGACCGTCGCCATATTTTTGGAAGGCTCTCCCGCGGGGATTTCCAGAATGAAGGCGTTCAACCCCGCATCGGTCATGGCATCCTGAAGGGTTTTTCCATACAGCCTGTTCACATGGCTGTCCGTTACGATGCCATAGCGCGAGGCCTTGTGGTTTTTCGCAATCAGCAGAATCACCCGGTCAAGGATATTACGGCCGATGCGAATCTCGTGGGACGACAGAGCTTTTTTATCAAGATTGACTTTCAACATTTTCATAGGGGCTCCATTTTATCAGCCGCGCATGGCTTTGGCAAGCGCCCGCACATCGTCCATCAGTTGATAAAATTTTTCGGGTTTCAGCGACTGCGCGCCGTCGGAAACCGCTTTTTCCGGTTCGGGATGCACTTCCACAATAATGCCGTCCGCACCCACGGCCAAGGCCGCGCGTGAAAGCGGAATAACATATTTCCAGTTGCCGGCGGCATGGCTGGGATCGATCACCACCGGCAGATGCGTCAGGCTTTTCAGCACCGGCACGGCGCTGATGTCCAGCGTATTGCGCGTGGCCGTCTCAAAGGTGCGGATGCCCCGTTCACAAAGAATCACGTTGGGGTTGCCGGAAGACAGAATGTATTCCGCCGACATGAGCAGCTCCTCGATGGTCGTCATCATGCCTCTTTTCAGAAGCACCGGTTTGCGCGCATGGCCGACTTTTTTGAGCAGCGCAAAGTTCTGAACATTGCGCGCGCCGATTTGGAGCATGTCCGCATAGGATTCCACCAGATCAACGTCCGCCGGATTGACCACTTCCGTCACAGTCGGCAAACCCGTTTTTTTACTGACGGAATCCAGGACTTTCAGGCCCTCCTCCTCCATGCCCTGAAAGCTGTAGGGCGACGTGCGCGGCTTGAAGGCGCCGCCTCTCAAAATCTGGCCGCCGCCTTTTTTGACAATATAGGCGCTTTCAAGAAGCTGCTCCTCGCTTTCAATGGCGCAGGGACCTGCCATGACGACAAAATCCGGTCCGCCGACCTCGACGGATCCCACACGGATCACCGTATCGCCTTCATGCGATTCTCGGCTGGCCAGTTTATAGGGCTTCAGAATCGGCATCGTTTTTTCAACACCCGGCAGCGATTCGGCATATTTCAACACGGCTTTGTCGCGGTTGTCGCCAACCGCCCCGATAATCGTTCGTTCCACACCGCTGGACGGATGCGCCTTGTAGCCGACCGATTCAATCCATTGAATCACATTTTCAATCTGCTTTTCCGTCGCGTGACTTTTCATGACAATAATCATAGGTTCCCCCTTCAAGAAAAAAAGGCCATGGCTTTTGCCGCCATGGCCTTTTAGAAGCAGAAAAGCCATGGGCAGCTTGCGCTTGATCTCCCCATGGCTGTTTTGGTTTAAGTTACTTTACCAAGTCCTCCTCAGCGACAGGCAGACCGACGCATCATAGTAATAAAACCAGTAGCCAAAACTATTGCTGTTTGCGTTAATCTGTCTGTTCATTGAAAAAACCCGTCCTTGTAATTGATGCTGTATATAAACGAGAGATTTCCGTCTGTCAAGAAAATTTTTTCTTTCTTAAGGACGAATCTATTATATTTTTCAAAGTTGCGGCGGCCTGAGCCGGATCATCGGCCGAACAGATACAGGAAACAACGGCCAGGCAGGCGGCGCCGGCCTGGACCACCTCATGGGCATTGGATTCGTTGATGCCTCCGATCGCAACCAGGGGATGACGGCTGAAAGCTTTAATTTTGCTAATCCCTTCCAACCCCCAGGGCTCTTTCGTGTCCGTTTTCGTCGGCGTGGCAAACACGGGGCTGACGCCGATATAATTCACATTCAGCTTTTGGGCTGCCTCCACGTCTTCCCAGTTTTCAACCGACAAACCGACGATGGCCTCTTCTCCCATCATCTTACGGGCTGTTGTGTAAGGCATGTCCTCCTGACCGATATGGACACCGTCCGCGCCGCAGGCCAGCGCCACATCAATCCGGTCATTGATCATCAGAGGCACACGAAAGGGAACAAGCAATTTTTTGATGGCGACGGCTTCTTCCACAAAAGCACGGGTCGGCAAATCCTTTTCGCGCAGCTGAACGTAAGCCGCGCCACCCTGCACGGCCTGCAAAACAATATCCTGCAGAGGCCGGTTGCGGCACAGACCGCGGTCCGTCACCAGATAAACACCCTTCATGGTTACTCCTTGATTTTTAAACGTTTTGCAATGTCCGCTTCCGTCAGACCATAGAGCCTATCGAGGAAATGCATTTGCAGCGAACCCGGCCCCTCTGACGATTCAGCAGCCATTTCTCCGGCAATGCCCATGACCGCCATCGCCTTTGCCGCCGACGTCAGCGAATCTTGATCCACCGCGGCAAATGCACCGCACAACGCGCTGGCCGTGCAGCCCAGGCCGGTGACCTTTGTCATCATCGGATGGCCATTTTCCACTTTCACCATCCGCTTGCCTTCCACGACATAATCAACCGCCCCGCTGATGCATACGGCGCATTGATGTTTTTCGCTGAGGCTTAGCGCGGTGTGAAGCGCCTGATCGGAAGCGGCGGTGCTGTCCACACCCTTCGTTTTCAGACGGTCGTCCGCAAGCGCCATGATTTCGGAGGCGTTGCCCCGGATAATGGTCGGCCGGCCGGCGTCGATCAGCTCGCGAATCGTCCGGGTCCGATAGGGTGTTGCTCCCGCGCCAACCGGATCGATCACCACCGGAACACCCTTGGAAACCGCTTTGGCAAACGCCTTAAACATGCCCCGGACCCAGGGGGAGCTCATCGTCCCGATATTGATCACCAGCGCGGAGGCCATCGCCGCCATGTCTTCCACTTCTTCCTCGGCATGGATCATGACCGGCGACGCGCCAATCGCCAGAAGCGCGTTGGCCGTATTGTTCATCACCACGTAATTGGTAATGTTGTGGATTAAAGGGCTTTTCGCCCGGATGTCTTCAACTGATCGATAAATATCCGCCGCTGCAATTTTCATAAAAGTGTCTCCTTTTGTAATATCGTGATTATACTGATTGACTTCAAAGGATAACGAGGCGGCTGGGAGGAGGCTCCGCAGGCGTAAATGATACGTCGAGGAAGCCGACGACAACGCCAACAAAGTTAACCGAAGAAGGCACATCGGTATAATAAAAAACCCCTTCGCCATTGCGGGAGAAAGGGTCTTACAATGCAATCTTATTCTCCCTACGCCGGCATTACCCAGATCAGGTTCAACGGGTATCATCTCAGACAGAGATCACGCTCTGCCACCCCGAATTTGAGTTGCTGTTTACCAATCCTAACCAACATTGTCAAATATTAATTCTTTACACACTAAACATTCATGTAAAGAGCACCTGAAACACCTTTAAATGAATACCTTTGACAGGTCGTTTAACCGGTGCTATTATCGGCACAGTTAAAAGATCGTGAAGGAGGATTCTTATGCAGCCAAATATCAAATATTCGGAAGACGTCGTTCCGATCACCGATCTGAAGATCAATCCGGGACGAATTGTCAATCAGGTGGATAAAACCCGCCGGCCGGTGCTCTTGACCAGCCGGGGACGGGGCGTCGCCGTGGTGCAATCGGTAAAAGATTATGAGGAAAGGACGGAGGAACAGGGGTTCCTGCGCGCCGTCGTTTGCGGCCTGATGGATATTGAAGAGGGTCGGGAAATCAGCCTGAATGAAGTTAAAAAGCGGCTGGGATTAAAGTAGCCATGCCCGGAGGAAAAAGAATCATTACTTTTGCGGCGTCGGCCTTTGATGATCTTGAAGGCATCCGCGTCTGGTATCGAGAGCAGCAAGTGCCTGACGTCGGCAACAAATTACTTGGTGAAATTGTTGCTCAAGTGGAAAGGCTTGCCGATTTCCCGGAGAGCGGACGCATTGTGCCGGAATTCGGCATTGCCAATTTAAGAGAAATTATCCATCCACCCTTTCGGATTGTTTACCGCCTTGATGGTCATAAAATCAGAATCATTCGCGTCTGGCGCAGTGAAAGACTCTTAAAAATTCCGTAAAAGAAATCGTGGTAGAGCCGTTATTTTGCGGATTGATCCGGGGATCCCGGGGTTGGTCTGCCGATCGGTTAAATCTATCTGACACCGGATCATGGATTTTTTTCGTCCGTTTTTATCTTGCGGTTCTGAATCAGGATCAGGATGGTTCCGAGAACCACGGAAACAACAAGACCGTAATCCTGAGGAACCCGCAGATTAACAGCTGCACTCCTGCCGATCAGGGACCAAAGAAACGAATATTTATTTTATCCTCCTAACTTCTACATTCGTTGATTTCAATGGTGATATGGATCAGTTCATGAACGCCTTTTAATCGCTTTTTGTATTCATCAATGGAGATGTTTTTCGAGGTGACCACGGACAAGATACAGGCATATTGATCCTGCGCCACTTTCCAGAGGTGCAAGTCGCAAATTTTTGAATCATTGTCAGACTCGATTTCTTTCCTGATCTCGTCGGCGATCTTACCGTCCGTTTCACGCTGAAGCAGAATGTATCCGGTATCTTTCAATAATGAGAAAGACCAGCGAATGATCAGGCCCGCGCCGACAATGCCCATGAAGGGGTCCAGCCAGACCACGTCAAAATATTTTGCGCCAAGCAGCGCCGCGATGGCCAGCACCGATGTCATGGCGTCCGCCACCACATGCAGATAGGCCGATTTCAAGTTCAGGTCCTCATGATGGTGTTCATGATGAGTCTGCTGACCTTCGTGGAGATGCTCATGATCATGCCCGCCGCCTGTAAGAATGAAAGCGCAAACCACGTTGACCAGTAATCCGATGACGGCGACCATCAACGCCTGATTGTAATGAATGCCAAGCGGATGAATGATTCTTTCAATAGAGGAAAAAATCATCACCAAAGCGACAATACCGAGCACAATGGCACTTGTATAGCCGCCAAGAATTTCAATTTTCCAGGTTCCGAAAGTAAAAGATTCGTCCTGGGCGTATTTTCTGGCCAGGATGTAGGCCGCAAGCGAAACGCCGAGGGCAAACGCATGCGTGCCCATATGCCAGCCGTCAGCCAGCAGCGCCATGGAATTGGAAATCCATCCAAAGAGGATTTCCGCAATCATCGTAACCAGGGTAACGATCACGACAATAAGCGTCCGCTTTTCGACAGCTTTCTTTTCGGCGTTGAAAAGGTGGTGATGCTGCCAGCGTTCGATTTGTTCTTGATGCATTTTGCTATCCCTTCATCTGCGGATTGATCAGGGGATCAATCCCTACAACAAATTTCCTGTAGGGCGGGT